>Ga0209253_10001143_pt1 | contig 23138 bp, 20 predicted proteins | sample FrelakmetBRP12BR_FD_187145 | JGI IMG/M metagenome (GOLD analysis project Ga0209253, IMG submission 187145) | Freshwater lake sediment microbial communities from the University of Notre Dame, USA, for methane emissions studies - BRP12 BR (SPAdes)... | ecosystem: Environmental > Aquatic >...
CCAGAGATAAGTTTTGGCTGGCATTACTGCCCTGATCCTTTGACGGGTTTTCTGCGGCGCGGGGTGTTTTCTGAGGGTTGCCTTTCTGCTGTGGTGTGGAGGTTGGTTCCGCGGTAGCAGTCGATGAGGAGAGGAAAACCGTCGGTGATACGAATGGCAGGCTCACGATTGTGCGCGGAGTGCAGGAAACGAGCAGGACCAGCACCAGGATAAAGGTAGACAATAAATGGGAACGTGATTGGGTATGCATACAAGATCCTCAAGATCAACTGAAGTCACATTTATGGGATGTGATAAGTAAAGGCGAGTTCGTCGGGCTTGTCCAGATACGAACGGATGTAATCGACCGTCACACCATCCGGTGAGACTGTAACGCGCACGTGCCCGCTGTTGGGAAGTTTATTGCCGCTCTGGTAATAATCAGAGTTCAAGAGGGCGTAATTCGGATCGGCGGGTTCAGGCAGAGTCTGGTAGATGACGCCGTCGAGTTCCTGTTTAGCAAAAATGTGATCATGTCCCTGGAAAAAAATGGTCACATGGTTATCCGCCATCAATTGCTGGATGGTCTTGTCCCAGCCAGGGCGGTGGGCGGCGAGGGCTGCGGCGTCGCCCCACTCGTAGCCTCCGGCGAGTTCGATGCCGCCGCGCCCAGTGCCAAGCACGTGATGGGTGAAGACGAATATGTACTTGGCGGTGTTGGTTTCGAGGGTTTGTTTGAACCATTGATATTGGGCGTCACCGAGGGTGACATTCCACAGGTCGCGATCCTTTTTTTGACTGTGGTCGGAACCGAATTGATTATCCACCGTTTGCGGCGAATGCCAGTAAGGATCAATGGTTACGAACAAGGCATCCCCCCATGTGAAGGCATAGTAGTCGCGCAGTTGCCCAATGAACTCGATCTTCTCAGCGTCGCCGGTGTAGAAACTGTCGGGGCCAGGCTGGGGATAATAGGAATTACGGGCGATCTGCGCCCATACTGCTACATTATTAGCTGTGCCATTCAGGTTCGCCGTCGAAGCCTGCTCGTGGTTGCCGTTGACCAGGAACACGGGCGCTCCCACCAGTCCCAGCCATTGCCTCTGGTTGATATAAAGTGCCCTGACTGTTTCTGCATTCACGCTCTTGAGCTGGTCCACGCTGAAATCGTCGCCGATGGTGATGTAGAAGTCGGGATGGTCCTCGGCAGCACTCTGCAGGGTGCGGGTGTAAAGGTCGGCGTTGAACTCCTTTCCCACACGTTCGGGGTGCGAGTCACCTTGCAGGTCGAACGTGAACGTACTGCCGGGAACACGCTGGGTCATGAAGGAATGCTCCGCGCCGGTTGTGCCATTGGTGCGAATGCGGTAGTAATAACGCGTGTTCGCCTGGAGCCCGGCGATCAGTGTCTCAAGAGGTGTGCCCGCCACGGCTGCCTGGGGGTCGGTTCGGGCGGTATAGGCGCCGGGGGCAGTGCCATATTCGTAGTAGATTTCCATCGCAATGGCGGGGACCACGTTGACGGTGATGGAAGTATCCGTGGGACGCCCGAGGATCTCGGTCGCGATGAAACCGGCATTGGCGGAGGTCGGCACCAGGGGCGGATTCTTGCCCTTGGGCCTTGCAGCAGCCGTAGCAGAAACCTGCTCCGCGAGCGTCGGCACAGGCTGGACCGTTGCTTGCCCGCCGGTTACGAATGCAGTCGGAAGACTGGCATATGACGGAGTGGGTGTCGCACTAGCAAGGGAGCACGCTGCCAGTAGGATTGTGATCAGGATGAAGGTGATGAATGTTCGATTCATGATCCGTTATCTTCCATCGAACTTCACGAATTCTTCGTGACATTCGCGAAGTTCGATGCTTGCACTGATTTTACTTGAACAGGAAGTCAGAACTGGGAATATCGGGCATGGGGATCGGTTCGGAGTACAGGTAGGCTCCTGTTGGATGACTCAGGTCGCCCAGCAACTCCTGCCGCATCGCCACAAGTTTTTCTTCCTGATCGCTGGTCAGTGATTGGTCCACTTTCGTGAAATTCACGGCCAGGTTGTAAATGATCTCGCCATCCAATTCTCCGTAGTGCTTCATCAGGGTCATCACCGTGGTCTGGTCGGCAGTCCCGCCTGCCAGGAATTTGCGCAGTTCGATGGAAATTTGCCTGCGCGTGTCCACAATTCCCAGCAGGGATGGCTTCTGGATATCCACCAGGCCGGTGATTAATTGGGCCTGCTCAGAGTTCAGCGTTGCCAGCATTTCGTCGCCCAGGTTCCCGGTCATGTCGGTTGGAATGGCGTAGCTGGGATCGCTCATCGCTTTGATGTCCTTCAAATAAAAGGAGCCGAAGTACGTCCCATGGCGTTCCGGGCAGAAGTATACATCTGCATCCACCGAGCCAGCATACCAGGCGAACATATCCGCAGCGTAGGTCATCACGGCCACCTTCGCATCCCGGTCGAGGCCCGAGATATCCGCAGGTTCCTCCACCTTGGGCCATTCCAACATCCCTTTACCGACCATGCCATCCATGGAGGCCTTTTGGGTCGCGTCCATGGAATTGATCAGGTTGCCCATCAATCGGGCTCTTGCATAACTGATCTCGCCATCCAACTGGTAGAGTTCCGATGAGTAAGCCTTGACCGCATCTTCACTAAGGCCGGTCGTCCCAGCCGGCAGCTTGCCGTCCAAAAAGTTCTGGAAAGCTTCCATCAATACGAAACGCTTATAGCCGTACTCGCTGATCGAGTCCACCTGGCTTTTTGCCAGCGCCACAAGTTGGGCGCGTTGATCGGCGCTCAGGATGTTGAGCATATTCATGGCAGCGCTGGTCAGGAAGTCACCAGCGTGGCCCATCTGGCTGGTATCGTTGTCGCGCAGGTACTGGAAGCCCCAAAAATCGGCCACCTTGCCGGGGGGGAAGAACGAGTCTGCGCCGAGGTCGCCCGTCAGGAAGGCCATGGCGTCAAAAGCGATCGTCATTCCCTGCGCCTTGTCTGAAATGGCCTGTTCGATGTTATAGGCGGAGCCGTTCGCGTCGGTTTGATTGCCACCTTGCTGGCCCCCTCCGGACGAATCGCGTGTCGGGGAGCAAGCCAGTTGGGACCGCACGGTTTCGCAGACGCCCGTATGATCGCCATTCTGGTCGGTGAAGGAACAGGTAGCCTGTTCGCTCAGCCCGCTGCAGGCCGCCATGGCCTCCTGTGGAGGTGTTCCGCCGCCAGTGGGTCCTCCTTGCGGGGGATCCTGATCAGGTGTAACCGTCGCTGAAATTTCAGAGGCTTGATTGACGGGTGCGTTGACGGATTGGTTCGTGCCAGCGCTGGCAGCCGAGCAGGCAGACAGCAGCATGGTTACGATCAACATCAGGTACAAAATTTTGGTTTTCATTTTTTCTCCTTATTCTCGGGTGTAAGTAACATGCAATTCGGCGCTGGCAAGCGTGATATTTTGGATGGCCTCCAGCAATACCTTCCGGCTGACCTGGGCAGCCGGCACGGTAAATTGTGGCTGCGCCGAGAGCGCGTATACGGTGTAGGTATAGTCCTTCGGTCCGGGGCCCTTGGAACACGGCGGCGTGTAGGCTGTCTTTCCATTCACGCTGTTGGTTCCCAGTGTCCCAATGCCGGTGCTGTTTTTCGACAGGCTTGTCACACTCGCCGGGATATCGTACAAAACCCAATACCAGTGCACATCCTCCGGGCTGGCCACATGGTGCATCACGACTGCAAAGTTCTGCGTCCCAGCCGGCGCCCCGCTCCACGCCAGTGCCAGAGACGCGCTGGTCCCATCACAGGTATATTCGGCTGGCAGAGTTCCTCCTTCGATCACAATCGCACTGGTCAGGGTGAACCCACTTGATGAGGTGACAGCAGCAGGATCCCAGGAGGCGCTGGAAGCTCTTGCCGGCATCTGAAGGGTATACGCGGCGGTCCTTGCGGTGATGAAGAGGGTCTGGTGGTCGGCACCGCCAAATGCGATATTGGTCGGGTTTTCCTGGATTGGGATGTCCCGCAGGGAGTTACCCTCAACATTAAAAATACGCACTTGATTTGGAGTTGTCAGATACAGGTTGCCGCGTGCATCCAGATCCATCCCATCTGAACCAGTTAAGACGAACAATCGCTTGTTGGAAAGGCTGCCATCCGGGTTGATGTCGTAAGCGAAGGTTTGCCCCGCCTCGTAGTCGGCGACGTAAAGTGTTTTGCCGTCGTCCGTGCCAACGATCCCATTCGGCCTGACCATGTCGTTTATGACACGCGTGACTTGGCCGCGATCCGGAGCAAGATAAAAGACATATTCTCCGCCCTGGACGACCGGGGATTGGAAGGCCGGGTCGGTGAAATAGATCCCGCCCTGCGGGGCGATCCAGAGGTCGTTTGGTTCGTTGAAGCGGGTACCGTTATACTGATCTGCCAGGACGGTTATCCTGCTTTGTGGATCGATGGATATCAATCTTCCATTGCCGCCCTCGCAGGCGATCAGATTGCCGCTCCCGTCGAATGCCAGCCCATTCGGGCTGCTCAGTCCTTCAAGAAAGACGGTCACGCTGCCATTGGTCGACCATCGGTAGATCTTTCCAGTATGGATGTCAGAGAAATAGACATTTCCGCTCTGATCGACCGCCGGCCCTTCGGTAAATTCATAACTGCCTTCCACCGGGACAAGCATGGAATTAGGGCTGGACGGACTTTTATCACTAACGGGTTGTTGGGTTGGCGCACTGGCCGGTGTGTTCTGTGCAATGGTCTCCAACGGCGTCTCCTGAGGTTTTCCGCAGGCAGCCAGGCTTGCAGCAGAGATGATTAGTGCCAGTGTTAGCAGTATTTTCTTGAGCATGGTATTTCTCCTGATCTGATAAGTGGTTCAGGGCACCAGGAATAGGAAATCGGAATTGGGGATCTCCGGCATGGCGATGGGCTGCGAGTACAGGTACGCTCCATTCGGAAAGGCCAGATCACCCAGCAGGTTGGTACGCAGATTCATAAGTTGGTCGCGTTGGTTGGTGGTCAGGCTCTGGGCGACCTGGGCAAAGGCCACCGCGTAACGGGCAACAATATCGCCATCCAGTTCGCCATAGCGATCCATCAGTGCGAGAACGGCAGTCTCATCAGGAGTACTGCCATCCATGAACTGGCGCAACAGAACGGAGACATCTTCCCGCCGGTCAACGATTTCGTACAGGGCTGGTTTTTGGGCGTTCACCAGGTCGGTGATGGTGGCGGCCTGGTCGGGAGTCAGGATTTGCAGGAAGGCCGCGCCCATCTCCGCAGTGAGGTTGACGGGGATGCTGTATCCGGGGTTGCCAACTGCTGGAGCATCTTTCATGTAAAAAGAACCGAAATAGGTGCCCTGCCGCTCCGGACAGAAGTACACATCCGCTTCGATTGAGCCGGCGTACCAGCTGAACATATCGCCGGCGTAGGTCATCACCGCGACTTTCACATCCCGCTCCAGGCCTTGCAGTTCTACCGGCTCATCCACAATCGGCCAGGCAAGCATCCCCTGCCCCACCATTGCATCCAGGGTTGCCCTTTGGGTGGCATCCAGTGACCGGAGCTGCCCTCCCATCACCTGGGCGCGTGCATAGCTGATCTCACCATCGAGTCGGTACAGCCCGGCGGAGTAGGCTTGCACGGCAGCAGGGTCCAGCCCGCTGCTGCCGGCTGGCAGGTCGCCTACCAACAGGCGGTTGAAAGCCTCCATCAGCACGAAACGGTCATAAGCATACTGGTTGATTTCCGCCACCTGGCTTTTTGCCAGTGTTATCAACTCGAGGCGCTGGGCGGAGGTGAGCACGTGTAGCATGTTGAAGGCAGCGCGTGTGAGAAAGTCAGTATTATGGCCCATTTGGGTGGGATCGTTATCGCGCAGATATTGGAAGCCCCAAAAGTCAGCCACTTTGCCGGGCGGAAAGAAGGAATCGGCCCCAAGGTTGCTGGTGATGAAGGCCAATGCATCGAAAGCGATTGTGTTGCGCTGTGCTCCGTCAGATAGGGTTCGTTCGATGGTGTAGGCAGGGCCATCACTAGTTGAACCAACAAGAATCATTGGTAAATACACATTGAAATTCCCACCTGGAGGGAGAGTGGTCGTTGTGTTGGCAACGTTGGAACCGGCGCGGCCAGCGCGCAAATGGGCGCTCGCCGGACGTTGCGGGAACATCGCGACACCGAAAAGTGATACGATAAGCAGCGATAACCAGAGCATTGATTTCCTACGGGCTGAGACAGGCTGTGTCTTCATCTTCAAATCTCCTTTTGGGGTCTTTTCAACTTTCTCATGCTCAGTTTACACATTTATCAGGAAAAGCAAGAGTGTTCCCCGTCAGCTTCTATCGCCTGGTGGCATGAGCACACACACCAACCCGCATGACTGCAGTCATGGTTGGTGAGCCTAAACTGTGACATCCAGCAGGGGTGATTTTACCTATGCCATGATATGATTTATGTATGCGGAGCGAACTCCCGGATAACTTGCGCGTGATGCGCACTGCCGCCTGGATTTGGATGGTCTATCTGGCCTCGCTGGTGATCGTGGATATGTTTATTTACACCCGCGGCCCGGCCATCCCCGTCTTGTTGTGGTACTACATCTCCAATGGATCCCCTGCGTTGATTTTTCTAGCGCTGGCATACTCGAAATGGCCAAAAAGGTTCAATCGATTATTCACCCCGCTGATGATCCTGTTGATCTCTGCGACCCCCATCCTGTTTAATCAGTTGTTTGGTTTGCATCTTCCGCCGGCCCCTCTGGCCAACCTGGAAGGGATGGTTCTAAGGTTGCTACCGATCTTGTTCATCGGATTGATCCTGGTTGCCTGGCACTACAGTCTGGTTACCATGATACTGTACAGTGTTGGTCTGAATTTACTCGAATTGTCAACCGTTCTGGCCTATGGTCGTTTGGTTGACCCAAACCAGATGACCACCTTCTATTTCATTGTTATTATCAGAACAGTTTGTTTCGTAGTGGTGGGTGTCTTCATTAACCAATTGATCACTTATCTACGCGCTCAACAAGCATCCTTGAAATTGGCCAACAACCAATTAATTCATTACACCAGTACCCTCGAAAACCTGACGGTCAGCCGCGAACGCAACCGTATGTCACGCGAGCTGCACGATACGGTCGTCCATACCCTCAGCGGTCTAGCTGTGCAGTTGGAGACAACCAAAGCCTATCTAGAGGTTGATCCTGGAACTGTCACAAACCTGCTCGATCAATCCCTCGAGACCACCCGTTCTGGTCTGCAGGAAACCCGCCGTGCCATAAAAGCATTGCGTGCAAGCCCGTTGGATGACCTGGGGCTCATCATAGCGCTTCAAAAGTTGATTGAAACAACCGCAGAAAGGGGTAAGCTGCTTCGTGAGGTTTCCCTGCCTGATCAGGATATTATTCTAACCCCCGATGTGGAGCAGTGCATCTACCGGATCACGCAGGAAGCTTTAGAAAATGTTGTCCAGCATGCCGGCGCACAACATCTGTCTGTCAAGCTGGCGGACAGTAAAGATGAAATAGACCTGGTGATTCGGGATGATGGGATCGGATTTAACCCGGAAATTGCGTTGCCCTCCGGGCACTTTGGATTAAAAGGGATGAAGGAACGTGCTGAATTAGTTGGTGGTGTGTTAATGATTAATAGCAAACCATCCCTGGGAACATCCATCCGGCTTATGATCAAAGGGAGTTATTTATGAAAGTGATCATTTGCGATGACCAGGCGATTATCCGGGATGGGTTGGAGTTGCTTCTAAAGCTCGAAAAGGATATTGATGTTGTTGGGCTGGCACAGGATGGCGCAGAAGCGGTCGACTTGGTGGCCAGGACTTCTCCTGACCTGGTTTTAATGGACCTTAAAATGCCCGGCATGAACGGTGTGGAAGCCACCCGCAAAATCTGTGCACACTATTCAAATACCAAAATTCTGGTACTCACCACCTTCGATGATGACGAGTGGGTGTTTGATGCTATCCGAGCCGGGGCATCCGGCTATCTTTTAAAAGACACCCCGCGTGGAAAAGTGGTTGAGGCCATACGCGGTACTATGACAGGCAAATCGTATGTAGATCCTTCAGTTGCAGGCAAGTTGCTTGATCAGGTTGCCAGCCAACAGGAACAACCATCCACATTGATCACTGCCAAGCTAACCGGGCGTGAAGAGCAGGTTTTGCGTCTGGTTGCCCGGGGTTTATCCAATTCTGAGATCGCTGAAAAGCTGCATTTGTCTGAGGGCACCGTCCGCAATCATGTCAGTGCAATCTTTTCGAAACTGGATGTGCCTGATCGTACCCAGGCAGCTATACTTGCCATCAGGCATGGGTTGGACCACCCTTAATTTCAAGGCAGCAATGGATAACACGATTGTTTTCGTTTCGAGAATACCTCCGAAGAGAACTACGGCCATTAGGCCTAAGACATTCTTAAATAATTGAATCCAGGACCACGTTTTACAAAACCATGACACCGGAATACACAAGTATCAATATTTCTTAACAAGAATGGTCAATACATTTCTGTTTTACAGAGTACTGCGTAAAAAACCGAACCAAAATCCTGTTATTTTCGAGAACTTCGGTAAAGGAAAATTCGTTTCTTTATGCAAGAAGCAGTAGGATATAAAAGGAGATTTAATATGTCTGAAGAAAGAACGTATACCGGCTTGCGCCGCTTTAACCTGGTGATGGGCTTTCTACACCTGGTGCAGGGCATCTTCATGATCGCCATCAGCAACGCCACCACCTTCCCCATCTATACAAACTTTTTGCGCTTTGACACAACCAAGCTCACCCTGGTCCCCAATCCCCAGCTGGTCTACAACCTGCGCTTCGGGCCGGCGGTGGCCGTCTTCTTGCTGCTCTCCGCCGTGGCTCACCTAGCCCTCGCCACCTTCGGCTACAAGTGGTACGTGGCCAAATTGAAAAGCGGGATGAACCCGGCCCGCTTCTATGAATACGCGCTGAGTTCATCGTTGATGATCGTGCTGATCGGCATGCTGGTCGGCGTGTCGGATCTGGGAGCTTTGATCTTGATGTTCGGCATCAATGCCATGATGAACCTGTTCGGCATCATGATGGAGCTGCACAACCAGACCACGAAGAAAACAGACTGGACCGCCTACATTTATGGCTGCCTGGCCGGTATCGTCCCCTGGATCGTGATCTTCATGTACTTTTATGGCTCGCTGGGCTCCTCAAGTGCCAAACCGCCGGCCTTTGTCTACGCCATCGTTCCGACCATCTTTGTGTTCTTCAGCATCTTTGCGGTCAACATGGTCTTGCAGTACAAAAAAGTTGGCCCGTGGAAAGACTATCTCTTCGGGGAACGCATGTATATCATCCTGAGCCTACTCGCCAAGACCGCCCTGGCCTGGCAGATCTGGGTGGGTACTCTCCGACCCTGATCGATCGCCTTCGTTGAATAAATCAAAAAAGGCCTCCGTGTTTATCGCAATCGTGGAGGCCTTTAGCTTAATGAGAATCGCAGGTACATCCAGCTCACGCCTCCAATTCATGGGCGAGTTGGAAAATGGCCTGGCGCAGGGCGGCTGTTTGCTGGAGCCCTTGGGCGGCAATTCTTATCCTAGCCGAGCCGCTTGCCTGCCATAAAACCAATATAACTTACCGCCACGCTCAGGACTGTTTCCCAGGCCAATTCCACCACAGTGATAAGAACAGGCCAGTTTTTCACGGTTACAAGATTGGGAAGATCATACGTTGCATATGTTATGAGTCCAAACAATGCGGCACGAAGAAGGGTTGCTTTGAGCGAGTTACCCTCCATCCCGGGCACAACAACAAACACAACGATTCCCAAGATGAATAATAAATAGAAAAATTACCGCGGCAATCCAGTTGGTGGGTGGAGGCAACCAGAAACTGAGGTACCTCTGGTAAAATGTGCGCGCTACAAGGCCAAGCCAGACCATATCAATTGCGAAGAAAGCGATCAGTGTAACAAAGTAGAGTTTGAGATAATAGGTCATCCTGTTTTGCTCCTTGTGGGATTAATCCTGCCTGAGTCTCGGGGTAACAGCCCGAGTGGCGATCTGGTAACGCTAAGGCATGGGCATGGAGGTCATATTGATCTACCTGTATAATACTGAAATCGTGGGAAGAAACCTTTCTTTTTCTGAAAAGGCGAATGTGAAAAATATGATCATTGCAGCGCTGCCTGTTGGAAAGCTTGACACTAATCAAATCAAGAACGAATATACCGAGATTCTCAAAGCCTTCGACGGATCGGGCTGCGAAATTTTCACAGTTGCTCCTGTATCGGATGTTGAAAGCGCCGGGCAAGCCGTTCGGGAATTATCACAACAGAATCCAGATCTCCTGCTCATCATCCCGTTGCAAGGACAGAGTGCAGAGACGATCGAAGCGTCGGCGCGCACGAGTCCTGCACCATGCCTGGTTGTGCCGGTCAAAGGAAGATACGCTCTCCCAAGCAGCATCCTGGCCGTCGGGGCTTTACATGAATCAAAAGTGCCAGTTGAAATACTCTATGCCCCTCCAAATCACCCCGATTTTTTTCAGAGACTCAATGTTGTCTTGCGAACAGCAAAAGCCTATTCACAGATCATGAAAAGCCGCATTGGTGTGATCGGTGGCCTGTTCCCCAATCTTGTTTCCTGTCATTACGATCCGCAAATGCTTAATTCCAAGTTGGGAGTGACGCTTATTCCGATCTCCTTTGAAGATATGCGCACCTCCGTTCAGGCTACCGTAAATCGGAACGAGGAAGTCAGGCAATCCCAGATGGATATATCCAGGTTGTATAGGATTGATCCTGCGGACGAAAACGCCTTCGTTTCAGGGGTCAATTTTCATCTGGCGCTGAAGAGAATTGCACAGGAACAAAAGATTGACGGGTTTGCTACCGAATGCTGGTCGGCATTCCCCCGTGAACTCGGGTTGAATCCATGTCTGGGATTCATAGAGGATGCCTATACACTGGCTTGCGAAGGAGATGTACTTCTCTGCATTGCCCTACTAACTGCCCGCTATCTGAACGGCACCAGTGCCTACGCAGGCGATCTTTTCGACCTCGACATGGATGGGATTCTCACCCTTGTCCACTGCGGTGCGCCTGCCTCGCTCGCCGGAGACAGGAAAAACGTCGTGGTGGAGAGATCCCAACTCGCGCTGGAACGCGGATTCGAAACCCTGACCTGCCGGCCGCGGCTGGAACAGGGCCCTATGACCCTCTTCCGGCTCTACGGATCGGAGTGCAATAAACTACATCTGGCATTTGGCGAACTGATCGCCTGTGAACAGTCACCCAACCTGACGGTCAAAGTCAAAATCAGCGGGAATCGTTGGGATTTCCTCGAGCAATGCTTCGGCAATCACTATGTTATGGCAGCGGGAGATCTTCGAAATGAATTGAAGTTGCTGTCCAAATGGCTTGACATCGCAGTTATTGAAACTTAGTCGTAAAAGAAAAGAAAAGATTTTCAAACGGCAATACTGCCTTCTTGAGGTAAGTGAATGAAGGCGGTATTGGATCGGAGAACTGAGTGGTGAAACTGGCTGCATTTCCCAAGTGTTACCTGGATAATATCATCGTCCAAAAATCGATGACCCTTTTCGATTGGATTGCAAAAGCCGGGCAATTGGGCGTGGACGGTCTGGAGATGCATAATCTCTTTTTCGATGGGGAAAATGAGAGCTTCATTGATAAAGTGAGAAAGAAGTGTGCTGAGTTCCATTTGACCATGCCGATGATGTGTTTCTCCCCGGATTTCACTCAGCCTGATCCGCTGAAACGCATGGAAGAGCTTGAGAAGCAGAAGCAAGCCATTGACTTGACAGTCGATTTGGGCGGGAAGTTCTGCAGAACGTTGACCGGCCAGAACCGGCCTGGACTCGACCGGAAAAAGGCGCTGAAATGGTGCGTGGAAGCGATCCGCGAAGCGGCGGCCTACGCAGCCGACCGGGGCATCATCCTCAATATCGAAAATCATTACAAAGACGGGTATTGGAAATACCCTGAGTTCGCCCTGCGCTCCGATGTGTTTTTGGAAGTCATCGATCAGATCGATTCCCCCTTTTTCGGTGTCAATTTCGATCCGTCTAATACGATTGTCGCCGGGGAAGATCCCCTCGAGCTGTTGCAGAAAATCAAGACCCGGGTCGTCAGCATGCATGCCAGTGACCGTTATCTCAAAGATGGTACTATCGCTGACCTTCGTAAAATGGAGCTTGATCCAATCCATGGTTATGCCAAAACCATCCAGCATGGCGTCATCGGCAAGGGCCTGAACGATTACGACGCCATTTTCCGCACTCTTCGGGAGGCAGGGTTCGATGGTTGGATCTCAATAGAAGACGGCATGAATGGGATGGACGAGTTGCGTCAATCCGTCGAATTTCTAAAAAGAAAAATCAAACAACACTTCGGGAATTGACTTCACCGGTTCATTGTCTTGATCTCGTCTTGCGAGACGAGCACCAACGGTCGCAAGGTAAACCCGCCGTCGATGACGATATTGGTACCGGTGGCGAATGAGGCTTTATCCGAAGCGAGGAAGGCATAGGCGGCACCCACATCAGTCGGTTGTCCGAGGCGGCTCAGCGGGATGTTGTTCATGAAATCTTCCCCGGTTTTCGGGTCATTGGCAGCCTTAACCAGCACACCTTTTGCCCAATTGGGCGAATTGATCAGCCCGGGAGAGATTGTATTGACGCGAATCCCGTAAGGGGCCAGTTCGATGGCAGCCGTTTCAGCAAAGACCTGCAAACCAGTCTTACTGACGCGGTAAGCGGCTTCCTTATAGGCAGGGTTGAACTGGATCGTAGAGGAGGTAAACAACATTACGCCCTTGTTCCTCCCAACCATGTGCCGGGCCACCTCCCGAGTGCACAACATCGCCCCCGTTAAATTGACCGACAGGATCCGGTTCCAGCATTCCAAGGTGATCTTGGTGACCGGCTCCCATTCGATGATCCCGGCATTACTGACGAAGATATCGATGCAGCCCATTTCGTCAATGGCAGCCTGGACGAAGTGGATTACCTGATCTTCAGTGGATACATCGACTTCCATTGCAAAGGCTTTTCGCCCCAAACTTCTGACCTGCTCCTGGGTCGACTCTTTCCCACTTTCGATCTTCACATCACAATATACGATGTCCACGCCTTCGCAAGCCAGGGCGAGGCAAATATCCCTGCCAATTCCCCGTTCGCCTCCGGTGACAAGTGCCTTCTTCCCATCCAAACCAAGGTCCATAATTTATCCTCCGTAGTAACGCCACGTTCCGGCGTTCATGACCATTGTGCCAGGACACGTAGACTTGTAGAGGGGCTTTTATTGTTCGAGCATAAAAACTGAATATGTTATATAGCTCCTCTTGCCCACATGGTATCATAGGAGGAATTCAAGCGAAAGCCCTGACCGGTTGTTTTCCAGTGTGCCTACCGGGTTGAAGGATTGATCGACTTCCAGGTATGTCCCTTCCTCCTCCCTCTCCTCGCTCTTCTCATGCTGTAACTATTGGGATGCTGACTGCACGCCTTAATGGACCGACTGAGATTAACCTGTGGCATGGCGTAGCCGACAGGGCCGCAGAACGGAATGTGAACCTGATCTGTTTTTCGGGGGGAATCCCTCGCTGGCCGCAGCAGTACGAGGCCCAAAAAAATATTCTCTTTAATATTGTTGGACGGGAAAATGTCGATGGTCTCTTGATTTGGGCAAATATCCTCAGCCATACCCTTGATTCCCTAGGTTTGGAAATGTTCTGCAAGCAATATGCGCCCCTTCCCATCATTAGCATGGGGATGGTTCTGCCGTCCTTCCCCAGCATTCGGATCGATATGGGTGAGGGGATGCATAAATTACTTTCCCACCTGATTGAACAGCATGGCCGGCGCAAAATTGCCTTCATCCGTGGCCTGGAAGTCAGCCGGGACGCAGAAGAAAGGTATCGCGCTTACCTTGAAACGCTCGAGCAATATGGTCTGTCATTCGACTCACGCCTTGTCATGTCCGGGGATTTCCGTCGTTATTCAGGGACCGCAGCTGTCAGAGAATTGATCGGCACCGATCGGATGGGATTCGATGCGTTAGTCTCGGCTAACGACAACATGGCAATTGGCGCCATGCAGGCACTCCAAGCATATGGGATGCGTATCCCGGACGATATCCTTGTGGCAGGTTTCGATGACATCGAGGAAACGCGCGCTGTCACCCCTTCCTTGACTACTGTACGCACCCCCTGGCATTTATTGGGTAGCAGAAGTGTCGATCTGATTTTATCGACACTGGCATATGAAGCGGTTCCCGAACAGATTGTTCTGGAAACAGAAATCATCTGTCGACAATCCTGTGGATGCCAGCAGATGGTGATTGACGATTATCAAACGGAGGCTGTCGATCATCGCCCGGCCAACTCCACAATGAAAAGGAACCAGACGGCCGTAACTTCAAAGTCCATCGATGTGCGCCATAACCTGGATCAAATCCTCTCCTCCCTGCCTCCCCTGCAAGAGTTGGAGACCGGTCTGGCAAAGAAGCTTGGTGACGATTTTCTCACCGATATCCAATCTGAAAAGAAAGTTCCAAGTGCATTCATCCAAACATTGGCAGGAATCCTTTCTTCCATCCCGACCGGCACAGAGATCATCGAATGGTTGGAAGTTCTCCATTCCATTTACATGAAGGTCAATACCTTGTTCGAATCAAAAGAGGATGTCGCCAAAGCCTGCAGTCTATTGGAGAACGGATACGCGCTGGTCGGAGAAATGGCCCACCGCCGGCAGCTCTATCAGCGCCTGGAGACAATGGAGCAGACCAACCGCCTTAACCGCATTGTCCAGACGATGGTGACCACGTATGAGGTTGAAACCTTGATGAAGCTGCTTGCCCAGGAGCTGCCTGGATTGGGCATCCAGAGCTGTTTCCTTTCCCTTTACGATGAGAAGGGAGAGACCCCTGCGTGGTCTCGTTTGATCCTGGCATTTCTCGGCCGGGAGCGACTGCCTCTGGATAAAAGTGGGCTCCGCTTTCCGACCCAGCAGTTGGTCCCCCGGGGCATGCTGCAGGAGGATCGCCGCACTGCCTTCGATGTTGAAGCCTTATACTTTCAGGAGGAACAAATCGGTTTTGTCCTTTTCGAGATTGGCCCGCGTGATGGGGATGTATATACCACACTTCGAGGACACCTAAGCAGCGCGCTAAAGAGCGCCGAACTTGTGCAGGTGGCACTTGAGGCGGAGGCAAAGGCGATCAAGAGTGACCAGTTGAAGACGCACCTGCTGGCAAATGTCAGCCATGAGTTGCGCACACCTTTGAATATCATTCTGGGTCTCAGCCAGACCGCTCTTTCTGACCCCGATCTTTATGGCAGTGAACTTCCCGACCAGCTCATCCGTGACCTGGGATACATCTATGACAGTGGAGAGCATCTGATCCGCTTGATCAACGATCTTCTGGATACCTCGCGGGCAGAAATCGGTGAATTGGATCTTCGCTTTGAGCCGGTTTCACCCCGCACCCTCTTGAAAGAAGCATATGAGACCTTCAAGAAGACTTCCGCCAGTAAACAGAAGAACGTTGAATTGTTGCTGGATGTCCCGGATCATCTGCCCATTCTCCATGCTGACCCCGTCAGACTTCGCCAGATCCTGATGAATCTATTGAGTAACGCAGTAAAGTTCACCAGGCAAGGGAGGATTATTTTGGGAGCCGAGGTGCAGCTCCCTCATATCCACTTTTGGGTCTCTGATACAGGACAAGGAATTAATCTGGAATTGCAGGAGCGGATCTTTGAACCTTTTGTCAAAGTTGATGTCCCGGGGCACCGTCGGGAGGGGATTGGTTTGGGACTAAGCATCACACGCCGGTTGGTAGCACTGCATGGCGGTTCGATTACGCTCGATAGCCTGCCCGATCAAGGATCGACATTCCATGTCTATATCCCTCTGCCGGGTCTGGATTACGCCTCCGCCAAGGAAGTCAATCCAGAGGGAGCTCAACCGATATTGTTGTGGCTTTCAAGTAATCAAGAAGCAGTCCCGGCTGTCCAATATATCTGTCGAAAGAACGGGTTCAACCCGTACTGGCTAAGAAATATTGATGATATAGAAATCAGTTTTCAGCACGGCAAGCCGGTTGCACTCGCTTGGGACCTGGAAAATGCCCGTCCGGGGGACTGGTCCATCGTACAAAAACTGCGTAGCTTTTCCCAATACTGCCAGCTGCCTTTGCTCATCATCCATGAGAATATTGGCGGGATGCTCTCTGGTGGAAGCAGGTTGACCAACGTACTGCTCAAACCCGCCGGGAAAGAGATGTTGCAGCATGTATTAAACCTACTCCCGCAGGCAGTGCAGCAAGGTGAGATCTGGATTATCGACGACGACCCTCAAGCGCTTAAGTATTATCAGGGGTTGATCAGCGCATCCCTGTCAGAATTCCTGGTGCGGGCAATCTGCGGCGGCAGGGAAGCCCTTAGGCTGCTTGAAGATGAAATCCCGGACTTGGTTCTACTCGACTTAATGATGCCGGACATCGATGGCTTCCAGGTACTTGAGCACCTGCGCGGCAACGTAAAAACCGCTACAATACCTGTAATCATCATCACCGGGAAAATTCTTTCCTATGAAGATGTTAAACGTCTTGACGCTCCCAAAGTGATGTTGCAGACGAAGGGGGTCTTGTCTGACCTTGAAAGCGTGGCAGAGATCCAGCGTGTACTTGCCGCGAGTGGCTCTCTTCCCCAACCTACCAGCATGCTGGTCAAACAGGCTTCGGCTTTTATCCAACAGAATTACACCCGTTCATTTTCGTTGGAGGAGCTATCAAAAGAAATAGGGGTGAGCAAGTCCTATTTGAGTCGGATCTTCAAGTCGGATACCGGCATATCGCTTTGGGATTTTCTGAACCGGTACCGGATTCAAAAAGCCAAAGAACTCCTGCTACTGACCGGTGACAGCATTACTGCGATTGCTGCAGACGTAGGCTATGAGGATGTGGGGTACTTTGGGCGCGTTTTTCATGAGATTGCCGGATGCTCGCCAAGAGCATTCCGCCAGCAAGCCTCCAACTCCCCGGCAGCGTAAGCTCATCCGACAATAAAATCCCGATCCACCATAATTATTTCTAAGATTTTCTTGATAACTTATGATACCTTGAAGGTGCAATTATTAATCTGACCTATCCAGAGAGCCTGATTTGGATCATCGGGAGCATTCAAGATGCTGCCCATGATTAATGGCATACATAAGAGCTTGAGTATCCAGCCTTGGAAGAGAGCCACAGGGAAGTAGTCTGGAGGATAACATATGCATAAGGTTAAGTATGAAGAAATGCTGCCTCATGAGTTTCTAGAAGCGCTTCAACGATTCCCGGTTGCATACGTGCCTGTTGGTTCGCTTGAATGGCATGGACGGCATATGGCACTCGGCAATGATTCTCTGAAGGCATATGGCATTCTATTGAAGAAAGCTGAGAAATTTGGGGACATCGTTGTTCCTCCAACCTATTGGGGACACATGAATGTATATGACAAACCTTGCAGCCACCCGGGAATTCTACTTGAAACTGTTGATGCGCTGTTTAAAGCAGTATTCCAAGGATTAGTGGTCGCCGGATTTAAGGTGGTCATCGGTGTAACTGGACATGATGTTGATGAACAGCTCGAATCACTTCAGAAAGCATCTGATTCCATCAGCACCGATGGAACAGCTATTGGTTTTGCCATGTAGGAAGGGGATCTGTATGACCTGGAGGGTGAAATGATGGACCATGCCGGGTATTGGGAGACTTCAACCCTGATGTACCTTCGTCCGGATCTTCTAGATTTGGAGCGTATCAAGAATGAAGATTTGACAAATGAGGAAGGACAGGGCTGCCGGTATATTGGGCCGCTACCCGCGTACAGACGTGGCGCGCAGGTTGGGAGAATTGTTCGTAAACCGGGTTGTCGACAACATCGGCTTGAAAGCGCAGGTACTTCTGACGGGATTGAAGAAGTAGGTCGCCCCTTGCAACCAAACAGTTCCAGTAGAGTCAACTTTCGCTTCACAAGTCATAGGCTGATCCGATAAAACTTTCCTCATAGAAATAACAAGGACAAAACACATGGAACATATTCTTCAAGAAATCTTCCAGGGCATCCTCGAAGGCCAGCAGATGCAGGTGGGAGCCAAGGTTCAGGTAGCACTACAAGCTGGCCTCGACCCAAAAAGGATCCTTGACGATGCAATGATTGCAGCGATGGCAGAGGTTGGACGCTTGTTCGATTCTGGTGAGTTTTACGTGCCGGAGATGCTTGTCTCAGCCCGTGCCATGCAGACCGGACTGGTTGTGCTCAAACCAGCCTTGAAAGAAGCCAATATCAAGCCGGCGGGAAAGGTAGCGATTGGCACGGTCAAAGGTGATTTACATGACATCGGCAAGAAACTGGTGGCTATGATGCTGGAAGGGGCCGGTTTCGAGATTCTGGATCTGGGGACGGATGTAGCACCCGAAAAATTTCTGGAAGCTGTACAAGCTGGAGGGGTGGACATCCTGGCCTTGTCTGCGCTCCTGTCCACAACCATGCCCAACATGAAGGACACGATCGATGCGTTGAAAGCGGCTGGGGTACGCGAGCAAATAAAAGTAATGATCGGCGGAGCGCCGATCACAGAAGACTATTCCCGGCAGATCGGAGCGGATGGTTCTGCTCCAGATGCAAGCCGGGCGGTTGCTCTGGCGAAGTCATTTTTGAAACTTTAAGGAGTCTAAAAAACTTCCGTTGTTCAACCAACTATTTTGCAATCCTTTGGACATTTCACTGATCGTATAATCCGAAAAAATGAATAATCGTACTCGAGCGCTTGCAGTTTTAAATTATGAAGATTATGATCACTTACCGTTGATCCATTTCAGTTATTGGACCGATACTCTTGAAAAGTGGGCCTCTGAAGGTCATATCACCCAACAGGAGGCCGAAGCTCATGAATATGGTAATGAGATCGATGTCGCTTTGAACAAATGCCTCGGCTTTGATCTAACATGGAAATGTGCTTTTTCCTGGAACACCCGCCTGGAACCTCCGGTGGAAAAGCGTGTCATTGAACAGCGGCCGGATGGCAGCCGCGTTGTGATGAATGAAGATGGGGTATCCGTAATCGAGAAAACCGGGGTGATTTCCATCCCAACAGAGGTAGACCATCTTCTTAAAAGCCGTAAAGAATGGGAGGAAATATATAAACCCAGGCTTCAATTATTCGATATGAGACGTATCAATGCCGGCATAGCCACCATTGATGGTTGTAAACTCCAATTCGACCAAGGCGGGCGTGAAATGTTACTTCGCGGCGATGCCGGGCATCCGTATGGATTGTATTGCGGCGGCTTGATCGGAACGATGCGGGATTGGCTGGGCCTGGTGAATCTGAGCTACCTCATGGTGGATGATGAACCCCTCTTTGACGAGATAGCCGAGACGGTCAGCGAATTAATTTTCCAGGGGACAAAGGCTGTCCTGGATACTGGAATCCAATTCGATGTTGCCCATTTCTGGGAGGATATTTGTTATAAGGGTGGTCCTCTGATCAATCCGCAAGTCTTCGCGAGAAAATTCGGGCCAAAGTATAAACGCATCACAGACTTAGTGAGATCATACGGTGTCAATTTGGTCAGCCTGGATTGTGATGGCAAAATTGATGCCCTTCTTCCAATCTGGTTGGAAAACGGCGTGAACACCATGTTCCCGATCGAAGTGGGCACCTGGAATGCCAGCATCCAGCCCTGGCGGGAGAAGTATGGACGGGAGTTACGTGGGATTGGCGGGGTAAACAAATACATTTTCGGATACGACCACGCTGCCATCGATGCGGAAATCGAACGTCAGCGTCCGCTGGTGGATCTGGGCGGATACATACCCTGCCCAGACCATGCCTTGCCGCCCGACGCCCGTTGGGAAAACGTTCAATATTATTGCGAACGGATGCGTAAAACCTTCGGATAATTTGAGTTCCTGTCGTCCGCTTGAGGGCCAGCAGATTACCGCCGATTTCGAGCAGGAGAATAGACCAAGTATGCGTGCCTTTCCGAAGCCTGCCTGAGGATGCCAGGCAACAGGGAAATGATCGAAGTTTAATTAATCCAGAGAGGAACCCATCATGACCAAGATCACTTTCATAGGCGCTGGTAGTCTCGAATTCACATCCAACCTGGTGCGCGACATCCTGACCTTTCCCCAGCTTGAGGATGCCCACATCACCTTGATGGACATCAACGCTGAACGGCTGGATTTCGCCAAACAGATGGTGGTCAAACTGATCGAAGCCGGCAAACGCCCGGCAACGGTCTCCGCCACACTCGACCGGGTTGAAGCGCTCAAAGGTGCTAACGTGGTTTTGACCACCATCCTGACCGGCAGCGTCGAGGTCTGGAGGCACGACATCGAGATCCCCAAGAAATACGGTGTGGATATCAATGTCGGTGATACACGCGGTCCGAGCGGCATCTTCCGCTTCCTGCGGACCTTGCCGCTGATGATGGATATCGTGCGCGACATGGAGAAATACTGCCCGAAGGCCATTTTGCTTAATTACACCAACCCGATGGCTATGATATGTGGCGCGCTTCAGCGCCAGACGTTCATCCCGGTCACAGGCCTGTGCCACTCTGTCCAGGGGATCGCCAGCAGGTTGGCGGGTTGGATCGGAGCGTCGAATTCCGAAGTAAACTATGTCTGTGCAGGTATCAACCACCAGGCCTGGTATCTCAAGTACGAAGTCAACGGTCAGGACGCCTATCCGCTCATCCACAAAGCCATCACCGAAAACCCGGTTGTTTACAATGAAGAACCGGTCACAAACGAAATTTACCTGGCACTAGGTTACTATGTGACCGAGTCGAGCGGACACAATTCCGAGTACAACTGGTGGTTCCGCAAGCGCCCCGACCTGATCGAGAAATACTGTACGCATGCCACCGGCTGGAATCCCGGCGAATATGCCTACAACGTGAAGAGGTATTATGAGAGAGAAACCAGTTGGAAAGACATAATCAGAAAACGGTTGTCAACCTCGCTGACCCAAGAAGATTTACAGCGCGGCCAGGAGTATGCTGCCTATATCATTAATGCCCTTCAAGGGGGGGAAGCCTTTAAGTTTAACGGTAATGTTCCAAATACAAAGCTGATTACGAACCTGCCCGAAAGCGCCTGTGTTGAGATTCCTGTTTATGTGGATAAATCTGGCTTTCATCCGCTTCACGTCGGCGCTTTGCCTCCCGAGTGCGCCCTGTTGACCCAGCTCTCGAGTGGCATCGAGGAGATGGCCATCACCGCCGCTCTGACCGGCGACCCGGTCATGGTCTACCGCGCAATATGCCATGACCCCTTAACAGCCTCCGTTCTCTCGCTGGCTGAGATCAGGCAATTGACCAACGAGCTTTTTGCCCAACATAAGGATTACTTGCCTCAATTCAAAATCCACAAGGTGTGAAAAAGAGTGAAACCGAATTCTTTTCCGGACAAATTGGCCTTGTGGGGAGTTGACCGTCCGCCTGTTGACTCCGGGATGCTGTTGGATTTCGTGGAAAAGATGGCCCAAAACCAATCTGTGCCATCCTTGGCGTTGACCTGGGAAGAGTTGGAAGCCAGCCGGTTACCATTGTTGTTGCGCCTTCGCCATTCGCTTGGGCTGGATCCCTGGCCTGAGAAGACAAGCCTTAACGCCTGGGTGTTGGGCAGGCTGGATCGGCCGGGTTACAAAATCGAGAAGGTAGTCTATGAAGCCTGGGCATGGCTGCCGGTTACCGCCCATTTATATATCCCTGATCTCCTGGAAAAGCCAGGCCCGGGATTGGTGTATGCCTGCGGGCATTGGATGGAAGCCAGTAAAATGGCACTGCCGATCCAATCTTTCTGTGCAGGGGCGGCTACACTAGGGATCACCACTCTGGTCTATGATCCCCTTGGTCAGGGAGAACGCCTGGAAAGCTGGCTCGACCATGGAAACCTGGATGCGTTGCTGGTTGGCCAATGCCAGCTGGGATGGATGGTTTGGGAGAGCATTCGGGCGTTGGATTATTTATCGAGCCGCCCTGAAGTTGACCCAAAAAAAGTCGCGATGACCGGCGCATCCGGTGGCGGGTTGAATACATTTTTTACCACCGCCATTGATGACCGCTTCGCCTGTGCTATTCCGGTCGCCTATCCCTGTACCTTTTCCGCAGCCATGCGAGCTGAGCGGGACTTAAATTGGGAGGATTGTGGGGGCTGTATGCCGCCGCTCTAGATGGTCGAGTGGCTGCTGTTGCTGTTCAGGATACTCTCTTCTCTTATGCGGCTTTACTCAAACATGGCGTCCGTTATCCTCGCCACAGGTAATTCGCAGCTAACCTTTTTGAAGGCACTGCGGACAGCTCCCGTTGAATGGTCTAAGGTAAATATCTTTCATATGGATGAGTATATCGGGTTGGATCGCGCGCATCCCGCCAGTTTTCCGTTATTTTTGAAATTGAATATTCTGGATTGTATTCAACCCAGAGCATTCTTTCCCATTCCCCCAAGCACACACCAGAACGCGCAGGAGGTGTGCAAAGATTACGAAGAGTTGTTGCGTTCCTATCCAGTGGACCTATGTGCGCTGGGCATTGGCGAGAACGGGCATCTCGCTTTTAATGATCCACCATTCGCAGATTTTACGGATTCGTGCTGGGTGAAAATCGTCAAACTCGATGACGCTTCGCGCCTTCAACAGGTGGGAGAAGGACACTTCAAAAACATTGATGAAGTGCCAACTCATGCAATTACATTGACGATCCCTGCATTGTTAGCCGCCAGGCACGTTTTAGCGGTTGTGCCGGAAGCGCGAAAAGCGGACGCAGTTTATCGGTCTTTGACCGGTCCCATCACCGCAGATTGTCCAGGTTCGATCCTTCGCCAGGCATCTCATGCACATTTGTATCTTGATAAAGACTCTGCCCAAAAGATAACGCCCCGGGTCTCGGGAGTTTGAAATTGATTACTCCTCTTTCTCTAGTTGCACCTTTTGGATTTGATGGTCGCCTCAACCTCGCTACCGCTGGTCATTTGATGAGCCTTCATATTTGGTTGCAGGTGATTATTTCCTCATCTACCCGAGTGTTTCTGACAATAAAATCCAGATATTAGATAATTTTTTCCAAGAACGGATCGTCAACTTCTGCTACTCTTTAAT
>Ga0209253_10001144_pt1 | contig 23131 bp, 20 predicted proteins | sample FrelakmetBRP12BR_FD_187145 | JGI IMG/M metagenome (GOLD analysis project Ga0209253, IMG submission 187145) | Freshwater lake sediment microbial communities from the University of Notre Dame, USA, for methane emissions studies - BRP12 BR (SPAdes)... | ecosystem: Environmental > Aquatic >...
GCGGCATTGGTCGCTGCGGCGGGATAGCTCAGTCGGTAGAGCAATGGAATCATAATCCATGTGTCGGGGGTTCGAGTCCCTCTCCCGCTACAGATGCATTCTCAGGCTCCTGCAGGGGGGGAGGGCAAGGCCTATGTTTTCTACGAGGACATTTCTTACCCGCTTCCACGAGTACGCCCGGCGAAGGCGGCTGATCAGTGAGCAGAGTAAAATTATCGTGGCGGTCAGCGGGGGTGTCGACTCCACGGTTCTGCTGGACCTTCTTGCCCGGGAACGGGATGCTCTTGGTCTGAACCTGATCGTCGCCCATTTCAATCACCAGCTCCGTGCTGAGGAGTCGGACGCCGACGAGCAGTTCGTGGCACAGCGGGCGCGCTGTTACGGATTCGAGCTGTACGTTGACCGGGCGAACACGGCCGAATACGCCCGGCATACCAAGCTCGGGGTTCAGGAAGCCGCCCGTGCTTTGCGGTACGAGTTTTTCGCTAACCTTCTCGAATCAAGCGGCTTCGACAAGGTTGCTACCGCGCACAACGCCGACGACAATGCGGAAACGATCCTGCTGAACCTCTTCCGCGGGGCGGGGGTGCAGGGCCTCGCCGGAATTCCCGTGTACAGGCAGGACAAGAAGATCATCCGTCCTCTCCTCTTTGCACGGCGGGAGGAGATCGAGCTCTACGCACAAACAGAGCAGATCCCGTTCAGGACGGACTCCTCAAACGAGAAGGATACGTACAAACGCAATTTCATCCGACATCAAGTCCTGCCCCTGGTGCGCGACCAGATCAATCCGGGGATTGTTCAGACACTGCAGCGCTCGGCGGACCTTTTCCGGGAGCTGGAAGTCTACCTGACGTACACCGCGCGCAACAGTCTCGGCCTGGTAGCCACACAGACCACGGGTGAGGAGATCATCCTCTCCATCCCGCGCCTGCGCAGCAACCCGGTGCTTCTCCAGCAGTATATTGTCATGCTTGCAGTCGAGGACCTGACCGGACGGCGCCCTGAATATGAGCAAGTCAACAAGATCCTCGAGTTGACCGAGGGGCTCACCGGCTCCTGGGTCACCCTCACCGACCGGCACGGAGTATACCGCGACCGCGAATCGCTGGTGATCCGCCCGATGGAGGAGTCGGCCGACTTCCGGTTTGCCGTGCTACAGAACCATCGGTACGAGTTCAGCACGTTTCGCTTCTCCTCCGAGCTCATCGACGCGAACGGTTGGAAGCCGGCGAACGGCGGACTGACGGAATTCGTGGATGCCGACCTGCTTCCTCCCGGCCATCTGATCCTGCGGACCTGGGAGGAGGGCGACTGGTTCGTGCCTCTGGGTATGAAGACGAAAAAGAAGGTCAGCGATTACTTTGTCGACGCAAAGATCCCCCTCTATGAAAAGCGCAGCTACCCCGTCCTCCAGACGAAGGAAGGGAACATCGTCTGGCTCTGTGGTCAGCGGATCGACGATCGGTTCAAGGTTACGGACCGGACGCAAAGAATCCTCAAGCTCGAGTTCGTCCGGGCGAAGGGGGGAACGAACGGCAAAGATCATCCGGGTTAACGGCGAGAAATTCGTCGAGATGATCAGCGAGGCGAAGATCAAGCGACGGATCAAGCGGCTTGCCCGTCAGATCAGCAGCGAATATATAGGCAGGGTTCCGGTTTTTATCGGTATACTGAACGGATCGTTCATTTTTTTTGCGGACTTGATCCGGGAGATCACCGTCGACTGCGAGGTCGACTTCATGAAGCTCTCGAGCTACGGCGACGCCAAGATCAGTTCCGGCAATGTCCGGCTGGTGAAGGACTTGAACTGCCAGGTTGAGGGCCGCGACATCATCATTGTCGAGGATATCATCGATTCCGGCCTCTCTATGGAGTATATCAAGAGACTGATCCTTCATCAGAACCCGATGTCGTTCAAGATTGTTACCCTATTGTACAAGCCCGAGGCTGTGCGCAGCGATATTCATGTTGACTACATCGGGTTTTCCATACCGCGGGATTTTGTCATCGGGTACGGTCTTGATTACGCACAGCGGGAGCGTAACCTGAGAGCGATCTACCGGCTCAAGGAATCGGCTGTAGGTGCAAGAGCGTAAGAGAGGAGTAGCAGAGTTCCATGGACGATCAGAAAAAACCTGACAATACAAACCGACGGGGGAACGACTCGGACAAGCGCCGAGGGTTTCAGCGACCTTCAAGGGGAAAGCGGTCCGGGCCGTCGTTCCGCCAGGACGATGATTTCAACTGGAACAAAGTCCTAAAGGTGGTTCTGAGCTGGTCCGTGATCATCCTTCTGGTTTTCGTCGTCATGACCCTGTTCAAGGGGGCTGAGGGAAACGAGATGGAAATCACGTACACCGAGTATCAGAAGCTTCTGCAGGAGAATCAGATCTCGGAAGCGATCATCAAGAAGTCCGAGCTGACAAACTACGATTTCCACGGCACGCTGAAGGATGCCCGCCGGATCAACCGCGGAGGAAAAGAAGTCCCCTACACGCGGTTCACCCTGACGCTGCCGATCCTGGACAGCGATGTCATCAAGGAATGGAATGAACGCGGGATCAAGTTCACCATCCAGAAAGAGGATAACGCGTGGATCAGTGCCCTGGTAAGCGCACTCCCCTGGGTTCTCCTTCTGGTCGTCTGGCTGATTATTATGCGGAGGATGCAAGGTGCCGGACCGCGCGGCATCTTCTCCTTTGGCAAGAGCCGCGCGAAAATGCTGAACGAGGGCGCTCCGAAGGTAACCTTCCTCGACGTCGCAGGCGCCGATGAGGCCAAGATGGAGCTGATGGAGATCATCGAATTCCTGAAGGAACCCACCAAATTCCAGAAACTGGGCGGGAAAATTCCGCGCGGGGTTCTCTTGCTCGGACCTCCCGGGACCGGCAAGACGCTCCTTGCACGTGCCGTCGCAGGCGAAGCGGGCGTCCCGTTCTTCTCCATCTCGGGGGCCGACTTCGTTGAGATGTTTGTGGGCGTTGGCGCCAGCCGCGTGCGCGACTTGTTTGAGCAGGGAAAGAAGAGCGCACCCTGCATCATCTTCATCGACGAAATCGACGCCGTGGGCCGCCACCGCGGTGCCGGCCTCGGTGGTGGGCACGATGAACGCGAACAGACACTCAATCAGCTGTTAGTCGAAATGGACGGCTTCGAGCAGAACAGCGGCGTCATCATCATCGCCGCAACAAACAGACCCGACGTGCTCGACCCGGCGTTGATGCGGCCGGGCCGCTTCGACCGCCAGGTTGTCGTTGACCGCCCCGATGTTAAAGGACGCGAAGGCATCCTGCAGGTGCACACAAAGAACATCCCGCTGGCTGAGGATGTCAAGCTGGAAACCCTGGCAAAAGGGACACCGGGACTCGCCGGCGCCGAGCTCGCGAACCTGGTCAACGAAGCCGCCCTCCTTGCTGCACGCCAGAACGCGAAGGCGGTGACCATGCAGCACTTTGAGGATGCCAAGGACAAGGTCATGATGGGCATGGAACGGAAGAGCCTCATCATTTCGGAGCGGGAGAAAAAGGTTACCTCGTACCACGAAATCGGCCACGTCCTAGTGTCCAAGATGCTCCCGGAAGCGGATCCGGTTCACAAGGTGACTATCATCCCACGCGGGCGCGCACTGGGATTGACCACCTACCTCCCCATCGACGAGAAGCACACCTATTCCAAGGCGTACCTGGAGGCCATGATCACCTATGCCCTCGGCGGACGCGCAGCGGAGAAGATCGTATTCGGGGAGCTGACCACGGGCGCCGGGAATGATATCGAGCGCGCCACCGAGATCTCCCGGAAGATGGTCTGCGAATGGGGGATGAGTGAAAAACTCGGCCCGCTTGCCTACGGCCAGAAGGACGAGGAGATTTTCCTCGGCCGGCAGATTACCCGGCACAAGAACTACAGCGAAGAAACCGCCATCGCCATCGACGACGAGATCAAGAAGATCATCACGACGGGCATGAAGCGGGCGGAAAAGATCCTCAACGAGAACATCGCCACGCTCCACCGCCTCGCAGAGGCACTGCTGGAGCGCGAAATCCTGGACGCCGTGGAGATCGATGCAGTCATCCGCGGCGAAGAACTCCCGCCTGTGGGAAAACGACGGAACGGACAGCCTGAACCTGTTCAGCCGGGACAACCTGCCGCGGATGGACGGTCCCCCAGGAAATGACCGAGATACAGCTCCAGAGCGTCGAACACAGCTACACGACCGAGATCCTCCGGAAGGGGATCCATCTGTGTTCGCTTTCCATTCCGGTGATCTACTACTTCATTCCGAAGTCAACCGCACTCGCGATCCTCATCCCGCTCTTCCTGTTGTTTGCCATTTCTGATCTCGCCCGGTTGTTCCATCGGCCAACCGGGCGCTTGTACGAGCGGTACTTCGGCTTTCTCCTCCGCAGCCACGAGCGACTCGACCACGGCAGGAAACTGACCGGCGCAACCTATGTCTTGCTCTCGGCGATTCTCTGCATCCTCATCTTTCCGAAGGTCATCGTCATCACGGCGTTCGCCATTCTGATTATCTCCGACACATCGGCGGCACTGATCGGGCGGAAGATCGGGCGACGGCCATTCCTGCACAAATCGCTGGAAGGAACAACTGCCTTTTTTGTCAGCGCACTTTTCGTCGTCGCCCTGACGCCCAAGATCATGTACATTCCCACGGAGTATGCCATTGGGGCCATCGCAGCCTTGATCGGAGCCCTGGTCGAGGCCACAAAGATCGGCATCGACGATAATCTGACCATCCCTATGTCCATTGGCGTCGCTATGTGGGCGCTGTACGCAGTTCTTCTCCCCTCCGTCAACATCTATCGCCTCGACCAACTCTCATAGCAAAGAACCATGGAGCATCGCCATCGACGGGTCTATCTCTCCGGCGGCATGGAGTATGCCGCCGACGAAGGGAGAGACTGGCGCAGCAGGCTTCAGGAATGGCTCGAGTGCGAGATGGGATGCACGGTCTTCAACCCCAACCGCGAAAGCGAGCGGTTCTTCCACACGCACCTCCCGGGCGTCGACTTCCGCACGCTGAAAAAGACTGACTCTCTCCTTTACCAGCAGACGGCCACACGGCTCGTCGATATTGACTGCAGGGAGATTGCTGAACGGTCGGATTATGTGATGTGTTACTGGGATGAATCCGCCATGCGTGGGGCGGGAACGAAAGGCGAGCTGACGATGGCACGGTATTTTGGGAAACCGGTGTATCTGGTCACCACCATGGCGCGCGCTGACATTCCGGGATGGGTACTGGGATGTACAACAGAACTGTTTGAATCGTTTGAAGAGTTGAAGCGGTTTCTTAAAGGTTCACCTTGAACGGCGGAAGCACTCCCGCAGAATCTGCACCCTGTGGCCGTCCAGGGAAATGTGAGACATCGCGGTGATTTCCTGAGATGACACACCGCAATAGTCGTTCCCCAAGAAAAACTCCAACCGCACCACAAGGGAGTCGCTCCAACTCCTGGAGCAGCCGCGGATGTTACCTCTCGAAGAGGTCCTTCACCTCTAACACCTTCACGCTTTCCGGATCTACCTTTACCGGGAAGACACTGATCACTTTGTCCTCTTCCAGAATGTGCGAAGGCCTGGGCGTTTTGTACGTCATCGGACTCGGTCCGTCTGAGAGTAAAGCCCGCTTCATGGAATTCGCGTCTTTCGTGATCATCGCAATCTGCATCTTCCCGTACTGCATGTGCTTCCTGATAGCCGCGTTAACATCCGCCAGGGTGAGTTGATCCATCGTCGCACGAAAGATCTCCAGATGGCTCCCCGTGATGCCGTAGAACCGGTCGTCAAGCGCATAGCCGAGCCGCTCCATGGTGGTGGGAGCGTAGTGCAGGACATACTTCTTCAGGAAGTTGCGTGTCTGCCTGAATTCAGACTCCGACATTCCTTCGGCAACCAGCCGCTTCAACTCGCGGAGCGCAGCCCTCAGGGCAAAATGACGCGCCTCGTTCGGCACGGGGCGGATCCAGATTTCAAAAATCTGCTGGCGTCGCGATACATTCTGGGGCGGCTTGCTCAACATCCCCCCGCAGGGGAAATGCTCGATGTAGGAATAGTCACCATAGTTCAGCCCACGCTCCTCCCGTATCACCTGGTACAGGTGGCTGCTCGAATTCCGGTGCTCGCCTAGCCATGAATTCGCAATCGCGAGCGCATACCAATCCTTTGTCCCTCGAAGAAGATCAATCGGAAATCCCATGCTGATTGCCGTGGCAGGAGAGTCTTTCTCCACGATCGCCACATGGAATCCCGTCAGAGTCTTCGCAACGGGTGCCGGGACCAACACAGGATTGCCCGGAGGAAGAGCCGCAAGGTCCTCCTGGATTCGTCGCAAGAGATCCGCCTCATAGCCTCCACCAATGCCGATAACGACATTCTCTCGTGTGAAGAACTCCCGGTAAAACCCTTCGACATCCTTCACCGTGATGTTCTTGACGCTCCCGACAATCCCTGTGGTGATATGGCTGTACGGCGTTCCGGCAAACAGCGCGGCGTACAGGACCGCTTTCCCCAATTCCTCGTCATTGGAATACCGGAGCGTATTCTCCAGATAGTTAATCGCCTGGCTCTTGATGCGGTCGAGGTCTTCTCGTTCGAAGGCCGGGTGCAGAATCGCGTCAATGAACAGGGGATAGTATTCCTTCACATTGTCTTTGTGCACCCGGCCCGTGACTACCGTCATCTCGGTGGAGGTGGTGGCCGAGTACCCCGCCGCGAGAGGAAAGAGCTTGTCTAGGATCTGCTCATAGCTGTTGTTCTTCGTCGCGGCGTCCGTCAGCATCGACGCGGTGATTTCGGCCAACCCCTCTTTTCCCTTCGGATCGTTTTGCGACCCCACCTTGAACCAGATCCGGAATGAAATCGTCGGGTCGACCTTCACGGGAAGTTGCACAACATGTTCATCAGACACGGGGACTCCTCATGTACACGGAATGCCAAATATGAGAGGCAGCGCGCAGAGGGGGGGAATTGCCTGTCTTCATTGCCGGGCTCCTTTCAGGACAACAACCGTCCGCCGCACCGGAACGAAATACTTCCGAGCAGCATTCATGACCTCCTGCGGTGAAACGCGGTCAAACGCCGTATACAAATCCCCGATCACGGCGATATCCCCCGTCAATGCGGCAAACCGGGCCAGTCCGCCCGTAACCTTGTCCGGCGTATCAAGATTCATGAGGAATCCGTACTTCTGCCGCCGCTGCAGATCGTTCAGTCTTTTGAGAGCCACCGGCTTTGACTGGAATTCGTCGATCGTTCTGTAAACCTCGTCGCGGACGCCGTCGAGGTCCTCCTCCTTTTTCACCATTGCCGCGATCTCGAAAAGGGGCACATCGCGATTCACCGGAACGCCCACCCGTATGAATTCCACTTTCTGCTCCTTGATATACAGTTTCTTGAAGAGATCACTTGTCTCTCCGAATGCGAGTTCCCCGAGCAACACGGCCGCAACATAGTCCCTGTTACCGGGGTCGAACGCGTCTCCCTTGTATCCGATGTTGAGAATCGGCAGGGTTTTGCCGCTATAAGACACCGACCCGGTCCGCTCCGCTTTTTGTGGCGGTTCAGGAGATACCTCAGGAGCCTCGTATCCTTTCTCCCATGGACCGTAGGCCAGGGCGATGAGCGCCATCGTGGTCCTGGGGTCGATATCTCCAGCTATCAAGAGGACAACGTTCTCGGGCCGGTAGAAGCGCCGGAAAAACGATTTGCTGTACTCGAACGCTTCCGGCATTGCTTTGATGTCGGCTTCAAACCCGATGGTCGTGTGCTTGTACGTATGGACGTCATAGGCAAGGTCCTGCACCTTCTCGTTTAACAGCGAGAACGGGCTCGTGATACTCTTCCGGTATTCGCCATACACGGCACCGGCTTCGGTCTGGAACGCTTGCTTCTCATAGAAGAGGTTCTGGAATCGGTCACTTTCCATTTCGATGACTTTCTCCAGATCCTCTTTGGCGAAGTTCAGATGGTATGCCGTGTAGTCGTCGGTGGTGTAGGCATTGGCACTGGCACCGATGCTGGTGATCACACTGTCGTAGACCGGACCGGGATACCTTGTCGTCCCGCGGAACATCATGTGCTCGAAAAAGTGGGCGAACCCGGATTTCCCTGGCTCTACCTCGTCGCGACTTCCGGTCCTGACAACGGAGTAGTACGCCACAAGTCCCGGGGATTCCATCGGTATCATGATAACCGTGAGGCCGTTCGGGAGCACTTCTTTCTGATACACGTAGGGAAAGATGGATTCAGCCATCGAGATGCTTCATGTGATTGTCAGGAGGAGACTGAGCCTGCCAACGAGAGATCTCACAGTGTTTCCACGGACTGAACGGCAGGGGGAAAGACCGACGGATAGGAAAAACGTTGCTGCCGAAGTTAAGGGATTTCACCTCTGGCTCACGACTTTCATCCGCGTCCACGCGCCGCAGCATTGTCACTTCACCGGTTGTCTCACGATTGTCTTCATCGTTTCGGGCCTTGCCTTCCGCGGGTCGCTCAGATAGATTTCGTGGTGTTTTCCCCTGAGCTGATATCCGCCCTCCTTGATGAATCCATGAAGCCGCTCAACCGTCGGGCCTTCCGCCGAGAAGGGGCCGATGTGCATGACCTGAGCTGAGAGTCCTTCGGCAAACTCTTCCAGCCTTGCCATCGCCAGGTTCGGGAGATCCTTCTTTTTCCGGACGAGTTCTTCACAGGCGCGCCGGAACAACTCCTCCGTCACGAACTCCGGTTGCATGATCATGATCGTCCACTTCCAGCGCCCTTTCTTCTGGACGCTGAACTCCTTCATGGAATCCACCCACCAGAGTCCTTCCAGCGGCGCAACGCTGTAGTCGACACCGGCCTTCCCTTTCTTGATCATGAATTTCAGTGTATAGGAAGCGCTGTAGAGCGCCTCAACGGCGTGCTGAAACGCGGGGGTTATGTTCGGATCTCCCTCACCGTCCAGCATCAGGAAGTTCATCCTGGGGACATCGACCAGAGCCGGCTCCTTTGTTGAAGCGGTGTAGAGATGCTTCAGTGTTTTCTTGAAATCAATTGCTTTCATCTTCGCTCCTTTTCATTGCTGCCATTCTCGCAGCGACACCTGCTATGTGCCTTGCGTCGGTCCCGCAGCAGCCGCCCAGGATCCGCAGCCCGAACCGCTGGCGCGCGTGCATCATTCTATCGGCAAAGAATGCCGGGTCTTCCTGGTCAAGATCCATCAGCCCGTCAAGCTCCTCAGGGCTCCTTGCGGAGGTGTTCGCCTGGAGACCGGCTAACCGCCCTGCGAACCCAGCGCGGAGGCCCTCGTCGGCACCCATCGCCTCCTCGAAGACGGCCGGGTGAACGCAGTTGATCATGTAGAAGACGGGAGGGGGAACCACCGCCCGATCGATTGTTCTCATGGCATCCGCGAGGGGCGTTCCGTCAAGAAGACGGCCCGAGCGCCGCACGATGAAGCTCACGCTGTACGGCTTTCCGGTGTGGGCCATAGCGCGCGCAATGCCAACCGCTTCGGTGAGCGCCGGAAGCGTTGCCGCAAAGAGAAAATCGACACCGGTTTCCGCAAGTGCCCCCGCCTGCTCGTGGTGGAACACCGTTGCCTCCAATTCCGCGAGCGCATCACCGGCTCTGTACGCATCGCCCCGGCAGCCGAGAAGTCCACCGATAGGGACCTTTTCCGCGTAGGAACCGTATTCATTCCTGATCCCATCCAGAAACGTGAACGCATCGGTGCTTACCTGCCTCACCGCGCCCATACCGGCCATTGCCAACCGCTCCGGATTGGCCCTCCACGTCGGCGTGAAGACCATCATTGGCAGACCGTATTGGGCGCCGACATCAAGATATTCCCGGTAGAGAGAGCCCAGGGCAGCCCGCCCTTGCGCGCTCCGTAGCAGGGCAGTATTCAGGACCGCCGGATCGAGCTGGAAGGCGGAATTGCGCCGGAGGCGCTCAATAACCGCCCCTTCGGTCAGGATGGAGGGCGCCATGCGCAACAGCTCAGAACAATTCATGGACGCCTGCCCGGGTAGATCATTTCGACGTGCGGGATCCCGTCTTCATCGTAAGGATCACCTTCCCTCACCAACGAAAAGCCTAACTCCTCGTAGAATCTCTGGAGGTAGTGTTGTGCCGAGATGTGAATGGGTTGTCCCGGAAAGAGATCCTGGGTTAGCCGGATCCCTTCGAGCATCAGCACCTTCCCGAATCCCTGCCCGCGGAAGGAGGGGACAATGACCACACGCCCGATCGACGGATCCGGGAAGCGGTGTCCCGGAGCAATAATGCGGAGGTAGGCAATGAGCCTTCCTGTCTCGTCTCTCCCCATCAGGTGCCAGGCATGTATATCGCGACCGTCGGCATCCTGGTATGGGCAGCGCTGCTCAACCACAAAGACCGACTCCCGGAGGGCGAGGATCTCATACAGCTCTCCGGGAGTGAGTTCGCCATACGGATGACATTCCCATCGGATCATAAGGGCCTCACGAGATCCCACAGAGGCGTTCGCTGACAGTCCAGAACGTCTTGCGCAGCGCGCCGTCATGGGTCACGGGAGACGACACCTCCTCCTTCTTCTTCACGAAATACCGCCCCGTCGTCGCACCGACATCCGCCGCACTGGCCAGATACACCGCTGTTGCCGCTCCCTCCTTCAGCGGGGCGCCCGACATCCCACCGAACCCTTCCCTGAGAAGTTTGGTGTTGATCACGCCCGGATGGAGAGAGTTCACCGTGACACCGGTCCCCTGCAGGCGCTCGGCAAGTTCATAGGTGAAGAGGATGTTCGCAAGCTTGGAGAGCGCATATGCCCCGTATCCCGTGAATTTCTTCTCACCCTGAAGGTTGTCCAGATCAAGATGCGCACGCTGATGGGCGACGGAGCTGACGTTGATGATGCGTGCGGGAGCACTCGATGCCAACAGATCGAGGAGCAGGTGTGTGAGGAGGAAAGGAGCAAGGTGGTTCACCGCAAAGGTTGTTTCGAATCCGTCCTCCGTCAAGCGCCGTTGCGTCATGAAGACTCCCGCATTGTTGATCAGCACATCGAGGCGCTCATAGCTCCCGCGCACATCCTCCGCCAGCTTCCGGACCTCTTTCATGGAGGAGAGATCAGCCGCGAAGCACCCCGGTGCGACATTTTTCGACGCTCTCTGGACCTCCGCAAGCACGATGTGGCACCGGCCGGGATTCCGCCCGTGGAGAATCACGGTGGCGCCCATCCGGGCGAGCTCAAGCGCCGTCGCTTTCCCGATGCCGTCCGTGGACCCGGTGATGAATACGGTTTTGCCCTTCATGGTTTCCTATCGTTGATACAGTATGTGTCCGCCGAATACCGTCATGTCAACGCGTGTCCTGTTGATGCTCGAAGGATCGATGGAGTAAATGTCCTCACTCAGGACGGCCAGGTCGGCCAGCTTGCCGACCTCGATGGTTCCCTTCGTTCGTTCTTCGAAAGCCGCGGCGGCGTTGTTCACAGTGTAGCAGCGGACGGCCTGGTCGACGGTCAGCTTCTGCTCCGGGATCCAGCCGCCAGGGTTCTTGCCATCAAGCGTGGACCGCGTAACCGCCGCATGAATCCCCGCCAATGCGTTCAGAGGTGCAACGGTCCAGTCACTCCCGAAACAAACCGTCACACCAGCATCGATGAAAGATCTGAAGGCATATGTCGTTTTCAACCTTTCCCCACCGATCCTTCCCTCCGCCCAGACGCCGTCATCAACGGCATGATACGGCTGCGCCGACACGATGACGCCGAGTTTCTTGAAGAGGGGGATGTCGTCCGCCCGAACATGCTGTGCGTGCTCGATGCGGAAACGGCGGTCCCACGGCGCATTGGTGCGCACAATCTCATCGAACAGCGACAGAACAAGATGGTTTGCCCTGTCCCCGATTGCATGAATTGAGAGTTGAAGGCCGTTCCTGTCAGCATCCAGCGCCCATCGGCGCAGATCACCGTTTGTCACAATCTCCATGGCAAGTCCCGTATTGGACGGATCGTCCAGGTACGGGTCAAAAAAGAGCGCCGTACCCGAGCCGAGGGATCCGTCGGAGAAGGCTTTCAATGAGCCCGTCGTAAGAAGATTGCTCCCATGGCCCGCCCTGACACCCTGTCGAACGAGTTCTCCATAGCCGGAGATCGGCAAACGGGTATAGATCCGGCAGGTCAACATCCCTTCGCTCTCCATTTTCCTGTAGACGTCCAGGTGCTCGGGGAGGGTAATATCATGAATGGAGGTGATCCCGTTCTTCATCGCTTCCGCCTGAGCTTCCAGCACCGCATGTTGCATCTCTGCTGAAGATTGCTTCGGGATAAGTCCCGTCACCAGGTCCATTGCGCTGTCCTTCAGGATGCCTGTCGGCTCGCCGGTGCGAAGATCTCGCTCAATGAAGCCGCCATCCGGATCGGGCGTATCGCGCGTGACTCCGGCCATCCTCAGAGCCACGGAGTTCGCCAACGCCATGTGCCCGTCAAGCCGCTGAACGAACACTGGCGTATCGGATGACACATCGTCGATCCACTCTCGCGTCGGGAATCTCTTGATCTCCCATGCTTCCTGGTCCCAGTTCCCTCCGGTCACCCATCCCCCCCGAGTCCTGGCAATGTACGATCCTATTGATCGCCTGAATTCGTCCGTCGATCGGCACCCGCGAAGGTCGATGCCGAGCAGGTGTGTCCCCCCCCAGACAAAGTGCGTGTGGTTGTCAATGAAGCCCGGCACCATGAGATGTCTGCCGAGATCATGCACCTTTGCGGAAGGTCCGGCGAATGAAATCGCGTCAGCGGTACTCCCGACAAATGCGACCCTTCCACTCTTCGTCACAACAGCTTCGGCCGACGGCTGCCGATCATTCTGGGTTCGAACGGTGCCGTTGACAAAACAGCAGGGTTTGTCGTTCCGGAGATCAGGTCCTGTCATGGGAAAACGTCCGTTTGTAGTACATATAAATCGGAAAGCCCGAAAGAATCAAGAAGAGTGAAGACAGGATGCCCCCGGCGGGATACGCGATAAACGTCCCGACGGCAATGTAGATCTGGATCAGGATCGCAAGGGCTGCCATCAACCACCAGAGCGGGGCCCGGTACGCCGGCCGATAGTCGCTTTTCCGCCTGAGAAAGAAGAGAGCTCCGTACACCAGTCCGTTCTGGAGTGCGTAGGACAGCGTGAAGTAGCCGAGCATGTTTTCAATGTCGCCGAGGAGGAACAGACCAATCGCAAGACCACACTGGATAAGTATCGAGTAGTCCGGCGTGAGGTACCGCGGATGTAGGTGTCCGAAGGCCCTGAAGAACAAACCATCCCTGGCGATGGCATACTCGAGGCGGGGCTGGGCCATCGTTGCTGCGTTGAGAACTCCAATCATCGAAATGAACGCAGCGCCGGCAAACACCGCACCGGCATAGCCGGAGAAGAAGTCGATGTGCTGAAACGGATTGACGAACTGTCCCACGGCCGCCACCATATCGGCATACGGGACGATTGCCGACGTGCAGAAAGCAATCATCGTGTAGGCAAGAAGAACAAAAAATAGCGAGCCGATCAGGGCGACCGGAAGCGTCCGTTCGGGGTTCTTGACCTCTCCTGCCATGTAGAGGATGTTGATGAATCCTGCGTACGACCAGAGGGTGGAGGAGAGACCAGCCGTGATCAGGGCAAAAACCGATGTGGTCTCCGCAACCACTGCCGAAGGCTGAAAGGAAACGTTCCCGGAGTGAAATGTGAATATCCCGATGAGCACCACGGCCAGCAGCGGTGTAAGCTTCGCTGCCGTCAGGATGATCTGGATATTCCCGCCGGCTTTGACGCTTCGGTAATTGAGGACCCCGAACAGCCCGATCAGGGCAGCCGCAATGACCTTCCCATAGAACGGGTCGCCGAATACCGGGGAGAAAACCTTCACCACCGATACCGCGCTCAGTGCCACGATCGTCAGCGTTGGTGTATCGCTCGTCAGAAATGCAGTCCAGACATACAGGAATGCAAGAAACGGTGAGCCCGCCTTCTGAAGATACAGATATGGTCCGCCCTGGATGGGAAAAGCCGTCCCCATCTCCGCCAGGACAAAGATCTGAGGAATCCAGAGGACACCTCCGAGGAACCAGACCACGATGCTCATCCCGGGGCTTCCCGAGAGTTTCGCGACGATCGGGATACTGATAAAAACTCCCGACCCGATCACCGTACCGACGATGATGGCTGTAATCTGGAGGAGCGACAGCTGGCGTATCGGAGCCGCAGAACTCACGGCGATTGAACCGGAAACAGGTAGTTCTCGGTTGCTTTCACTCTCTTCACCCTTCCGTCCGTCCCCATCTCAAAAACCACCAGCTCGCCGTTCCCGTTCTCACCTGTCATTCGGAATGTGTTCTCTCCCTCAGGCGTCAGTTCCGTCAGGGACCCCACGGGGTTTTCTTCCGGCGGATAGTTGTACCCATACATCATGAGTTTCCCGTTGAACACCATCACGTCGGTGATGCCGCTGTCCGGGTCGGTGTAGCTTCCGACATACTTCTTCCACATGGCGGTGTCGGGCTGGGCAGCGGGCACCGGGGCGGGGAGTGCCCTTCTCATCGCGGGTGCCAGCATACTCAGGATCCGGGAGGCAAAGAAAGCTGGCACACCATCATCGCAGTTCGTCATGACGACCACGGCGATTTTCTCTTCAGGACTCATCGTGAGCTGGGAGGTATGCGATCCTGCCCAGCCGCCATGGCCGAACGTTTCACGATCGCCCGACCTGCTCACGCTGAACCCGAGCCCCCGTCCGCTCCCCCAGCCCGGATTCAGCCAATGAACCCGGTGCATCTCTCTCAGCGTGCTGGCCTTGAGGATCTGTTTTCCCCCGACCGGTTCCTGCCCTAGATGCGCCGAGGCGTATTTTGCCAGGTCTTCGGCTGTGGAAGCGATGTTCGCCGCGGCGATGAGTCCCCTGGAATCAAGGAACGGTGCCTTTCTTCGCGAGCCATCCGGCATCCGCCGGTTATAACCGACAGCAAGACGGTCCCTGACCTCACCCACCGGGACGACGCTCGTGCTGTTCATCTCCAACGGATCAAGGATGTTTTTCTGAATGAACCGCTCATACGGCTCCCCACCCACAACGGCAACGATCTCCCCAAGGATCGCCATGCCGAGATTGGAATACTTCCATTTTGTCTCGGGCTCGAAGGTGCTTTCCTGTTTGTGGAAAGCTTCGATCATCTCTTCCCGCGAGGGGAAGTTGTTGTCCGTCCAGTACGGAAACGCCGCCTCCCGGGGCAAGCCTGACGTGTGGGTCAGGAGCTGCCGGATCGTTACTGCAGGTCCATCGGGGAACCGGTTTTTGTAGGTAAACCAGGGGATGTATTTCGAGACAGGGTCATCAAGCTGGAGTTTGCCCTGATCGCGCAGAATCATGATTGCGGTGCTGGTGAAGGTCTTGGTGATCGATGCAATGCGAAAGACCGTCCGGGCCGTGACGGGTTTCTTCGTCTCGAGATCGGCGTAACCATAGTATCCGGACCAGACCAGGTCCTGGTCGTAGACAACCGCCACCGCTACGCCCGGCAGACCCCGGTACTCCATTTGCGACCGGATCCATCTATCGAGCAGGGCAATGTTGGCGCCAACGTCGGGGTGTTGACGGATCGCCGTCCCCTCGGCCAAGCCGATCGATACTGCCAGAGCAGAGATCCACAGGAGCAGCATTGAACGCATCATGGGAATACTTTGTCCGATCGTTGTCTTCTTCATTATTTATGGTATACGATGCTGCCGCCCACGACCGTCATCTCAACCTTGACAGTAGCGATCGCAATCGGGTCAATCATTAGAATATCATCGGACAGGATCACGAAATCCGCCAGCTTGCCCGCTGTTATCGACCCTTTCTCCTGTTCTTCGAAGGCAGCGTATGCGTTGTTGATGGTGTACGCTTTCACGGCTTCCTGCACCGAGATCTTCTGATCAGGGAACCAGCCGTCGGGATTTCTGCCATCGGTTGTCCGGCGCGTCACCGCCGCGTAGATTCCCAGCAGGGGGTTCAGGGGAGCGACCGTCCAGTCGCTCCCAAATGAAAGGAGAATCCTGTTATCCAGGAACGACCGAAAAGGGTACGTCGTCATGCACCGTTCACGGCCGATCCTTCCCTCCGCCCACCGGCCATCGTCGATGGCATGGTACGGCTGGACGGATGCGATGACGCCCAGCCGGGAGAAGCGCGAGAAGTCCTTCGGATGAATATGCTGGGCATGTTCGATCCGGAATCGACGGTCCCATGCGCGATTCGTCTTGACCGCCTTTTCAAACATGTCAAGCACGACACTGTTCGCGCTGTCCCCGATGGCGTGAACGGAGAGCTGGAGCCGCGCCGAATCGCCCCGGAGAATCCACGTTGCCAACCTGCCATCGAGGAGAATTTCACTGGGCAGACCCCGGGTTGACGGATCGGAAAGGTACGGGTCATAGAAAAGGGCGGTGGCGGATCCAAGTGAGCCGTCCGCAAAAGCTTTGAGCACTCCGGTTTTCACCCATTGATCACCAGTCCCCGCCATGATCCCCTCTCCCACGAGCCGGTCAACTTCCCATGCAGGGAGGCGGCAGTACATCCGGGAAGTCAATTCGCCTGCGGCCAGCAGCTTCTTGTACACGGCAATATCGGCGTCTGAAGAAACGTCCTGGATGCTCGTGAGCCCGAATTTCCGGGCCTCGGCAAGAGCCAGGCGCGCCGCTTCCAGCATCTCCCCCTCGGAAGGATCCGGGACATGACTCCAGACGAGGTTCATGGCCTCATCCTTGAGGACGCCGGTCGGCTCGCCCGTAGCTTGGTCTCTGACGATCGCCCCGCCCGGTGGATCCGGCGTCTGCCGGGACACACCCGCAAGCTTCAATGCCGCACTGTTGGCAAGGGCCATGTGACCATCGTAGCGGCTAATGAACACCGGGGTGCCAGCGGTGAAGAGGTCGATCAGTTCCCTGGTCGGGAGCTTGGCTCCCGGCCAGTTGTCGTGATCCCAGTCACCGCCCGTAATCCATCGTCCTGGGAATCGTTCCGCACGCTCCCTGACGAGGCGGGCCAATTCAGCTTCGTCCCTGGCGTACCGCAGATCGACGCTCTGCAGCTGAAAGCCACCGCTCATGAGGTGCGTGTGATTGTCGATGAACCCCGGCAGCATCAGCTTCCCGCCGGCATCGATCACACGGGTCTTGGGACCAAGATATTGCCTGATCAAGGCATACGTTCCGACGGCAAGGATGCGTTCTCCCGCGACGGCGACCGCTTCGGCCCTTGGCTTTTCGGGATCAACCGTCCAGATCTTGGCGTGCGTGAAAACGAGGTCGGCCTTCTGCGCATTCGCATATGAGACACCGAGGGCAAAGGCAAAGAGGATTCTGAATACCGTTCGCAAAGGTCTTACCGGAGAGCGTAGCACATGAGGTTGGCTGAGTCTTCTATTGAAGACCCCTTTTAGCCATACTGCAACCGTTGTTCTGAAGTGTCCCATCGCCAGACGGCGCCGCTCCCGTTCAGGTACACTCCGCCCAACCACCGGTGAATGCCGTTCAGCCGGACCATATCCATTTTGCCCGCCAACACTTCGCGCCCCGCATCGGTCAGCACCGCTTTCCTGTTCCAAAATCCGGCCTCTTCGCCGCGGTTCCGGGGAGCGACAACAACACTTCCGTCCTCGAACAGTACGAGAGGCCGCTCCACCCGGCTCAACCCCTCGAGATATCGCGCAAAGACCACATCGCCCAGGAAGATGTGTTCTTCTCGTTCGTGATGGGAGGCCACAAAGGCTTCATGCAGAAGGCCCCTTCCCTTTCCGATGACATCCAGGGCATTCTCCTCGGAAAGTGAGAGGCCATTCTTCACCGATGGATACTGCTGGAGGAAACGGAGAAGCGCGCTTCCCAGGAACGGAAGGGAGGGTGTCCCTTCACGCATGATTGTCTCAAGAGCGGTGGGATCAGGAGAGCGGAACGCCGTCCACACCTTGCGGCCGAGATCCAACTCCGTGGGTGTCACGGTGCGCCGGTCTTTGAAGAGTGCAAGCAGGCGTTGGGTCGTCAGCGTTGCCAGGTACTCGCTGACGGTGATGAGACTGATCGTCGTGGAGCCGGCATCCCTTCCCGCGAACCAGTCCAGCAACTGCAGGAGTTGCAGTTGGTCGTAGAGATCGTGCTCGAACCAGAGGACCACCTCGTCATGGTCCTTGAACGCCTCCAGGGTCGCATCGCGTCGGGCGAAGTCCTCCAGGAGTTCCTGGTAGGGCGCCCAGCCCCGATCAGCGATGGAGCGCGCACGCACCTCGCGTAACGCGTCAAGGGAAAGATCCGCCGGGACGGCGCCCTCGTGCAGGGCGTCTCTCCAGGCGAGCACGTCACCAACAACGCCGGCGTCCTGGATCCCTTCGACCGCGGAGTCGCCATTTGTGATATGGAGCATGATCGTTTCGGCGATGAGAACCCGTATCGTCTGACTTCGACAGCACGTATGGTGAGAAGTCCTTCCTCCAAACGGTGCTGTGATGTTCCGCTTCCCCCAAGGGTCAGTCTTCCCCGCTGAACCTGTCCAGAAATGTCCGTTCCGAACCCGAGAGGCTTGCTGCTCCGGATGCCTTGATCTTTGCCTGGATCCGTTCCAGCTCCGCCCGGTTGACCTCATGCATCCTTTCCGTGCTGATTCTGGACCACCGTTGGAGGTCTGCTCCTGACGGAGGCGGGACCTCCAAGCTCGCCTGGAATTTTGTACCGCGCGAATTCCGCGCCCGCCACTTCAGGAAAAGAAACCCTCCCGCGAACCCTCCGAGGTGGGCAAAGTGCGCCACCGAATCGCCGCCGCCAAAGCCGCCAGAAAGGGAAAGCGCGGTCATGATGATGACCAGCCAGCGCGCCTCCAGCGGGACCACTCCCCAAATGAGAATCCGCTCTTTCGGCCAGAAGAATGCGAACCCCATCAGCACCCCGTAGACGGCTCCCGATGCACCGATGATGGCGGCGTGCGGTGTAAGGAACGAGAACAGGGCCCCGGCGAGCCCGCTGATGAAATAGAGAAGGAGGAAATCCCTCTCCCCGAGTTCTTCTTCCAGCCGCGGTCCGAAGAAGTAGAGTCCAAGCATGTTGAACAGAATGTGCCACATCCCGCCGTGAAGAAACATGTACGTTACGAGTGTCCAGGGACGTTGCAGCACCTCCGCGGGCACCAGCATCAGCACGGTCACGACCAGCGGGGCTGCAGTGCCGAGAAGAAACATAAGCGTATTCGCAATGATCAACCGCGTCACCCAGCGTGTCATAGGCGGATCCCGTTATCCCTTCACGTAGGACGTTTTCTCTGCGACCTTCCCCCCGCGAACGCGCCCTTCTTTCCCGTCCTTCATCCAGCGGCAGATCCATCGGTCACCACAGCGATCGCTCGCGCATCGCAGGACAGCCTCAGCATGAGTATCAGGAGCGTGGCGCAGTCTCTCAGAGTCATTTCCCGGAATGGAGGAACTCTCCCACAGCCTTCACGAAGAGCACCGGCTGATCCACGAACGTCATGTGGCCGCTTGCGGGCAGAACGACAAGCTTCGAACCGGCGATCTTGTCATGCATCTCCTGCGACAGAACAGGCGCGCACTCGTCGTGGTCTCCGACGATGATCAGCGTCGGTACCGAAATGGAGGGGAGCCTGTCTCCATACTCGACTTCCGCCAAATTCCCGTCGATGACAAACTCGCCGCTCGAACCCCACATGGTGCGGTAGAGATCCCACGACATATTGCCCGATGCAATCGGATCGTAGTTGGGATCAGGCCGGGCCTGATAGAGATACGGGAAGTACCCTTCGCCCCATGCGGCAGCCGAATACTCGGCGGTGTAGCGATTCCTCTCATACTCCTTTCCATGCCCGAACAGTCCGACCTTTTCCATGCTGTCGATGCGCGCGCGGAGATCTGGCGGCATTGTATCCTTCATCTGCTTGAAGACCGCGTTCATCTTCTTGGTGCTGTGCCACGTGCTGCACAGGATCAGGTTCCTGAGGTTCTGTTGGTACTTCAATGCGTACGCCTGGGCCAGCGCCCCACCGAAGGAATGCCCGAGCAGAGCGATGTTGCCGAGCCGGAGATTTCTGCGGATTGCCTCAACATCCTCGACCATAGCCCGGAGCGTATATTCAGATGGATCCTGCAGCTTCTCCGATCGACCGGACCCCCGTTCGTCGATAAAGATCACACAGTTTTTCCGCGCCAGCGGAAGTAGATAGGGCAAGAAATAATCATGCGACGCTCCCGGACCCCCGTGAAGCACGAGGAGCGGCTCGCCCCGGCCGATCGCCTTATAATACAGGAGAACGCCGTTCGCATCGACAAAGCCCTCTTCCAATGGATAGACCGCAGCACCAGCGGACCGCAGAGCCTCAGCGTTACGGACCACCTGAGCCCATCCGCACGCAAATACAACAACGAGCAAGACGGATATCGCAAGCCATCGTTTCATCGTTCACACTCCGGCAATCAAACCGTTTCCCCTCTCTCGCCGGACGGCGAGCAGTTCGTCCTCAGTCCTTCCTCCCGACCCGGCGGATCGCTCTCTCGGTTGCGGCAAGCAGCGTCTCCGGCCCCACCGTCTGTCCGGTTGCCTTCTTCATCCGGAGATCGGGTGCGATGTTAGCCACAGTAGCCATCCGCTCGAACTCCGAACCGAGGCTCCCAGCCTGCTTCATCTGCTCCTCAATCTGAAAAGCGACCATTGGCTTACGAGACACTCCGGAACATGAGAGCCCTTCTTGAGAAAAACGGCATCACGCGAACTGCTTGTAGAACATGACCGCAGAAATGAGAAGACCGATCGCAGTGATGAGCCGGCGCACGGTGGCCTGGGGAATGCGCTGGGCGAAGTGAGCCCCTCCGTAGCCGCCGATGACCGTCCCTGCGGCCATCACTCCCGCGCTGGGCCATTGGATCAGTCCGCTCGCGATGAAGTATGCCGCCGCGATGACGTTGATCAGGAACCCGAGGATAACCTTGACCGTATTCATTTCGTGGACGTCCTCGAACCCGAGGATCCCCAGCGATGCCAGCATAAGAATGCCGATCCCCGCGCCAAAATATCCGCCGTACACCGCAACGGCGAACTGGAATGCAACCGCTCCAATGACCCACGTTCGCGACGGAGATGATCCGTGCATGGCCCGGCTCCGCATGCCGGAAAACCGGGTGAACGAGCTGTGGGCCATGAAGAGCATGGTGGCAAACAGGATCAGAAACGGGACCAACCCGTCGAACACTCTCGAGGGCGTCTGGACGAGCAGAATCCCGCCGAGTAATCCTCCCAGCAGGCTCACCGGTGTGAAGAGCTTCAGCCAGCGGGAAACGCCACGGATATTCTTCCGGTAGCCTGCCGTACTTCCCGCAGTCCCGGGGAGGAGCGCAACTGTGCTCGTGGCGTTCGCGATAATGGGGGACAGGCCGGTGAACACCAGTGAAGGAAAGGTGACCAGAGTCCCTCCACCTGCAATGGAGTTCATAAGGCCGGCCGTACAGCCGGCCCCGAGGAGGATACAACTACGGACGAGATCCATGAACGCTCACTCCCGAGGCAACATACACCGCGGTGAGGAAAAAGACGTACTCAGCGGTTCCGGGACGGCCTCCCTCCGCCGGAGGGTCCACGCCTCCGCGGCGGCCTCCCGCCTTGTCGGCCGCGGCGATCAGACGATCCCTGACGCGCATGCGCGTGGGATGGCACCTGTGGGCCGGTGGGTGCCGGCACAGGTTTCAGCCACGCATCATCGGGGTAGACCGCGGTCAATTTCCGCCCGATGTACTGTTCAATGACTGGAATTTGCGGCGCATCGTCCTCGCAGGCAAAACTCACAGACGTCCCGGTTGCCCCGGCTCGCCCTGTCCTGCCGATGCGGTGAACGTAATCTTCCGCGGCGAAGGGGAGATTGTAATTCACTACATGACTGATGCCTTCTACATGGAGGCCGCGCGCGGCGACATCTGTTGCCACCAGCACCCTGAACTTGCCGGCCCGGAAATCCTCCAGGGTCTTGATCCGTTTTGTCTGGTCCACATCGCCGGACAAGAGACCGCAGGAGATTTCGTGACTCCGCAGCTTCTCCATCAGCCGCTGGCTGACATCGCGGCGATTCGCGAATACGAGGACCCGCTCCAGGTTCTGTTGCACGATGAAGTTGTAGAGAAGTGTGAATTTCTCGGCCGTCGTGGTGATGTAAACGCGCTGCTCAATCGTGTCCACCGCGACCTGCTCCGGCATGACTTCCACGATCGCCGCATCCCTGGTCCACTGGGCGGCGAGACGGCGGACGTCACTGGTGAGGGTCGCGCTGAAGAGCATGGTCTGGCGACGTGCCTTGGGTGGCGTGCTTTCGACGATGCGGCGGACATCGGGAATGAAACCCATGTCCAGCATCCTGTCTGCTTCATCGATCACCAGAATCTCGACGGCGCCGAGATTGATATACTTCCGCCGCTGGAAATCCAGCAGTCGTCCGGGCGTGGCAACAACAACATCGACATTCCGCTCCGCCAGCATCCTCTTCTGCTTCTCAAACTCCATTCCCCCAAAGACCGCAACCACGTCACACGGAAAATACTGCGACAGCGTGTGTGCGTCCTTTTCAATCTGCAGGACCAGCTCACGTGTGGGAGCAAGAATCAGGGCCCGCGGCGAAACGGGTTTGCGCTTTGCAGGAGCAGGATTGCGCAGGAAACTGGTGAATATCGTGAGGAGAAATGCAGCCGTCTTTCCCGTCCCCGTCTGCGCCTGCCCGGCCATGTCTTTGCCTGCGAGCGTATGCGGAAGGACCAGGGCCTGAACGGGAGTGCAGTACCTGAACTCCAGGTCCGCAATGGCGTGCATAACCTCCGGGGTGAGGTCAAGGTCATGAAACCGGGTTTTACCCTCCTCCGGGGGAACCTGATACGTCGCTGGATCCCATGGAATTGCAGGAACCGCAGCCTCTACCGCTCGCGGCCGGGGCTTCAGCTCCGGGCGGGCGCGCGGTTTTTGTTCGTCACGGCCCCGCGGTTTCTGCTCGTCACGACCGCGCGGTTTCTGCTCGTCACGGCCCCGCGGTTTCTGTTCATAACGGCCCTGAGGTTTCTGTTCATAACGGCCCTGAGGTTTCT
>Ga0209253_10001145_pt1 | contig 23120 bp, 20 predicted proteins | sample FrelakmetBRP12BR_FD_187145 | JGI IMG/M metagenome (GOLD analysis project Ga0209253, IMG submission 187145) | Freshwater lake sediment microbial communities from the University of Notre Dame, USA, for methane emissions studies - BRP12 BR (SPAdes)... | ecosystem: Environmental > Aquatic >...
CGGCCGCCTCGACGACGCCGCCTGGCAGTCGATCCAGCCGCTGGCGAGCTTCACGCAGTCCCAGCCCCGCGAGGGCGAGCCGGCCACGCAGCGCACCGAGATCCGCCTGCTTTTCGACACCGACGCGCTCTACATCGGCGCCCGGATGTACGACACCGAGGGCGCCCCGGGCGTGCGGACGCAGCTCGCTCGCCGGGACGCGTTCCTCGACGCCTCCGACTACGTCCAGATCATCTTCGACACCTTCCACGACCACCTGGGCCGGGTCGCCTTCATGGTGAATCCCTCGGGGGTCAAGAGCGACGCCTACGGGCCCAACGGCGCCGAGCTCGACCCGTCCTGGGACGCTGTCTGGGACGTGGCGACACGCACCGACTCCCTCGGCTGGGCGGCGGAGTTCCGCATCCCGTTCGCTCAGCTCCGCTTCCCGCGCGACTCCGCCCAGACGTGGGGCCTGCAGGTGTGGCGGATGGAGACCCGGCTCAACGAGCTGTCCAGCTGGGCGTTCTGGCGCCTCAACGAGGTCGGAGGGCCGCCGCGCTTCGGCCACCTGGAGGGCCTGCACATCGCGCGCGGACCGGGCAAGGCCGAGATCCTGCCGTACGTGGTGGCGCGCTCGACCAACGATCCGTCGGTCGCGGCGGTCGACCCCTTCCGCCACTCCCGTGAGCTCGACGCCCGGGTGGGGGCCGACGTCAAGTACCTGCTGGCCTCGAACCTCACCCTGACCGGCACCGTGAACCCCGACTTCGGCCAGGTGGAGGTGGATCCGGCGGTCGTGAACCTCACGGCGTTCGAGACGTACTTCCCGGAGCGACGGCCCTTCTTCGTCGAGGGCGGCGGGCTCTTCGGTTTCGGCGGGCTGAGCTGCTTCTTCTGCAGCAACGTTTCGGCGCCGAGCCTGTTCTACTCGCGGCGCATCGGTCGCCAACCGCAGGGCGCCGGGAACGCCTTCAGCGCGGGGGAGTACGCCGACGTCCCCGACAACACGCGGCTCCTGGCCGCCGCGAAGATCACCGGGAGCCTCGCGCCCGGCTGGACGGTCGCCACGCTCGACGCCGTGACGGCGCGGGAGCACGCGACGATCCAGGACGCGGGCGGCCTGCGTTCCCGGATGGAAGTCGAGCCGTTCACGAACTACTTCATCGGCCGGGTGTCGCGCGATCTCGGGAACGGCGGATCCCTGCGCGGGATGGTGACGTCGGTGGCGCGGGACCTCACCGACCCGACGCTGCGGACGCAGCTCAACAGCCACGCCGAGGCCGCCGGGGCCCAGACCTCGCTCTGGTGGGGCCGGCGCACCTACCGGTTCATGGGATACCTGGAATACACGCAGATCGCCGGGGACTCGCAGGCTATCCTGCGCGTCCAGCGCTCCAGCGCCCGCTACTTCCAGCGGCCGGACCGCAACAACGGATCGAACGGCCTCTTCACTAACGCGTACGACCCGTCGCTCACCGCGATGCGCGGCTACGCCGCCTATGGTCGCGTGTCCAAGGAGGCCGGCGACTGGCTCTGGGAAGCCTCGACGATGATCAAGAGCCCGGGGTTCGAATCCAACGACGTCGGGTTCACCTCGCAGGCCGACCGCATCTGGATGAACGGCACCGTGGGGCGGATGTTCACCAGACCCAACCGGTTCGCGCGCCAGATGGCTTTCCTGGTGGGCGGCCAGCAGGCCTACAATTTCGGTGGCGACCTCGTGGACCGGCAACTGGAGGCGTACGCGTCGTTCACGTTCCACAACTACTGGGACGTGACCGGCTTCGTCATCGTCAGCCCGCGGCGGATGGACGACCAGGCGACCCGCGGCGGCCCGGTGATCGCTCGCGCGGGCGGCTTCAACACCTTCCTCCAGGTGAATACCGACAGGCGCAAGGCTATCTCCTTCGGGTCGCAGCCGATCTTCGGGTGCCGTGACAGCGTCTGCTGGGCCTCGGCGAACCTCTTCGCCACGCTGCGCCCCGCGTCGAACATCTCCGTCAGCTTCGGCCCGGCCTTCAACGACGACCGGACCCGGTCATGGTACGTGACGTCGGTGGCCGACCCGATGGCCTTCGCGATGCTTGGCCGGCGCTATGTCTTCGGCCTGCTGCGGCAGCGGATGTTCTCGATGGAGACCCGGCTCAACGTCACCTTCACGCCGAACCTGTCGCTCGAGATGTTCCTCCAGCCGCTCATCGCGAGCGCGAGCTATTCCCGGTTCCACGAATACGTCAAGCCGCGCTCGATGCAGCGCACCAACTACGGCGTGAACGGCGGGACGATCGCCGCGGTCGCCGGCGGATACACGATCGACCCCGACGGCACGGGCCCCGCGGCCCCGTTCGACATCGGCAACCCGAACTTCAACTACCGCTCGCTGCGCGGCAACGCCGTGGTGCGGTGGGAGCTCCGGCCCGGCTCGACGCTCTTCCTCGTCTGGACGCAGTCGCGCGAGGACATGGCCTCCGTGGACGACTTCGAGATCCGCCGCGACCTGCGCGGGCTCATCGGCACCAGGCCGACGAACATCTTCCTGGTGAAGATGAGTTACTGGCTGGGGTTGTAGGGGACAGCCGTCAGCCGTCAGCCGTCAGAAGAGAACAGAAGCCCCGCCGGTCCTCCCGGCGGGGCTTCGGCTTTGCTGACGGCTGACGGCTACCGAGCCAGCGTCCCCGTCGTCAACTCCTGCACGATCCTGTCCGCCCGATAGACCACCTGCAGCGCCGCCTGGATGGCCCGCGCGTCCACCATAACGTTGCGGCCGCGCTCCGGCAGGTAGATGTAGTCGCGCACCAGGCCGTTGATGTTGCGGTCGAAGTTGAGCCCCACTAGCCGCAGGTCCTTTGTCACCGCCGGCGAGCCGGAGTTGCCGCCGTAACTGTCGGCGGTCGAGACGAAGTTCAGCGGCGTGCCGAGGTCGAGCCCCGCGGGCGGAGTGCGCCAGCGGTGGGGCATATCCCAGTCGGTGCCGACGCCGTGGCTCCGGAACCGGTCGTACATCCCGAAGAAGGTCGTGATGGGCGGGGCCAGCGTGCCGTTGTACTCGTAGCCCTGCACCACGCCGTCGGCGATGCGCGGCGAGAAGCTGCCGTCGGGAGGCACCGCGCTCCCGAACACCGCGAACCGCGCGCGGCCGAGGTCCGCGGCCAGCTCCGATTCCGCGGCGCCGATCCGCGCAGTCTCCCGCTCCGCCTCCAGAATCGTGGGCATCCAGCCGGCGACCATCCGCACCGCCGGGTCGTCCGCCAGCTCGCCCGCGGCGGCGCGCCGCACGCCGGCGGTGTCCGTGAGCATCGTGGCGGCGAGGAGCGCCTCCACGGCCTCCGCCGGGGAGCGGCCGCCGAGCGCCGCTCGCGTGAAGGCGTGGTTCGGCCCGTAGGCCCGGCCGACGTCCTCGAGCGCGAGGGCGAGGAACCGCGCCTCCAGCGCGCTCGGCCGGGCCGCCACGCGCATCAGACGCTGCCGGAAGGCGGCGACGGAGTCCGCCGGTCCGTTCTGCACGCGGTAGACCCAGTAGGCCAGCTGCAGCGTGGCGCTCCCGGCGCTCGCGTTGGCCAGCTGCGAGAACGCGGCGGCCGGCGTGGCGTAGCGCCGGCGCTGGCGCTGCAGGTCCGTCATCCGGTCGAACAAGCCGCTGTAGCGCGACCGCAGGTCGGGCCGGGCGCGGATCGAGTCCTGGAGAGTGCGCTCGAGGTCCCGGCGGCGCGCCATTATGCCCAGGTCGTTCAGCCCCTCGAGCTGGCCGCCGATCGGCTTCCAGGAGTTGGACAGCCCGAGGATCTGCACGAGGAGGTTCCGCCGGTAGTCCTCGTCGCGGGCGGCCTCGCGGAATGTCCGGAGCGCGGCGATGCGCGAGGCGAGGAACCGTCCCTGGATGGGGAGCGCCACGTCGCGCCGGTACTCCAGCTGGCTCATCGTCGTGAGGCGCCGCGTCGCGCCCGGATTGCCGATCACGAAGACCACGTCGCCCGGGCGGACGCCGTCGCTGCCCCACCCGAAGTACGCCGGCGTGCGCGCGGGCTGGCCGTCGGGCCCGTAGGCGCGGAGCACCGCGAAGTCGAGGTCGTAGCGCGGGTAGGTGAAGTTGTCCCAGTCGCCGCCGAAGTTGGCCATCGCCAGCTCCGCCGCGACGACCAGCCGGATGTCGGTGTAGCGGCGGAAGACGTAGGCCGAGGTGCGGGCGCCGTTGTAGAGCGGCATGATCTGCACCCAGAGCGAGTCCCCCGGCTGCTGGTACTGCTGCCGGAGCCGCGCCTGGATGGCGGTGGACGCGTCCCGCCGTGCCTGGGCGCGGGCAGCGTCGCCCTGCGCCGCGGCCACCGCGGCGTCCATCTCCGCCGTGACGTCCAGGGCGGCGAGGAGCTGGTCGGCGTAGTAGCCGGGGATCCGTCGCTCCTCGTCCAGCGTGCGCGCGACGAAGCCGCTGTCGAGCAGCGTCTCGCCGCGGCGGCTCAGCTGGTTCACGGTGCCGCGGACGCAGTGGTGGTTGGTGACGATGAGCCCGTTGGGCGAGACGAAGCCTGCCGAGCAGCCGGGGATGCGCAGGGCGGCGAGCCGCGCCCGCGCGAACCACGTGGAGTCGGCCGTGAAGCCGTACGTCTCGCTGAAGTACTGTGCCGGGGCGTACTCGAACGTCCACATCTTGCCGAGGTCGAAGACGCCCGCGCGGACGGTGTCGGGGTTGACCTGCGCGGCGCCCTGCGCGGGCACGGCGGCAAGGAGCGCGATGGCGAACACGAGAAGGCGACGCGACGGGCGCATACCGGATCTCGCAGGCAGAGGGAGCATGGGAACCACCGCTTCAAAGCTCCAGCAAAGTGCGGGCCGGGGCAACCTGGCGCCCGCGCCTATACCCGGAACAGGTAGCTGAGCTTCACGAAGAAGCCGTCGCCGACACGCCGCAGGCCCCGGAACCGGAAGGCGTCCGGCTCCTCGAGGCCGCTCCCATACCCGGCGAAGACCACGGTGCCCGGCGTCGGACGGTAGGAGAAGAGCCAGTCCACGCGGAAGTCGTTGCGCGTCGCGCGGCTGGTGCGCGCGTATGCCCCGACCGAAGGGTCCCAGACGAGGATCGGCAGTCCGGTACGCGAGTCGTCCCGGAGGGCATCCGTCTGCTCGGCGTCGTACTGACCCACGAACCGGAGGAAGATCGAGCGGCTCAGCTGGTACTCTGCCTTGAGCCTCGGCACCCGCCGTATCCCGACGGTGCTGCCGTCGCCGGGCCGGATGTACTGCTGGTGGTTGTAGAGCACGTTGATGCGCAGTTGCTCGGACGGGCGCCAGGTGAGGTTCAGCGAGCCGATCACGATGGTGGCCGGCGCCCACTCGTAGAAGTTCTCGTCGCGCCCCACGATGAGGTTCGCAGCCGCGTTGAAGGTCTGGAAGCGCGGCGTCGAGACGTTCAGCACCAGGTCGAGGTTGTTGAGCCGGTCGGTGCCAGTGAACGCCTCGGCGCAGAAGGACGGCACCGTGTCCGCGCCTCCGAAGTCCCGCGACCCGCACCCGTTGACGGCGTAGTCCGCATACAGCTCGGACGGGTACTTGAACGACTCCAGCAGTAGCGATGCCCCCACCTCCCAGCCGCCGCGCAAAGTGAAGCCCGTGTTGAAGTGCAGCCGCGGGTCGTTGGGGATCCGTCGCGCGAAGAAGCGGCCGTAGTCCCAGCGGCCGTCGAGGTTGACGTTCGCCGACCAGCTCTCGAGGAACGACCCGCGCGCGCCGTGGTGGGTGTAGGTGGGCTGGAGCGCGGCGTACACTATGCCGACCCGCGAGAGGAAACCGCTTGACGCACGGAAGTCCTGGTGGAGCCCGCGGAACACGGCGGTCAGTCCGAAGGTGCGTCCCGCCCGGTTCAACGCAGCCGTCCAGAACGGCGCCCACGCGGTGGAGCCGGTCGTGCGCGTGGCACTCCCGCCCGCCTGGAAGACGAGCGTGTACGCCCCGCCGAACACCAGCCGGCCATCCACCGCTCCCACCCGGTTGAAGCGATCGCCCTCGACGCGGTCGGTGTAGGCCATGCCCAGCGTGCTCTGGCCCCCGATGTCGCGGCGGAGACGCAGCAGGTTGTAGACCGCGTGGTCGTCCACTCCGGAGAGGAGCGCCATGGATGTCCGGCCGACCTTCCCGGTCAGCTTCACGGCCGCTACGGGCTCCACCAGGCGCCGCGTGTAGATGAGCTGGAGCGGCGTGCGGAAGTACTCGACGCCGTCGAGGAAGAACGGCCGCTTCTCCGGGAAGTACAACGCCTCGCGGGGGTCGTACTGGATCTGCGCCACGTCGGCCTCGACCTGCGAGAAGTCGGGGTTCGCGGTCCCGTTCAGCGTGAGGTTGTTGGTGATCCCCCAGCGGACGTTGCCGCCGACCTCGGGCCGGCCGCCGGCGTAGTCCCAGCCCGACGATGCGTTCGCGCCGGTCACGGTGGACGTCATCTCCGGGTTGATGTCGAGCACGAGGCCGCGGCGGAGGTCGGTGAGGCCCGTGAGCTTCCCGCTCTGCGCGAGGAACGACGCGTTCGTCTGGAGCACGCGGGTCCAGGTGTGCTCGTGCCCCGTCGCCTGCACGCGCCGGATGACGTTCACGCCCCAGTCCTGCGGATCGCGGAGCTGATAGCGCAGGCTCTTGAACGGGATGCGGATCTCGACATCATAGCCGTCAGCAGTCAGCCGTCCGCGCGACTCGTAGACGAAGTCGGGACTGAGGTCCACGGCGTACGCCCCGCCGCCGGACGCCGACATCATGTTGACGGCAGCCTGCGCTGCGTCCTGCAGCGTGCCGTCCGCCTGCACCCCCAGGGGGTTCGCGGCGAAGAGGAAGGCGCGGCGCTGGTCGTTGAAGGTGTCGAGGAGGATCTCGACGTAGTCGTCGCCGAAGATGCGGTCGCGGTCGGCGAGGGTCGCGCGGACACCGGCGGAGTCCTGCCAGGCCCGGATCCCGAAGTAGATCGCGGTGGGCGAGTACCAGATGAAGACCGTGGTCGAGTCGTCGGAGGAACGGTTGTCGGTGGGGAGATACTGGGAGAACCCGCGCAGGACGGCGGCCCGCCGCCAGACGGGTTCGTCCAGACGCCCGTCCACCACCACCTGCGCTTCGGCGACGCGGGGGATGGGAACCGCACGGGCCGGGACGGAGTCGGCGAGCGCCTGCGACACGACAAGCGGGGCGAGCAGGGAGAGCAACATCAGCGAGGTCCACCACTTAGGATGCTGAACGGGGGCGGGCCTCATCGTCCCGCGGGATGCTGGGCGACAGGCCCTCAACGAAGCCGGTCGCTGCGCCGTAGCACTGTCAAACACTACCCTCTTGGAGGAGCACGATGAAGGTCCGATTCGCAGCACTCGCCGCCGCGCTCGCGCTGGCGGTGGTAGCGTCCCCCGCACTCGCGCAGGGCCCGGGTGGGCCAGGCGGCTTTGCCGGTCGCCGGATGGCGGCACTGATGAACGGCATCACGCTGACCGCGCCGCAGCAGGCCCGCGTGGATTCCATCGTCGCCGGTTTCCGCGCTCAGATGCCGGCCTTCACCCCCGGCCAAGCGCCGGATTCGACCGCGATGCAGCTGCGCCGGGTCCTCTCGGCACGGCAGGACAGCACGGTCCGCGCAGTGCTGACGCCGGAGCAGCAGGCGATCTTCGACCGGAACCTGCAGCAGATGCCGCAGCGCATGCCCCCGCGGCCGTCCGGACAGTAGCCGCCGGCTGAGGCGCGCCGGCGGTCGAACGCCGGCCTCGCGCCGGTACAACGCGAAGGCCCCACGAGACGTCTCGCGGGGCTTTCGTCGCCGGCGTGCTCCCGGAGTCAGACCGGTCCCCCGCCGCCCCCCGAAGCCAGCTCGAAGCGCTCCTCGATGAGGCCCAGGCAGAGCCCCGCGAGCTCGAGCGCCATCCTCTCCTTCTTCCGGCGCTCGATTCCGCCCGGCGGCGGCAGCGGTATATCGGAGCGGACGGGCGCGATGCACCAGCGCCCCATGTCGAGGCGGCACGCGAGCCACCGGCTCCCCGGCGGGATCGGCACCTTCCAGCGCCGCAGCGCGTCGTTGATCTCGGCCGCGGCGCTGGACGGCAGCGAGCGCCCCTGGCCGACGAAGATCGGCACCACCGAGTCCACCGTGGCCTCCAACAACCCCACGACGCGCCCCTGCAGGGCCTGCCCCGCGCGTCTCAGGACTTCCTCGCGCCAAAAGCCCAGGGTGTGCGGCCGCTCGTCCTGCTCGCTCACGCCATCCCCCGAGGCGGCCCGGGGCATCGCTCCCGTTTCGCGACCCTCATGGGACTTCTCTGACGAGGATGTTCCGGAACTCGACCGGGCTCCGGTCGTCGTGGTTCTGCAGGCCGAGGTACCCGCGCGGCGCGAAGTCGCGCACCTTGCCGCGCGGCTCGGCGTCCCAGTCGATCACCTTCTTGTCGTTCAATACGACGGTGATGTGAGAGCCGCGGAAGGTGATCGCGAAGTGGTTCCACTCTCCCGGCGCGCGCGACACGGAATCGCTCGGCGCCTCGGCGTCGTAGACCGCGCCGGTCCGGTGGATCCCCTCACCGCCGGCGTCGCTGATCTGGATCTCGAAGCTGTGGTAGATGTACTCGTCGCTGGTGGGCTCCCCCGGCACGCGCAGGAAGACGCCCGAGTTGGTGGCCGAGTCGGCGCAGCGGAAGTCCAGCTCGACGGTGAAGTCGCCGTACTCCTTCGCCGCGTACCAGAGCAGGCCCATCCCGCCGAACGACTTCAGCACACCGGCGGTCGAGTCGAGAGTGAAGCCTCCCGGACCCTGATGGCGCCAGCCATCGAGGACGTACCGGTTGTTCCGCATCGTGAGCAGCCGCTCGACCGTCCCGCCCGCGCCGGCCCGCCCGTCGCCCGCCCCGGTCTGGAGCACGAGATACCCTCCGATGGCTATCGCCACGACCACCACGAAGACCACGACCCACGTCCGACTCATACGGCCTCCCTCGGATGCGCCGCCGCCGTGCCCTGGGCGGCGCGACGACGCGCGTGTCCGCTATCCGGCCTTGCCGGGGTTCCACTGGCCCTTCGCCACCGCGGGCACGAAGTCCTCCAGCCCCGGCGGCGGGAATGCGATGGTCCGCTCCTGCTCCGCGCTCATGTACGCCGTCATCAGCAACTCGGCGACGGCCAGGCCGTCGTCGAAGTTCTCCGCGGGCCGCTGCCCCGCGAGGAACGACCGCACCATGTGCCGGTCCTCGGCGACGTAGCCGTACTCCGCCTCCTCGTCGCTCACGACCGGCATCAGCCCCATCTCGGCGTTCTGCTTCTCCACGAGGTCCTCGCCCGACGCCCCCGTCACGCGCCGGCTGAAGAAGACCTTCGGCCCCGAGTCGAGGGAGTTCACGGCCATCGAGTACTCCGGGCCGAGCATCTCCATCGAGAGCCGCAGCCCCGCGCCGACGTAGCACCACGACGTCGTCGCCTCGACGACGCGCTCGCCGCCGTCGGCGGCGCGGAAGGTGACGAGGGCGCGGGCGAAATCCTCGGAGGGGCGGTTCACGTAGTCGAGCGAGCCGCCGCTCGATTCGGCGAGCTGGCCGGCGTACTTCGGCTGCTGCCACTTCAGGCACGACGTGTGCGCCGTCACCTTCACCGGCGTCAGCGCGCCGCGCTCCGCGCCAGGGGGCGTCAGGAGGAAGCGCGCCACCTCCACCGAGTGGCACATCATGTCGTTGAGGACGCCGCCGCCCTGAAGCGATCCCTCCCAGAACCACGGCCGGTGCGGCCCGCTGTGCTCCTCGGCGGCGCGCGCCAGGTACGGCGGGCCGGTGAGTGCCGCGCCGCGCGACCAGAGGATCTCCTTGGCGCGCGTCACGGCCGGAGCGAAGATCTGGTTCTCGAGGTAGCCGTCCAGCAGGTTGGCCCCCAACGCCAACTCCCGCATCCTCCGCGCCTCGGCGACGTTGCGGCCGAGGGGTTTCTCGCAGCAGACGCCAGCCAGCCAGCCCTTGCCCGCCCGGATGGTGGCGGCGATCTCCTCCATCACCGCGATGCGCGTGAAGTTCGGCGCGCAGATCCACACCGCGTCGACGAGCGGGTCGTCCACCATCTCGGCGATGGAGCCGGCGACGCGCGCGGCGCCGACGCCGAGTCGCCGGGCGAGCGCCGCGGCATCCTCGGCCGCCGCCCGGTCCGGGTCGAAGACGGCGAGGATGTCGGCGTCCCGCACTCCGGTCCACGCGCGGACGTGGAACCGGCCGTTGAAACCGGCGCCCACGATCCCCACGCCGAGCCGTTTGGTGCTCATGCCGCCTCCGCCGCGGGGGCCCTGCCCCGGAAGAAGAGCAGGAACGCCGCCGCGCAGAGCACCGTGAGCGCGCACGGCACGAGGAAGACGTAGGTCCAGTGCGTCTGGGCGCCGGTGGTGAAGAGGTCGCGCACCTCACCGGCGAAGATGCTGCCGAGGAAGCGGCCCAGGCCGAGCGCCACCACGGCGATGAGGCTCTGCGCCGAGGCGCGGATGTCGGGCGGTGCCACCTTGTCCACGTAGATGAACGCGGCGACGAAGAAGCAGACGTAGCAGAAGCCGTGGAGCGCGAGGGCCGCGATCACGAGCCACGCCGGCGCGCCGATGGCGAAGATCACGTACCGCACCGGCCACGCGATGACGCCGAGCGCCAGCGTCCGGCGCATCCCGTACCGCTTCATCGCGTACGGGAGGAAGAACGCCATCACGAAGATCTCGGCGAGCTGCGCGATGGTCATCACGGCCGGGACGTTCGTGCCCGAGACCCCGATCGCGGGCGACTGGAGGAACGGCGCGGTGAGGATGTAGTAGAACTCGAGCTCCGTCGCGACGACGAAGGTGATCGCCACGAAGACCAGGAAGTCCCGGTTGCGGAGCATCTTCAGCGACTCCAGGAACGCCCAGGGCCGCACCCCCTCCTTCCGCGGGGGCGTGTGCGGCAGCGAGAGCGCCTGGAGCCCCATCACGATCGAGCAGAGGCCCGCGAGCACCAGCGTGTCGGGGGCGATCCGCGGGGCGCCGCCGCTGTCCTCGAGCCAGCGCCAGCCGGTCAGCGCCCATCCCGCCGCGATCCATCCCAGCGTCCCCCAGACGCGGATGCGCCCGAACTCCGTGGCGGAGTCCTTGAGGTTGATCATCGCGATGGAGTTGGTGAGCGCGAGGGTCGGCGCGTAGAGGAGGCAGTAGACGAGCATCAGCGCCGCCATCGCCGCGAAGTCGGTCGTGCGCGCGACGACGAGCAGCAGCGCGCCCCCGGTCAGCGCCAGGAAGGCGATGACCCGCTCCGTCGCGAACCACCGGTCCGCCACCTGGCCGGCCACGAACGGCGAGAGGATCGTCGCCAGCGGGAGGAGAGCGTAGATCCAGCCCACCTGTCCGCCGCTGAAGCCGAGGTCGTTGATCAGGTACGACGACAGCACCGGGGCCCAGGCGCCCCAGATGGCGTACTGGAGGAACATCATCGCGCCCAGCCGGGTCTTCGCGCTCACGTCACCTCCTCTAGACGATCCGCCGCCGGGCCGGGTCCCAGGTGACCTTCCGGCCTTCGAGGTACGACCGCGTCGCCATGTGGCACGTCATCGCCTCCTCGAAGGCGCGGTCGATGTTGCAGCTCGTCTGCCCCCCGTTCCGGATGACGTCCAGCCACTCCTGGATGAGGAGGTGGTAGGACGACATCCGCCGTCCGCCGCGGTAGGTGAAGAGGAGGCCGCGGCTCGCGAAGTACTGCATCGTCGCCGAGGTGACGGCGTCGATCCCCTTGAACCCCGGCCGGTAAGTGAACATCGGCTGCGACGTGTCTATGATGCCCTGCTGGATCTTCCGCTGGTAGCGCGTGGAACTGCCGTCCGCCGTGACGCTCAGCGTGCCGCCCACCCTCATCGTCGCATCGTGGCCCATGAAGTTGAGGCCGCGTTCCATCCCGTTCGCCAGGGTGGCGCTGTAGACGAAGGTCAGCCCCCGGTCGGGGTACTCGTACGCGGCCTGGAAGACGTCGGGCACGTCGCGGCCGTCGCGGAAGTAGTAGACGCCGCCGGTCGCCACGCACGAGTGCGGGATGCCGAGCTGGAGGATCTGGTTCACGGCGTCGTACTCGTGCGACAGCAGGTCGCCGGCGAGCCCGGTGCCGTAGTCGTACCAGCAGCGCCAGCGGAAGAACCGCTCGAGGCTGAACGGCACCTTGTGCGGCGCCGGCTCCTCGAACTGGGCCCAGTCGATCGTCCCGGGATTCCCGTCCTTGTGGATGTCCCACACCCACGCGCCCCACGGGTCGTTGCGGTTCGTCGTGGCCTCGACCAGCCCGATGGGCCCGAGGATGTTGGCCGCGATGACCTCGCGCGCCTTGATGTGGCTCTCCGACTGCCGGTTCTGGTGCCCGAGCTGGAAGACGATGTTCGACCGCTTGACCGCGTCGACGACGGCGAGCGCCTCCTGCTCCGTCCGGGTCATCGCCTTCTCGCAGTAGACGTGGATCCCCGCCGCCGCGGCGTCCTGGCAGATGCGCGCGTGCCAGTGGTCCGGCGTCGCCACGATGACGGCGTCCACCTCCCGGCTCTCCAGCATGTCGGTGTAGCGGCGGAAGCGGCGGGCCGGCGGGTTGGCCGGGGCGCCCTTCGGGCGGACGTCCACCTGCGAGGCGGCGATGGCCCGTTCCGCCCGCACGTCGAAGAGGTCACACACCCCGGTGAAGGCGACGTCGAGGTCTTCCTGGTTGAGGTAGACCTCGAGCTGCTTGTCGCGCGGGTCGTCGTCCAGTGCCTTCCGCGCGTCCCGCACCCAGTCGGGGTGCGCGAAGCCCGCGTGGCGGACCAGCGACTCCCCCTCGCCGCCGTTGCCGATGATGCCGAGGCGGATGCGGCGGCTCGGCGGCCGCGAGATGGCGTTGGGGATCACCGCGGGGCCGCTCTCGCTGACGCCCAGCTCCGAGAGGATCGCGGCCTTCTTCGCGTCGTCCCGCGCCTTCTTCTTCAGGGTGTTGTAGGCGAAGGCCCCCAACACCGGGACCGAGACCAGGGCCTTGAGGAGGCCGCGCCGGCTGATATTGCTCCAGCCCCCGCGCGCGGGCTGCTCCGCGGCGCCGTCGGTCGTCCGTTCGTCGCTCATACGACCTCCCTCAGGCCATCCGCTACGGGAGCGGCCGGCTTCGCGGTGCGCGTCCAGACCAGGTACCGGTCGAGCCCGAAGACCCGGCTCGTCGGGAACGCCCAGATCACCAGGAGCGCGCCCAGCTCGACCAGCACCTTGTTCACCAGCACGTAGCTCCCCTCGGCCGGCATCGCGTAGGTGACGCCCGCGAACGGCGGGGCCACGATCCAGTACAGCGCGAGCAGGACGACGCCGGCGATCGTGGCGCTCCGCGCCAGCACCCCCAGCATCAGCCCGAGGCCGATCGCCACGAGGCCCCACTGGTTCAGGAAGTCCACCACTGTCACCGCGGTGGGGTTCGCCGCGACGTCGATGAGCACGTCCTTCAGGAACCACTGGGAGCCGGCCAGGTAACCCGCCGACGTCCAGTACGGGTTGAGGAGCTTGGCGAGGCCCTCGTAGCAGAAGTGCCACCCGATGAGCATTCGCAGGGTGACGAGCGCCGTCACCTGGAAGCCCGTGTACGGCCCGTAGCGGGCCTCCGTCGCCGTCTTGGTCATGACGTTCCCTCGCCTCCGCTCAGGGGTGCCGCGCTGCGCCAGGTCCGCGACCGGTGTTCCCTTCCTTCCCGGTCGAGGACCAGGCACGCGCAACCGGAGAGTCCCTCGATGAACGCGACCCCGTCCCGCGGCCCCATCAGGAACACGCTGGTGGCCAGCGCATCGGCCGCCAGCGCCGTGGGTGCCACGACGGAGACGCTGCTGCAGTGGACGGGCGACCGTCCGGTCGCGGCGTCCACGATGTGATGGTAGGCGCGGTCGTGGTCGAAGTAGCGCTCGTAGCTGCCCGAGGTCGCCACCGCCGCGTCGCTGAGGTGGATGGTGTCGGGGAAGCCATCCCGCCGCCACGGGTCCTCGACGGCGATCGTCCAGGGGCGCTGCTCCGCGTTCGCGCCCCGCGCCCGGATGTCGCCGCCCGCGTTCACGAGGTAGCGCCGCACGCTCCCGCGGTCGAGCACCGCGGCGACGGCGTCCACGATGTAGCCCTTCGCGATGCCGTCCAGCGTGAGCCGCATCCCCGGCCGGGCAAGACCGATGCGGCGCCGCGAGAGCACGACGTGCTCGGCGCCCACGCGGGCCAGCGCCTCGGCGACCTCCGCCGCCGTCGGCGCCACCGGCGTCTCCCGCATCAGGCGGTCCCAGAAGAGGTCCACGAGGGGCGCGACCGACACGTCGAAGGCTCCGCGCGTGAGGCGATGGTAGTCCAGCGCGCGGGAGACGACCTCGCCCACCTCCGGCGGCGGCCCCTCGAGCCGGCCGGTCGCGTTGAGGTGAAACACCGGCGACGCGCTGTCGAAGCGATTGAGCAGCCCGATCAGCCGGTCCATCGCCTCGAAGGCGCGGCCGAGGGCGTCCTCGAGCCGCTCCCGCGACGGGCCGAGCGCGACGACGGAGACGAGCGTGCCCATCGCAGGACGCTCGGCGGTGACCTGCCAGATGCTGGGATCGAGGCGAACGGTGCTGATGCTGACGTCGGGGGATTCGACGCGCTCGAGACCGAGGTCCCGGAGCGCGGCGAGGGTGCGGGCGACGCGCGCCGCGTCGTCCATCCGCAGGTCAGGGGCCGTGGGCGGCGCGCGCATCGGGCGAAGATATCACGCGGCTCGGGCTACCGATACTCGCCGGCGAGCCGGTCGCGCAGGCGTTCGAGGAGGGCCTTGGTGGCTCGGATCCCCTCCGGCTCGCTCAGCCGGTCTCCTTCGTACTCTACGCCCACGAACGCGCGGTAGCCGGCATCGAGCACCACGCGCAGCATCCGTTCGTAGTCGGTGTTCCGCTCGTTTCCCGCCGCGTCGAAGTCGTGCGACTTCGCGCTCACCGCCCGCGCGAACGGCATCATCTCCGCCACGCCCTGGTAGCGGTCGTACCACTCGCCCTCGCGGACCTGGAAGTTCCCGAAGTCGGGGAGGGTGCCGCAGCGCGGGTGGTCCACCGCGTGGATCACGCCCGCGAGCCACGCGCCGTTCGACGAGAGACCGCCGTGGTTCTCGACGATCACGTTGAGCCCGCGGGGGGCCGCGAGTTCGGTGAGGCGCCGGAGCCCGTCCGCCGCGAGGTCGCGCTGCTCCTCGGGCGTGCCCTGCGACTGCGCGTTGACGCGGATGGAGTGACATCCCAGGTAGCGGGCGGCCTCGACCCACTTGCGGTGGTTCTCCACGGCCCGGGTCCGGGCCGCCGCGTCGGGATCGCCGATGGCGCCCTCGCCGTCGCACATGATGAGGAGGCTGCGCACGCCCTCAGCGTCGCACCGGCCCTTGAGGTCGCGCAGGTAGCGGCGGTCGGCCGCGGCGCTGCCGCGGAAGTGCCGGCCGTCGGCGGGGCGCTGCCGCTCGGCGGGATCGCGGAAGAAGGTGTTCACGTACTCGACGGCGTCGATGCCGTAGTCGCGTTTCGCGGCCCGCGGGAAGTCGAGGTGGTCGAGCCCGCCCGCCTCGAGCACGCGGTGCAGCGACCACTCGGCGAGGGAGATGCGGAAGAGCGGGTCGGTCACGCCGGAACTCGGACGCGCGGCATCGAGTGTCCCGGGCCGCGCCGGCCCGGTGCCGGCGAAACTGAGGGAAGTGGGGTCGAACACGCATGCCGCGGCGAGTGCGCGGCCCGCGGACTTCAGGAAGGTGCGACGCGTCTGGTCCTGCGGCATGGAGGCCCCCGCCCTCGGATGGCCACCAATGTGTGGCGCGAGCGGGGCGGCCGCCAGACGCGCGCGTATTCCGCTTGGGCCCGGACGGCAGTCGCCGGTGGGACGCCATTGCACTACATTGCACTGCAACAGACGAGAAGGGGGAGCGGTGGACGAGCAGATCACGATCCGAGTGCCGCGGACGCTCGCGCGCGCTCTGGCGCGCCGGGCGCGCGCCGAGGGCGTCAAGCGGTCGCACCTGGTGCGCCAGGCGCTGCTGGGGTTCCTGAGGCCCGCGACGACGGCGCCGGAGCGGGTGGCGGCGGTGCGCGAGCCCGCGCGCAGCCCCTACGCCGACCGCGGGGCCCCGCGCTACAAGGTGGCGCTGCGCCGGTCTGAGGAGGGGTTCAGCGTCTCGGTTCCCGGCCTGCCGGGGTGCTGGTCAGAGGGTGCCACGGAGGAGGAAGCGCTCGCGAACATCGGCGCGGCGATCAGGGAGTACCTCGCCGTGCGAGACGACCTGCTGCGCGGAGCGGTCATCCGCCACGTCGCCGTCGGCTAAGCGGTGCCGAAGATCCCCGGCATTCCTCACCGGAAAGCGGTGCGCGCGCTGGAGAAGGCCGGGTTCCACGTCGCCCGCGAAGGGAAGCACGTCGTGCTGACCGACGGCGTCCGCATCGTGACCATCCCCCGTCACGATCCCGTGAACGCGCTGACGATGGGAGGGATCGCCCGCGACGCCGGGCTCAGCGCGGAGCAGTTCCGCCGGTTGCTGTAGGCGCCTCCCGCGGCGCACGTCGTCAAGCCGCGAAGGCCCACTCCGGCGTGCACGCCACCTCGCGCCCGGGCGCCGTGGTGACCGCTGCTCAGCCCCCCGTATCGGCCCAGAACCGCGCCAGCAGGTTCATCGCCACCTGCCGCCGGTAGTCGGCCGTCGAGCGGACATCGTCTATCGGCTGGATCTCCTCGCCGAGCACCCGCTGCGCCTCCGCTATCGGGGCACCGGCGGCGAGCGCCGCCTCTGTGCGCGGCACCCGCACCACCATCGGCGCCACGCTGCCCAGCGCGACGCGCATCCGCGGCCCGCGCACCGCGGCCATCACGACCTTCGAGATCGCCTGCGCGGCCCGCGTGCCCACTTTGCGGAACCACTGCGCGCCCTCGAGGGGCGGCACCTCGACCGCCAGGATCAGCTCATCGGGCCGCAGCACGCTCGCGCGGTAGCCCGTGTAGAACTGCGTGAACGGCACGCGGCGTTCGCCGTCGCTGCTGGCGAGCACCACCACCGCCTCGGCGGCGGCGAGCACGGGCAGCGCGTCCCCGGCGGGAGAGCCGGTGGCGATGTTGCCGCCGATGGTGCCGCGATGCCGGATCTGCGGCCCGCCCACCTCGCGCGCCGCCGCGACGAGCATCGGGAGCCGCCGCCGCACCAGGCGCGAGCGGACGAGGTCGGTGTAGGTCGCCAGCGCGCCGATCACCAGCGTCTCGTCCCGCACCCGGATGCGCCGCAACGCCGAGAGGCGCGACAGGTCGAGGAACCGCGCGGCGGCCAGGGTGCCGAACTGGAGCTGGACGTACACGTCGGTGCACCCGGCGAGCGGCGTGAGCGGCCCCTCGGTCCGCAGTAGCCTGAGCGCGGTGCCCACCGTGCGCGGCTCGTGCAGCGTGAGTCCCGAAAGAGCGGTCCTCACTCCTTCGGCTCCACGCTACCGCCTGGTGGCTGACGGCGGACGGCTGACGGCTTGTTTGCTTTCTCAATCGCCCGGTAGATGGCCTCATAGCCGGTGCAGCGGCACAGGTTACCGGCGAGCCCCGTGCGGACCTCGGCGAGAGTGGCGTGCTTCGGCAGGGCGACGGCGGCCAGGATCATCCCCGGCGTACACGCGCCGCACTGCGCGCCGCCCTCCTCCACGAACGCGCGCTGGAGCGGGTGGTCGCCGCCGAGCCCTTCGATGGTCACGACCTCGCGGCCGCGCACCTGCGCGAGCGGCACGAGGCACGAGCACACCGGATCGCCGTCGAGCAACACCGTACACGCGCCGCACTCCCCCTCGCCGCAACCCTCTTTCGTGCCGGTGAGACGCAGGTCCTCGCGCAGCACGTCGAGCAGCCGCGCCATCGGATGCGCGTCCATCTCCACGGCCCCGCCGTTGAGGGTGAACGCCACGGGGCCCGGGGCCGCCGGCTTACGCGCGGCCACGCGCCGCCTCCATCACCCGCTCCGGCAGCGCCGGGATCTCGCGCACGTCGATGCCGAGGTGGCGCAGCGCGTTCACGATCGCGGGCGCGGGCCCGTTGAACGGCAGCTCGCCCACGCCCTTGGCGCCGAACGGCCCGTGCGCGTAGGGGTTCTCCAGCATCACCGTCGCGAGGCGCGGGGTGTCGAGAGTCGTGGGGATCGTGTAGTCGGTGAGCTGCGCGTTAGCCATCCCGCCGTCCCGCATCACGACGTGCTCGGTCAGCGCCCAGCCCACCGCCTGCGCGGTGCCGCCCTCGATCTGGCCGAGGGCCAGCACCGGGTTGATGGGCCGGCCGAACTCCTGCACGAGCGTCAGCTTCGTCGGCTTCACCTCGTAGGTGTCGGGGTCGTACTCCACCTCGGCCACGTCGCAGCCCCACGCGAAGGTGGGGTAGGCGTCGCCGCGGTAGTGCTCCTCGTCCCACGCGACGCCGGGCGGGGGCTCGTACTGCTTCGTCACCACCAGCGGCCCGTGCAGGCGGAAGTGCTCGGCGGGAGCGAGTCCTCCCAGCCCCTCGCGCATCTCGTGTGCGCAGCGCTCCAGGATGCGGCCCACCACCATGCAGGTGCGCGAGGCGACCGTCGGACCGCTGTTGGGCACTTCCGCCGTGTCCGGCACGGCGACCTCCACCTGCTCGAACGGGATGCCGAGCGAATCGGCGACGATCTGGGCGAGGGTGGTGTGCGCGCCCTGCCCCATCTCCGTGCTGGCCACCAGGATGCGCACGCCGCGCTCCGAGGTGGCGAGGGAGCATCGCGAGGCGAGCCGTTCTTCGCCCGATCCCGTGAACCCCGCGCCGTGGCGGAACAGCGCCAGCCCGATGCCCTTGTTCGTGCCGCGCCACGCCGCGCGCTTCCGCCGCCAGCCGGAGCGCCGCACCGCCTCGCGCAGCACCGCCAGCGCGGAGCAGTCGGCGCCGATCGTCTGGCCGGTGGCCGTGGTGTCGCCGGGCCGCAACGCGTTGAGGAGGCGCAGCCGGGCCGGGTCCATCCCGAGCGCTTCCGCGACGCGGTCCATGTGGGCCTCGATCGCGAACTGCGTCTGCGGCGCGCCGAAGCCGCGGAAGGCGCCGTTCGGCGGAGTATTGGTGAACACCGCGCGCCCTTCGACATGCACGTGCGGGCAGCGGTACGCCCCCGCGGCGTGGAGGCACGAGCGCGAGAGGACCACCGGGCTGAGCGTGACGTACGCGCCGCCGTCGAGGATGACCTCGATCTCCATCGCGACGAGCTTCCCCCGCTTCGTCACGCCCGTCCGGTGCCGTACGATGGACGGGTGGCGCTTGGTGGTCGCCCACATATCCTCGGCGCGGTCGTACACCAGCTTCACCGGCCGCTTCGCCTTGAGCGCCAGCAGGGCCGCGTGGCCGGCGATCACCGAGGGGTAGTCCTCCTTGCCGCCGAAGGCGCCTCCCACTTCGGTCTGCACCACGCGGACCAGTCCGTCCGGGAGGCCGAGGAGGCGGGTGAGCGCGTGGTGCACGAAGTAGGGGCACTGCAGCGAGCCGTACACCGTGACGCCGCCGTTCGGCTCGGGCACCGCTATGACGCCGTTGGGCTCGATGTACGCGTGCTCCTGGTGGCCGGTGCGGTACTCGCCCTCCACCACGAGGTCCGCCGCGCGGAAGCCGCGCGCGAGATCGCCCTGCTCGATCAGGACCTCCTTGTGGAAGCGCGTCGAGCGCAGGGGATCGAGCAGCGGCTGGCCGCGCTCGTAAGCGATGTGCACGCGGGCGCCGAGCAGCGCCTCGCGGTCCTCGTGCGCCAGGAGTAGCACCGGCTCCGCGACGTGGCGCACCTCGCTCCGCACGAGGCAGGGCTGGTCGTCGGTGATGTGGGTGATGCAGTTCTCGCCCGGGATGTCGCGCCAGTCAACGACGGTGAAGCCGGCGGGATCGGACTCGAAGCGCAAATCCGTGATGCGGCCGCACGGGATGGTGGTGCGGATCGTGCGGCCGTGGAGCATCCCGGGGAAGGTGATGTCGTCCACGTAGCGCGCGGTGCCGCGAACCTTCGCGGGGCCGTCCACACGCGGTACGTTCGTCCCGACGATGCCCATCACGGCTCCCGACGTGGAGCAGGAATGATGCCGCACACTAGGGCTCGCCGCTATCCGGTCCGCATTCGCACTTGACCTGCTACGGCGCTCAGGTAATCATCCATATGTGGAGGTGGATATGGAGCTGACCAAGAAGACGACCATCCTGTTCTCCCCCGAGTTGCACCGCCGGCTCACCAAGCTCGCGGCCCGGCGGGGCTCGAGCCTGGGCGAACTGGTGCGCGAGGCATGCGAGCGGCAGTATGGGATCGCGGGGAGCGCGGCCGGCCTCGAAGCGGTAGAAGCCCTGGCCGGGCTGCGCCTGCCGGTCGGGAAGCCGGCAGCGATGAAGCGCGAATCGGTGCCGGCGGCGGGCGCGCTGCTGCCGTGATCCTCGTCGACGCGAACGTCATCATGTACGCGGCCGGCGCGGACCACCCGCACAAGCGGCCCAGCGTCGCCCTCTTGGGGAGCGTGGCGCGCGGCGAGGTGGAGGCGACCATCGATGCCGAGGTGCTGCAGGAGATCCTGCACCGCTATCGCGCGATCGGGCGATGGGAGGACGGCCGCCGAGTGTACGATCTCACCCGGCAGCTGTTCCGGAGTGTCGTGCCCGTGACGGCTGAGGTGCTCGACCGGGCGCGCCGGATCCTCGACACCGATCGTCGCATCATGGCGCGGGACGCCCTGCATGCCGCCGTCGTGATGGCGGAGGGGCTGGAGGCGGTGTGCAGCTGGGACCGCGACTTCGACCGGATCAAGGGGCTGGTGCGACGGGAGCCGTAGGCGTGAGCGCCCCCGATGGCATGCGACGGACGCCCGCGGCACCACTGCACGTCGCATTCACGCTGAACGGCACGCCGAGCGATGGCCTTCGCTTCTCGCCTCCGCTCAGGGGCGTGCGAGGAACTCCGCCAGATCGACGTAGATGGGAGCGCCCGGCGGCCTCGCCGTCCCGGCGAGCCACAGCCGAATCGGGGTGTCGGGACCGACGGTCACCGTGAACCGGCCCTCGTCGGCAGCGACCTTCTGCGCGAACCAGGTGCGAAGCCCGTCCAGCGCCGAGGAATCCGCGCTGTCGGGCGGCGACCGCCGCGCGGAGGCAAGCGTCACGTGCGGGCGGAACGCCGCGTCGTACGACTCCGGCCGCTTCAGCCCGAGCCGGTTCAGCGTGTCCTTCGCGGCGACGACGGAGGCCAGCCATTCCTCCGGCGCTCCGTGCAGCTCCACGACCACGACCTGGTTGTTGCGGCCGAACCGCACGACCTCGGGACGGAACGAAACCGGTTCCCGCGGGCCCACCAGAGCGTGAGCCCGGATCGGATCGAGGTCGTCCACCCGCCAGCCTTCGCCGATGTAGACGATCGTGATGTGCAGGTCCTCCACCCGCGTCAGGCCGAGGCCGGGGAAGCGCGCCTCGGCCTCGCCACGGAGCCTCGACCACTCCCTCCCGAGCGACGTCCCGGCGCAGGGGATGGTCGAGAAGAGGGCCCCTCCGGGGCGCGCCTCCGCAGTGGGGGCTGCTGGGGCCGGACGGGGCCGGGCCGCGCAGGCGTCGAGCGAGGCGATCACAGCGATCACCGCGACGACCGTCACGACGAGGCGGCGAGGGTCGGGGGTCACGAGGCGTCGGGGCATTCGCACACCGGCTCAGAAGACGGGGCCGAACCCCCCGTCGCGCATGAGGGCGAGGCTCGTGCCGTCCGGGAGATGCAGGTCGACGCTCACGGGCAGGACGTCGGGCTGCGTCTCGGGCACGTAGACACGGTCGATGTGGACGACCGCATCGGGCGAGGAGAAGGCGTCGGGGCCCACCTGGCCGCCGAAATGCTCGCTGCGGCCGAAGGCGATGTGCAGGCCCAGCTTCTCGTCGAGGAGCACGGCGCCGATCGGCCTGACGCCGAACGCGGCGAGGACCCCGAGGCCGAGCTCGGCGAGATTGCCGTAGGCGGGCTCCTTCGAGAGGAGCGCGGCCTCGCGGTCGGACTCGGGGCCGCGGGTGAGGACGCCGACCGCCTTGTTGGCCACGATGCGGTAGCGCACCACCTCCGACCCGAACTGCACCGGCAGGACCCCCTCGGAGCAACTCGGGTCGCCCTCGTGCTCGCCCTCGTAGGGGACGATGTAGGCCTCGCCGGAGGGGAGGTTCCCGGCCACGCCGCGCTTCGGCAGGAGCCCGCCGGATGCGTGGCCCGTGCGGTGGCGGAGGTCGAGGTGGAGGCGGTCCTCGCCGTCGAGGTGGCGGAAGACGAAGTCCGCCCCGGTGGCCCGGTCCAGAAGGTCCTTGAGGATGTCCACCCGGCGATTGACCTCGGTGTAATCGAGGCGCAGCGCGGGGATCATCTCGGCCGTGAAGCCGGGCATGGTGGCGGCCCGCATGGGGTGCTTTCGGGCGGCCATCTTGAGCGGAGCGGTGGAACTGAACCTCGTGACCGCCATGATCATCGGGTGGGTGTCGAAGATCTCGGCCATGGGCCGGGCGGTCGCCGGGTCCAGGTCGTCGGCGGTCTCCGGCACGGGGCCGCCCTCGTGGATCCAGCAGCGATCGGGCAGGTCGCCGTTGTTGGTGTGGACGTTGGGATAGAGCAGCAGGTGGGTGTGGTAGCCGTTCTTCGCCGCCCGCTCTTCGAGGAGGTTCACCCACTCCGCCGCGATCTCCCGACGGGCCTCCCACGCGGCATCGTCCGCCACGCGGCCGTCCGGGAGGTCGATCATGATGCCGAGGTGTCCGTCCTCGGGGGCGGGCAGGAAGACGCGAGCCACGAGGGCCGCGAGCTCGGTTGCGGTCAGGGCCTCTGCCATGGTCGGGCCACAGTAACCTCCGCCCGCAAGGCCGTCAACGACCGCGCGCGCGGTCCAGGCAGATCACGCGCGGACAGTACACGCCGCCCGCCGGCTGGTCGGCGGAGCGGAAGGACGCCTATCTTGAGGGGAGCATGGACGAGCCGCTCAACATCTTCGTCGTCTCCGACGCGACGGGGTCCACGGCCGAGGCGGTCGCGACGTCGGTGCTGATGCAGTTCTCGGGTGCGCAAGCGCGGGTCCGCCGGTTCCCGTTCGTGCGCACCGTCGCGGAGGTGCAGGCGCTGCTGGCTCAGGCCCCCGAGCGGCAGTGCATCATCATCTTCACTGTC
>Ga0209253_10001147_pt1 | contig 23115 bp, 25 predicted proteins | sample FrelakmetBRP12BR_FD_187145 | JGI IMG/M metagenome (GOLD analysis project Ga0209253, IMG submission 187145) | Freshwater lake sediment microbial communities from the University of Notre Dame, USA, for methane emissions studies - BRP12 BR (SPAdes)... | ecosystem: Environmental > Aquatic >...
TCAATCCAGTGATTGCAAAACCGACATGAACACGATTCTTCATTGCCGCAATATAGAATTTGCCTGCTGCAAACGTTACGACGCCCCACCTCATTTCCTCTTTGCAGTTTGGAAGTGTATCTCTGAAGACCTTCCTTACTTCCTGTAGAATTTCTTTCTGCGGCGATTTTTGTTTCTCTACGTAAGCGTCCACTTGATTACCCATTCTACTTCATTCCACAAGTGTGACAGTCTAGCATAAGTGGGTTTAGTTTTTGGATAAGAAGTTCTCGACATCCTCAATAAACTTCAACGTTCCTCTCTCTATTTGCTTGGTTAAAGTGTCTAAATCACCGAAGTCTGGGTTTTCAACCAATATGCCCTCAATAATGGAATCAACGCCTTTTATCGTCGATGGAATCCGATATTTATTCCAACCGCTCTCTCTAAACAGTTTCCAGTATCTTGCTTGAACACCTTTGTTGTATCCGAATAACCAGACTTCAAATCTAAATTTGCAATGAACAAAAACTATCCCAACCTTTAATCTTCGAAGTTTTAAAGATTCTGGAAAGAAGGAAAAATACGTCATATCCATATACCCAAAATAGACACTCCCCGATACATAATAATCAGGATACTTATTTTCAAAATAAGGCCTCAACCCCATAATATAATCCATTAATCCTTGGTATGCCTTCTGAATGGCGCCCTTCTCAAGTTGTTTTCTATATTCATTCATGTTATCTTGAAATGATGACATATCCCCAACAGCCTCTTCTGATGCATCCTCTTTGGTGAGTAATGCTAATTAGTTTTCCCTGATCATAAAAGAAGCATGGCGAATATATTCACTCCTGACCTGATTGCGCCTTGTGGAATGAACTGTGGAATCTGCAAATCCTATCTTGCCTATTCGCGGGGAGTCCCTTATGAGAAAGGCAAAGTATCGCATTGCTCAGGTTGCTTAGTGCGTAACAAAAACTGTGCATTCGTTAAAAGAGACTGCAATAAATTAAGAAAGAAGCAAATCCGCTACTGCTATGAATGCGCAGAAATGCCCTGCAATCGGTTAGCCAAATTGGATGATTATTACAGGGCACACTACGGCATGAGTATGGTTGAAAACCAAAAAATGATTAAGGAAAAAGGCATCGATGAGTTCCTTAAGAGTCAGTCCGAAAAGCATCGGTGTCCGAGCTGCGGCGACATAATTTCTGTGCATGACGCAAAATGCTATACATGTGGTTATCAAGCTGACAAACCGAAAGGTTCCAACCCCAAGCGGCGATGGGTCCCCAACCGAAAAGTGAGTGCTAGGAGAAAAATAGCATGAAGGGAACAATAGAGTGGCTTTTAGAAGGAGAACCGTTTATCGAGTACAGGACTCGAGTCGATCTGCTAGGGCAATCTGAAAATGAGCCAGAAATGATTCGGGCAAGGAAAGAAATTATAGTTCAGCCGAAACTCCAATTGATCCTGCAGGAATTGAAGAACTGGCCTGGAATAGTCCTCAGCAGCCACAAGAGCGCCAGTCAACCTTTCCATAAACTTTCCTTTGTCGCCGATGTGGGACTAACGAATCATGACCTCGAGATAAAAGAGATTGTTCAAAGAGTATTCGAGCATAAATCTGATGAGGGACCTTTTCAATTGCCAACAAACATTCCCAAGCACTTCGGAGGCTCAGGCAGCAATGAGTGGGCATGGGCTTTGTGTGATGCTCCAGTTATAGTTTACGCCTTAGCCAAATTTGGGTTGAAAGAAAACGAGCAAGTGCAAAAAGCCGCAAAGTACTTGGTGGGCTTAGTTCGCGAGAACGGGTGGCCTTGTGTTGTTTCAAAAGAATTAGGCAAATTTAGAGGACCTGGAAGAAAAGATGACCCGTGCCCGTACGCGACTCTTGTTATGCTGAAGATGCTTTCACAGTTTGACCAATGGAAGAATAGCCACGAAGTTCGCGCTGGAGCAGAGAGTTTGCTGGGTTTATGGGAAAAGAGCCTTGAGCTTCATCCTTACATATTTTATATGGGAACGGATTTCAGAAAGCTGAAGGCTCCATTTGTCTGGTACGACATGCTGCATGTTTTGGAAGTGCTGTCTGAGTTTGGCTGGTTACGAAATGACTCAAGGCTGAAGGAAATGTCCGATATTGTCAAGTCAAAGGCTGATAATGAAGGAAGGTTCACGCCTGAATCAGAATGGAAAGCTTGGCGGGGTTGGGATTTCGGACAGAAAAAACAGCCTTCAAGATGGCTTACGTTCCTGGTTTTGAGAATACTGAAAAGAATTGAATAAGGAACGGTTCCAGTCTGTTCAATCCGCGCATTTTTCAAGCAAATCCCAACAAGGTAGACTTTGTTCTCGGAACAGTGAATGACGTGAAAGTGCTACACGAAATAGAACTTGGAGAGGCAAGCCTAAAGAACTGGTTGCGTTCCTAGCTGAACGCATAGAAAAAGATGGAAAGCTGTTTTCTCAACTAATCGAGGTTCTGAAGTCTGGTTCTGATGCTGAAAAAGGAACAGCTGCAGACGTAATGAAGCATGTCTCGAAGAACAAGCCTGAGATTGTAGCGCCATACATTGATGAGATTGTTGACTACATAAATTACAAGGCGCCGAGAGTAAAGTGGGGCGTGCCTGAAGCAATAGGGAACTTGGCGCAGAAATTTCCAACCGAAGTCGGGAAAGCTGTTCCGATTCTGCTGGCAAACACTAGTGATAAGAGCACTGTGGTTCGCTGGTGCGCAGCTTTCGCCTTGACAGAAATCGCAAAAAACAATCCAAAGGTCGGACAAGAACTCAGGTCAAGAATGGAAGAAATAACCAGAAACGAGAAGAACAATGGGGTCAAGAACGTTTACTTAAAAGCCCTAAAAATCATGAACAAGTAATCCTTGAAGAAAAACGAAAACTATCAAAAAAATGGGTTGCGGGAGATGTCGCCTCTGAGGGCTGGGTGCAAATCCCAGCGCGCGCTCTAAGCATCAGGCATGTGCACTGGAAGCTTGAATGCACCAAAAGTGTCAAAAGGAAGAAGCTCGATTCCTATAAGAAAGGGATTTTGATGGAAGATATCACGAGTGATAGCCTGGCGTCACCCTGCGGTCTGTACTGCGGCGAATGCTTGTACTACCAGGAGGAATGCCGAGGCTGCGTCCCTTCAGGAGGCCAGCCTTCATGGGGCAAATGCCCGACCTACGCATGCACGATAGACAAGGATGTTGAGCATTGCGGAGAATGCACTGAATTTCCATGTGAACGCTTCCTCAAACAATACAGCCGACAGCTGGGACCATGGCGGGTTTTCTACAAGGCAGGGCAACTCGTTTATCGAAAAAAGATAGGCACTAGGGCATGGGTGAAACAAAAGGCGAGCGGCAGAAACCCTGACCCAAAACTGGCCGTTGAACGCTACCTTGCTTGGGAAAAAACAAAGAAGGAACCACTAAAAACCAAGAAACCAAGTAATACCCATTGAACGTTAATTAGACACTGTAATATGAAACCAATTACGGCATCTGATGAGAAGAAAAGAAACGCAAGAAACTGATATTCGATTCGATCGTGCCTTCCGTAACGGGTTCGGGTAGCGAAAGAGAATAGACGGAAAAATGAGGCGTCGAGTTTGACTTGGGCTTGTTTTGTGGTTAAACAGATAAATGCTACACAATCTTAGGCTATCAATGGAGCTAGGCGCAAGCATGAAGGTCAAGGTCGAATATCTGGGGCATATTAAAGGAATTACAGGTAACAAGAGAGAAGAGGAACTCGAAGTTAAAGAAAGCTCCACCATAACTGATCTGCTGAATATGCTCACTAAACAATACGGCGAACCTTTCAAGAAAGCCATCTATGAACCGAAAGGTGCAGACGTGAAACCAAACTACATTGTATCTGTCAACGGCTATCTGCTCAACCAGCTTAGGGGCCTTGAAACCAAGCTCAAGAATGGTGACCACGTGGCAATACTGCCCATAGTAAGCGGAGGCTAAAAGGTTCATGTTTTCATAGAGTGAGCCAGGTCTTTGATCGTTCCAAAAAGCGCGCGCGGATAGAGCTAATGCAGATAATAGACATTCAAAGAGATCCACTGCTGGAACCAGAAGCCACGACAAGGCAGGTGGAAATCATGCGCGGCGTGTTGCAGCGGTTCAAACAGTTCAAAGATTAACAAAGCCAGCATCTCAAGCATAGACGGGGAACATAGAAGCAACAACGAGGACCAAAACCGTAAATCCGCTGTCCATTGTTGAGGGCGGCTAATATTCCTCTTTTTTGTCGATTAACCCGTCTTTTCTAGCTTTGTACATCGCGATCTTGAAGGAAATCACGCCTACAGCAATCGTCGCCATCATCGTTAAAATCAAATACAGCAAATTCAGCTCGACTGTGATGCTAGTTTGACCTAGCAAAGCAAACCTTACAATCCTGAGGAAATACGTGATCGGCAGAGCATTCGATATGGCCTGTCCCCATGACGGAAGAATTTCCGGGTGGAACACGACTCCGCCGAACAGGTAGAGTATTCCTGAAACGTATTCTGACAGCATGAACTGAACCCTAGAAGTCATAATGTTGATCGCACACAACATGAACCCCATGGCAATAAAACACACGATTCCCAAAACTAGGCTCAACGCGAGCACTGGGAAATTGATCCCGAACCAGTCTATGGGAATCTGCACTCCCAGCAAGCCTTGGAAGATGAGCACTCCAAACCCAAACGTCAGCAACAGCGAAACCGAAGCATTCATCACGCCGTTCAAAGCCCTGCCGAAGATGTACCACGCCAGCGAACCTGGAGACAGGTAAATGTGTTTCAGAACCTCGTAGTGTGCTCGGTCATCGTGGATGAGCATGCTCATTGACATCATTATCTGTGAGACGTAGATGAAGAAACCATTGCCGACGAACATGAACGCAAAGTAGCTGGGGTCGAGAGGCGCAGTTGCCACCACGCTGCTTACGACGAAGATGAATCCAACGATGAGCAGTCCTGCCAGCGGGCGGATCAGGTAGTATATCGCGAATATCAGTGGGTCAGCCCAGTTGGTTTCAACCTTCCAGCCTAGCCAGATTGCCTGCTTGATCGTCCGCAAGACCGTGCCTATTGCCATCGTAACGTCAACCTTCCCTCTTTTTTGCCGAGGTTTTCCATGTAGCTCAGCGCAAATTTCGCCAAAGGTAGCAGAATCAAGATAAAAATCACTAATGCGACAATGTTTGGCCAAACGCTTCCAATGCCTTGGCCCATAATTATCACTCTTCGTATGCCGTCCAAACCGAAAGTCAACGGAATCATGGATGAAAGCAATTGAACCAGAAAAGGCAAATAGGTGTATGGAAAATACGAGCCGGAAAGAAAGTGGACTGGTTCCTGCAGAAGGTTCGCGGTGTGCCATGCTTCTCTGCCATACATCAGAAAAAGCGAAGCAAACAGCATGCCAAGCGCATAAAGCGCAATGATTGTTAAGAAGAATAACAGCAGTGCAGTTAACGGTTCATTCAATGTTAATGGAACCTGAAAAATCAAGATTCCTGCAAGAAGAACTGTGATCGCCCTCAAAGTGGTGTTGACAAACCCGCCCAGCGCCATTCCAAACAGAATCGCCATCCGCGATATCGGAGCGACAAAATACACCTCCAAAGTCCCGGTTTCTTTCTCCCAGTAGAATTGCGCTGACATGTTCCACAACACGTTTGTCCAGAAGGCAACCATCGTTCCGCCTATGATCACGAAACCTGCAAACTCTGGGGGAGCCTTCAGCATCTTGTAGATGTAAATGTAAGCGCTAAGCGTCAAGACTGGGATTATCATTTCTGCGATAAGCCACTCGGGTTCGCGGTTGCCACCTTTGATCCGCACCCACAGCCTTGCATAGGCAGCGCGCAAATCGTGAACTAACTGCTCGCGCATAGTCCATTTCCTCACTCTTCCTCGAAACCACGCCCGACGAGGCTGATGTAAACGTCCTCCAAAGTTGGCTCAGCCTTGTTTGTAGACAAGATCTTCAGCTTTTGTTCTTCCAGCTTCGACACGATCTCAGACAACATTGACTCTTCACGCGCCATGACCTTCAGCGTGGTCGTGTTTGTCTGGATGCTGCGGGTTTGCGAGTGACCGACGATGCCCTTCATTTTTTCAAGAAAACTGAAATCGGCTTGAACAGAAGAAACCTCAATCTTCACGATCTGATTTTCCCCGAGCTTCTCCTTCAACGTGAGAGGGCTGTCACAAGCAAGAATCTTTCCGCGATCGATTATGGCCACGCGGTCGCACATTTCGTCCGCCTCAGCCATATAATGCGTCGTCAACAAGACAGTGCCCTTCTTCTCCTTCTTCGCCCAGTCCACAATATAGCTTCGCAGCTTCATCGAAGTCAACACGTCCAAACCAAGCGTCGGCTCATCCAAAAAAAGAACCTTCGGATCATTCAGCAAACCACGAGCAAGGCTCAGCCGCTGTTTGTAACCGGTCGATAGCTTTGCCATCCGCGAATTCGTAAATTCTTCGATGTCCAAGTCTACAATCAACTGTTTGATTTTTTCATTCGCAACCGATGTGGATAAACCGTAAAGCTGCGAAAAGAACCAAAGATTTTCTTTAACCGACAGAATTCCGTAACCCGGAGTCTCTCCGCCCGAAACCAGATTGATAATCTTCCTGACTTTGTTCTGTTCCTTGGCAACATTGAAACCCTTCACGTAAGCCGCACCGCTTGTAGGAAGCAGAAGTGTCGTTAGAATCTTGATAAACGTAGTCTTACCGGCACCGTTAGGACCCAGTAGTCCGAAAATCTCTCCATCTTCAATAGTAAGCGTCACATTGTCCAGAGCCTTCACTACCTTCTTTTCTTGTCCCTTGAATGTTCTACCGAGTTCTTTGGTTTCGATGCAATGTTGCACTATGGTCACGAGCTCTACACACATTGCAAAACAGCATAATTAAGAATTTCTATGCCCCTAGAGTGCACGTCTGAGTAAGTAAAACAATTTAAGCCCAAACAACAATAACCATTCTCTTCCATAGGTGAATGTCTTGGACAGGGAAAAAGCTCTGAAACAGAAGGCTTTTCAGAAAAAAGGGTTCGACGGGTTCTTAGTCTTTAATGGAATTAACCAACTTTATCTGGCAGGAGTTCAGGGGACTTCCTGTTTGCTTATCCCAAAGAAAGGCGAAGGTACAGTCTACGTTTACAGCGTCAACTACGAGCAAGCAAGAGCCGAAGGAAGAGGATTCAGAATCGAACTCGTGAAACGCAATGAAAATCTGATGGCAAAAATCGCCGCACAAGTAAAATCATTCAAGATGAAAAAGCTTGCAGTCGACACGCTGAGCTATGAAAGTTGCCGCAGCCTCGCAAAAGAACTGAGAGGAAAGACAAAGCTGAAGGTGCAAGGCAACCTGATCTGGGACTTGCGAAAAGTGAAGGACGGAGAAGAAATCAAATTGATTAGAAGGGCCTGCGAATTAACAAGCATTGGCATGAAAGTTGCATACGAAGCTATAAGACCTGGAATAAAAGAAATCGAAGTCGCCGCAGAAATCGAGTATGCAATGCGCAAGAAAGGCTCGTGGGGAACGTCGTTTGAAACCATCGTGGCCTCAGGCGCGCGATCTGCGTTTCCTCATGGCGGCTGTTTGGATAAGAAGATCCGCCCGGGTGAGCTCGTTGTTGTGGACATTGGCGCTAGGTACATGCACTACTGTGGCGACATGACCCGAACGATCTCGGCTGGCAAACCAACAGCAAAGCAAAAGAAACTCTTCGAAATCGTCAAACAGGCACAGGAAAAGGCCTACCAAACCATAAGGCCAAAAGCTAGGGCAAAAGATGTAGATGCTGCCGCCCGAAAGATCATCACAACCGCTGGATACGGCGAATACTTCTGTCACGGTCTCGGCCACGGTGTCGGACTAGAAGTTCATGAACCGCCAACACTCAACGGCGAAAGCAAGGACAGACTTGGAATCGGCAACATCGTAACAAACGAGCCGGGAATGTATCTCACTGGCTTCGGCGGTATCCGCATAGAGGACTCGGTTCTTGTGCAAAAGGGTCAAGCTGAGAAGTTGACCGTCGGTCCCTACTCTCTGGAAGCTGAATAAGTGCTTGGGCAAAAAATGTCTGGACGCCAAATTGATCATTACCGATCACATTAGTAAAAACTTGCTCAACTGTAAATTAGGGACAGCAAAATACTCTCTCGTCGATTGTGTGTGCCAATTTCGTGCGAACCGACTCTCTGTTGAAAAAGAAAAACTTAAAGAAAGAAATAGGCAAAATGCTCGGCTAAAACGTTTGGAGGGTCTCTTTTCTAGGGTTGATTTCTGAAAAAGACGAAAAACTTAAATGCAACTTATGTATGCATTATGCAGATTGAATGAGGGGAATGGTAGGTTAAATTTTTCTCTCCTATCTCCTTTCTCCCCCAAGCAAAAGGAAGCTACCATTCCCTTCATGTCTCCCCTATGCGAATTTTGTGCACTTATAACTTATGGAAGAATGTTCTATGTTCAATCTGGCGTACAATGAAGTAACAGAAAACTGAAATACGTCCTACTGACAGACATTCTACGTGCTGAGATGAGTTTAGCATGGCTAAGATTCTGGTTGTTTATCACTCGAGATCTGGAAATACTGAGAAAATGGCCCATGCCATAGCTGAAGGTGTGAAGAAAGTAAAAGGAGTAACGGTTGAAGTGAAAAAGACCGATGCGACAACAAATGAGGATTTGCTTTCCGCGGATGGAATCATAATGGGTTCACCGACATACTATGGGCAAATGTCTGCCAAACTGAAAAGCCTGATCGACGAATCGGTCAAGATCCATGGGAAGCTCAACGGCAAGGTCGGCGCAGCTTTCGCAAGCTCAGGCCAAGAGGCAAGCGGAGCCGAGACAACTTTGCTCTCTATTCTAGAGTCAATGCTGGTGCACGGTATGATTGTTCAGGGAAGGGCCGACAGTAAACATTATGGTGCTGCAGCTGTGGGCTCTCCGAACAAGGGCGTAATCGACGACTGTGAAGAACTTGGCAAGAGCGTTGCAGCCCTCGTTGTCAAGTTGAAAGCGTGACAACGGCAGGCACGCGTTATGAGAAGTCGTCGTTTTTAGCATTCAATTACAGTGATTGTAATGGAAGTCTTTGGCATCGTTGGTAGCCCAAAGAAAGGCGGAAACGTGGACTTGCTCGTGTCCAAAGTACTGGAAGGTGCAAACAGTCGAGGAGCAGAAACGCACAAAATTTACTTGAACGACATGCATATTAGGCCTTGCCAAAGCTGCGGAGTTGATCCACGCCCAAAATTCTGTCTTTTCGACGATGACATGAAGGAAATCTATGCTGCATTGATAATGTGCGACGCTGTTGTGCTGGGGTCTCCAGTGTATTTTGACTCCGTCAGTGCACAGGTGAAGCTCATGATTGATCGCTGCAATTGCTTGATGCCCTACGTTATCAAACCAAATGGCTCTCTAGGTTTTGAACAGAGAGTAGAGAAACACAAGAAAGGCGTTTTCATAGCCGTCGCTGGCAAAGATCAGAAATTCGACACAATTCAAGCCACAGTAAACGGCTTTTTCAAATGGGCAAACATCGAGCTAACTGAAAGCATTCTTTACGCGCACGATGACAACGAATTGGGTGACGTAAGAAATGACAGAGAGAAAAGCAGTCAGGCTTTCACCGTTGGCGCACGGCTCACTGGGACAGCTAATGAATAGAACCCTGACTAGTTACCATTACGAGGCGAAGACGCAAAACTTTAACTACCTTCACTAGTGATACTGCTCTTTAGTGAATTTGGGATGCGCCACCTGGTCGTTCCCGAGGTTTACACAATAATCGCGTTCGGAATATCGATCGGCCTTTGGGGAAGCACCCCTGAAATAGTTCTCAGTGCGGGCGTGCCGCTCTACTCCACGCATTCTTATTTCGCCTTGGAGCTTTTTCTGATGGCATCCACAATAATCGTGTGGGTGACAGCGACATGGTTTTTCCGCCAACGCTTGCGACGGCAAAACATGACGTTTGCCCAAGGTCTCATGCAAGACGGTTTTATTGCCTTTCTGGCAGTGTTTACTATACTTGTGGCTATAATTGGATGCGCCGTCTACACTTCGGCTCCCGGTCCAGGATCTGCTGGACAAATCAGCGACTTGGTAGGTCTGAAAGATTTTAAAACAACTAACGCGTTTCTTGCCTTCAACAGCCTAGGCGCTCTCATATGTGAAATATTGTGGGTTATATTGGGTTTGAGGCAAGTTTCAAGCCGAGAAAAGTAGTTGTTGATGGTGGGCCCGGCCGGATTTGAACCGGCGATCAACAGGTTTCTCAATGCATTAGCGTTTATGAGCCTGGCGCTCTAACCTGGCTGAGCTACGGGCCCGAGTGCTTTTGTCTTGATTTCTTTTATTAAGCATGTTTTCAAGTTAATTTAAACGTTTTTCGGATTAGGCACCATTACTTTCTACAATATCAAAGGTCTGCTGAAGTATGGCTGACTTCGGTTGGGAAAACTATCTGAAATGCCTGCACAATTCTGAATATGCGGGGCTGCTCTGGTTTTGATCCTCATTTTCTTTGTTTAGCGAGTGAAAAATCTAAAAGAGTCTAGTGTTAGAAGTAAGTTTGAGGAGAAGACTGTCATGGAGCTTAAGGTCTTTACTCTGCCCACTTGTCCTACTTGCCCGATCGCTAAGCTGGTAGTTAGCGAAGTGGCGCAGAAGCTGGGTATTGCCTATAGAGAGGTTAACATGGCAACCAAAGAAGGACTGGACGAAGGCTTAACACATGAAATAATTAGCACGCCTAGCATAGTCATCGATAAAGAAGTCATTGTCCGTGGGCGACTGATTTCTAGAGAGAAGCTTGAGGAAGAAGTTAAAACGAGACTGGAAAAGTGGAAAGCTCGAGCAGGCTCTGAATAGCCTACGTTTTTGTCCGCTCGTAATGGTAAAGGTATTCCTGAGCGTAGCCAGCGTACTTTCCGAAGTAATCTCGTCCAAACTTGCTTAGTTTGGCATATTCCACGTCTGTAAGTGACTTTTTGCCTGAAATCTTTTCGGCAAACTCTTTTGGGAAATGCCCTTTGTAGCATCTCATTATCACTCGTTTTACCCAAACATCCACCGGAAACGCTTCAGTCTTTCCTAAGGAGAACAGCAAAACACAGTCCGCTACCTTTAGACCAACACCTGGGAAGTGCAGCAATTCCCTTTTTGCCTCGTCATACGGCAATCTCTTTAGACATTCAAAATCGAAACCAGCACGATGGATCATCTTGGCAGTTTCTGAGACATACTTGGCTCTGTAACCGAGACCGCATTTAGCAAGATCATCTATCGAGGCGTTCGCTAATTTTTTTGCTGTTGGAAATGTATAGAAGTTGCGTTCTTCGAAGACTGTTTTGTTTCCAAATTTTTTGGAGAGTTCATGTAACATGCGTTTTATTGCTAGGATGTTCTTGTAAGTGGCGCAGATGTAGGAAATGAGGCATTCCCAAGGTTCTTGACGGAGAATTTTCAAGCCACTGAACGCTTTGATTGCTGAGTCCATGTTTTCATCTTTATTGATCTGTGCGAAAATCTTCGGTAAATCGTCGTCTAATCCTAGGTATTCTTTGATGAAACCAAATTCTACATTAACGCCTTCTAGCGTGTTTTCCACCTGACGTAGTTTGCAGGCTCTTCCTTTAACAACGCCATACCACCATTCACCTTGCTTATCCCATCTGAAAGTCTGTCCGCAACAGAGAGTGAAATCCAAATTTAGCGGACAATCTGTGTCCAGTTTCAGTCTCAAGAGTCTTGCCTCAGATTTCATCTGCGAACTTATCTGGTTTCGGAATCTCTGGCGGCAGTCCTCTCTTTTTCCGGATCTGCCTAATGATGTCGGATGCAATTTGTTCAGGTACTTTCTCCCAGTGGTCAAAGAAGAACTGCCAAAAGGCACGGCCAGATGTTGCCGAGCGCATCTCTGCGGATAGACCGAAAGATTCTGCGACGGGAATGTAGCCTTTAATTATGGCAAGAGCGCCTCTCTGTTCGGAGCTGAAGATTTTTCCGCGTTTTCGCGTGATAATGTTTGTACACTGGCCGATTGATTGTGTCGAAGCGGTAGCCTCGATTTTGTATATTGGTTCAAGCAGCACCGGTTTAGCGGTTAGGAATGATCCGAGGATGGCGCGGCTTACTGCACGCATAATTTGCGCTGATTCACGTTGAGGAGGATCTTCATGGATCTCGGCATCCATAATCTTCACTTTCAGGTTCCTCAATGGCTGCTCGCACAATGGACCTGTTCTGCACGCCCATCGGAAACCTGCAACTATGGCGTCTTTTGCTTCAGAAAGGTGTTCGACTTTTTCTGTTCGGTCTACAAGAATGTTTTCGCGTTCATCGACAGCCCAAACATTCTTCTTGTTTCCACCAAACTCTGCCTTTTCAACCGGTTCCACCTGAATCCAGAAAGAGTTCTGCTTGTTGGCGCTTCTAGCCATCACTTGTGCGCCTTTTTCAGCAATGCTTTCGCTGTATTGAACCATTGGCTCAGACGTGGCAATGTCTATTCCACCGGTATACTCTTTCAGGAAGTTCGTGGCGATTTCCAGATGGAGCTCGCCTATTCCGCTGAGCAAATACTCTCCAGTCTCTTTACTAATGGTGGCGACAAGGTTTGGGTCTTCTACAGAAAGTCTTTTCATAGCGTCGACCAAGATTGGCAAATCCTTTGGGTTCTCAGGCTCAACAGCCATTGTCAAAACAGGTTCTGAAACATATTTCACTCGCTCAAAAGGAACCATGACATCTCTAAACGTGACATCAACGAGTGTTTCGCCTGTTATCGCTGATTCTAATCCCGTCAGGGCAGCCACGTTTCCAGCTGTGATCATGTTCACTTTTTCTCTTGAAGCACCCATGTACATTGAAACCTGTTGAATGTTATGCTCTTTTCTTGCTCCAACAAGGTAGACCGGTTTTCCATCTTCAACGGTGCCGGAGAAGAGTCTTCCAGTTGCGATTAAGCCTGCTCTTGGGTCCATTTGAATCATAGTGATGCACATGGTCGTAGGTCCGTCGTCGACGCATTTCATCATGGCTTGTCCAATCTCCGACTCGGCTACACCTTTCCATATTTTGGGCACGCGGTATTGTTGGGCTTCAACTGGGCTAGGGGTGTTCTTGACAGTCATGTCGAGTATTGCATCGTGAAGGGGAATCTGTTTGGCTAAGGTTTGATGTTTGTTCTCTGTGCAGGCCTTAGCGATTTCGCTGAATTTGATTCCTTCCTTTCTCGCTGTTGCGGTCGTGAAACCCCATTTGTGTAGAGCTGAACCGAAGGCAACAGATTCCTTCGCGGGGTCCACTTTCCATTTTTCCTTGAATTCGGGTTCGCCGAAAATTTCGATGAGGTTGTTGAAGTCATTAATTATGCGTAGAAACTTCTTTTGAATCTCCTCCTCCGAAAGTTGCATGTCTCTTACGAGGCGGTCTACTTTGTTAATGAAAAGAACTGGCTTTACTCTTTCTTCCAACGCTTGCCGGGTGACTGTTTCCGTTTGCGCCATAATTTCTTCCACTGCGTCCACAACGACGATTGCGCCGTCTATGACACGTAATGCCCTGGTGATTTTGCCTGTGAAGTCTACATGACCCGGAGTGTCAACAAGATTAATGATGTAAGCCTTACCTGCCATCTCGTGCAACAATGATATGTTTGCGGTCTTTATCGTGATCCCGCGTCGCTGTTCTTCCTCCAGATAATCGAGTGCTCTTGCAGAACCGGCGATCTGGGGCGGCAGCATTCCAGCTTTTATAAGTAGCGAGTCGGTCATGGTTGTTTTTCCATGATCTATGTGGGCTATAACGCCAACGTTGCGGATAGACTCTTTTCTGTCCATCATATTGAGAATATTTGCTAATTGCTTAAATCTGGGCATCTTTGCCAACGCGGTCTCCAGCGGATTCTTCTATTAGATTCAAAGTGTTATACTGTTTATTTATGGTGAACGCATAAGCTTGCTTGATCAGGCGATCTGTTATTGGATAGCGAGACTCTAATTCCTGTTGAAAGGCTTTGCGTAGAGCCGTTTGCGTCTGTAATCTGTTATCCTCAACAGAGCAAGCAGGAACTAACCTATCGGCTAAGAGAACTGCAAGAACTGAGAGTAAAGGCAGTGGAGTTCAGCGGCAAGAAGCAAGCCTTCAACGTGCCCATCTGGGGGAAGGGTTGCGTTGGGTTGGTTGTGGCGGCATATAGAAACGGTGAGAAAATTGCATTGAAAATGCGGAGAATGGACGCAGGCCGCGCCGATTTGCTGCATGAAGCAGCATTACTTGAAAAGGCTAACGCAGTAGGCGTTGGCCCAAAATTGCTGGCGGCAAGCAAGAATTTTCTTTTGTCGCAGTTTGTTGAAGGTGTGCATTTTCCAGAATGGGCGGAGAAGAAACGAAGCAAGGTACGCATATGTAAGGTTTCGCTGGAGGTTCTGGAGCAATGCTGGCGTTTGGATAGCATTCATTTGGATCATGGAGAACTGAGTCACGCTCCTAAGCACATAATCATTGATAAAAAAGATCATTCGTTTATCGTTGATTTTGAGACGGCGAGTTTGAGTCGGCGTCCTTCCAATGTGACAGCAGTCTGCCAGTTTCTCTTCGTTGGGGGCGTTGTTGCCAAGATAGTGGCTGAAAAAACCGGCGAGAGAGGCAAAGATGCCATCATTAAGGCATTGAGACTTTACAAGAATGATAGGACTCGAGAGAATTTTGGGAGGGTCTTGAGAGCCTGTAGCGTTTAGACGACGTAGCTTGCGGCTTGGTGTCCTGCCTGTTTGTTTAGGTCTGTTTTTTCGAGGTTGAGTTCCTTCATTACTTGCGCGAGGTCGAGCCATGTTTCTATTTGGAACTGTTTCGCGAGTCGCTTCTTCTCGTAGATGAGTGGGATGTGGCCTACGAACAGCCAGCCGAAAGCCTCTTCCGCCAATTCTCCCTTCTCCCCTATTCAAGGGAAAAGACTTTCCGCGTCTTATAACGGCGTATGTAAGAAGTCGATAGAATAAACCTCTATAACTAAAATAGCGAAGGAATGAGCCTTAACGGTTATTATGCAAGGATTTTGCCGAGTTTTCCTTGTTCTGATGCCTCTTTTATTTCCAGCGCTATTCTTCTTCCCATGTACATGTTCTCACCGTACTTCAAGTACGGATAAGGTGAAGTGCCTATGCCCACGTTTGTTCCGGCGACAATTCTTGCTGAAATCTCGAACGTGTATATTTCTAGATTGTCAGTGATGACGGTTTCGAGGCAGAAGGGTCCAACCATTCCAGGCGGCGCGATCTTTTCTGCGGCCTTGTGGACGTTGTCACCCATCCTTATCAACTCTGGAAGCAGCGACTCTCTGAGCGTTATTGGGATGTTGCCAACTATCGTATAGGTTGGGCTTATGCCGACTTCAAGCTGCTCGCTGGCGGGTATGCGTCCGATCGCGTCCACTGCAGACTCGTAACGCCTGTCCACTCCAAAGAATTCAACATCGTCTTTTACTATCGAGGAGAAGTAGTGCGGGTAAACGTTCAGCCCCAGCGCATATTCTTGCAGGTGTATTCTTTTGACGTCTTCATTTGTTAATAGGCCACGGCTGACCATTTCTTTCGCTTTCTTCTTGAAAGCGTCTGCCGAGCTGGCTAGGAAATAGCCTTTGCCACCTTTTGCTCCTGGGAGTTTAGCTATGACTAAGCGGTCGATGTCTTCTGGCTTTTCAAAGGTTTTTGGCAGCTTTAATCCGGCGTTTCGCAGCCATTCTTCCTGTTTTTTGCGGCTGGCTTCCCAGTGTAGCAGTTCCTTGTTTCCAAGCGTTGGCACAAGCAAGTCGTTGATCAGCTGCTCTGTGCTCAGGTAAGCGGTAAACGAGCCGTGCGGAATCAGAACAGTGTTAAGTTGCCGCAGCTTCTTTTGCAGTTTTTCGCTTAGCAGTTCAGTAAAGTCCTTTACGATGATGATTTCGTCTGCCAGTGGGAATTTTTTGTAGAGGATTTCGTCGGCTTTTTTGCAGACGCAGACGGTTTCGAAGCCTTCTTCCTTGGCTCCTTTGAAGATGTTTAATGCTGAGTGCGAGCCTAACGTGCCTATGGTCAGACCGTCCGGGTCGTATTCGCTGAGGATTCGGGCCATTTCTTTCTTACTTGTCACGTGACTATTTCCCCAAGCTTGTCTTCCTTGGCCGCGCGTTTTACTTCCATGGCGACTCTTCTTCCCGGTCCCACTTCCATTCCATACTTATACCTCATGTACGGTGACGTGGGTTCGACGCACGGGCATCCGGGGACGCGTGGACTAACGTCGAAAACGTAAAACTGCATGTCCTTGGCTACGGCGCCTTGCAGTGCGAAGAGACCTACCATTCCGGGCGGGTACTCCTGTTTACATGTGGCTACGAAGCGTTCGCCGGCTTCGAAGATTCCTTCCAGCTGGCTTTCGCGCATGGTGACGCCCATGTGTCCGATTTCCACGTTCTGGGTTTTTGTGTTGATTTCAAGTTGCTCGGCAGCCGGTAGATCCAGCACGCCATCTAGATCTGTCTGTATGCGCTTATCAAAGCCTAGGAGGTCTATGTTGTCGGTGAGTGGAGACCAGAAAAAGTTGGCATTAAACTTTGCACCCACAACATACTCTTCTATTACCGCTCTTTCCAGGTCTTCTCGGCTTATGATTCCGGATCTAATGCGTTCCTCGGCTTTCTTCCTGAATTCTTCCGGCGTTGAGGCATAGAAGAAGGCTCTCTCAATCTTCCGCTGTTTTTCTGGGACTTTGACTATTGCGAGACGGTCGATTTCTTCCAGCGATTTGAAGGTTTTGGGTGTGGGTATTCCTGCTTTCGTGAGTAGGTAGTACTGATTTCGTGGAGTGTTGCGTTCTTCGGTTTTGAGTATGTAGCGATTTCCCATCATGGGCACGGCGAACTGTTCTTCGATGTTCTTGTAGCCCACGTAGACCGAAAAAGAGCGGTTCGGAACGAAAATCACGTTGAGGTCGGTTAGTTTCTGGACGTTTTCTTCTTCCGCGAGTTTTGCGAAGTTGTCGAGGAGCATTATGTGGTCGAAGAGTTGCCTGTAATAGTGCGTGTAGGTTTTTTCTCTTCCTTTTTGGCAGACGACTACGGTTTCGAAGCCTTCTTGTTTGGCTCCGCTTGCAATTTCCAGAGCCGAATGCGAGCCGAGCACGCCGATTCTTAGGTGGTCGTGGTCGTACTCCGCTATTGCGTTTCTTATCTTGTTTGCTATCATGTTTTTTCACCCGCGTATTCGCGGTATTTCTTGATAACTTGCGCCAAGGGAGGCGCATCGAAGATCTTATGTTTCGTTATTTCATTGGTGGTAGCCATGTACATCTGGCTTATGATCGTCTTTAGATGCGGATCGAGTTTGGGCGGTTTGGATTTGCAGAGAGTTTTCCAGTTTGCCGTTCCTTTTGTTTCAGCGGTTTTCTTTGCTTCTTCCACGTCTTCGTACCATGGAGTTTTTCGGTAATATTGCCTAGCGATCTCTTTGCTAACGTGAAGTCCTTTGAAGGTAAACCTGCACTCGTCGAGCGTGCCCACCACGTCCACGACCATGAGCCTTCTGTTGGTGTCGAAGGCTAGTTCGATTTTGCCGTCCTCGTTTTCCAGTTCGGCTTCTGCGGCTAGGTTGGTTATTATTTCGTCGATTTCTAGCAGGATGGTTTTTATTTCATCTAGCTCTTCGTCTGTGAGCCCGGCGATCTTTTTTGCTTCTTTCCATGTAACGTATCGGTCTTTGTCTTCGAGCTTTGTGCTTACGTCGAAGATGGGTTTTGCGAGGCGCTCGCCGGGTTTAGGTGCGTGGTCCAAGCCTAAATCTCTAGGTTTTATCAGGGCCTGTTCGAGGCGTTTGAAGATGGATGATCCTTCGGGGAGGCCGTTTCTGTAGATTATTTCGAGGGGGATGAGGAAGTTTTTTCGGTCTGACGTGAAGCTGGTATAGTCATAGGTTAGTTTGCCTTTTTCTTTGACGGGTTTGGGTCGGATTACGTTGACGAGGTTGACTTCCATGATGTTTGTTGGTTTTTTGAGTTCTTCGAAGGTTTTGACTTCGCCCTTCTCGGTTACCAAACCTCGGTAGTGGGTTTTGATGCCTCTTTCTTCTAGGCGTTCGAAGCAGTAGGCTCCCATGAGGCAGAGGGCTTGGCCTTTGCCTTCTATTTGGTCGGGCATTTCTCCCCAGTCGAAGACGCTGAAGCGGTCTGAGAAGCGAAATTCGCCAATGCCCATCGTCCTGTCGGTCGGCTTCTTGATTGTTTCTAGGTCCTTTACGCTGCCCACAAACCCACGCTCTACTTCAGCTTTTTAACTGATTCGTCTCCTTTCTCGATGTCGGTTTTCTTTGCGTTCTGGTACTTTCTGATTTGGTTTGCGAGTTCCGCGTCTTCGAGTGCAAGCATTTTTGCGGCTGCGATTGCTGCGGCTTCGGGTTCTATGGTTACGACTGAGCCTATGCCGCTTGGCACCCGAAGTGAAGAGTAGATGTCTGTTCCTGCGTATTTTTCTGAGTAGGGTGGGCAGGCGATTACAGGTTTGGTGGAGTTTGCGTCCGCGAACGCGCTCAACGCGTTACTTCTGCCCGCGACGGTTATGTAGACGATTTTTTCTTTTTCATATTGTTTGAGGATTTCCAGAACCTTTTCTGGCGTCTTGTGGGCGGATGCGACTCGCATCTCGTATTCCAGTCCGAAGAGCCTTAGGTGTTTGGCAATTTCCTGGCAGAATTCGGAGTCCCGTTCTGAACCCATAAGTATGATGACTTTGCCTTTCATAAGCGATTCTTCCGTACAGATTTAGAATGTCTGTTTATCTAGATATGTTTTTAACCGTAACTTCGGAAGAAGCCTCTCGGTCGGCTTTGGATCAAGCTTGTATCGAGATTGAATGTTGGCTTCTGTGTTCGCTTGATTTCGTATTTTCTTTCTTTTGATGCTGATCGCTGCTGCAAGTAGTGTTGTTGTGACAAGGACGGGTAGGGCGAGTTCGCGTAGGTGTTCTGGTATTGTGATTATGTTATCTATTATGATGGGCGGGTTGTCTTTTGTCAGAATGATTAGGTTGTAATCGTAGAGTACTGTCCAGCCTTGCTGAGTGCTGTTTGGCGGCTGCGAAGCTATTGTTGCGTAGGGCGCGGTGCTATTGCAATAGTAGTAGAGTGTTATGCCTCTTCTGAAGCCCCATAGGGTTTCGCCATCGGTGAAAAGGAAGTTCATGGCGCCATAATCCGCTGCGCTTATGTCCGCCACTACCTTGGATATGCCCAGCGTCGCGTTCCAACCGTTCTGTTCGATGCACTTCATCACGTACAACATGTAAAGATCCGAATCTACCACGTCTGGGTCGCTCCAGTTCGCACCGACCGTAGGCGGATTCTGATCCAAAAAGTCCTGCCCGATGAGGTTCTTTAATTTGTTTTTGTCGAGTCCGCCGTTGTGTCCGAACATCCAGACTCTGCCATTTTTGGTGCGATTGAAGGGATGCGGGTTCGGAATTGCTGTGGCTCCTGAAGAAGCTTGTCGAACGTGGCCGACGCTGATGTAGGCGTTGCTTGTAGTGATATTCTGGACGGCTTGGTCAAAGTTGGGATCCGAGTAGGCGGAAGGTTTACCCCTGAAAATGTAGTTGCCGCTGCTGTTGTAGAAGGCTAAACCCCAGCCATCATCGTTGTAGGCTCCGAGGTTTTTCAGCGAAAACTGCAAGTTGATGAGGTCGTCCTGAACGACGTCTGCAGGCAGATTGTTGCCGATCATTCCCCAAAAACGGCATTGATGAGCCTCGGAACCGTCGAAATTGCTCTTATCACCGACAGAACTATGCATTAGTCCTGCGGGCATTAGAATGAGAAAGAGGCAGATCAACAGAACTGCAAAACATGATGCAAATCTCCTCATGCTCTCTCCCAACAATGAATGTCAATTACGGGTTTTTTACTGTTGCTATTTCATCAGTCATGACGTGAAGCATCGTTGTTTCGCAAATGTTATATTCGGATGAAGGCAAGAAAGGTTATTTCAGTGATTCGGCTTGGCTATAAACCTTGATGCGTTGGCCATCCAAATAATTGTGAATGCGATAGTGCTTGGACCCGTGCTTTGGCTTGCTGGTCGGGCACTGGTTGGAAAGGACAAGGCGAAATTCTCTGACGCTCTTTGGATCGCTGTGCTGGGCACCGTGATTGTGGGAGTCTTCGGCTTCTTCTTCACTGGCCTCATAGCTCAAATTGTAGTTCTCGTAATCTGGCTGGCGCTGATAAAGCACTTCTTCGACTCTGGCTGGGGATATGCACTGCTGATCGCGATACTGGGCGTAATAATCCTCATCGTCATCGCTTTCATACTTGTCCTGATAGGACTGACCACGCTGACGCAAATGCTACCCTACACCGTATAAAACCAGAAAAACCAACCCAACTCCTCATTTTTTAGACATGCCCAATTAGCGCAGCCGTTGCTCAAGAACCAAGCCATCTTGCACTAGTCCACTGTTTTTATGTCTTTTAGGCTTTTCAGGTTCATTTCTTTCGCGGTTTTGGCCACTCCATAGTCAATCGGCGTCTCCGGAAAGAGAACCATCGCATCCACTGACTCCAAACCCATTTGCAAAGCTCGAAGCGACCGAGCGTGTCCATCTAGAACATAATACTTGCCCTTGTACCGAACGCAAACGATCGGCACCAGTAATGTTTTTATCGCGTCAACTTGTGCTCTTCCAACTTGGGATTGCGTTGGCACGAGGTCCCTTAGGCGGATTTGCTCTTTCCTCATGTAGAAAGGAGCGCAGTAGATGGCCTCATAATGCTTCAGCACGCTCAGGATGCGTTGCCAAGCCCGCAAGATCATGTCATCCAAAACGGTAACGTCTTCGATCGGCATGCTGTCGAGTGGACGTTTCTCAACCGCTCGGTATTGCGTGTCTTTTGGAAATTCCAGCACGCATGCTTTGATTTTGGTTTGCATGAGCTTCTTGTTGATGTATGCGCGGTGGTGGCCGTCAAGAACGAAGTAGTCTTCACCGTCTCTCACGGTTATTATGGGTACATCATAATCCTCGGTAACCGTCTTCTTCAAAACAAGCCCTATCTTGTCGTTCTCCAAGAAGTCCTCAGTCGGATAAAGCCTGTCCAGCGGGACCTCTGAGAGAGTGCTTTTCAGGATAACACCGTATATCTGTTCGAGGCTTCGCTTAACGCTCTCAAGCCTCTCCTGAACATTCTCATTGTTCGCCAGCCTTAGCTCTCGCATGAAAGGTTCTGTCCACAAACAAATCTAAGCTGACTAACGGTAAAGAAGCTTACTGATGGCTTAGCGTGTTTCTGACAACTGCAAACGTGTGGTCATACGGTGTTCTGAGCTAGGCCTTCACTAAAACCATTGGTTTTCCACAGCAAACAAGTGTGCCCTTTCCAGATTCCAAGACTTTGACCTTGTTGCCACATATTTTACACAGATAAGTCTCTTCTACCTTGGTCATAATATCACCTGCCAGTCATTATCACAGGTTCTTAGTTTTATTGCTTTCCAAAAACCCGATTTGCAGATAGCTTGGTGCAGCTCCAAATCCTAGGTTCAGGCTTTTCAAGCACATTATTCGGTCTGCGAGCCACCGTTTATGTAGTGCCGTTGTTGAATCAATAACTAGGAGAGTTGGATTATGTTGCTTGGCATTCGAAAAATCTATACGGACGCGAACAATCACGTGGTTGAGGAAGAAAAGTGTCTAGGTTTAAAGAGCAGGTCAAGAATATTGTTCAGACTTTGGAATTGCAGAGCATGCCAATTGGAGTGAGGTTCTCTGAAAGCCGGGATGGACAAGGAGTCGAAAGACAGCTGAAAATTTGTGAAGCTCTTGGTGCTGTTAGGCAAGAGAATGTTGTGATCAATCTTTCTAAGGAGAATTGTATTTGTCCCGGTGGTCGTCATACTGCAGGTTGGCAGACTCTTTCTGTAGAAGAGTTTGCAGCAATTCTAACGGGCAAAGTTTACAAGTCAGAAGGTATTGCAGAGGCTTCGGTCAACAAACAGCTCAAGCCAGTATACAGGGGCAGATTTCTTGTTTTGGGTCCTCTTGACAAGTTCGAGGCAGATCCTGACATAGTAATTTTCTTCGTTAACCCTGAGCAAGCAGATAGAATCCTTGGTTTGGCATGTTTTGAAGGAGCTCAACCCTTTATGCATTATCCAGCCAGCAGCGTATGTTCCAGCATCAACAACACTCTAGCAAAAGAAAAACCTGACATAAATCTCATCTCGACGTTTGAAAGAACAAAACGCAAATGGTCTCCAAACGAACTCATAGTAACTCTGCCCTTCAAGGATTTCATGACTGCTGTGAGAAGCGTTGATTACTCTGGTTATGGGAAAAAGGTTTGACCTTGAAATAATGATGCGACGCGAACCAGGCCGCGCGCGCACGACCAAACAGAACCGTAGTCGACAACGGCGAGCTAGAACACCATCAACTGGCACAGCTGACCACTGCCTTACGACAGCAGATGCTCAAAGAAATCCGTGAAAATCAACCTGAAAAAAGCATAAAGTCACGCTTAAGCAGTGGTAGCCCGGGAGAGATTCGAACTCTCGTCAATGGCTCCAAAGGCCACTATGCTTGTCCACTACACCACCGGGCTTCACTCAGCCGTTCTGCTGAGCTAGCTTTTTATTAAATGATTCTTGATTAAAACCTTCCTCTCTGGAACAAAACCTTCCTCTTTTTAGCATGGCGTTCACTTTGGCTTGCTGAATAGTCTGACCCCGTCCATCTCGGTCACGTAGCTGTATCCTGCTTCTATGAGTTGTTTCGCGCGCGCTATAGGTTAATTATATGTGGTAATCTAGGCATTTTCTGAGATTTTGCTTGTGGAACAATGTTCAAAACTTGCACGATATTTGAAGTGGAAGATACCGAAAACAGTGGAAAGTGTTTTATCTATCACCATCAGATGGTTATCAAGATATATTGGAGGAAATTAAATGGCTAAATGTAAAAAATGTGGAACAGTTGTTTCATCGCCTAAGAAGAAGTGGACGATGGCCGGACGCCCATCCAAAGCTGGAAAAAGAACTCAGTTA
>Ga0209253_10001148_pt1 | contig 23079 bp, 15 predicted proteins | sample FrelakmetBRP12BR_FD_187145 | JGI IMG/M metagenome (GOLD analysis project Ga0209253, IMG submission 187145) | Freshwater lake sediment microbial communities from the University of Notre Dame, USA, for methane emissions studies - BRP12 BR (SPAdes)... | ecosystem: Environmental > Aquatic >...
CATCCTGACAATGATTGATACGCCGGGTGCCTTTCCCGGGGTGGGTGCTGAGGAAAGGGGTCAGGCAGAGGCCATTGCCAGAAATCTTAGAATGATGGTCATGCTGCGAACACCGATCATCACCGTGGTCATTGGGGAGGGGGGAAGTGGGGGGGCGTTGGCCATCGGTGTGGGAGACCGAATTTTGATGTTGGAGAACTCGATCTATTCCGTGATCTCCCCAGAGGGATGTGCAGCCATCCTTTGGAAAGACGGGGAGAAAGGAAAGGAGGTCGCTGCAGAGTCATTGAAATTGACCGCTGCGGATTTATCCCGATTGGGCGTGATCGATGAGATTGTCAAAGAACCCTTGGGGGGAGCTCATCGAGACCCACCAGGAATGGCAAACACTTTGAAAGAAGTCATAGAACGACACCTGAAAGAATTGGAAAAAATAGAGGAAGAGGAATTGTTAAGCCTCCGATATATGAAATTTAGGAGAATGGGGACCTTCATCGATGACGGTAGAGGGTAGATCGAAAAGACGATGCCCAGAAAAATTGAAGTTTTGCCACAATCCATTTCACAGGTCATCGCTGCAGGGGAGGTCATTGAGAGACCCGCTTCCGTAGTGAAAGAGCTGATGGAAAACGCGGTCGACGCCGGAAGTTCGGAGATCACTGTCGAGTTAAGGGCCGGAGGGCTCCAACTGGTTCGTGTGGTGGACAGTGGAGAGGGGATGGATCAAGAGGATGTTCCATTGGCCTTTCAAAGATACGCCACCAGCAAAATAAGGAAAGCCGAGGATCTTTATGCCATTCATACATTAGGATTTAGAGGAGAGGCCCTCCCCAGCATTTGTCAGGTTTCTAAAATGATCCTTCAGACCAGAACGCATCATTCCCTCAGTGGAACGAAGGTGATTTGTGAAGGAGGTGAAATAAAGAGTATTTCAGAAACAGGTTGTCCGATCGGGACGGAAGTCGAAGTCAAGCAACTCTTCTACAATATTCCGGTAAAAAGAAAATTCTTGAAATCGATCCGGTCAGAACTTCGCTCTGCTTTAAATCACTTTCTCCGATTGAGTCTTTCTCATCCCACGATTTCGTTTAGACTGATTCATGACGGCCGAACCCTCCATGAATACATCAAAACGGAATTTCCTTTGGTTCGAATCGAAGCGATTTTTGGAAAAGACATTTATCCCCATCTCCAGCCCATAAGATTCGAAGACGGGGGATTCAGAATATCGGGATACGCAAGTCTCGCTTCTCTTTCAAAAAGAAATGCGGATTCCATCTTTTTTTATGTCAACCAGCGCTTTATCAAAGACCGAATGATCTATAAAGCCGTTTTGGACGCCTATCGCCATATCCTCCCGAGCAATCAATTTCCTATTGTTATCCTTTTCATGACCGTCCCTCCCTCTGCCGTTGATGTGAATGTCCACCCGACCAAAGCCGAGGTGAAATTTCAGAATCCCGATAGGGTGTATCAGGCCGTTCTCGCAGCCGTCCGAATGGTGTTAGAGGAAGGTCCTTCCCCGTTGGAAAAAATGGCTCCTGAAGGGGAGGGGAGGGAACGGATTTTTCAAAGGAGCGCTCACCCCTCTATTTTTGGACATGAAACTCTCTCAGCCCCTTCTTTCTTCATGAGCGGAAAAGAGGAGGGAATTCTCATGGTACAAGATGGAGGAGGCCTTCCCTGGAAAACCAAGGAGAAATGGTCCTATACCGTTCTTGGACAGATCCGAGGGACCTATATTCTCTGCGAAGGAGAGGGGAATTTAATCTTTATTGACCAACATGCCGCCCATGAAAGGATTCTTTTTGAAAAATTTAAGAAAGAATATGAAAACAGGTCGATGGTTTCCGAAAGATTACTCCTTCCCATCCTCATTGAGTTGTCTGCGGAGGAATCGTGCATCCTCGAATCAGCTGGGGAGGCATTGAAGGAGATTGGATTTGAAATCGAGCCTGTCGGCGAAAAGCTATTTGCCATTCGATCCATCCCGTCCTTTATTGACCAAAAAGATCCAAAAGAATTCATTAGAGAGATATTGGATGAGCTCTCTTTTTTAGAAAAAGGAGGGAAAGGGGAGGAGGCGATTCATAACCTTTTAGTCACTTTGGCATGTCATTCTGCCGTACGAGCGAACTTTCCATTGAAGAGGGAAGAGATCGATAATTTGGTCGAGAATCTCATTCCCTTCCATCCTTCCACAACCTGTCCCCATGGGCGGCCCGTCTTCTTTATTCTCCCCCTGGACGAATTAGGAAAACAGTTTAAACGGAGATGATCAAGGCCGAATAGAAATCCTCGATTTAGAAAATAAATATTCCTGTCCTCTGGTCCTTCAGGCCAGATCAGAATCCGATCCGTGATTCAACCCGTATTTTTCCAAACGATAACGCATGGAACGGAAATTAATATGCAAAAGCTCTGCTGCCTTCTTTTTGATCCCTTTGGTTCTATCCAACGCTTTCAACAGGAGAGTCCTCTCAAGATCCTCTACCATCTTTTCAAGGTCAATTCCCTCATTCGGGATTTCGATGTCAATCGGTCCTTTCCTTAGAAGAGGTTGCTCACTTAAATAGGAGCTCAGATTGTGTGCGGTGAGATCTGGACTACTCTCCAAGGCGACTGCCCTTTCAATAATGTTTTGAAGCTCTCTCACATTGCCCGGATATTCATAATTCAGCAGGATTTGGAGTGCCTCTGGGGAGATATTCAAAATGTTCTTACTCAACTCTTGAGAATATTTTTTCAAGAAATGGTTGGCCAGCGTTTGGATATCTTCTCTTCGATCCCTTAGAGGGGGGAGTTTGATCTGGATGACATTGAGGCGGTAAAATAAATCCTCCCGAAAACGCTTTTCTTTTACTGCCTCTTCGATTTCTTTATTCGTGGCCGCGATAATTCGGACATCCACCCGGATGTCTTCCGTCCCCCCCACCCTTTTAAATTCCTTGTCCTGTAACACTCTTAGTAATTTCACCTGCATGAGGAGGGGAAGTTCGCTGATCTCGTCCAGAAAGATCGTCCCCTCGTCAGCCACTTCGAACAACCCCTTTTTGGTGGCAATGGCATCGGTGAAAGCCCCTTTCATGTGACCAAAGAGTTCACTTTCGATGAGGGATTCAGGGATGGCGCCGCAATTTAATGTCACGAAAGGCTTCTCTTTTCGAGGACTATTATAATGGATCGCCTTTGCCACCAGCTCTTTACCGGTTCCGCTCTCTCCGGTAACCAAAATATTTGTCTTGGTGGGAGAAACTTTCTCTAAGAGATCATACAAAACTACCATCTTGGGACTTTGCCCGATAATGTTTCCAAAATGGAAACGATCCCTGACCACCTGCTTCAAAAGGACATTCTCCTTTTGGAGATTCTTCTTTTCCAATGCGTTTTTTATAATCAATTTGATCTCTTCTACTTTGAAGGGTTTCGTGATGTAATCATACGCCCCTTCCTTCATCGCCTTGATGGCCGTATCCGCAGAAGCATAAGCCGTGATCATGATGACAATGGTTTCCGGGGCATTCGCCTTGATCTTTCTCAAAGCAGAGATTCCATCCAGCTTGGGCATCCGAATATCCAGGAGGACCAGGTCAAAGAGATCATTTTCAACCAGTTTGGCAACTTCTTCTCCGTTCGAGGCAAGTGAAACTTTATACCCCTCCTTTTTCAGCATGATGTCTAAGAATTCCCTCATGCTTTGCTCATCATCAGCTACTAAAATTTTGTCCTTGATCATTCTGGTTTCCTCTTTTAGTCGCCAGGGAGATAGATGATAAAGCTAGACCCTCTGCCCAACTCGCTTTCCACTCTGATCAACCCGTTGTGGTTTTCAATGATTTTATGGACGATCGATAGGCCCAATCCCGTTCCATTTTCTTTCGTCGTAAAAAAGGGTTCAAAGATCTTCTCTCTCTCTTCTTGAGCAATCCCATTTCCAGAATCGATGATTGAAATCTTTGCCCATTCCTTTCCTCCCAGCTCGGACGAGAGCCGAAGGCCCGTCACGCCCAAACCATTCCCTTTCCCCAGCTGAACTCGAATTTCTCCACCGTTGGACATGGACTGGGCTGCATTAATCAAAAGGTTCCAAAACACTTGTTTCATTTGATCAGGGTCGATCGAGACGCGTACCTCTTCGTGCTCACCCGGTCGGCGGATATGGATTCCATCACGAAAGGAAGGGGAATGGGTGAACAGATCAATGGTTTCTTCAAGAATCTTCCTGATGGGGTACAGAATCTTATGGGTTTGAGGAGGCTGTGCAAAAAGAAGGAAGTCCGTGATCAAGGCGTTGAGCCTCTCTGATTCTCTTAGAGTAATCTCCATGAGATGCTGTTGATGATCATCTAAGCTGAGTTCGGTTTTTAACATTTGAATCGACCCGCTTAGGGAAGCTAATGGGTTTCTGATTTCATGGGCCATTCCAGCGGCCAAAACACCAACAGCCGCCATCTTGTCCACTCGTTTCATCTCTTCTTCCATCTCCTTAAATTTTGTTATGTCCTGAAAAATGAGGGTATGGCCGATCAATGATCCCTCCGGATCAGTCAGTGGAGAGATGGAAAATCCAAGATAGATTTTTCTCCCATCATGATTGGACAAGAGAGTTTCGTAACGTTGATAGTCAGGGGAGGGCGCCGAGCCTTTTTTTCTTGCCTGTTCGATCATGCTATTGATTCTTGGAAACAGGTCATAAATGGAAGTATTTTTCAATTCTTCTTCGTTCCGGTTCAGGATCTTCTCACCGGTTCGATTTAAAAAGTTAATATTTCCGGAGAAATCAATTGTGAGCAGACCGGCGTCCAGGCTTTGAATAATATTTCGATTGAACGCCTCTAGTTGATTATAATCCACCTGTTTCTGGATGAGCTCTTTTCCTTTTTTCTTCAATTCTTCTGATACGGCACTGCTTAGGAAAGCGACGATATGAAAAGCAGCCATATAAATAATCAAGGAATAGAAAATTTGGCTGGCGTCGTAAATAGGAGGTTCGCCCAAGGGATTGATCCAACGATAGAGTTGGAGCAATAACAGGAGCCCAAAGAGGAGCGAGGAGAGGGATGCTGAAAAGAGAGCTCCCCGTTTATAGAAAATCATGCTGCTTGCAATAATTGAGAAGATATAGGCGATAGGGAAGAAGCTTTCTTTTCCGCCAGTAAAGTAGATCAAACCAGTAATAAAAAGTTGATCAATGACAATTTGTGAAAATGCAAATCGCTGAGGATCTTTGACCTTTTTTAGAGAAAGTGCATAAGTAATCGTCACTAGGTAAAAAAGGCCAATGAAATAGTAGAAGTTGTTAGTCAGAGGGATGAAAAAATATTTCTTTTCTGAAAGTTGAAAAAGCAAAGTGATGGTGAGAAGGAGGGTGAGGATGATGACGCGACCCAACATCAATCCCTTCACGTTTTTTAACATTTTGGGGTGTGCATCATGTGAAAGGGTTGAATTTGTGCCCATTTAATTCCACCATTTATCAGGATATCGAATACGAAGAAGTCTATCCCACTGCAGAGGCCATGTTGAAAATGGGAAGATACATGGCGATCACGACGCCTCCGATCACAACTCCTAAAAAGATCATGAGAAGCGGTTCGAGAAGAGAGGTCAAATTCGACACCGCAACATCCACTTCATCCTCATAAAACTCTGCGATTTTTGACAACATGGAGTCCAACGCTCCGGTGGATTCACCAACCGCGATCATTTGGATGACCATAGGCGGAAAGAGACCACTTCGGCTCAAGGGCTCTGCAATGGTTTCACCTTCCCGAATACTGGCTCTCGCATTCATAATGGCTATTTCAATGGCTCTGTTTCCGGAGGTTCTTGAAACAATGGCTAATCCGTCTAAGATGGGGACGCCGCTGCTGACGAGGGTTCCTAATGTTCGTGAGAACCGGGCCACAGCAATCTTTCTAAATAACGGTCCAAACACAGGCGACTTTAGAATGAGGCGGTCAACGACAGCCCTCCCGTTTTGAGTTCGATAATATTTTGTGAACAGAAAAAACAAAAGAATGAGGACCGGAATAAAAATGATTATATATTTTTTGATCAGTTTACTTATTGCAAGGACAATCAACGTGGGGAGAGGTAACGATTGTCCCGCTGATTGAAACATCGTTTCAAAGACAGGGATGACGAAGACCATCAAAATTATTACGACAGCGACAGCCACGGTCACGATGGTGGCCGGATAGATGAGTGCTGATTTAACCTTCTTTTTCAGAGCCTCTGCCTTTTCAATGTAGGCTGCCAGGCGGTTTAAAATGGTGTCAAGGATCCCGCCTTCCTCACCTGCGACGACTAAGTTGGTATACAATTCATTGAAGGTCGTGGGGTGTTTCTTAAGGGCCCCTGCAAAGGTAGAGCCTCCTTCTACATCTTCTCTAACTTCACGGATAACATCTTTGAATACTTTGCTATCTTGTTGTGAGGAAAGAACTTCCAGGGATTGGACCAAGGGTAATCCCGCGTCGATCATGGTCGCCAGTTGTCGGGTAAAAATAGCAACCGCTCGCTGCTTCACCTTTTTCTTAAGGAAGGGTAAAGAAATGTTGATATCTTTTCCTTTGGAATCGATTTTGGTCGGGATGATATTCTGTTGCCGAAGGTGGATTCGAATAGCCGCCTCAGTGGGAGCCTCCATCTCTCCCTTTTTTACGGCTCCTTTAGCTGTCCTTCCTTCCCATTTATAAATTGGCATAATTGATTCCTTTCCTACTCGGTTTATGCACTTCTCGCTGGTCTTTCCTTCTTCGCCATCGTGGAGTTGGAAGTCGAGAGCATTTGCCGAAATTCATCCAGATTATGGCTTCGTTCCATTGCATCCTCTAGAGAGATCATATGACGTTCTACGAGTGAAAGAAGGGCTTGGTTCATCGTTTGCATTCCGAATTTTGCCTGCCCGACCTGCATCGATGAATAGATCTGTTGAATTTTATCTTCTCGAATAAGGTTTCGAATGGCCGGGTTCGGAATCATCACCTCCATGGCTAAGACACGCCCTTTTCCCCCCACTCTTGGAATGAGCTGTTGGGCCAACACTCCTTCCAAGACAAAGGAAAGCTGTGTCCGTATTTGAGTCTGCTGATGAGAAGGAAAGACATCGATGATACGATTGATCGTTTCCACGCAAGAATTCGTATGCAAGGTGGCAAATGTCAAATGGCCCGTCTCTGCACAAATGAGGGCGGCCTCAATCGTTTCGAGATCTCTCATCTCTCCGATGAGAATGATATCCGGGTCTTGGCGGAGGATGTGGCGAAGGGCTGCGGTGAAACTTTTTGTATCCTGGTTCACCTCTCTTTGATTGACGATACAGCTCTTGTGGCGGTGAAGATATTCGATCGGATCCTCGACGGTGACGATATGGTCACTTTTCTCACTGTTGATCTTGTCAATCATGGCGGCTAAGGTCGTTGATTTTCCGGTTCCCGTTGGTCCTGTTACCAAGACAAGGCCCTTGGGTTTCTTAAGCAACTCACCGGCCATTGGAGGAATCCCCAATTCAGAAAAATTGAGAATATCGAAGGAAATGGCTCGAAAGGCCCCGGCGACGGCACCCCGTTGCATAAAGATATTCCCCCTGAATCGGCTTAACCCTTTAATTCCAAATGAGAAGTCTAATTCCCACTCCTCCTCAAACTTATGTCGCTGGGCATCGGTCAATACGCTATAGCAGAGTCTTTTTGTATCGGGTGCCGTCAGAACGGTGTCATCTAACCTCATCAACTTTCCATCAATCCGGAATTGAGGAGCCGCCCCTGTAGTGATGTGTAAATCGGAGGCTTTTTTTTCTATGACAGTCTCAAGTAATTTTTGTAACTCAACCATATTTGTTTTCCTCCCAATTTTCCTTTAATAAATCATCGATCCTCGATGGTTGACCGAAGGACCTCCTCAATGGTCGTCACCCCTTCTTTAATCTTCGCAATTCCGCTTTGCCGCAATGTCTTCATTCCTAAACGGATGGCTTCCTTTTTAACTTCAGAGGTGGAAGCCCTGGATAAGACAAGTTCTTTGACCTCTTCCTTCATGGGCATCACTTCATACAGCCCGACTCTGCCCTTATATCCGGTATTATTGCAAAGGGTGCATCCTTTCCCTTTATAAACCGGGAAAGATTTGACCTCATCGGGTGGGACTCCTAAATCGATTAAAAGTTGAGGATGAACTTTGACGGCTTCCCTGCATTCCATACAGACCTTGCGGATTAGCCTTTGGGCCAAGATTAGTATTATGGCTGAGGAGATCAAAAAGGGTTCGACTCCCATATCAATTAGTCTCGAAATCGTTCCTGGCGCGTCATTGGTGTGAACGGTACTGAGGACAAGGTGTCCGGTTAGAGCTGCCTGGACCGCGATCTGAGCTGTTTCAAAATCCCGAATCTCGCCTACCATGATGATGTCGGGGTCTTGTCGAAGGAAGGACCGGAGAGATGAAGCAAATGTAAGCCCAATTTCTTCGTGCATTTGGACCTGATTGATCCCCATAAAGTTATATTCAATGGGATCTTCAGCCGTAATAATATTCTCGGTCTCTTTGTTCAATTCGGATAAGGCAGAATAGAGGGTGGTCGTCTTTCCACTTCCCGTAGGACCGGTCACCAGGATCATTCCAACAGGCTTATGAATGGCCGCCTTGAGATCAGTCAGGGAAGATTCTTCAAATCCCAGTTTTGTCATGTCCAATTGCAGGGCAGATTTATCCAAAAGACGGAGGACGACCTTTTCACCATAAAGGACAGGAATGCTAGAAACCCGAAAGTCCATTTCCCGTCCCTTTCCCATCCGTAACTTGATCCTTCCATCCTGGGGAAGGCGTTTTTCAGCAATATCGAGTCTCGCCATAATTTTTAGGCGTGAAGTCATTGAATTTTTGATCTGAATAGGGAGCGCCATATCCCGCCTCAACACACCATCAATTCGATATCTCACTCGGAAAGTCCTCTCATAGGGTTCAAAATGAATATCGCTTGCCCCCAATTTTATGGCTTTGATCAGGATTCCATTGACGATCTTGATGATCGGACCTTGCATATCGATGTTTTCATCCGATTCTAACTGGGTTTCGACAACTTCCACATTATCGACGGCCCCATGAACCAGCTTGTCAAAATCATCCACATCAACAACATCGTCGTCAAGCATGATGCCATCAGTGGTGACGTTCATCTTTTCGTCATCCAGGTCAAAATCACTGGATTGGAAGGAGACCGTTCCCAGTCCAGCAACGTTTCCGCCCCCTCCATAATACTTCTTGACCGCATCAATAATCTCCGTCTCTGAAGCCACAACGGGTTCGACATTGAAGCCGGTCATAAATTTAATTTCATCGATCACGACAATATTGCTGGGATCGGCCATCGCCAGCGTCAATTTAGGGCCTACACGGTTGATGGGGATGATAAAGTACTTCTTTGAAACGCTGGAGGGAACCAGTTTGATCACATTAGGATTGATCTCCATCTTCGAAATTTTGACCGAAGGGACCCTGTATTGGGCGCTGAGAAAGGATAATAATTCGTCTTCTTTAATATATCCCATTCTGATAAGGTTCGATTCCAAACGACCCCCCTTTAATTTTTGCTCGTCTAAAGCCTTCTTAAGTTGCTCGGGGGTGATATAATTTCTTTTTATCAGGAGTTCACCTAAGCGTTCTGTCAATTTTTGCTCCCTCCTAACTTTTCGGAATAATTTAAAATATTAAAAAATATAAATTTTTGTCAAGAGTAAAAGATTATATAGCAAAATGGGTGCCAATTTTTGCCTATTCTTAATTGCTGGAATTTTAAGAAGTTTATTTTTTTTCACATTATATTATTTACAAAATGGTGCAAAAAATAGTACGGGTGGGTAATAATTAACCAATTTCAATTCATCATTCGAGGGGGAGGGATGGAAATTTAACGACGAAGGAACTTCCTTTTCCTAATTCGCTCTCAACTTTAATCTCACCTTGATGAGCTTCGACAATCCACTTGCAGATGCTGAGACCCAGTCCACTTCCGCCTTGCTCTCTTGACCGAGCTTTATCCACTCGGAAGAATCGGATAAATATTTTTTCCTGGTCCTCCTTGGAAATTCCAATTCCCGTATCGGACACAATGATTTTAATAAACCTTTCTCTCTCTTTTTCCAGCCGGTCAGTTTGGTTCCTCACTGGGGGTAGATATTCTTTTTGGAGGCTGATATGGATAGAACCTCCCTCCTCAGTATATTTGATTCCATTTTCGATTAAGTTTATGAATAGCTCTCTTATTCGCAAAGCATCTCCAAAAATATGAACATCCTGATGATTGTTCGACGCGGAAAGATAGAGTCTCTTGGACCTCGCTAACATATCCATTTGAGCGACAACCTCACTGAGGATCTCCGTTAAATTAATATCTCCCTTGTTCAATATTATCTGTCCGGTATCGGCTTTTGAAAGGAGTAAGAGATCTTCAACGATTTGTGACATGCGATTAATTTCTTCCAAGTTGCTTTTCAGGGTTTGTTGATATTCTTGCTGGGTCCGTTCTTTTCGGAGCATGACTTCTACTTCTCCTTTTAGAATGGTCAAGGGAGTTCTCAATTCATGCGAAGCGTCCGAACTGAACTGCTTGATTTGCCGGAAGGATTGATCAAGCCGGGAAATCATCCCATTGAAGGTTTCGATCAACCTTGATATTTCATCTTTCACCTTGGGAGGGGTAATCCTTTGGTTTAAATTCTGAGAGGTGATCATCCGTGCCGTTTGGGTAATATCATCAACAGGCTTTAGTGCCTTATGCGCAAGAAATTGTCCCCCCAGGCTAGCCACCATCAGAGCTAAGGGAACAGTGATGATTAAGATGATGAACAAGGTGTTGAGGGCATCCTCAACCCCCTCTAGGGATGAGGCAATTTGAACAATTTTTGCGGCATGATTATTTTCAACGACGGGGAAGGTGATGATTCTCAGGGGCGTGTTACCAATAGAACGATTCGTTTCAAAGGTGATCAAACCTTTGGAGGCATTCTTCAGGGCGTTTAAACTGATGGGGAGTTGAACATTTTTTAAATTTTCAGATTTCCGACCAATGTTTCCCGATTCATCTAAGACCTGAATGAATTTCCCTATCGGTTTTAGATTCATGGAGGTTTCAAGGGCTTGGTCAATATTTCCAAAGCCAAATTTCGACAAGGGAGACGAAGATTCTGAGGAGACGAGCTCAGCGAGAGACCTCAATTTATTATCCACATCTCGATGAAGACTTTTCGAGAGGGTGAAATATAAGAAAGTACTGAAGGAGATCAACAAGATTCCTAATATTAAGACATACCAAAGGGTCAGTTTAAATCGAAGACTTCTGAAATGCATTCAGGCCCTTTTCATCTCCCGTCGGCTGGCAGACAGAAGATAACCGACCCCTCGAACCGTATGGATCAGTTTGAGTTCAAATCCTTTATCAATTTTTTTCCGAAGATAGTTCACATAGACATCGACCAAATTGGTCATGGAGTCAAAATGGTAATCCCAGACATGTTCAGAAATCATCGTTCGAGTGAGGATCTTATCTGGATTTCTCATGAAATACTCTAAGAGGGAATATTCCTTGGCTGTGAGCTCAATCTCTTTCCCTCTTCGCATCACATTATGGGTGACCAGAGATAAAGTCAAATCGTCTATTCTTAGAATGGGTTCTTTGTCTATCTTTTCCCGGCGCAAAAGAGCACGGACTCTGGCTAAGAATTCCAAGAATTCAAATGGCTTCGTTAAATAATCATCACAACCGGCATCTAAACCCCTCACAATATCCTCGACGCTGTCCTTGGCGGTCAGGACCAATATTGGGACATTGTTCCGATTCCTCCGAACTCTTCTTAGAACCTCTAATCCATCGATCTTTGGGATCATCAGATCAAGAACAATGAGATCATATTCATTCACTTCTGCCATGTAAAGGCCTAATTCCCCATCGTAGGCATTGTCCACCGCATAATGTTCCTCTTCCAGTCCTTTCTTGATGAAATTGGCGACTTTTTTCTCGTCTTCGATGACTAAGATTCTCATCCCTATCCCTTATCGGGTTGGAATAATGGAATGGGGGACTGATCAGAGATTAGACCCAATATTCCATTAATATGCTACTATTATAAATTTATTGGTGAAAAAATCAATAATGAAATGATGACCTAAAAACTGACCTAAAAAACTGACCTAAAACCTTGACACTTCATCCTTAGTCTGTTAGCATTTGCGAAATTTTCTATACTCCTCGGAGAGGAGAAACGTTGATCAAATTGGCCGGAATTCAAATATCCTGTTGTGAGGAGAAGGAACGAAATATTGAAAAAGCGGTTAGGTTTGCAACAATCGCGATAGAGAAGGGCGCTCATATCATCTGTTTCCAAGAGTTATTCACAACCCATTGGTTTCCGAGAGAAATGAACAAACGCAATTTTTCTCTTGCCGAAAAGATGGATGGCCTTACCATCGGGACGATGCGCAAGTTGGCAAAAGAATATGGAGTTGTTTTGATCTGTCCTATTTTTGAAATCGAAGAGGATTCCTTTTATAATTCAGCGATCGTCATCGATGCAGATGGAGAGATTGTGGGGAGTTATAGAAAGATTCATGTTCCTCAAATTCCTCTTTGGGAGGAGAGATATTATTTTTCTTCTGGAAACCATGGGTTTCCTGTCTTTAAGACCAAGTTTGCACCGATTGGCATCCAGATCTGTTGGGACAACTTCTTCCCAGAGGGATCAAGAATATTGGCATTGAAAGGAGCCAAGATTCTTTTTTCACCTACCGCCGCTGCCTTTGCTTCACAAAGAAAGTGGGAAACGGTGATTTCGAGCAATGCGATTGCCAACGGGGTCTACATCTTCAGAGTCAATCGAGTCGGAAGTGAAGAGAAACAGGATTTTTATGGAAGGTCCTTTTGTATCTCCCCGGAAGGAGAATTACTGGATAAACCGACAGGAATGAAAGATAGCATTGCTTTAATCGAAATTGATTTAAAAGATATTGATAAGACGAGGAAGGAGTGGCCTTTTTTTAAAGACAGAAGACCGGAGACCTACAAAGAGATACTCCATCTCCATGGCTCAGAGTCTGGCGCAGAGGACACAGAGGAAAGAATCGAATAATGGAACATTGGATGGTGAAAGAAAAAAAGCTGGAATAATAGAACGATGGAACACTTGGAAACACCAAGAAGAAAAATGTAAGAAACGAATGCTGTGTTGGGTTGAATGCTCTTCCCCATTATTCCATTATTCCAATATTCCAATATTTCAGTCTTTGATTCCAATTTTGCTGGCACGGATCAGGGACACGGTCACGGTGTTTGAAGGAATGAGGAAATCATGAAGAAGAACAAATTCTTTAAAGAATATATAGAACCAATTGTCATCGCTATCTTGATCGCCCTTTTCATTCGGGCTTTTATTGTCCAGGCTTTTAAGATTCCGTCGAGTTCAATGGAGCCTACGTTACAGGTAGGGGACTACATTCTCGTTAATAAATTTATTTATGGAATTAGAATTCCTTATTCGGATAAAATCTTTGGCGAAAGCAAAAAGTTCTTTGAATGGAGAAAACCGCAGCGAGGGAATGTGATCGTATTTATATTTCCAAAAGACAGGACGAAGGATTTTATTAAAAGAGTGATCGGAACAGAAGGAGAAAAAATCGAAATCATCCACAATAAAATTTATATCAATGACAAGTTGGTCGATGACCCATGGGGTCGCTTTACCATGCCAAGGTCCTCGATTGAGGATTATGGTCCGCTAAAAGTCCCTGAAGGTTCGTTATTTGTTATGGGAGACAACCGTGACAATAGTCAAGACAGCCGTTTTTGGGGGGTTGTCAAGATCAATGAAGTCAAGGGAAAGGCCTTTATTATTTACTTTTCTTGGGATGGGTATCCTCAGAACTTGTTGAATAAGATCAGATGGACCCGATTGGGCAAGTTGATTCGTTAATTGGGTGGTCCCAATTCTCGAAATACATTTTCCTGAGCCCACCGGATATCCTTTTTAATCTGCTCGATAAGGAGAGAGGAAGATCCGAAGCGGACTTCATTTCGGATTCTTCTTTTAAAATTGACTTGTATTTCCTCGCCATAGATGTTCCGGTTAAAATTCAGGATATAGACTTCTAAAGAAATCGGCTTGCCTTTCCCATCCTGTTCAGAGGAGAAGGTGAGATTAGATCCGACATTTGCAAGACCCTTGAGACGTTGTTGGCGCCATTCCACTTCCACAGCATAGACCCCCGCTTTTGGATAAAGTTCATCCGAGATTTCTAAATTTGCTGTGGGAAAGCCTAACGTTTGTCCTCTTTTCGCCCCTTCTACTACTTTCCCAATAATGGGATAATCCCTTCCTAATAATCTTGAGGCCCCTTCAATCCCTCCTCTTTGGATGAAATCTCTGATTTTTGAACTGCTCACGATGGTTTGTCCAATTCTGAATGGTTCCACGACCTCCACTTCGAAATCGAAAACCTTCCCCTCATCTTTGAGGGTTTGAGCATCCCCTCTTTGCCCCTTACCAAAATGATAATTATATCCAATGATGACTTTCTTCACTTTTACTTTTTTCACCAAAATGCTTTTAATAAATTCAGAAGAAGAGATCTCTGAAAATGCTAATGAAAACTCAATACAGAGTACGGTTTCTATTCCCGATTTCTGCATCAAAAGCATTTTTTTTCTAAAGGGAGTGAGCAGAGGTAAGAACTTTTCAGGGGCAAGCACTTTGAGGGGATGGGGCTCGAAGGTAATGACCACTCCCTCTCCATGGATCTTCGATGCTTGTTCCTTCACCCTTTTGAAGATATCTTGGTGTCCTAAATGGACCCCATCGAAATTCCCCAATGTCACAACAGGGTTCCTAAAGTTTCTTAACTTTTCAATTCCCTTGATGATTTCCATAACATGAAGTATAAAAATAGGACTAAGGGTTGATCTCAACCTTTATTTTATACTAAAATAATACCTATTGAAATTCAATCAACAACCTTTGAACTACTGTCTTTTTTTTTGCGCCATGCTCCATGCACTTTGCTATTTCCCAGACTTTGCCGAAGTGGCGGAATTGGTAGACGCGCTAGATTCAGGGTCTAGTGGGGAGTAGTCCCTGTAGGGGTTCGAGTCCCCTCTTCGGCACCAAGCCTTAAACATCTTGACATCGATTAACATCGACCCGACAGGGTGGGATTACGCTCTTTGAGAGCGGGATGGAAGCCCTCATTCTTTACGGAATGTTGACAGCTAATCATAGTATTAGGTTAAAAGACTTTCAGGAATAGTGAGAAGAGATGGAGGCTACGTACGAATCACCCATGGAAAATATAAAGGAACTGGAGGGTTATACAAAACTATCGACAATCTTTCAGGATTTAGAGATTTATGTAAAAGATTTTGAAGTTTCAAGAAAGATATGTATCAAAGGGAGTCATGTAATCCCAGGAAGTTTGCACCAATGTCCATACAGTGAACTAAAAACTCAATTGTCTTTGCAGACGCTGATAAAGATCGCTTTGAAGAAAGGAAGATACTTCAGAGATGAGATAGAGCGGAGTGAAAACCCAAATTACCTCCAAAGGAAAATAGAGGTTTTATTGAGAGAATTTGGGATCGTCCTCTCACATAAGAAAATGCTTGACTTCGGATGTGGGGCAGGGGCTTCTGCATTGACTTTCTTAAGATGTGGGGCAACCAATCTAACAGGCGTCGAAGTCGATGATGCACTTTTAGATATTGCAAAATTAAGATTGAATGATTTCTTCCAAAATAGCTACCAATTGGTAAAAATTGAATACATTGATGGCAAATACTCTATGCCTTTTTCTAATGGAGAGTTTGATATTGTTTGGGCTCAAGCTATTATGGAGCATGTTCTCCCGAATCAAAGGAAGTTTGTTTTAGGAGAGCTATGGCGAGTGCTTCGTAAAGACGGATTACTGGTTATCTTTGGTACACCTAATAGGCTGTGGTTTAAAGAATATCACACTTCAAATCTATTGTTTGTTAATTACTTCCCTCTCGATATAGCCGTTTTTCTCGCTCGCCATTGTTCCCGTCGGGTTCCGATGGATCAATCCAAACAAGAACTTCTATCCGATGGGTTCCGGGGTTGCACCTATTGGGAAATTGCAAGAGCATTGCCGAATGCAGTATGCTTGAACAACGTGCTTCGCAGAAAGGATTTATCTGTTGGAATACAGTCGTGGCGTGGAGATACGGATTCCAGATTGAGAAAATGGATGATAGACATCTATGGCTTCTTAATGAGAGTATCTGATCCGGTTTTCGCTTTATTTAATTTACCTCAAACAGCATTTCTTCCGTCTCATATTCTCGTTTTTCAAAAATCATAGTCCTTTGGCCGCTACGGGTACCACATCACAAAAAGATCGTCATTTGTTTTTTGTAGAAAGGTCAAAGTCGAATTTGAAGAAATCTGTTGAGGTCTTCAATGAAGAGGGGTCTTTTTGTGTCGGTTCCGTTCCTTCCCTGAAGCATTCGAGGATACCTTCCTTTCCTAAACTGACCTGACCTGTCTTGGGATCAATCTTCATAAACTCTATGCCTTCCGGAATGGGAAAGTCTTTCTTAGGCTTATCTTTCAAAATTTTTGCCATGAAGTTGACCCAAATGGGAGCCGCTGCCCGTGCCCCTGTTTCATTTTCGCCAAGAGATCTTTCTTCATCAAAACCTACCCATACCCCGGTGATCAATTCCGGGGTATAACCAATGAACCATGCATCCATGAACTGATCCGTTGTTCCTGTTTTGGCGGCAACAGGTCTCCCCAGAGATCTGGCTCTCCAACCCGTTCCGTGTTGAACAACACCTTCCAAAAGATGGGTCATCAAAAAGGCCGTCTGAGGCGTAATGATTTGTCCTTGTTCAGGGAATTCTTCAAAATAAGAAAGAGGGAGGCTTTCTTCCAAAAGGTTTCCATTCCTGTCCAAGATCTTTTTGATAAAAATAGGCTTGAAGAGATTCCCCTGATTGGCAAATACGGAATAAGCTTTTGTTAATTCATAAAGGGATATACTGGAAGAACCCAGAGCCATGGAAAGGTTATTATGAAGAGGGGAGGATATTCCCAACTTTTGAGCATAATTCTTGATGTAATCAACTCCGACCTCTTGTGCAATCTTCACTGTCACAATATTGACGGAGTGTGTAAGGGCATTTCTCAGGGTGGTTGGTCCAGAGAATTTCCCCTCAAAATTCTTGGGCTTCCATTTGTTGTCTCCCCATTCAAAGACGATTGGAGAATCCACGATAATGGACGCAGGGGTAAAACCTTTATCGAGGGCAGACGCATAAACGATGGGCTTAAAAGCGGACCCGGTTTGCCTCCGGGCTTGGGTCACCCGATTAAATTGACTTTTTCTAAAATCCCGTCCTCCTACCATCGCCTTAACATATCCCGTTTCCAAATCGAAACAAATGAGTGCGCCTTCAGGAATCAAAGGCATGTCAGCAGATCGATATTTTCCCCGTTTTTCTATCTCCTTTAATCCCGCTTCTACTGCCTCTTGAGCCGTTTCCTGAAAATGAAGATCAATGGCAGAAAAGACCTGGAGCCCATCTTTGTAAAGCGCATCTTTACCATATTTTTCTTCTACATAGCGCCTTATATATTCAACAAAATGAAGAGCCTTTTCTATGGAAGGTTTCTCTTTGCTTCGAATGAGATAGGGGGTTTGAGTAGTCTTGATGGCTTCACTTGACGGAATAAAGCCTTCTTCGGCCATTCGATTAAGAATATAGACCTGTCTCTTTCTTGCCTGCTGAGGGTGGTGATAAGGAGAGTACTTACTGGGTGCTTGAGGAAGTCCTGCCAGAACGGCCGATTCTGCTATATTTAATTCCTCAATGGTCTTCGCAAAATAAGTCTCCGCTGCAGCTGCTACTCCGTATGCCCCATGACCCAAGTAGATTTGGTTTAGATACAAGAAGAGAATTTCCTCTTTGGTCAGATATTTTTCGATCTTATAAGCTAATATGGCCTCACGAACCTTTCGCGCGAAGCTCTTTTCAGGAGACAGCAAAAGGGATTTCACCACCTGTTGGGTAATGGTGCTCCCTCCTTGAACAATCTCTCCGGAGAAAATATTTCTTAAAAAGGCCCTAAGAATGGCCAGATAGTCCAAGCCCTTGTGCTGGAAGAATCTGGCATCCTCTCCGGCGATAAATGCTTGAATTAAATGGTTAGGAATTCTATCCAGGGAGACCACCTCTCTTTTTTCATAGCAAAACTCGCCGATGACCTCTCCATTCTCAGAAAATATTTTTGTAACAGCAGATGGCTTGTAATTCTTTAAAGCTTCAATGCTTGGAAGATCATGAGTGAAATAGAAATAAGACAGTACTCCAAATATCGTCGGAACGGTAATGAGAATCATAATCACGGCAATAGAAATCTTTGCTACTTTTTCAAAAGAAACAGATTTCATAGTCTTCATTCTTAGTAAGAATGAATATCCTTTATTAAATCCTTGACTTCTCTTTCAGAAGGATATAATAATTAGGCAAATTTTTCAACAAATGCAAGAAATTGAGTGAAGCACCCCGCAGCTCTGCTGCGGGGCATCTAATCCTCTAGAAAACTTTCCTCCCCCTTGAGGGGAGAGGGGAGGCCATTCATCCCCCCAGCAGAGCTGGGGGGGTATTCTGGCATATTTTGATAAAAAAGAGAGGTGAAATAATTCTATGGGAGGCAAGTTAGAAGAAACCGTTTCGGTTCTCATTCCCATCTATAATGAAGAGGGAAATCTCTCCCTATTATATGATAAGCTTGACTCGGCACTAAAAAAAATGGGGAGGGCTTATGAAATAATCTTTATCGATGATGGAAGCTCTGACGGGTCACTGGAAATTTTGCTCGATCTCAGAGAAAAAAATTCCAACGTAAAGATCATCAGTTTTTCGAGGAATTTCGGGCAAACCGCAGCGCTAAGCGCCGGAATTGACTCTTCTAAAGGGGATATCATCATCCCAATGGATGGCGACCTTCAGAATGATCCGGAAGACATCATCTCTCTTCTTCAAAAGATTGAAGAGGGATATGACGTGGTCAGTGGTTGGCGAAAAGGTCGCAAGGACCCCTTTCTAACCCGTCGATTACCCTCCATCATCGCCAACAAGATCATCTCATGGATTGGAGGGGTTCATCTTCACGACTACGGATGCACACTTAAAGCTTACCGTAGAGACATTTTGAAAAATATTCGACTCTATGGCGAAATGCACCGATTCATCCCGATCTATGCCCAATGGATCGGAGCCCGCGTGTCAGAAATTCCCGTTCGCCATTTCCCGAGGGGGTCTGGGGCATCGAAGTATGGGATGAGCAGAGTCTTTAAAGTCATTTTAGACCTGATGGTGGTTAAGTTCCTCCTATCCTACTCTCAGAAACCCATTTATGTTTTTGGGGGGATGGGACTTTTAATGATCTTAGGAGCATTTCTGGCCGGGCTCTTCGCCGTCTATTTGAAATATTTTGAAGGGACTTCATTCATCTTGACTCCTCTTCCATTGCTGTGCGTCTTTCTCCTGTTGTCAGGATTTCTGTCAATTCTCATGGGCTTTTTGGCTGAAATCCTAACTCGAACGTATTATGAATCGCAAGGAAAACCCACCTATCAAATCAAGGAGACGATCCCATAGAAGATATAGGAATGAGTGTTTATCGTTGTCGAAGCTCGTATCGACGTTCGTTTTTCGAAGCTTGAAACTCGATCCTCCAGCACCGAGCTTCGGGCTTCGATACGAGCATCGTCACCGTTAACCTTTTTTATAATGTAACGGGCATCGTAATATGTGCGGTATTGTCGGGTTTCTCACCTCAAAGGCGGCAGATGTTCCAGAATATGAAATCCTAAAAAAAATGCGGGATGTCCTCATTCATCGAGGGCCCGATGCTGAGGGAGAATACATCCGTCCTTTGGATGAAAAGAGCCCCTTTGTCTTTTTCGGACATCGTCGGTTAAGCATCATCGATTTGGCGGGAGGACACCAGCCCCTTTCTAATAAAGATAGAACCGTATGGGTGATTTTTAATGGCGAAATTTATAATTTTAAAGAATTGAGAGAAGAATTGAAAGGTAGGGGCCATCAGTTCCGGACCCACTCGGATACAGAGGTCATCGCTCATGCTTATGAGGAGTATAAAGAAAATTGTTTCCGGTATTTTAATGGGATGTTCGCTATTGGAATCTGGGATGAAAAAGAAAATCGATTGATTCTTGCAAGAGACCGTTTAGGCAAAAAACCACTCTATTACAGTCTCATCAATGAAACCTTTATTTTTGCTTCCGAATTAAAGGCGATTATGGCTTATCCTTCCTTTCCCAGAAAGGTCGATCCTGCTTCTTTTATGAAGTATCTCTTTTTTGAATTTATCCCTTGCCCTCATACCATCTTTAAGGACGCAAGAAAAATTCAAGCCGCCTCCTATCTTATCTGGGATAAGAAAGGGATAGAGGTCAGGCAATACTGGTCGCCCTTTGATTCTCAGAAGGGTGAAAAAAATCTTTCAGAAGCCGAGGCAGGATTGAGGATGATGGGACTTCTCAAAGAGTCTGTCAAGCGCCGACTCATCAGCGACGTCCCATTGGGTGTTTTTCTGAGCGGCGGAATCGATTCAAGTACCATCACAGCACTGGCTCAAAAAGAGGTCCCAGGGAAGATTAAGACTTTTTCGATCGGTTTTGATGATCCTTCTTTTGATGAATCAAAATATGCTTCTTTGGCATCTAAATATATTGGCACCGAGCACCATGAACAGATCATGACACCCACTGATTTACTCAATATCGTCCCCGGGCTCCCTGATATCTTAGATGAACCCATGGCCGATGCATCGATTTTACCAACCTATCTCCTTTCCAAATTCACTCGCGACCACGTGACCGTTGCTCTCGGTGGGGATGGAGGGGACGAGTTATTTGCAGGGTACCCTACCTATATCGCTCATAAATTTGCCAGACATTATGAGTGCATTTTAGGAACCTTCCATCCAATGATGATCCATTTAGCAGATTTGCTTCCTGTGTCCGACAATAATATCAGTTTCGACTTTAAGGTAAAAAAATTTCTTTCTGGAATAAGCTATCCGGATGGGATAAGAAATTCAATTTGGCTTGGATCGTTCCCATTTTCAGAAGACGAAAAAGTGGTATCCTCAGAGATCCGTAAAGAGTTCAATCGAGATCGGTTGGTAGAGGAAATTGTTTTATACGGAGAAGAATATCCTTACGAGGATCGGATAACAAAGCTTCAATATCTCGATATGAGACTTTATCTCCAAGAATCCATTCTGGTTAAAGTAGACCGCGCCAGCATGGCCTGTTCCCTGGAAGTCAGAGCTCCCTTCCTCGATCATGAATTGGTTGAATTTGTAATGGGACTGCCATCTCATTATAAATTGAACGGGACGACGTCAAAATACATGCTCAAAAAAGCGTTGAAAAAATACCTTCCTGATAGCATCATTCAGAGGAAAAAGAAAGGATTTGGTGTACCCATCGCCAAATGGGTCAAGGGAGAGTTAAGGGAATTGTTCAGTGATTTCCTGTCAACCGGTCGAATAAAACGGGAGGGATTTCTCAATTCTGAATATGTAACTCTTCTCCTTCAGGATCATCTGGCAAACAACAAGGATAATCGGAAACAACTTTGGACCTTGCTCGTATGGGAACTCTGGGCCAACCGTTATCATCCCTTGCTTTAATCTTTCACTAATCAATTTATGGGAATATCGATCCCTTGTTCGTTAGGGGACTTGGGATCCCAAAGAAAAAGATAGATGGATCCATCCGTCGGAAATCTACTCATATTAAGGAAACTTCCGTCAAAATAGCCTTTTAATGGGCAGGGAATATACTCCTTAATGATTTTGGCATTTTTCTTATCCGCGACAATCCATACCCGGCTCCCATCCTTGAGATATTTGTGCCAGTAAGATTTGGAATAAGTGATCCTAAATTTAATATCTCGGTAGAGTAGAGTCGTCCCATATTCAAATTCCTTCTCTGATACCTTCCGAGCGGAATACATGTAATGTCGGCTTTCTGGATAGACTCCAAAATAATGGAGCATTACTCCGACATATAATAAATTCCCGACGAAGATTTTGTCGCCATCTTGGAGTTGACCTTTAAGATAATTCACTAAGCCTCGGTAGTCTTGTTTCTGGGATCGGTAATAGAAAGGGAGAATCACAAGATTGGATACGATCACAAGGATCACAAAGAGAAGCTTCAGCCTCATGAACTTCTTCAATATTTCAAATTTTACTTCAATCGCGCCAAGTGACAAGAAAATGGCAATGAAGAAAGGAGGGAGGAAATTAATGAAATACTTAGAGGTGATAAAGTGGGTAATACTTAATAGCCCGCAGTAAAGATAGAGTCCTCCCACGGGGAGCATGAAAAAAGACAGAAGAACGAGCGCATTTTTCTTTTTTTTCGAGAAAAATGGAAAGAGGATTAGAAGAATCACTGAAGTAATCATCAAAGGCCCGTAAGGCAACCAATCGTGGAATATTCCGCACAAGATATTCCAAAATGAAAGAGGATTTTGAAGGTCTCGCAGGTCATGGAGCGCCTGTCCGTTGTAATTAAAAGCTAAAAAAAGGATCCATGGGAGGCAGAGGAGGACGATGAGACCATTGAGGATGAACATGGGCTGAACGATTGATTTATTCTTGTCTTCATCTATCCTATAGAACCATAGAATCTGGGACAAGGCAATAAATGGGATGGAACTGTAACTGGTGTAAAATAAGATAGAGAAAAAAGAGGCAACCAGAAAGAGGTATCTTTTTCTTGATGTTTGGAGGTATTTCATAAAGAAATACAGGGCCATCATTCCGATGAACATAAGCAAGGAGTATGAACGGCCATCTTGGGAGAGGCTGATGTGGTACGTCATAAAAGTCAGCGAAACGGCGCAGGGAAGGGCGATGGAAGGAGAAAATTGCCTGGCAAGAAGGTAGATCATGGGGATGGAGAGGGTTCCAAAGATCAGAGGAATGATACGGAGATCCCTTTCTGGTTTTGGAAAGGGATAAA
>Ga0209253_10001149_pt1 | contig 23073 bp, 21 predicted proteins | sample FrelakmetBRP12BR_FD_187145 | JGI IMG/M metagenome (GOLD analysis project Ga0209253, IMG submission 187145) | Freshwater lake sediment microbial communities from the University of Notre Dame, USA, for methane emissions studies - BRP12 BR (SPAdes)... | ecosystem: Environmental > Aquatic >...
CCCGGCTAGAATGGCCCCTTCAGTGATCGCGAATTTTCCGGTCTCCAAATACCTTTTCATCGAAACTTCCTCCCAATGCAGACGTCTAGCCGCATCCAAATTCGAATCTCGAAATCCGAAACTCGAGACAAATTCAAAACACCAATGCTCCAATATTCAAAAAAGAAACCCAGCGACGCGCCGTTTTGGTCATTTGAATTTCGATCATTGGGAATTGTTTCGAATTTCGTGCTTCGGATTTTGGATTTTTAACTCCTCCACAGCTTGAAAATAAGTTACATTTAACTGTTCCAGCGTTCAAGCCTTGACTTCTCTGACATCAATGGCAAAGTCAGGGCAGGCAAAGTAGCACTTGAAGCACCCCACGCACCACTTGGAGGACTTGACCTCCTGGGGCCTGTATCCTTTGGCATTATAGAATTCCGCAGGAGCAAAGGTGTTCACGCCGCACACTTCCGCGCAGTAACCGCACTCCTTGCAGTACTCGGTGTTGAGCACCACTTCAAACTTCCTGGCATCGCAGTTCAGGCAGCGGTTGGTCTCTGCAGCAATCTGCTCGTCTGTGAAACCCCGTTCAACCTGGCCAAACCCGGTGCTTCTCTCCTTCATCTTCAAGAGGGGCATGAGACCTCGCGGCCTGCCGTCTAAGGTGAATTCAGGGAGGCGCACCTCCTTCTCAGGCCTGGCCAGGATCTCATCGATGTTCCCGTCCCCTCCGAGGTATTGGTCCATGGCCGCCGCCGCCTTTCTCCCCTGTGCCATGGCCTGGATGATGGAACCGGGCCCTGTGACCACATCCCCACCGGCAAAGACCCCCTTTTCGCCTGTGGAAAGATTTTTTTCATCCGTCTCGATACGGCCGGACTGAACCTTGACCCCTTTCTGCTCATCTAAATATGCCAACTCCGCGGTCTGGCCGACCGCAAGGATGACCGTCCTTCCCTCTATCTTGCGTGTGGTCTTTTCATCGTAGGTGGGGTTGAAGTTGCGCTCACTGTCAAAGACAGAAATGCATTTCATCAGACTGAGCCCGGTCACTGATGATTCTCCCAGCACTTTTTTCGGCGCCCAGGAATTGTTGATGAAAACGCCTTCCTCTTCAGCAAGGGCAATCTCCCATTCGTGGGCCGGCATCTCTTCCCTCTTCTCAAGACAGAAGAGATGCACATTCTTAGCGCCCAGCCGCTTGGCCGTGAGGGCCACATCGATCGCCACATTCCCTCCCCCGACAACGATGACCTCGCCTCTCATCTTTGGGGCTTTCCCGAGTTTTACGTCTCTCAAGAAATCCCAACCCCAGAGGACGCCTTTCTTCTCCGTCCCCTTCAAAGGAATCCTGGCGCTCGCGTTGGCGCCGCCCGCCAGGAATATCGCATCATAGTCCTTCTTCAGCTGATCCAGGGGAATGTCTTCACCGACTGTGGTGTTTCCCCGAAAAATCACGCCCCATTCCAGAATGGCTTTGATGTCCCGGTCCAGCCTTTTCTCCGGGAGCCGGTAATTGGGGATCCCGTATCGCAGCATGCCGCCCGGCTTGGGGAAGGAGTCGAAGAGCGTCACCTCGTGCCCTTGGGTGGCGAGGTAATAAGCAGCGGTCAACCCGGCAGGCCCGGCACCCACGATGGCCGCTTTCTTGCCGGTCTTCTTCGCCACCTTCTTTCTTTTCTTCCACGTGTCTTTCCCCTTGTCCACGGCGGCTCGCTTGATCGCCCGGATGGCAATAGGGTCTCCAAACTGCTTGTAGGCACACGCCTCTTCGCATGGAGCAAAACAGGCGTCCGCGCACACGGTGGGGAGAGGCAGCTTTTCTCTCAGCACCGCCACCGCTTCATCATATTTGCCGTCTTTTACCGCCCGGATGTACCTGGGTACGTCCACGCCCGCGGGGCAGGCATCAGTACATCTTGGTACGATGAAATCTTTTCTCTGAACACGCAAAGTCCCCATTACAAAATGGTCCTCCTTCATGGATGGAAGCTTGGGAATACCGGGGTGACGTTACCCAGAAATACAGGAAAGTGTCAATCCAAAAACTGGGTAATGCGTTGAAGTGACTCAAAATTGGTGTCGGAGAGAAGTAATGAACAGGGAATAAGTCGTCGCTCCGGTGAAAACCGGAGTCCAGACTTTCTGAAGTTGATTTAATTAGCTGGATTCCGGCGCCTGTCCCGGACCTCGATTCGGGATCCGCCGGAATGACACAAAAGAGGACCCTTCGGCTTTTTGGGAATTCATTGAACATGGTCTCTTCTTAGGAATTAGAGCGCTTGGATGAGAAAAAAGATCCCTGCCACAGTTCCCATGACGCTCAGGGCGGGGAGAAGAAGATACCGGTAGCTTTTGATGAGGCTTGCCCCGTAATAATCTTTTGTGACGAGGAAACAGAGATGGACCGGCGAAAGCATCATTCCCATGAACCCGAAAGTGAAAGCCAGGGCTGCGGAGGACAGGTAACCCACAAGACTGTTCTCCGGAAACATGGGGATGATCAGAGGGAAGGAGGTCCCCACAAACCCGACCGCAATGCCTGTGATGAACCCTGCAAGAAACGGAAGGATCATCATGACAAGAGAGACCGGTATGTGGTAGGCGAAGAGTTCCGAACGAATCTCCAAGGCAGCCTGACTCTCCTTCAGCACCCCTTGAAAGATCATGATGGCCACGATAAGAAGTAAGATGGATATCGACCCTTGATCCATGAGAGATGCCCTGATCCGATCCGCGGGAAGGTGATTGGACGCGGCCACCCACACCAGGGCTGCAATGAGACCAGGCAGGATAGAAAGGGCTCCGGGCATGACAAAGCGCACCCCGAACATTGCAAAAATCTCCGTGAGGGCAGCCTGAAACAGGATAAAGAAGATGATGATCAGGATGGGCAGGATTTCCCTCAAGAAACGACCAAGCGCTTTCCATGAGACATGATTCGTCGCTTCCTGTTGAGCGAGCCGGATGGGCCGGAGAATAAAGAGTATACCGGCGAAGATGGAAATCACGGTCACGGGCGCCATGGTTGAAATGTAGATCCACGTCTCGACTTTCAGCAGAGCGAGGGCAAGAATAACTCCAGGAAAGATGGGCCACCAGTATTCCCAAATGTGTCGAAACCAATAGTTGATGATCGTTTTCTGCTCCTTGTTGACGGGCAAACTCGCTAGAGACGCGTCCACCATGGGCGCTGAAAAGAGGGCGCCTCCCGGCATGGGTAGTAATCCGATCAAAGCCGTCATGACCGATCCCACGGTCCTGGGATCCCCGGAAAGGCGTGAAAAGCTCGCCACCAGGCGCTCCATCTGGCCTGCCTCTTTCATGATCTTGCTCATGACCATGATCAACCAGACGATCATGAGGATGCTGATCGTTTGCAGGCTCGTGGCGCTGGACAGGATGACTCCGGACAACGGATAGGCGCCCAAGCCCATCCAGAAAGCCAGGGTCAGGGAACCCACAAAAAGCGACAGGCTCAAGTGGAGGCGCAGCCGGTGGAGGAACAGAATCAGGCCGAAGATGATGAACACTTTGAATAGGACTGGAATAACGCACCCCCGTGGTACAGTGAGTCAGTTATCAGTAATCAGTGATCAGTAAAAGAACCGGGGAGATGGTAGAAAATGGTTGCGCTTAAATCAAACGAAATATGGTAAAAGCTCATAGGAAACAGCTCGAGGGCGAGCGAGCCGTCACTCCGGCGAAAGCCGGAGTCCAGGGGCACTTCAAAATCGTCGCTCGAAAACATCTGGATTCCGGTTTTCACCGGAATGACAAGGCTTTTTTCTGGATGTCTACAAGACGCAATGTCAGTCGCCGATATAGGAGGATTTGATTCTGAAGGCCACTTTCGAAATGACATCAAGACATCTTGAATTCTGTTCTGTACTGATACTTCTTTACACCCTTCTGATAACATTGCCTGCCCTTGCCTCCGACCTTCTCCTGGATGACTACCGGCAGGGCATCAGCAAGAACTGGAAGGAGAAGTCCTTCAAGGGATTGACCCGCTATGAAGTCGTACAGGAAGACGGGCGGCGATGCATTAAAGCCACGAGCGATGCTTCTGCGTCCGCCCTGTACTACGAAATCGACTTTGATCCTAGGGACTATCCCTTTCTGGCGTGGCGCTGGAAGGTGAACAACATCCTGGCAAAGGGAGACGAGCTCAAGAAGGAGGGCGATGATTACGCTGCCCGGGTCTATGTGGTTTTCCCTTCTGCTTTGTTCTGGAGGACAAAGGCGATCAACTATATCTGGGCCAACAAGCTAACCGCAGGCCAGGCCGTACCCAACCCTTTTACATCCAATGCATGCATGATCGCAGTTCAGAGCGGTCCCACTCATGTGGGGCAGTGGCTAGAAGAGAAAAGAAACCTTCTTGAGGACTATCGGAAGTGTTTTGGCGAAGACCCGCCAAAGGCCGGCGCCGTGGCCATCATGACCGACACGGACAATACCGAGGAAAAGGCCATCGCGTGGTATGGGCCAATCCGACTTCTCAAAAAGTAACCATGGTCTTTTCAATCTCTCCAAACCCTTTCTAAAAGACCGAAATTCCTTGCACAGGGACATACACACACTTCCCTATCAGCTGGTCCGCCCTGTTCAGAGAAGTGTAGAATCCTGAATTCGGGCATCGTCAACTATTGTCTTGGCAGCATATTCTAGGATTGTCACCCAGCAGAGAGGAGGCAGGATGCTTTACTTTTGCCTAAAAATCTTGATAATAGTACACAAAGGCTCAAGCACGAAAAATCTTTTGGCTTCGTCATGAAAAAACGAAGGGTTAATTGAGAGGAGGGCATCATGGTCGAGACTGCCAAGATCATTCAAGCCGTTTGCTATATTTTAGACCGAATCGGCAGGGCCAACAAACTTAAGCTGGTCAAACTCCTCTACCTCGCTGATAAATGCCACCTTGTCCGCTATGGTCGAACGATCACTGGAGATGAATACTGGGCCATGGATTACGGTCCTGTGGGTTCCACAGCAAAAGATATTTTGGGATTTGATGAAGCGTTTCTTTCGCAAGAGTTTGAGTACGCCTCCGCGATGCTCAGAAAGGTCGATCAGCACGATTTCGAGGCTGTAGCGGCATGCGACATCGAGACCCTTGATGCACTATCAGAGACTGACATTGAAGCCCTTCAGATGATCTTGAAAAAGTTTGGCCGTATGACCAGCAGTGATCTGATCTCTTACACGCACCGTTATCCAGAATGGGCACAGTATAAGAAGCTTTTCACCATAAAGCAGATAAAGCGCGAAAAGATAGACACTGGCGAACTTCTCTCAACCCTTCCTGGCGACCCTTTCGAGGTGTCTCTTGATCATATCGAGGAATCCAAGCGGATCTTGACGGGGATCTCGGAGTGAACAAAGTACCTGTTAGGGTTGCCCTTCAATCTATTCAGGATTGGTGTGTCCTCCATTTCAAAGACGTTACCCACGATCGGGCAGCGCCGCCTCATTGGTTCTTAACCATCCCAGTAAATCCGGGCACACTTTTTCTGCTTTGCATCATCACGTCTCAGGTTGAGAAAAGGGCCTACTACTACCAGAAAATTAATCCAAAAGCAGCCCAATCTTTGGTCCGACTTGAGGCCCGCAGATTTCCTTTCCTGCTGAAAGAAAGCCTCATCGACTGTAATGCCATTGAGTTGTTGTCGATCGAAGAGCTTGAAAAGAAGGTGAATCGCGAAAGAGGCCTGAATATCGAAGCTCAACAAATCCCATCAGAACTTAAAAAGCGGATCAAATCTGCGATTATCAACAGCCCGCTCGTATCCCCCGCTATCAAGAAACATCTTAACCCGTGAACCCTCGCCCTCGCCTCCCATTTCCTACGCCTGGCGCAGCTATTTCCACTTGCTGGACAGGGAAATGTGCCTTATGCTAAGATTCATAAAATCGATAAAAAGCCTTCCAACAAAATGGACTCCCTGAAAACAGATCTCGTTATAAAGTATTCTCTCGCAGTCGCCGGTCAGAATGATGATTACCGGGACAGGCAATTAGGGGCTATCCACCTAGTCAAGTATGTTTATATTGCCGACTTGGCCTACGCCCAGCAGCATGAGGGGAAGACCTTTACCGAGACTGAATGGCGATTTCATAAGTTTGGTCCTTGGTCGCCAGAAGTGTTTAACCGGATAGAACCCGCTCTTACTGAAGTTGGTGCAGACAAGACTGAATTCTCTCATCCGAAGTACGAGGACGATTTTATTCGATGGACACTTGATAACGACGAACTGGCAATGCAGCTAGCCTCTCAACTCCCCATCTCCGTCAGCATAGCAATCCAAAATTCTGTCCGATCCTTTGGTTCTGACACGGCCTCCTTGCTGAATCATGTCTATTTGACCAAGCCGATGCTACGCGCGGCGCCGGGTGATTACCTCGACCTCAGTCCTGAGCCCAAGCTTGATAGCGCTTGTGTGGAGACACCTGAGAAAGCTGGACCAAAGCCCTTGAGCAAGAAAGACAAAGATGACCGCAAGAGGAAGTTGGAGAACCTGAGAGTCCTCGTTCGTAAAAGACTCGAAGAGAAAAAAAGGAACCCTGAGCTCATCCTTCCAGACCCTTTACCTAGATACGATGAAGTGTTCAAAGAGGGTTTAGCTTGCTTGGACCTAGAGGCCGGGCCACCTCTGGAAGAAGGAGAGCATAAGGCGGCCTTTGCCGATGATGTGTGGAAGTCGCGGGCGAGATATGACTCGAAACTACCCTGAAATCTCTATTCAAAGCGCCATTAGTCCTTCCCCTTGGTGGATTAAAGCGGAATCGAAAGACCTCCAAAGGGGTCGCCTCATATGGGCTTTCCTTCCCCATATAGACCAGATCCCATACACGCTTATCCCGATCGGGCGAGCCCAAGCCGCTGAGCATAAGGAGGTGACGGTCCGGATAGAGCCCTTGAGAGTCAAGCAACCTCAGCATCATCTCACCCTACCCGTTGCAGGAATCCCGCACTATCCCGGTGAAGTCAGAATCGTACAGCGAGCAAAGAAAAGACCAGCTCTAATCGTAGGAGAAGGGGGCCTTCCTCTTCCCAAGGAAATGGCCCAAGGAAGACCCGGTTGGCAGATATCGCCCACTATTCTTGTGGCTCCTTATTACGGAGGAGAGCAGTACGGAACGAGGGCTGGCTTTCCGCCCCCATTTCTTGACCGTGTCCGTCGCTGTGAATTCCCTCAATTCGTGCATGAGCTTCTACCGATAGGGACTGGGGAGTCTCTTCTTTATCTGAATCACATCCAGTCTATTGGGAAACACCATGATTCCATCGAGTTTACAAAATTCTGCCTGAGTGAGGATGCCATAGCTATCTTGGACGAGTGGATAATGTGGATAACTACCGGCCTCCTGCCCAAGAATGGTCTTATTTTTCCCGTCAGGCAAGAGTTTCTTAAACTCGATTAGAAGCCTTTTGCCCGGTAACGCAGCGCTGGCTGCATCCGCGCTAGATTCTCTCACTCCGACATTCCCGTTTATTTTCGCCCGCCTTTATGCTATCTACAATGCAGATGCAAGGATCCCCCCAATGCCACGAAATGAACACCTGACCAGAGTCGAGTTGATTGATCCGGTCCTGGCTGAGAAAGGCTGGACCGACGATCTCTTGCGAGAGGAGAAGACTCCTGGCGGTGTTGACGTGCTGGACGGCAAGCCCAGGAAACGCAAAGGCGCTCTGACTACTTGATGTGCGTGCTGATCTCTACGGGCAAAGCTCCTCTCGCCGTCTCACTGATTGAAGCCAAGGCAGAAGACAAGCTCCCATCCCTAGGCATTCAGCAGGCTCGTGACTACATGAAAAAGTACAACGTGCCCTTTGTCTTCTCGACGAACGGGCACCTCTTCACGGAATACGGCGAGGATACGGGGCAGGTCGTCCAAAATCGTCCGCTTTCAGACTTCCCGACTCCGCTTGCGATAAAGGCGCGATATGAAGCCCTGAGAGGGTTCAGTCTAGATGCGGATGTTTCCAAAGCCCTGTTCATGCCGTACAAGGGGGGCGAGGCGGCGCGGTGGTACTTCCAAGACGCGGCCATCCGCGCGAGTCTGGAAAAAATGGCCAAAGGGAAGACGCGGGCACTTCTCTCCCTTGCAACCGGAACGGGTAAGACGGTGCTTGCTGCCCAGTTGCTCTGGAGGATCGCCCAGGCGGGCCAGTTGAAACGTGCACTTTTCGTCTGCGACCGGGACGAACTCCGAACCCAGGGCATGGGCAAGATGCACGCTGTTTTCGGGGACAACGCGAAGATCGTCACCAGTGAGGACCCTGCCCGGAATGCCAAGATTCTCGTCGCTACGTACCAAACCCTGAACGTCACGGCGGAGGATGATGCCCCCCGTTTCTGGAAAGATAACTACCCGCCGGGTTTCTTCAGTCATATTGTCATTGACGAGTGTCATCGGGCAGCTTGGGGCAAATGGAGCGTGATCCTGACGGACAACCCGGATGCCGTCCATATAGGCCTCACAGCTACGCCCCGCAAACTGGTCGGAGGGAAGAAGGGCGACCGCCCACGCGAGGCCGACGAGGAGATTACGGCGCACAATATCCAGTATTTCGGGGAACCCGTCTATGAGTACATGATCACAGCCGGCCAGGATGACGGTTATCTCGCGGCGTGCGAGGTCATCCGCCGTGTCGTTGACCTGGACAAGAAAGAGATCACCCGGAAAGACATCGAGGAGCGCTCCGCAGTTGACCCGTTTACGGGCAAACCCGTCAATCCCGGAGACATTGAGGACAAGTACACGGCTACTGACTATGACAACATCCTCATGCTGGATGACCGGGTTAACGCCATGTGCGAGGACTTGTTCAAGTTGCTTCTCGATTCAGGCGGCCCGCATCAGAAGACCATCATCTTTTGCGCACGCGATTCCCACGCCAACCGCATCATGATCACCCTGAACAACATCTATGAGAAATGGTGCCGTGACAGTCAGCGAACGGCCAAGGAGTGGTTTGCTTTCCAATGCACGGGCAACCCGGACTTGAGACCATCTGCCGACAAACTCATCCCCGAGTTTCGGGGGTCGAAGAACTCCCATTTCATCGCGGCAACCGTCGATCTCTTGGGGTATGGGGTCGACATCCCGAACTGCGCCAACGTGATTTTCTTCCGGTACATCGAATCACCCATTGTGTTTTATCAGATGGTTGGGCGGGGCACGCGCCTCGGCGAACCCCGCGGCTCTAAGTTGCTTTTCCGCGTGTACGACTACACCAACGCCACCCGTCTTTTCGGGCAGCCGTTTGTCAGCCGTGCCAAACCCACAATACCGCCGGACGAGATGGAGGGGAATGTTGGGGATTCCGGCACATTGCCCTACGGCAAACCGGACGTGCCCAAACGAAAGATCATTCGTGTCGGGCAGGACCAATTCACGATTCAGGTGGATGGCGCGGGACACTCCATTCTTTGCGAGGAAGACGGAAGGGAAGTTCTTGTGCCGCTGGAAATATATAAACAGCGGCTTGCGGCTCAGCTCACCGAGGCGGCCCCCACCGCGGACGACCTGCGGATGATCTGGGTTCATCCCACGCTTCGCAGAAATCTCATGGCATCACTGCCGGGGGGCGAAGGAGCCGTCCGGCTAATCCGGGAGATTGAAGAAGAGGAGGAATGCGACCTCTTTGACGTGCTCCTCAACCTCGGCTATGGCATCCCGGCCCGATCCCGGCCGGAACGGGTGGCCGGCTTTAGCTGGAAGAACAAGTCCTGGCTGAGAGAATTTCCCGATCCAGCCGTGGGCGTCATCACCGCGATCGCGCGTCAATTCGAGCATGGCGGCATTGAAGAACTCGAAACAGAACACCTCTTCGATGCCACCGACGTGATCCGAAGCGGCGGCTTTGACGCCCTCCTTCGCCTATCTCAAGCACCGGAACAGATCATTGATGAAACCAAACTGAGGTTGCTGGCGTGAAGACAAAAAGCGGAAAACGGAAACTGCCGAAAGGATGGCGGTGGATCAGATTGGGCGAAGTCGGCCTGCTTGTCCAAGGTGGGACTCCCAGCACTGAAATTGAAGATTATTGGCATGGCCAAATTCCGTTCGTCACTGGCGCTGATGTGACCTCGCTTCACGTTGAGCGTGCGCGATCCTTTCTTACAGAGAAAGGAATCAGTTCGGGAAAAACTGAGGAGTGCAAGAAAGGCGATTTATTAGTCGTTTCGCGCACACGGGTCGGGCGTGTCGGCATTGCGGGAGTACGACTTGCCATTAGTCAGGATGTCAGCGTGGTCAAAGTCAGTTCCGGGTTTAGTTCGGAGTATCTTGCCTTGTGTCTCAGATCGCTGTCCCATGAGCTTGAGAACGCATGCCAGGGAGCGACAATAAAGGGACTTACAAGAAGTTTTCTTGAGCATTTAGAAATCCCTCTACCGGCCACGGTTGACGAGCAGCTCGCCATTGCCGCCGAACTGGAGCGCAAATTGCGGCAGGTGGAATCTATGCGCCTGGCCGCCGCTCGCCAACTCGAAGCGTTTTCGGCCCTGCCGGGGGCGATTTTGCGGGAGGCGTTTGATTTCGAACCATGAAGAAGCCCGTAACATCGTCCCGGTTGTTACGCGACCTCCGGGGGCTGATCTTGGAGGCGCGGCAAGTTGTGGCCCGGCAGTTTGATTCCTCGCTGGTGATGCTTTACTGGCGTATTGGGGAACGCATCCGGCGGGACATTCTGAAGGAGAAGCGGGCGGAATACGGGGAACGGATTGTCGCTACACTGTCGCAGCAATTGAGTGCGGAGTTCGGGCGGGGGTTCGGCCGGCGGAATCTTTTCCATATGATTCGCTTTGCGGATGTTTTCCCTGACCCGCAGATTGTGCAATCACTGATTGCACAATTAGCATGGACTCACTTCCTGCACGTCATCCTCTCTCCCAAATATGGGGAGGTGAGGTGTTCTTGATTCATGCAGCACAAGCCTTCAAACCATCTACGAAAACCTGAAAGCTGTGAGACCGATTTCGCTCCACGTCCATATGACGGGAGATACTCCTTGATACCTCAATTTTGGGCATGCCTGTGGGATAGTATCCGGCTTTCTTTAACTCTCGCTCGAGTGCCTCCCAAGTTCCGCCGACAATGCTGTCCGGATCACGATATTTTGCTTTCTTGCCCAAGGTGGCCGGTATTCTTGGATATGCCGCTTTCACAGCCACGACGTCCCCGAAGAACCACGCCTCCAGCTCCTCTATCGCGAGTCTGTTCAAAACCTGGAATGGGCTTTGACCTTTCTTTGAGGTGCGCGTGACCAGCCCTGCTTTTTTGGCTGCCTTTTCGAGTTGCCCTTTTAATGCCTTGCAATCCTCCCTGTCCTCGTCAATGAGGACAACAATCCTCCAATCTTTGGGAAGCCATGTCCGATAGGCTTGCAAGCGGGCTGGTAGATTAGCGAGTAGATCGGCTTTGCCTTGAAAGGGATGAATTGCGAATGTATGCTCTGCTTCCAGGATATTTGGTACGAGGTTTGAGAGGGCAGCTTCTGTGGAGAGTTCTTCAACAAGGAATTCAAAATGCATCAGCTACTCCCTGCGATCAACGGCGCAGCGACTTGACCTTTATTTTTTCACCTCCGAAATTAACGAGCGGGTCACCGACTTCAAAGTGTTGTTCCATCCAGAGATGCCCAAGCTTTGCGCCATGGGCAATGAAATCCGATATTCCTCTCATGTCACTGGCGCGGCGTGCCTGTGTATATCCTTTGTCATCCCGGTAGAGCACCCATAGTTCTTGCGGACGTAAACCGTTCACGAAAAAAGGAGAATGAGTGGTCACGAGAAGCTGCGATCTGGATGCTGCTTTTCTGCATTCCTCTGCTAGCTCCGGCAAAAGGCGGGGGTGAAGGAAATTCTCAGGCTCCTCAATCCCAATCAGTTGCGGAGGCTCAGGATCATAGAGCAGAGTGAGATAGGATAGCATCTTAAGCGTTCCATCCGAGGCAAATTTGGCCATGATGGGGCGCTCAAATGGAGCGTCTTTGATCTGAAGAAGCAACCTTCCGTCTTGCATGAGTTCAGCATCAACTCTTTCAAGACGCGGGACCCTCTTGGTAAGGGTTTCCAGAATGCTCTTGAGTCTTTGCTCATGTTGCTCTTTCAGATATTGAATCACATTGGGGAGATTGTCTCCAGTGGAGGACAGCCTTTCCTGCGGCCCAGCCTCTGGAAGACCACGTGTGGAGTCCGCGCTTAGGTAAGATAAATACCAGTCACTTATAAAACGCCGCAAGGCATTGACCCGAACATGCTTTGCAAATTGTCCCAGCGTGTTCACCGCAAGCCTCTCGGGTGAATCGAGCTGCTCGCTAATTCTCTCATCCTCCTCATCAGGGAGTTCTCCAGAGATCACCTGGCCCCTTCCTTCATGGAAGTTGAGAAACTTGAAAGGCTGGCCTCGTCTACCACGCCTCCAGGCCAGCCACTCTTCCGCCACGAATGGTCCTCTGGTTCCTTCATCAATGGTAAGGTGGTATGTAACTACAGGAAGTTCGCGTTTCTCACGGTATTTCAATTCAATGACTATAGGTCCGTCGGCTCCACGTGTCCTCAATTCCTTGAAGCGACCTCTCTTATCCCATGCTCTGCGAAGGCCTGAGGTGAAACATTCAGAGAGGAAAGCGAACACATCGAAGACAGTGGATTTCCCGCTGCCATTAGGACCCAGGAATACCGTGAGTGGGGTCATGCCTTTAAGTTCAAGGTCGTGCAAGGCGCGATAGTTCTTGACCCTCAGATACTCAATGCGGGGAACAGATTGGCTTGCGGCAATTTGGATGTTCATTGCATTGCTCCAGTGACCTGTTCTTCCCCCTAAGCCTAGCCACCACGAGAGCTATTTTATTGAGAAACGATGTCAGGTTGGCATAAGAATCATAGGAGTATTGCTGGGCCGTGTCAATTGCAAAGCAATCCTGTCAAAGGCGAGATTGGCTCTCGCTTGCTCAGACTCTTCATGGCTGAACCCACGTAGATGTAATAGCAGTGCCGGAATGGAATCTTCCCCAGCCCACCGATCTCGATGAGCCTCTTTCTTGGAAGGTAGTAAAGGATCAGGTAGCTTCCCCGGTCTTCAGAGGTCAAAGGACTTTTTCATGTCAATCTCTTCCTCTTGGTAGCTGATGGCATACCCTTTTCCGTGAATGACGAGAAAAACCGTCCGACCCTCTTTCCACGCCGTGTCACAGAGGACTTCTCTCCCGTTGTTGAAATACACTGTGCCGGGACGGGAAGCAGACCTGGCGGGCAAAGGGCTGCCACCACCCCCTCCGTCCGGTTTTTGATCACGGGTGACAAGGATTTCAATGACCCTGGTGTCGGCCATGGAAGCCTGGAACTGGACGGATTTCTCCCGAAGGGACTTCCAGTTTGTCCGAGCCGGTTTGAGCGTTCTCAGATAGTGGATGGGTACCGCAAAATTAAGCTCCCTCGAAAGATCAGCAAAAGCCGTGGCCACACCGATAGCCTCGCCCTTTCGGTTCAAAACAGGCGCGCCGCTGCACCCGGCTAAAAGGGGCGCGGAAATCTGCAGAAGCTCCAGGTTGGCTGCTTTTCTGGAACCAAGGATGTGACCAGCGGAAAATATTCTTTCCCACCCGGGGGAATGGCCTATGATCAGGACTTCTTCCCCCTCGGCTGCCTTGTAGGAGTCCCCAAAAGGGATGGGAAAGGTGTTCTGCAGGGAGGTCTTGGCCGTGAGCAAATCGCAGTCAGGATCATCGCTGAGGATGTCCAGCACTTCTCCCTCTTGCCTGTCCCCAGCCTTGATGATAGCCCTTGCCGAGCCTTCAAGAACATGGTGGCTGGTGGCTATGACACCCTGACGGTCTACAAAGAATCCGCTCCCTGTCCGAATCGTTCTGTTCTCTTGGTCCAGGGCGATCACCGCGACAACGGATGGTCTGTATTTCTCCGCAAGGTGGGAGATGGAGACCTGCGCGTAAGCACCCTCTGTGGAAATCAGAAGAAATGCGATGATGGAGGCGATGGAAGAAAGACTATTCATTTTGATAGAGTGCGAGCACGGTCAGAGCAGGACGCTGAATACAGATGGATTCCCGCTTTCGCGGGAATGACCTTGACGCTGACACGCTGCTGGTTTTCACTCCAAATTTGACGCCCTCGTAAAAACTCCTCGTCGTCGTCACCCCGGCGAAGGCCGGGGTCCAGAAATGCTTGTTGTTCCTGGATTCCGGCTTTCGCCGGAATGACAGGAGGGGTCATTTCTTGACTTCTTATGAGACCGTCAAGTTTATCTATTCTTGCTTATTTCCATGGAACCGTCAACCTCAGAGCAGAAAAGCATCTTCTTCATTGACTGCTTGTCTCGGGAAAAATATATTCTCTTTATGAATACCGACGCCTTCGATGCCCTCGATAAGATCCTGGGACCTCAAGGTTCTCTTGCCGGAGCGATTGCAGGCTTTGAGTTTCGCCCCTCCCAGCTCAAACTGGCCGAGCTGGTTCAAAAGGCGCTCCGGGACAAAAGCAAAGCGGTCATCGAGGCAGGGACAGGCACCGGTAAGACCATGGGCTATCTCGTTCCCATTGTCCTCTCCGAAAAGAAAACCGTCATTTCCACAGGAACCAAGAACCTCCAGGAACAAATCTATTTCAAGGATATTCCCCTCCTCTCCAGAGCGCTCGGCAGGGAGATCGATGCGGTGATGATGAAAGGCAGGAAGAACTATCTGTGCCTTTACCGCCATGACCAGCATTTCCTGCGACCTTTCCTGCTGAAAAAGGAGTCTGAGGACCTCAGGACCACCCTTCAGAAGTGGATAAGCCGTTCGGAATTCGGGGATCGCGCGGAACTGGACTGGCTCAAGGACGAGGACCCGCTGTGGGATTCCATCTCGTCCACTTCCGATCAGTGTGTGGGAACCGAGTGCATGTTCTATGAGGATTGCTTCCTCAACCGCCTCCGCCAGAGAGCCGCACAGGCCCAGCTCATCATCGTGAACCACCACCTCTTCTTCGCCGACCTCATAGTCAAGAAAGAGGGCTTTGGAGAGATCATCCCTCGTTTCCAGGCGGTTGTCTTTGATGAAGCCCACACCCTGGAAGATATTGCGACAACCTATTTTGGAAAAAGCCTGAGCACCAACCAACTCATGGACCTTGTGAACGATGTCGAAAAAGAGATCGCCGATCTCCCCAATCAAGAGAAGAAGAAGGTGCGAAGACACCTGGAGTGGATCAAGGCGGGAGCCGAACATCTCTGGGATCTTCTGAGAGAGGGCGAAGAAAAAAGCCGGCTTGTCGAGGAGAGCCTCGAAGGCCTCGAAAAAGGAGCTTGCCTGGAAATCAAGAAGGGCCTGGACTTTATCCACGGCAAATCCGGCTTCACGGAGGAGGACCGCCCGGCGCTTCAGTCCCTTGCGAACAGAGCCCATGACTTAAGGCAATCCATGGATAGCATCCTTGGCTCATCTACTGCCGATTGGTTGAGGTGGTATGAAAGGCGGAAAAAAACGGTTGTGCTTCATGCCTCACCCCTCGATATCTCCCAGAGCATGAAGGATCTTCTCTACGAAAAAGCAGGAGCCCTTGTTTTCACTTCGGCGACCCTGTCCACCCATGGCCATTTCGAGTACTTCCGTTCCCGGATGGGCCTCCTGGAGGGCATCCTGGAAGGGGTGTACCCGTCTCATTTCGACTTTGAACACAATGCTCTGTTCTATGTTCCCACGGATTTACCTCCCCCCACGGATCCTTTTTTCACCACCAAGGTTTCCCAGCGGGTCCTGGAGATCCTCGAAATCACGGCCGGCCGAGCTCTGGTGCTCTTCACCAGTCATCACAATCTCAACGTCGTTCACCGGCTCCTTCAGGGGCGGATCCCCTACACCCTTTTCAAACAGGGAGATGCCCCCAAGTCCGTTCTGCTTGAGAAGTTCCGTACCGACACCCACTCGGTGCTTCTCGCCACCGGTTCTTTCTGGCAGGGGGTCGATGTCCCCGGGGAAGCACTCAGCTGCCTCATCGTTGACAAGCTTCCATTCGACTCCCCGGGAGATCCTCTGGTGGCGGCGCGAATCGACAGGATTCGCAGCCAGGGCGGCAATCCCTTCATGGACTATCAGCTTCCTGCTGCCATCATTGCCCTCAAGCAAGGATTGGGGAGGCTGATCAGGAACAGTGAGGATCGGGGAGTGCTTTCCGTTCTCGATGTGAGGATGATGACGAGCCGCTACGGTCGTTTCTTCCTTGAGAGTCTTCCAAGAATGCCTCTCACCCATGATCTTCAAGCCATCCGTCGTTTTTTCGAACCCCTCTGAAATCCGAACGTCTCTGATTTCACGAAGCGTGGTTGAACCGAAAAGAAAGAAATCGAACAGAAATATCGTCTTTGTGCGGATTTTGTTTTACGTTCTTCAATGTCTTTGTTATACTGTTAATCATTGGTACGGAATAATGCCGATAAAGCCATGGAGACTCATCTCGAGCCAGCGAAGCGAATCGTTCAAGATATTCAACCTGCGTACGGACCGTGCCTGTTCACCGCGAACGAACGAAGCGTACGACTTCTATATTCTGGAATCGGCGGACTGGGTTAATGTGATCCCCCTCACACCTCGCAATGAGGTGGTGCTGATCCGGCAATATCGACACGGCCTTGGAGAAGCGACTCTGGAAATTCCCGGAGGAATCGTGGAAGAAACGGACTCGCCCGAACATGCCGCGAGTCGAGAGTTGATCGAGGAGACAGGCTACAAAGAATCAGAGATGCACTTGCTGGGGAGCGTTCATCCGAATCCAGCATTCTTGACGAATCGATGTTACACGTTTGTGGCCAAGGGCGTCTCTCTTGTGAAGGAGCAGGAACAGGACGAAAAGGAAGACATTGAGGTGGTGGTGAGGCCTCTGGAACAAATCCCCGCCCTGATTCGGGAAAGAGAAATCACCCACGCCCTGGTTTTGGCCGCCTTCTACCGGTTTTATATGGAATATCTTCCCGGTCTTTAGGGACGAATGCTTCGCTCGATGATTAGACAGAAAAGAACCCATGGCCCCTACAAGTACGCAGTTAGCAGCCCTTGAAGTAGAGCTGGAAAAAAAAAGCCCCCTGCCCAAGAGCAACCGGCGGACAGACCTGCCTGTATTGCTCCTTCACAATCTCGATGATACCTGGGAACCGGCAGACCTGGAAAAGGCGCTCGACGAAGTCGATGACCTTGAAAAAGCGTTGCGCCGCCAGGGACACCCTGTCACGAACATTCCGGTCTACGATTCCGACCTGGTGAGCCGCTTGAAAAATTACGATCCCGACGAGTATATCGTTTTCAACGGTTGCGAAGGCTTTCCTGGAATCCCGCTCAGCGAAGCCACGGTGGCAGAGACTCTCGATTCCATGGGGTTCACCTACACGGGCTCTCCCCCTGAGGTTCTTGCCACCGGATGGGACAAGGCCAAGGTCAAGAAACGGCTCGGAAGCCGCGGGGTGCCGATCCCCGCTTGGAAGATTTTCAGTTCCGCTCGTATGAACGGGTGGCGAAAGTTTCCGGCCATCGTGAAACCGGCCCGCGAGCACTCCAGCTGCGGCCTTTCGAGAGAAGCGGTGGTTCTGTCCCATGATAAAATGGCTCCTCGAATCGCCTATGTTCTAAACGAATTCCAGCAGCCGGCGATCGTCGAAGACTTCATTGACGGCCGGGAATTCCACGTGTCTCTTTGGGGCAACAAAACCGTGGAGATGCTTCCTCCGGCTGAAATGGATTTTTCAGCCTTTAATGACGTCCAGGATCGTCTGTGCACCTTTGACGCCAAGTACAGGCCTGATTCCCAGGCTTATGAAAAAATCTGCGTAAGGGTACCGGCCTCTCTATCTGAAGCGGAATACGAGGAATTGGAGCGGGTTGCGCAGAGGGCCTATCGGGTGATCGGGTGCCGCGACTACGCCCGATTCGATATCCGTATGCGCGAGGGTGTGTTTTACGTCCTCGATGTCAACCCAAACCCAGACGTCAGCTCCGATACCAGCATGGCCTTTGCCGCAGAGTTGGCAGGGTACTCTTACGGCGCCATGCTCAGCCAGATGGTCAATCTTGCTGCCCGCCGCCACCCTATTTTGCACCCCTGACGCCCCGCTGCAACGCACAGACAAGAATCAACAAAAATCCGTCATAACCGAAAGTTAGAGCCTCTTCGTAATGAAGGTTGAAGATTGCTTTGGGAAGGACTATGTTTTATGCGATGTTAAAAGAAAGAGCCCCGGGGCTGTCAAGCATCTTCCCCGGAGTTTTTCAGGAGTTTAGAAATGAAACCTTACGAGCAAGGCGCACTGGATGGATTGTGTGCCGTCTACAGCATCGTGAACGCGACACGGATTGTTTCGGGAATCGGTGATGAAGAAGCCAAGGAGCTGTTCAAAGAGATCATCCGTTACCTGGAGACAAAAAAGGACCTGGGGAAAATCCTCATCGAAGGCATTGACCTGCTGACGATTGGGGGCATCCTGGGCGAGGTGGTCGGCGACAGAATCAAGAACCGCTCCATGCCCTTCAAGCTAAACCCGGAAACTCCGCTGGATCAGTTCTGGAATGAAATGATGAACTTCCTGAGCGGAGGGGATCGGAGGGCGATCCTCATCGGGGTTGGCGGACCCATGTGGGATCACTGGTCTATTGTCGAATCGATCACGGACAAGCAGATCCGTTTCTTTGACTCCTACCGGTTGAAGAGGCTGAACAGGAGCCGGTGTGCAACGATGCGGAGCACCTCCTCGAGACCTCATGTGCTAAGTCCGACGCACACCTACTTTCTGTCATAGCAGGCTGATGAAAAACGCCCATCTGCGGCGTTTCCCTCGTTCCTCGCCCTGTTCGATCAGCTGTGCCGTCTCGCAGAGCGAGAATTTAACGGGGCGAGTCGTTGCTGCAAACGCACATCAGGAACCTCCTTTCCGTTCATGGTTCGATACCTCACCACGAACGGAACATCAGACACCTACGGTGGCTTCCAAGCGTTCGCCCTGAGGTATCGAAGGGTGAACGCGACTTTTAGCGAAGCCACCAAGACAGCTTTGTTGGAGAGAATTTTATGAGCATTCGTCACGGTTTTGAAAGCCTGTGTCTTCGCGAGATCCCTGAACTGAAGACCAGAGCGGAAATGTTCCGGCATGTGGGAACAGGCACAGACCTGCTCTCCCTTGTGAGCGAAGATGAAAACAAGGTCTTCGGTGTTACCTTTCGAACACCGCCTTCCGATTCAACAGGGATTGCCCACATCCTTGAACACTCTGTCTTGTGCGGTTCCAGGAAATACCCCGTGAAGGAGCCTTTTGTGGAGCTCTTGAAGGGATCCCTGAAAACCTTCCTGAACGCGATGACCTACCCGGACAAGACCTGCTATCCCGTCGCAAGCCAGAACGTGAAGGACTTCTACAACCTCATCGATGTCTATCTTGATGCGGTTTTCTACCCCCGGCTCACGCCCTTTGTCTTTCAGCAGGAAGGCTGGCATTATGAACTGGACAACCCGGGCGATCCGCTCACCTACAAGGGGGTTGTGTTCAACGAGATGAAGGGAGCCTATTCGTCTCCTGACAGTCTCCTCGCGGAGCACTCTCAGCAGTCCCTCTTTCCCGCCGGCCCCTATGGATTTGACTCCGGCGGAGACCCCAAGGACATTCCCAACCTCACCTTTGATCAATTTAAAGCCTTTCATGAGAAATACTATCACCCGTCCAACGCGCGGGTTTTTTTCTATGGCAATGACGAACCAGAAGAACGCCTGCGCCTTATGAACGACTACCTGAAGGATTTCCATCGCATCCCTGTGGACTCCACGATCCCTCTTCAGGTGCGCTTTCAAGAACCGCAGCGCTTTGTCAGGGCCTTCCCGTCCGGCGAAGGGTCTCTGAAAGCCATGTTCACCTTGAACTGGTTGCTGGATGAGACGCGCCGGGTCGAGCAAAACCTTGGTTTTCACATGCTGGAGTACATGCTTCTCGGGATGCCGGGATCTCCCCTCCGCAAAGCCCTGATGGACTCCAATCTGGGGGAAGACCTTGCCGGAGTCGGTCTCGGAAGCGAACTGCGACAGATGTATTTTTCGACGGGCCTCAAAGGCATTTCTCCCGAACTTGCCGGCGATGTGGAAGCCCTGATCCTCTCCACGCTCTCCCGCCTTGTCCGTGAGGGTATCCATCCCCACACGGTCGAGGCTGCACAGAACACGATTGAATTTATCCTGAGGGAAAACAACACGGGGAGCTACCCCCGAGGCCTGGTGCTGATGCTTCGAGCCCTGACCACCTGGCTTTACGACGAAGATCCTCTTTCTTTCGTCGCCTTTGAAACTCCCCTGGAAGCGCTCAAAAGAACGGCCGCCGCCTCTCCTTCATATTTTGAAAGTCTCATTGACCGATACTTTCTCAACAATGTCCACCGCACCTCCCTCCTCCTGAGGCCCGATCCGGATATGGGCAAAGAACTGGAGCGCACCGAAAAGGAACGGCTTCTCCAAGCTCGTTCCTCCATGACTCCTTCTGCTCTCCAGAAGGTCGTGACCGACACGGCGACACTCAAAGAGATTCAGGAAGCCCCTGACCCCCCGCAAGCTCTAGCCCTATTACCGAGCCTCAAGCTTTCGGATCTCGAGAGAGCGAACAAGAGCATCCCTCTGACCCTGTCGCAGGAAAAAGGATGCGACCTCCTCTACCATGATCTTTTCACAAGCGGGATTGTCTACCTTGACGTTGGATTCAACCTCTATGCCCTGCCCCAGGAAGACCTCCCTTACGTTCCTCTTTTTGGCAGGGCCCTGCTGGAGATGGGCACAGAGGATGAGGATTTCGTGAGCCTCACCCAGAGGATCAGCAGGAAGACAGGAGGAATCCGGCCCACCCTTTTTGCCTCTTCCGTCAAGGACTCCCAGCAGGGGAGCGCCTGGCTCTTCCTGCGTGGCAAGGCCATGTTCAAACAGACTCGGGACCTTCTCGACATTTTTCGTGATGTTCTTCTAAAGGTTCGGCTGGACAATAGGGAGCGTTTTCAGCAGATGGTCCTGGAAGGAAAGGCAAGGCTGGAAGAGAATCTTGTTCCCGGCGGCCATCAGTATGTCAACACGAGGCTCCGCGCTCTTTTCAGTGAAGCAGACTGGGCTGAGGAGCAGATGAAAGGCATCAGTCAGCTCTTTTTTCTGCGCACACTGTCAAAGGTTGTGGAGGAGAAATGGCCCGAGGTGCTTCGTGCTCTGGAGGAAATCCGCACCCTCCTCATCAATCGGAGTGCTCTCCTTGTGAACGCCACGACAGAACAAAGCGGGTGGGTCTCCATCCAGCCGGCGGTCAGCGAATTCCTGGGTGCCTTACCCGCCGTGCCCTTCCAGAGGAAGCCCTGGAACCCGGACCCGATGACGGATTTCGAGGGCATGACCCTTCCCGCCCAAGTGAATTACGTCGGGAAAGGCCTCAACCTCTATGACCTGGGATACCGCTATCACGGATCGACCCATGTCATCACCCGTTATTTGCGAAACGGCTGGTTGTGGGAAAAGATTCGCCTTCAGGGAGGAGCCTACGGCGCCTTTTGCTTCTTTGACAAGCACTCGGGCGCCTTGACCTTTGTCTCTTATCGCGACCCGAACCTGCTCAAGACCCTCGAGGCTTTTGACGGTTCCTCCCGGTTTCTCAAGGATCTCGATATCGGAGACGATGAGCTCGTCAAAGGGATCATAGGGACTGTCGGAGACATCGATCAGTATCAACTCCCCGATGCCAAGGGCTACACATCCATGGTGCGCCATGTCACGGGAGAAAACGAGGAAAGCCGTCAGAAAATGAGAGAAGAGGTTCTCGGCACCACGATGAAGGATTTCCAATCCTTCGGCGAGATCCTGGACTCCGCCCTGCCCCAGGGGGTAGTCAAGGTGCTGGGTTCGGAGACTGCGATCCAGGAGGCTTTGACAAAACGTCCGGGCTGGCTGAAGGTGGTGAAAGTGCTCTAGCGTTACGCCTTATTTTCCGCCTCCCTTTTGCGTGCCTGTTTGATCTCGTCCAAATGGGCCTTGATAATGGGGCTCATCTCCGGCGGCTGCCAGTCCGTTTTCTTGGGCTCCTCAGGCCAGGCAAAGGGAAGATGCCGAATCTCCCCCGGCTTCCGGGCTTTTTCAAGGACTTCCAGGCTAGCAAGCAGGACCTGTCTCTGACCCTCCCGATCCCCTACCTGCCCGACCGGTCTCCCATAGGGATATTCGATGGCTGCCTGCCGCGGAATACCGACGGCTCTGTGGAATTCGTGGGTCGGAGTGAGGACGACGGTGGAAAACCGAGCCTCTTCAAGAAATCTTGCAGCCAGTCCAACGGACCGGCAGCAAAAGGGTCAGGCAGGAGTCAGAAGTACGGCATCAACGCCCTCTTGTCTCATCCTCTTCGAGATGGGCTCTATGCCTTGGGTCAAGAACTCCTTGCTCTCCCATTGAAACCCATAGAAGGAATAAGCTGTGGGAGCCAGGCGACCGACGATTCCCTCTTTCTCAAACTCGGCCATGCGGCTGAGAGGCAAAATCACATTGATGTCCTGGAGGATGGGATGGGGGTTGATGTGCAGATGATGAATCTGTATGTCTTTTCCCGTGGTTCCCTTCGGCAACGCCCTGTACGTTGGATCACCCCAGGCCGGCTCTCTTTTCTCTCTTTCCATGTCGAAAGGGCGATCAGACTTCATACTGATCCCCGCACTCGTGATGAGAGCGATCGTTGCCTCTTTCAAAGGCTTGGACAGAGGGGTCCACGGGATGTATCCTGTGAACTCTTCTTTCGGGATAATCGTTCGAATCCAGGCTGCAAGACCCGGCGGAAGAAAGTGAAAACCGTCAACCCTTTTTTCTCCCATTTCCATGACCTGTTCCTCCTCCGCTTGATTTCTCCGCGCTCTTGGCGCTCTCTGCGGTGAGTCTTTAGGGGACCGGCCTACGCAGACGCTTGGTGTCGCTCCGCTGCCGCTTGCCCTCCAGGCGACGTTCTCTCGAGCTGAAGGTCGGCCTGGTTTTTATCCGCTTTTTGGGTTTCTCCGCCGCCCTGCGGATCCATTGAACGAGCCTTTCCACAGCGTCCTGCCGG
>Ga0209253_10001150_pt1 | contig 23069 bp, 24 predicted proteins | sample FrelakmetBRP12BR_FD_187145 | JGI IMG/M metagenome (GOLD analysis project Ga0209253, IMG submission 187145) | Freshwater lake sediment microbial communities from the University of Notre Dame, USA, for methane emissions studies - BRP12 BR (SPAdes)... | ecosystem: Environmental > Aquatic >...
CACCGACGATGCCAATGACCGGCTCACTGGACACGGTTCACTCTAGCATCCCACTGGCATCCCAACGCGACCCCGCGCGAGGCGCTCCTCGAACGCACAGCCGGGAATAGATCCCCCCGGGGAAGCGCTATTGGCAATCGCTGGCGGTGCGTATAGTCTTTCTGGGAAACCGAAAGGGGAGGAGTGGCGGACAGGCGGGCGGACGATATCGAAGAGCTGGGCGAGTCGCAGACTCTCCGGGCCGTCTTCGAAAACCTCACCGACGGGCTGGTGGTGGCGGACGAGCAGGGCAGATTCGTTTTCTTCAACCCGGAGGCCGAGAGGATCCTGGGGATCGGCGCCAGGGACACAAGCCCTGCCGAGTGGTCGGCAGTCTACGGCTGCTACCTCCCCGACAAGATCACGCCCTACCCCCCCGAGCGGCTCCCTCTTGCACGAGCCCTCCGGGGCGAAGAGGCCCTCAACAAGCTCATCTTCATCCGCAACCCCCATCACCCCGAAGGCCTGTGGATCAACGTCAGCGGCAGGCCGTTCGGAGACAAGGGGGGAAGAATACGCGGCGGCCTCGTCGTCTTCCGCGATGTCACCGAGCGGCAGAACACGCTCCGAAAGATAACCATCGAGACCTTGCGCACCATCGGAGGGGACACAGCCCTCAGCGAACCGGTGCCAGGCTTGGAGTGCACGGGCTGCCTCGAGAGATTCGCGAAGTTCCGCGAATGCTACGACAGGATCTACAGGGCCGTCGAGCAGACCGCCGACACGGTCGTCATCACCGACAGGCAGGGGGTGATCGAGTACGTGAACCCCGCATTCGAGAAGACCACGGGCTACTCACGCGACGAGGCGGTCGGCCGCACACCTCGGATGCTCAAGTCGGGCTACCACGACAAGAAGTTTTACAGGCAGCTCTGGAAGGGGCTCCTCGCGGGCAAGCCTTTTCTCGGCACGATCGTCAACCGGAAGAAGTCCGGCGAGGAGTACTGGGCCGAGCAGACGATCACCCCGGTGAAGGACGACGGCGGGCGGATCACCCACTTCGTGTCCGTCCTCAAAGACGTGACCGAGCTGAGGAAGATGCAGAAGCAGGAGTTCTTCCTGGACCTGGCCCGCGAGGTCCAGAAGCGCTACTACAAGCAGCACGCGTCCGTGCCTGGCTTCGACATCGCGGCCGGTGCCTTCCCCGCCCACCAGACCGGCGGCGACTACTTCGACTTCCTTCCGCAACCCGACGGACGCCTGGACATGGTCATCGGCGACGTCAGTGGCCACGGGTTCGGAGCCGCCCTGGTGATGGCGGAGACGCGGGCGTACCTGCGCGCCTACTCGGGAATGGAGCCCGACATTGGCGTTCTCCTCAATCGCGTCAACGGTGTCCTGGCGAGAGACCTGGAGGGGCGGCACTCCGTGACCCTTGTGCTGGCCCGCCTGGACCCGGGCAAGCGCACCCTGGAGTATGTGAATGCCGGACATGTGTCCGGCTACCTGCTGAAACCCTCGGGAGAGATCGGCCACGTCCTGGAAAGCACAGGTCGTCCCCTGGGCATGTTCCCCGACCTGAACTACTCGTCCGGCAGGGTCATCCCGGTCGAACAGGGAGACACGCTCGTGCTCCTCACCGACGGGATTACGGAGGCGATGCGCGATGACCGGGACGAGTTCGGGGCTCAGGGCGCCCTCGAGTTTCTCCGAGCCCATCTCGACGAGCCAGCCGCCACGCTCGTCCAGGGCCTTCACGATGCCGCGCGGGCGTTCTCGGGCGACGGGCCTCAGCAGGACGACATCGCGTCAGTCGTCTGCAAGGTCGGCGCTACTGGGGATGCTCTGGCCCCACAGTTTTAGCGCCTTTCCGTCGCGCGCTACCCCTCGACGATCTTCTTGAGCGCGTCCAGGGCCTCGGACCAGAACGCCTTCATGCGAGCGACCTCGTCCGCGTCAGCAAGCCTCTTGTGGTCAACCTCGACCTGGCTCTTCTCGGGGCCCCTGGCGTAGAAGTTGACGTCCACCGAGCTCCCGCCGAGCGCCCACGTGATCCTCATCGACTTTCCCGGGGTGGCCCTGCGAACCGTCAAGTCGGCGTTCCCCAGCCACCGCGCACGGGCTGCGTCGTCGGCCCACGCCCCGAACACCGCTCTGACAGGAGCGCCGATGGTCTTGCTGGCGCTCACCTGGAAGCCCTCCGGCGTCTGGTGCCTCTCGCGCAGGCCCCGTTCCTGCTCGTAGGCCACAGTCACCATCTGCCGCCACCACGGGCCGACCCGATGGTGCTCGGAGAGGAGGGCGACGATCCCCTTGTGCCCCAGCTTGACGGCGCCCGCCTCGTCCAGGATGGCAAACCAGTCGGACCAGGTCTTCCCGGTCCGCGCCTTGACCGTGGCATCGCTGATGCCTGCCGCCGTGCCGGCCTCTTTCTCCTCAGCCATCCCGAACCCCCTTCCCGCGGCGACGTGGCGCAGCCACAGGCGCACACGGGACGGACCCCGCTCCGGCGGGCCGCTACCTGTCGTCAAACACCGTGAAGATCTCCCGGTGACCGGAGTCTACCAGAGGCTTGAACCTCTCGTACCAGGCACCCCACTCCTTCGCCGCCATGGCATCGCCGCTGGCCGATTCCCAGGCCGCCAGGCTCGGGTGGGTGCTCTCGAGTACCAGGGTGTAGAAGGGCCCGGTGACGTCCATGAGCGCACGGTCGAGCGAGAAGCCCGCCTTCTTCCCGATGCGAAGCCCCTCCTTCAGCAGCGCCTGTGCCTCTTTGGCCTTGCCGAACTTGAGCCGAAAAACGTCGCGAACCAGAATCATGGCGATCCCCCCCTTTCCGATGGGACACACCTAAACTAAGTCTCTGTTGCAGTCACGTCAAGGGTGGCAAGGGGGGCGGCTGGCGCTTCGCGCCCGCCAGGCGGCGCCGTGTCAGTGCGAGAACGTCAGCCTCAGGCCCACGATCCCCGCGACGATCAGCAGGATGCAGCCCAGCCGAAGCGCGTTGCGGGGCTCGTCGAACAGGAGCATCCCCAGCAGGGCGGTCCCGACCGCTCCGATACCCGTCCAGACGGCGTAGGCGGTGCCGATGGGCAGCGTCCTGGCCGCCTGCGCCAGCAGCACGAAGCTCGTCAAGCCTCCGGCGACCGTGAGCACGCTGGGCCAGAACCGGGTGAGCCCCGCCGTGAACTTCAACCCAACCGCCCAGGCCACCTCGAACACCCCGGCCACGAGAAGGATCAGCCATGCCATGGTCGACCTCGGATTTCTTTCCTCCGATCGGCTCCCGTGGAACGACGACGCAGGGTCAGCGCGAAGCGCGTTCCAGGAGGAACGCGTAGCCAAGGAGCCGGTAGACGAGCTTGGCGGCGAGGAAGTCAGGCGCCACGTTTCCCGGAATCGGTGCCAGCTCCACCACGTCGAAGCCCACGATCCTCTTCCGGCGGGCGACCTCCCGCAGGACGCAGAGGGCGCGGTACCAGTCCAGGCCACCCGGCTCCGGGGTGCCGGTTGCCGGCATCACCGCGGGGTCGAAGGCGTCCAGGTCCACGGTGACGTAGACCTCCTCGGGCAGCGCCGAGAGCACGCGGCCGATCCAGCCCGCCACAGGCTCCTCGACCGCCTCCGGCGCAAACACCGTGCAGATTCCGAGCTCGCGGATGAGCGCCCGCTCCTCGCCGGTGAGCGACCGGATCCCCACCTGGGCAATCGGGACCCCGTCGTCGATCACCCTGTGCATCACGCAAGCGTGGTTGTGAGGCGAGCCCTCGAACGAGTCGCGCAGGTCGGCGTGTGCGTCGAGCTGGAGAACCCCGAGCCCAGGGTGCTTGCCTCGCACCGCGCGGACCAGCGGCGCGGTCACCGAGTGCTCACCGCCCAGCCCGATGAGGAACTTGCCGCTGGAGACGACCTCGCGCGCCACCCGCTCGATGCGCTCGAGAGTGGCCGCCGGTCCGGCGGTGTCCGGTACCACCGCGGGGAGCGTCTCGATCCCAACCTCCTCCCAGGTCTCGCGGCCCAGCTCCTCGTCGAAGGTCTCCAGGTGGGTGGAAGCCTCGAGGATCGCGATCGGGCCGCGGCGCGCGCCCGGCTGGTACGAGGTCGTCAGGTCGTACGGGATCGGAAGGATGGCGGCCCGGGCCGGGCGCTTCGGCTTTGCCTCTGCCGGAACGCCCAGGAAATCCTGGTAGGGGGCGTAGCGCTCGTCGGTCATCCTTCCTCCACACACCTGCCGTAGGGGCGGCCCTTGCGGCCGCCCGGGTGGGGGCAATCCCGCCCCTACCCGTCCTTGTTCTCCCGGGCCAGATAGTCCTTGCGGAGCCGATCGAGCATCTCCTCGCGGCGGTCGTAGAGACGCTTGAGCGCACGCGCCTCGCGGTTGGCGAGCGCGTAGGCGGTGAGCAGCGGCAGCGCGATGGTGGTGTCGGTGTAGACGACGACGGCGCTGGGGAGCTGCTCGGGGTCGATCTTCCCCCAGGAAACCGCCTCGGCGGGCGTCGCCCCGGAGAGGCCGCCGGTGTCGGGGCGCGCGTCGGTGACCTGCAGGAAGTAGTCGTGCCCTTTCTCCGGGAGACCCATGACCTCCTGGATCTGGGGCTCGGTCTGGAGCAGGAAGTTCTTCGGGCTGCCGCCGCCGAGGATGAGCACCGCGCTCTTGCCCCCGGAGCGCTTGGCGTCGTAGACGATGGCCGCGGTCTCGTTCACGTCGAGGTTGGGGTCGATCGTCAGCTTCGAGCCGGTCAGAGAAAGCGCCGCCACGTTCATGCCGATGGAGGAATCGCCGGGCGAGGAAGTGTAGACCGGCACGCCAGCCCGGTGACACGCGGCCAGCAGGGAGTGCCCCTCGACGCCCAGCACTTTCTCGCGCTCGGCCACGTAGCGACCGAGGATGTTGTGGAACTCCGCGGAGGACATCGGGCGCTGGAACTCGGGTACCCGGATCACCTCGCGCACGAACGCGTCGGTGTCCAGCAGCACGTTGTAGTCGAAGAAGACGTCGTAGATGCGGATGACCCCGGCCTCGCGCAGCTCCACGTCGGAGACGAACGGGGAGCCGTGGTGGAGACGCATCCCCAGGCCGAAGTGGAGGTCGTGGTAGAGGTTCGCCCCGGTAGACACGATCCAGTCCACGAACCCGGCCTCGACCAGCGGGATCAGGCACGAGATCCCGTAGCCGCCAGGCGTCAGGGCACCCGCGAGCGAGGCCGCCACCGTGGTCCCGGGGGCGAGCATCTTGCTCGCGAACAGCCGTGCCGCCTCGCGCAGGCGGGCGGCGTTGTAGGCGGAGAACACGCCCTCCACCAGCTGCGCCGCGGTCATCTCCCCGCGCACGCGTGGGGGGAGGATCCGCGCGCCGCCCAAATACCTCTTCTTGGAGTCGGCCATCGCTCCCCTCTCAGTCGAACAGCAGCATCGCGGCGGCAACCACGGTCGTCCACTTCCCGGACCGGCCGACTATTGCGGACTGGGTGACGTTGCGGGTGGTCACGATCTTGTTGGAGATCTTCCAGATCTGCCGCTTCTCGTCCCACGACTGGTTCTCGTCGAACTCCACGCCCAGCGTGGAAGCGAGCATCGAGGCGGCCAGGTCCTCGGCGTAGTCCCCCGCCTCCTTGCCGGTCTGCCCGAACGCGTGGTGCTCCGAGAGGTAGCCGTACATTCGCCTGTCCCTCGGCACCGCGACGCCGATCGAGGCCGCGATCATGCGGTGTGGCTCGTTGGACTCGGACCGGCTCATCACCACGAAAGCGATCTGGCCCGGCTCCAGGTACTCCTCTCCCTTGGCACGGGTGACGATCCTGCAGCCCGGCGGGTAGATCGACGACACCGCGACCAGGTTGAGGTACGCGATCCCGGCGTCCCGGAGAGCGAGCTCGAACGACTGCAGCTTCTCCCCGTGAACGCCCACTCCGTTCGTGAGGTAGAGCCTCTTCGGCACGAGGTTGGTTGGCATCCGGCCCTCCCTGTCAAACCCCAGGCTCGCGGGGACTGCGGAGCGTAGTCGGAAACCTCCGCGACATCAAGCACCGACCGATTTCCCTCAGCATCGGTGCGACGGGCGGCCTTGTCAACCCGCCGAGGCCAGGCGCTCCCCGGAGCCCCTGTTCGTGAGAGGATGGGGGCGTGATCGGCAAGATCATCGACATCACCCGGCCGCTCGGGCCGACCACCGCCGCCTGGCCCGGCGACGTGCCGTTCTCGAAGCGCTGGACGCAGGCGCACGGCACCGTGACGGCAGCCGTTTCCTGCCTGCAGTTCTCCCCCCACCTCGGCACTCACCTCGACGCCCCGCTCCACCTCGACCCTCACGGCCGCGACGTCGCGGGCGTTCCCCTCTCCGTCTGCGTGGGACAGTGCGAGGTCGTGGGGCTCCCGGGTCACGACCGCCCGATCTCGAAGAGCGACCTACCCGCCGGCTGGAAGCCCTCCACCCCCCGCGTGCTGTTCGCCACGTGGACGTGGCCCACCGACACACCCATTCCCTCCACCTTCGCAACGCTGGCGCCTTACCTCGTGAACTTGCTGGCGCGAGCCGGCGTGGTTCTGGTGGGCATCGACACGCCCTCGGTGGACGAGCCCAGGGCAGTCGAGCTCCCGGCGCACCGGCGCTGCGTGGCACAGTCGATCGCGATCCTGGAGGGGCTGGACTTCACCGGGGTCATCCCCGGCACCTACACGCTGGTCGCCGCCCCGCTGCGGCTCCCTCACGTCGAGGCCTCGCCGGTGCGGGCGTTCCTGTTGCCCGCGACGACCGTCGCGCCTGGCGCCGTCGAGCGGGTCGGGCCGATCCGCACCACGGGCGCGTGAGGGACGGGCCCTCCTCAGCCGGGCCCTGCTCGAGGCCCGCGTCGCCGGGGCCCCTCACTCGGCTCTGTGGGTGTAGAGCTCGCTGGCCTTCACCGCGGAGACGACGATCCCCTTGATCAGTGCGGAGCTGAACCCCTGGTGCTCCATCTCGTTGAGCCCCGAGATCGTGCACCCGCGCGGCGTGGTCACTGCGTCGATCTCGCCCTCGGGGTGGCTCCCGCGGTGGAGCACCAGCGAGGCAGCCCCCAGGGCGGTCTGGGCCGCCATCGCGAGCGCCTGCTCCGGGTGAAAGCCGATTTCGATCCCACCCTGGCTCGCGGCCCGCACGGCACGCAGGAAAAAAGCGATGCCGCACGCGCAGAGGGCGGTGGCAGGAATCATGTGCTCCTCGTCGATCACCATCGTCGTGCCCACCGCGTCGAAGATCGAGGCGGCGGCGTCGAGCACTTCGTGCCGGGGCGAGTTGGTCGCCAGGCACGTCATCGACTGGCTCACGGCAATCGCCGTGTTCGGCATGGCGCGCACCACCGGCACCTCGCGGCCGACCTGGCGGACGATGTCCGCGATGCTGGCGCCCGACACAACCGAGACGAGCAGGTGGCGAGCAGGATCGAGCTCGGGGGCGATCTCGTGCAGCAAGGTGTCGAGCTGTCCCGGTTGCACTGCCACGACCACCACGTCCGCCCGCCGCGCCGCATCACGGTTGTCGGTCTGGACCTGAAAGCCTTGGGCGGCCAGGTCGGCCAAGCCGTCGACGCTGCGACGGGTGAGGATCATCTCGGACGGCTGGAAACGGCCGACCCCGGCCAGGCCGACCGCCATGGCTCGACCGATGTTGCCGGTCCCCAGGATCGCGATGCGCGCGTTCGTTCCCATCTTCGGCTCCTTTGGATTTCGCGTCGGCATCTTACCCGCTGTCCCGCCCGGGCGGGCTTGGCGGCCCTGCTGGAAGCGTTCTCAGCGGTCGGGGCGGCGGGGGTAGACGACCGGGCCGGCCATGAGGCCGACGGGCTCGTGCCGGGCCTCCTCCCACCAACGCCGCAGCACGGACTCGACATCGGCGACGACCCTCAGGCCGAGGCGCTCGGCGAGCTCGCGGGGAAGCTCGGTCTTCGCCAGGACCCGGAAGGCGCCGGTCTTCTCGATGAGGCGGAGCGTGGTGTGCCCGTACTGGACGTAGCCGTCGGCGAGGCGCGCCACGATCGCCGACACCCGAGGCTCGGCGAGAAAAGGCTCCATGTCGGGGGAGCCGGGGCCTCCGTCGCACGCCGCCACCAACAGGACCTCGGCGTCGGGCGCCGCGAAACGGCACGCCGCGTCGAGCGCCTTGTGGGCCTGAATCAGCGTGTGGTCGGTGGGGTAGCCTCCCGCGGTCACGACCACCCGGCGGAACGGTCCGCCCTTCACCTCGAACCACCCCCGCACCTGCGCGCACGCCCCCGGGAACGTGGCGGCAAGAGGCCCGCCCGCCGACCAGGCCGGACGTCCGTCCGCGCCGCCCACAAACAGCAGTGCGAAGTCCGGAGGCCGGAGGGCTGCGGCCGCCGCGATCTCCTCGGCGACCGGGTTGCCGTCGAGCACGCCGGGCTCGCAGCCCGGGTGGCGGCTCGGCGGCTCGGTGGTCAGGTCGATGACCCTGGCGTGGTTGGCCTGGGTCTCCTCGTAGCCTGCGACGCCGGGAAAGACGAGCTTGGGCCCTCCCCCGAACCCCGCGAAGTAGTGGTGCTGGACCGAGGACACCGCCACAAGGAGGTCAGCCTCCACCGCGGCTCGGTGCAGCCGCACGGCAAGCCCCGACGGCAGTGTGCCCATGCCCACCAGCGAGCCGGCGTCGCGGGCATCGTGCTGGAGCACGCGAACCCCTTCGGGGACCGGACCGATCAGGCTCGCCAGCGCACCCGCCTCGGCAGCAGGGTGCGTACCGCACGCCACCAGCGCCGTGACCTCTCCGGCCGACACGCCGGCGTGGAAGAGGCGGTCCAACACGAGCGGCAGGATCTCGGGCAACGGGAGCTTGCGGGTGGCGTCGGGGACGAGCACCGTGACGCTGCGCCGGCCGCGGGCACGTTCCGCGAGGGGTGGCCCTTCAACGGGGTGGTCGAGCGCCTGTGCGACGAGGCTCGGCAACGGGGCGATGCGGCGAGGGGTCGAAGGTCGCAGCTCGTGGCAGTGCAGGCCGCGAAGGTCCGCGGTGAGGGCACCGCGCCCGTAGGGCAGACGGAGAATCATTGCCCAATTCCCCGCCAGCTCACCTCGGCCTGCATTTTGGTCGGGATCCTTCCCCGTCGCTTTGCTCGGGGTCAGGATGACCGCAACCCGCGCGAGCGCGTTTTGCGGTCATTTAACCCCAGTTCCCGGCGGCACCTCGGCGTCCACCGAGAGCAGGAAGGGCACGCCCTCCACCGAGGCGGCGAGCAGCATCCCCCGCGACTCCACGCCCATCAGCACCGCCGGCTTGAGGTTTGCCACCACCACGAGCTGGCGGCCGACGAGCTTGTCCGGCTCGTACTGGGCGCCGATCCCCGCCACGAGCTGGCGCAGGCTACCCTCCCCCAGGTCCACCTCCATGCGGATGAGCTTCTTCGACTTGGGGACACGCTCGGCTGTCTTCACCCGGCCGACCACCAGCTTCATCCGCGTGAACTCCTCGATGCCGACGAGCTCCCCTTCGGCCGGGGCCGGGGGTGCAGCTTGAACGGGCTTGGTCTCGTCCACCATGACCTCCGCAAAGAAAGCGTCGACGTCGGCGCGGGGGAAAAGGGCGCCCTCCTCGCCGAGCTTCTGGTTCACCTGCAGGCCGCCCCAGCGCAACGCCGCATCGTTCGCGGCGGCGGCGCCCACGCCGAGTTGCGCCAGCAGGCGGGCGGCCGTGGCCGGCATGACCGGCCCGACCATTAGGGCCGTCAGGCGCAGCGCCTCCAGGCAGTTGTAGAGAACCCGGCTGAGTGCCGGCGATCCGACGCCCTCGGCCTTGACCATCGCCCACGGTGCCTTCTCGTTGACGTAGCCGTCCACCGCCGTCAGCAGCTCCCAGACCGCCTCCAGGGCGCGCTGGAACTCGTAGGCGTCCATCGCCTCGACGTAGCGGCGCACGGCCGTCTCGGCCGCCGCCCGCAAAGTGCTCTCCTCGCACGGCTCGGGCGGCGTCTTCCCTTCGAAGTAGCGGCGCGCCATCGCCAGCACCCGCGACGACGCGTTGCCGAGACCGTTGGCGAGGTCGGCGTTGTACCGCCCCAGGAAGCCCTCGTCGGAGAAGCTCGCGTCCTGCCCGAACGTCATCTCGCGAAGCAGGAAGTAGCGCAGGGCGTCAGGGCCGAAGCGCTCGATGAGATAGTCCGGACGCACCACGTTGCCGAGGGACTTGGACATCTTGCGCTCGTCGCGGAGCCACCAACCGTGGCCGAAAACCTGCTTCGGGAGCGGTAGGCCGGCGGACATCAGGAACGCGGGCCAGTACACGCAGTGGAAGCGAAGGATGTCCTTGCCCACCAGGTGCAGGTTGGCGGGCCAGAAGCGCCGGAAGAGCGCCTGGTCGGCCGAGCCGAAGCCGAGGGCCGTGATGTAGTTGGCGAGGGCGTCCAGCCACACGTAAACGACGTGCTCCGGGTCGCCCGGCCACGGGATGCCCCACTTCAGCGAGACGCGCGAGATCGAGAGGTCCTTGAGGCCCATCTCGACGAAGCGCACCACCTCGTTGTAGCGCGAGGCCGGCCGAATGCACTCCGGGTTCTCGCGGTAGAAGCGCAGCAAAGGCTCCTGGTAGGCGGACAGCCGGAAGAAGTACGACTCCTCCTTGAGCAGCTCGACCGGGTGGCCCTGGTCGGGGCACTTGCCGTCCACCAGCTGCGACTCGGGGAAGAACGCCTCGCACCCCGCGCAGTACCACCCCTCGTAGGACCCCTTGTAGATGTCACCGTTCTTCTGCAGCAGCGCGATCAAGGCGTGGACGCCCGCATGGTGGCGCGCCTCGGTGGTGCGGATGAAGTCGTCGTGCGTGATCTCCAGCGTCTTCCAGAGCGGCGGGTAGCGGCCGAACACGCGATCCGCCAGCTCCCTGGGCGTGATGCCCTGCTCGCGTGCCGTGCGGTCCATCTTCTGGCCGTGCTCGTCGGTCCCGGTGAGGAAGCGAACGTCGAAGCCGCGCATCCGCTTGTACCGCGCCACCGTGTCCGCCACCACGGTCGTGTAGATGTGACCGATGTGGGGCAGGTCGTTGACGTAGTAGATCGGCGTCGTGATGTAGAAGGTGTCGCGAGCCACGGCTTCTCCTTCGCCCTTCAGGACGCAAAGGATAACACCGCCACGGGCAGTGCATCGGAACGGCGGCGCGCACTGCGTCCGGTTCGTGAGTTGTCTGAGAGGTGGGCGTCCGGCGACCTCAGGCGCCGCCCAGCCGCTCCTGAAGGGTCCGCAAGCGAATCTCGAGGGTGGTCTTCTCCATCGCGAGCCCGGCCTCGAGCATCATGAGCTCGAGGGCGTCGATCGGGCCGATCGGGTTGCCGGCCGGAAGGTTGTCGCCGTACAGCAGTGCGACCACGTTGCCGTTCACGATCATCGGGATGACCGCGACCTCGGGAGGGGAGAGCCCGCCGAGCTGGATCGCCAGGTACTCGTTCCACGGGCCCTTCGGCAGCGCCCCCTGGTAGCTCTCCCTGGTCTCCACGACGCGCGTGAACACCGAAGGCTCGTTGGCCGGGATCCGCACGTTGGAGATCTCCTCCGCGCCGCCCCCGCCCTCGGGGTCGAGGCCGACCTGGCCCATGCCCCGGATCCAGTCGCGGGAGTACGAGAAGAGAACGCGCCGCTTCACGATCCCCGAGGCATGACGCAGCAGCCAGACGGTGATCTCCCCGCCGAACGTCGGTGCCCGCAGCTCCGCCATGACCTCCTTGAGGGTTGTCAGAGTCGCTGCAGGCACCGCTTCGCCCTGAACGGCGATCGCGGATCCCTCCGGCGTCTCCATCCGGGCAGGCCCGCGAACGGGAGCCGTCTCCTTGGCGGAGCTATGCGAGAGCAGCTCCGCATCGAGGCCTTCGTCCATCACGAGATCCTTGGCGTCGACGCCAAGCTCGCGTCCGGCGATGGTGAGCGGCTCGAAGGTGAAGAAGCCCTCGTGCCAGCCGAGCAGCTCGCGGACGATGCCCACCGTTTGCTCCCGGAGCACGTTCTCGAGGTCCTCCTGCGAGATGGCGCCCATCTCCACCAGGATCGTCCCGAGCCGTTTCTCCTGGCCCGAGACGTGCTGCTGCTCGAGGGCCTTCATGAGGGTGCCGTCGTCGATCAGCCCGTGGCGGATCAGGATGTTCCCGAAAGCCTCGCGTGCCGAGTTGGAGGCCGCGTAGATGATGTTCCCGTCCTGAAGGAGCACGAGCCCGTGCGCGTCACGGGTCGCAAGCGTGAGCTTGCCGCTCCTGCGCTTCATCGAGAGCATCTGCAGGAGCCCCGGCAGGGTCCCCTCTTCGAGCTTCCCGGCAAGCTTCGTGCTGGCCCCGCCACCAGGGGGGACATGTTTCGTGTCCAACTCGCTCGCCTCCGGCCGTGCCTATCGCGCCTTAAGCCTTGCCCTACAGTACCTTACGCCAACACCTACGCGGTCGGCACCCGTAGGATACACGTTTTCGACCGTCAGCGCATTACCGTGCGCATCCTTCCGGCCACGCCTACGTGGCGGGAAGGACTCCGCGCTGGCGCAGCGAGACGAAGCCGCCGCTCGCGACCACGAGGTGGTCAAGCACCGCGATGCCGAGCAGCCGGCCCGCGTCGGCCAGACGACGGGTAAGCGCCTCGTCGTCACCGCTCGGGGTGGGATCACCGGACGGGTGCGTGTGCCACAGGATCACGGCATGGGCGTTGTCCACGATCGCGCTGTTGAAGACCTCGGCAGGCTCGATGTCCGCGTGAGCGCGCGCCCCACGGTGAAGCTCGTGGACGCGCAGCAGTCGGTGCCGCGCGTCCAGCGTGAGCGTGCCGAACACCTCCACGCGCTGGTGGCCGTAGCGCAGCGTCAGGTAGTCAACGGCAGCCTCGGGCCGATCGAGGAGTTGCTGGTCGGCAAGGCTCCTCCTGGCGAGCCGCCTGCCAAGTTCCAGTGCCGCGGCGACAACCGTGCCTTTGGCGAGCCCTACGCCCTTCCGGCTCATGATCTGGCGCGGGTCGGCCCGCACCAGGCTCTCCAGACCTCCGGCCTCGTCCAGCCATTGCTGGGCCATTGCCAGCACGTCCGTACCGGACACGCCGGTGCGCAGCAGCACTGCGAGCAGCTCGGCGTCCGAGAGCGCCTCCGGGCCTTTTTCCAGCAGCTTCTCCCGAGGCCGATCCCCGTGCGAGAGTTCCGAGACGCGCATCCTCAGATCTCCGCCAGCCGAGCGTCCACGAGCGGCAGCAACTCCCCGGCCGGGCCGCGCAGGGCGACGTCCGCAAAGTGCGCCATGCTGCTCGCCTCAGGATTGACCTCGATCACCTTTGCCCCCGCCGTCGCCGCAACCTCCACGAAGCCCGCCGCAGGGTAGACGACGGCCGAGGTGCCCACGACCACCAGCACCTCGCACCCCTCGATCGCCGCGAAGGCTGCTCCCATGACCACCTCGGGGAGGAACTCGCCAAACCACACGACGCCCGGGCGCTCCATCGCCCCGCACTCGGAGCATAGCGGCGGGACCCGTGGCAGCGGCACCGTACGCTCTTCGCGCTCGCGCCCGCAGCCGAGGCAGCGCACGCGCCAGATCGAACCGTGCAGCTCGAGCACCCCGCGTGCGCCGGCCGCCTGGTGCAGCCCATCCACGTTCTGCGTAACGACAGCGTATCGCGGAAAGCGCTCCTGCCAGCCTGCCAGCACGCGGTGTGCCGGGTTGGGCTTCACGTTTGCCAGGTTACGGCGCCGCTCCTCGTAGAAACGCCAGACCTTCACCGGGTCAGCGTAGAAACCGCGCGGGCTCGCGAGCTCCTCCACGGGGTGGCCTTCCCAGAGGCCGCCGGCGCCGCGAAACGTCGGAACCCCGCTCTCCGCCGAGACGCCTGCGCCGGTGAAGGCTACGACCCGCTGCGCCGAGCGCAGTATTTTGGCCGCTTCCGCGACGCTCTCCGGCTGCATTGCCCCATTCTAGCCCCCGAGGCCGGAGGGCCCATGACGCCGGCCCCGACGGACTCACTGCGGGAGCAGGAGGACCCACCCCACGTACGTCACCACGGAGAGCACCGTGGTGACGAGCACGCACGAGCTGGCGAGATCGATGTCACCGCCCAGGCTGGCAGCCACCGAGTGGCTCGCCACGGCGGTCGGCGCCGCCAGCACCAGGGCACCGATCGCGATCTCGCGCGGGGGAGCCCCGAGAATCGCGAGCAACCACCACCCCAATGATGGCATCAGAACCAGCTTGATGACCGACGCGGCGGCCAGGCTACGCCACAACCCCCGCCATCGCCCGATCTTGAGCTCGGCGCCAAGCGCCAGCAGAGCGCCGGGGAACGCCAGGTCGGCAAGGGCGTTGAGCGTCGCGGCGAGCCACCCCCAGGGCCGCCAGTGCACGACCGCAAGGAGGAGGCTGAGGAGCGCGCCGATGACGATCGGGTTGGCCAGCACTCGGAACACGATGTGCCCGTCGCGTTCCCCAGGGGGCCGGTACCTCTCCAGCGCCGTCACCGCGAGCAGGGTCATCGTCGGGATCACCACGGCGGAGGTCACCGCGGCCAACCTGAGGCCGTCGTCGCCGTAGAGCGTGAGGATCAGCGGAAAGGTGAAGTACACGATGTTGCCGCGAATGGCAGCCTGCGCGAGCGTCCCACGCTGGGGCAGCGGAAGCCGCAAGGCACGGGCGGTGACCAGCGCGACGATCAGGGCAACGCACAGCACTACCACCGCCACAAACATGAGTCGGGGGGACAGCGCGGACTCCAGCGGCGAAGTCCCGACCTTCGCGATGAACAGGGCCGGCAGCGCGAAGTACATCACGAGCCGGTTGAGACCCGCCGCCGCCGCGTCGCCAAGAACCCCCGACCGGCGCGCGACCACGCCGAGACCCATCAGCAGGAAGATCGGCACGAGCCCGGCAAGCATGGCCACGGTCGCGCAGTGTAAAGCAGCGCGCGCGGTTTCGCAGCAGCCGATTCGACCCTTGAGCTTGGTCGTGCTGGACCGTATCCTTGAATTGCCGCGGAGGGGTGGCCGAGCGGTCTAAGGCACCAGTCTTGAAAACTGGCACGGCGCAAGCCGTCAGGAGTTCGAATCTCCTCCCCTCCGCCAAGGTTTCTGCGTCAGTAGCTCCCGCAACGGAATCCGCCCGCCCGGAGGTGTGCCCTGCCCCGTGGTACCTTTGCATGAGGATGAGTGCGAACGCGAAGCGGGCGACCCGTGCCCAGCAGGCGCTGGTCATCGGCGCGGTCTTCTTCATCGCGTACCTGCTGACGCGGACGCGCGACCTCGGCGGCGACGACACCGTCTTTGCGATGGCGGTGGACAACTTTCTCTCGGGTGGCGCTCCATCCCGCGAGGTCTTTCACCCTCACCACCCGATCTTCAACCCGCTCGTGGCCGCGCTGTGCTGGGTGCTGCGCCTCGCCGGTCTCCACCCTTTCACCGCGGACGTCGGGGCAGCGGTCGCCGCCCTGTTTGCGGCGTCCGTCGCCGGAGGCCTGGTGCTCGTGTTGCGCCGCGCGGGCATGAGCGAGGGTCCGGCGCTGCTCGCCGGGGCGATCGCAGGCGCGAGCGGGGGCCTCTGGCGGTACGGCACCTGCATGGAGGTCTACGCGCTGGCGGCCGCGACCGTGCTGCTCTGGCTCGCAGTCGTCGGGCAGGAGCGCCCGCACCCCATTCCCTCAGGCTTCGCACTGGCTGCCACGATGCTGGGCCACCTCGCAGCGGGCCTGCTCGTGCTCCCCACTGCGATCCGCCTGCGCAGACGCCCAGCCGCGCTCGTGCAGGCACTGGCCGTGGGCGTGGGGCTGGCCGCCGCCGTTCTCATTGCGATGTTCGTCCTCTGCTACGACGGGCACACACCGCGCCAGTGGTTGCAGGTGGTGGTGCCGGGGCACGGCGGCGACTACCTGAGGCTCCCGAGCCCGGCAGCGGCGCTGCGCGCCCTGCACGGACTCGCGCTGTGGGACTGGTATCGCAGCGTACCCATCTTCTCCGCCACGACCTCGCGGTGGCTGGACGTCGCCGGGGCGGCTGCGGCCGCGCTGCTGCTGGTCACCCTGGCAGCCGGGGTGCTGGCCGCGGTTCGTGATCGCCACCCGCTCGCCGTGACCGCGGGCCTGGCGCTGGCGGGCTACGTCCCGCTCTGGCTGGTCTGGGACGTCGGCAACGTCGAGCACGCGGTCGCGGCCACGCCGCTCTTCGCGACGCTGCTCGCCTTCGGTGCCGCGAAGCTCCCCCGGCGCAGCGGAGAGCTCGCCCTTTCTGCCGCGCTGGTGCTCATGCTGGTCGTGAACGGGCTCGCCTCGGCCGTGCCGCAGTCCCGCCCCGAGAACAGCAGGGAGTGCGTGATCGCCTCCTTCGTCTCGACGAGCGTCCCCAGCGATGCGGTGATCCTCTCGGTGGGCGTCGACCCCAGGTTGCGCCTGTCGCTCCCATACCTCTCAGGGCGGCGTTTCGTCACCCTCACGCTGGACGTGGAGAGCGCCCGCGCGCAGGGGCGCCCGCCGCTGGACGGTCTCGCCTACTGGCTGCGCGCCGGCAAGGCAGCCCGCTCCGTCTGGGTCACCCCCGACGTCCTGGACCCGCGGACAATGCCGTGGATTGGGCAGCTCGACGTACCGCCCGGGATCTGGTTGCAATTCGTGGCTGCGGCCCGACCGGGGCAGCGTCGCGTGCTCTCTCCCGACGGTGTGGTAATCCGGGAGCCGTTCGTCCTCACCGAGATCACGCTGGCCGACTGACCTCGCCGCAGCAAGGCCCAAAGTTCGACGGCCCAGCGCCCGTCCCGCTGCTCGAGGACCAACCGACTCAGGGCTTGGTCCCGCCCGGCGGCGCGGGCAGGTGGCCGAGCTGGGCAAGGGCGGCCATGTTGTCCCACGTCACCCAGCTCTCGACGATCTTGCCGTTCTCCAGCCGCTGGATCCCCACGGCCTTGCAGTCCATCACCTTCCCGCTCGGCGGGAACGGCCCCATCGGACCGCTCTGGGTGCCGCGCACCGTGATGTAGGCGGCGAGGTAGTCCCCTTCACCCAGGGAGAACTCGATCGTCTCGTGGTAGTCGGGGAACGTCGCCCGCCACTCCCTGTAGAGCGCCTTCATCGCCTCGCGCCCGTGAACGTCCGCGCCGGTGGCCTGGCAGTGCCGGACGTAGTTCTCCGCGAGCACCTCGTCGATGACCGCCAGGTTGCCCTTGTTCCCGACCTCCTCCGAGTACCGCCGAGCGACCGCCTTGTTCGCTTCCACACGTGCGGCTGCACTCGGCCCGCACGCCACCGTGACACCAAGGAGCACGGCGCTCACTGCCAGCAACCGGAATGCTCGATGCATGCTCCGACCTCCCCTCTCGTCGCGGACCGTGCGCGCGCTGCCCCGTGCGGCTGCGCCGCCACGCGCGTCGCAATTGGGTTTGTTCTATCTGCCGAAAACCTAGGCTCCGGCCATACCCCTGTCAAGGGTCTCGAAAGCCGAGGGCAGTTCGTCCTTGCCGCCCCCTCAGGCCTTGGGGGGGGCGACCGCGTCCACCTCGACCTCGACGAGCCAGTCCGGGTCAACGAAGCGCGAGACCTGGATGAACGTGCTCGCCGGCCTGATGCCGCGGAAGCACTCGCCGTGCACCTCCGCCACTGCCTTCCAGTCCTCGATGCGGGTCAGGAAGACCCTGGTTCGGATGACGTCGTCCAGGCTCGCGCCGAGCTTCTCCAGGGCCTGCTTCGCGATCTCGAAGCAGCGCCGGGCCTGGGCGACGGGGTCCCCGGCTCCAACCGTCTTGCCGTCGGGGCCGATCGGTGCCGTGCCCGAGACCGCAATGGCCTGACCTATCCTGACCGCCCGCGAGATTCCTATCACCGGCTCGTACGGGCTGGCCGAGGACACGCTCTGACGTTTTGGCTTGCTCATCCGGGTTTGCTCCCCTCCCCATTCTGCACTGCGCACTTCCGCCGCGGACGCCACTGTAGTCTGCCGGTTCTCCTTGCCGGGCGGCCGGCGTCTGGCGCCCAGTCACCACTCGATGAGGCCGCCGGCCACCGGGTCGTGGATACCGCACGGTGCCTCACGGTCAACCGAGTCCACCCAGTCCGCAAACCTCACGGCCGCGTCCCGCGGCGACGTGTCGGCATCGGCAGGCGCCACGTCAGTCATCAGCCGGCCGGGGTGCACCGCGAAGACGCGGATCCCTTCCGCCCTGAGCTCCTGGTCGAGGCAGGCAGTGAGCATGTTCTGGGCGCACTTGGCGATCTTGTAGGAGTAGACGTCGCCGCCCTCACCGGCCACCGTGAGCCCGATCGAGCCCTTGCGCGACGTGATGTTGGCCACGATCGGCCTCTCGGCCCTCCTCAGGAACGGAAGGGCCGCCAGGGTGCACCGGAAGGCCCCTACGCAGTGGACCTGGAACAGCTCCTCGAGGTCCTCGGGTGTCAGGTTCGGCAGGCGTCGCAGCTTCTTGATGCTGCCGGCGTTGTTGACGAGGAGGTCCAGGGACCTCGTGCGAGCCTGGAGCACCTTGGCGATCCGGTTTCCCGCATCCGGGGAGGTGACATCCGCAACGATCGGGTAGCCCGCCGTCCAGGCGACCGCCTTCAGGTCATCCGCGATGACGGGGTCACGCACGACCGGGAAAACCGTCCAGCCCCGCTCGAGGAACACCTTGAAGAGCTCCAGACCGAACCCCTTGCTGGCACCGGTGATCAACACGGATGGCATCGGCGATCCGCCTCCTCGGCGTCACGAATGGTATGTCGGATCTCACCCGACGCAACAGCTCGGCGTTCCTGCCTCCCGGAGGCGCCGCGAGGCCCTGCTACTGTGACGGCACTGTCGGCACGGCGGTCCTCCCTCTGCCGATCGGGTGGAGCCAGGCGACCAGGGCGCCGTACAGGGAGAACTCGACGGCTCCGGCCGCAAACCACGTGCAGGCGAGAGAACCGGGGATCGGGTACAGCACGTACTGGTTCACGTCCACGAGGAGTCCGGCCACAGCGGCGAAGAACAGCCCGTACAGGACGCCCTCGCCCACCGTTCCCTTGCGTGCGAACCGGCCGTAGCCGAGGACGAACAGCAAGGCAAAACCCGCGCTGGCGACGATAGACATCCACATCTTTCCGGCCATGTCGGGACGCAAAAGGTGAGCGATTGCGGCGTTGGCCTCACGCAGCACGACCAGATGCACCAGCCCGCCCCACACCATCCCGACCGCGAAGATCGCCAGCGACACGAGAAGAATGCGCTTGACGCTCATGAGGTTCCTCCACCCGCTGTGCCGTCGCGTCCGGTGCGAAACGTCGGCGCGATCGATCGCCACCACCCGTTCACGAGGCGGCGCTTCCGGCTCTTGCGACGTTGTTCCACCGTAGTCAGACCGCCTCCATGGTCGAGGGAGGCTTGGGCGCGATGTTGTAGGTGACGCTCACGACCCCAGGAACGTCCCGGATGATCTCCTGAGCCAACTGCTCCAGGGCCGCGAATGGAAGGCGCGTCGGCGTCGCGACACGTGCGTCCACGCTCTCCCAGCAGCGCACCTCGATCTGCTGGCCGAAGTCGCGTTTCCCGTCGCGCATGCCGGTCACGCGATCCTCGTGGAGGATCGCCATGAACTGGAACGCACCCGTGCTCTTGAGCAGCCTCTCGACAACCGCGGTCGCTTTTCGAACGGTCTCGATGCGCTCCGGTGTCACTGCCCCGATCACGCGAGCCGAGAGCGCCGGACCCGGGAACGGGATCCGATCGAAGACCTCGGCAGGGAGCCCAAGAGCCTTGCCGAGCTTCCTCACACCATCCTTGCGAAGCTGGATCAGCGGTTCGAGGATGCGGTAACCGAACGCCTCCTGCGGGTCGATCCCTATCTGCTCGAAGACGTTGTGCTGGCGCTTGATGCCGGCGACGGTCTCGTCCACGTCCGTGAGGATCGTCCCCTGGAGCAGGAACCTCGCACCGCTCTCCTTCACCAGGCGTCCGAACACCTTCCGATAGAAGGTCTGCGTGATGGCCTCGCGTTTCTCCTCGGGGTCTGCGATGCCCCGGAGCGCCGCGAAGAACTCAGCCCGTGCGTCCACGGCTTCGACGGCAACACCGAGCTCCCGAAACAGCCCCACGACGCCCTCGGGCTCTCCCTCGCGCATGAGCCCGTTTTCGATGAACACGGTTCTGAGGCGGCTCCCCAGGGCCCGATGCCCGAGCATGGTGACCGTGGACGAGTCGACGCCTCCCGACAGCGCATTGATTGCGATCCCGTCCACGACGGCGTCTCTGATCTCTGTGACCCTGTCTCGGATGAACCTCTCGGTGTCAAGCGCCTTCGCGGTGATCTCCTCGATCATGTGAAAGCCTCCTCCCTCCGGCGTCTCGGCTCATGAGCCCCGTCCCCGCCATCTTCACATACCACAACGTGGCACGTCGTGTCGGCGAGTAGTTCCTGCGGCGGGCGGGGTCCCCTCGAACCCCAGGCAGGCGTCGCACCCTGCGGGCGTTCGGCCCCAGTTGGGCCGTGCAACGCATGCAAAACCGCCATGTGGTTGCGCTGGTCGCCGTGGCGGTTCCCCCGGGGCGAGCCAAAAGCGAGGGTCTTTCACGGTCGGCGGGCAACGGCGAAGCCCCCGCCGTCGCCGGTCAGACCTTTCCGGGAGGAGCGGCGACCTCGGGGAAGTGACGGCGTATCGCAGCGCTCAGATCCTGCGGCTCGAACGGCTTCTGCAAGTACTCCTGGACCTGGTACTTCTGCCTGGCCTCCGACTCCCAGCGGCGACCCTTGTAGACGGCCGTCACGAAGAACACGACCGGCTTGTAGTCGGGGGCTGCTGCGCGCACCTTGTCAATGACCTCGAAACCGGAAAGCAGCGGCATGAGCCCGTCGAGGATCGCAAGCTGCGGGCGCTGCGAGAGCATGATCTCCATCGCCTCGCGCCCGGTGGCAGCCTCCACCACCTCGAGTCCGTGCTCCCGCAGCACGTCGGCCACGAAGACTCGGAACACGTGACTGTCGTCGGCGATCAAGACCCGAGTGAGACCCATCATTCTCCTCCCTGCGGGCACCACATCACATCGTCAGTTCCTGAAGATCCGAATGCGCCTGTGCGCCTTGCATGACGGCCAGAACTCGTCGAGTCTCGGCAGCGACCTCATCGCGAAGACGCTGCCGTGCGGATTCTAGCGCATAAGCCCTTCGGACCGCTCGGACCCCCGGCCGGTCTCAGGCGAGCGGCCGCCATCGGGGCGATCAGACCTTCGGGGGAGGCCCGGCGAACTCGGGAAAGTGACGGCCGATGGCCTCGAGGAGGTCCTCGGGCTCGAGCGGTTTCTGTAGGTACTCGTGGACCTGGTACTGCCTCCTGGCCTCCGCTTCATAGCCTCGGCTCTTGTAAACCGCCGTCACGATGATGATGACGGGCGTGTAGTCGGGGGCCGCCTCCCGCACCTTCTTGATGACGTCAAAACCGGAGAGCAGCGGCATGAGGCCGTCGAGCACCGCAAGCTGAGGGCGCTGAGCGAGCATCACCTCAAGCGCCTCTTTCCCGGTAGCGGCTTCCAATACCTCCACGCCGCGCTCGGCTAGCACGTCGGTCATCAGAATCCGAAAAATGCGGCTGTCGTCGGCAATCAACGCTCGCGTTAGGGCCATCTTCCTCCCCGCCTGCGCAACCCCATCGGTTCACCAACCCCTCGGAGCGGAACGCCGCGCCGCCCGCCACCCAGGACAAGGCATGCACGCATCTCCTGCAGATGATGGTAGCACCACCACGGGCGGCGCGCCGTCTCAGGCCAGCGCCCCCGGGCGGAACGAAATGGCCACCAACACCTCCTCCGGGACAACCCGGCCGAAACCCGCTGCGAGGCTACGCCGGCTTGCTGCCGTTCGAAATGTCGCGGTGGAGCTTCCACTGACTGTCATCGGACCGCGGGGACACCCAGACGGCTGGTCGCCATCCGCGCGCCGGAACTCGACCGCCCACACCCACGGGTTGCGCTCCCAGGTGGTGCCCCGAGCCGCGTTGACTGCGCTCCACCACTGCGCGAAGCCCTCGCGCTCGGCCTCCGGACTCGGAACAGGCGCCCCCTCCCGCCACATCCCGCCCTCGGCCACCAGGTCTTCCGCGCTGATCGCCTGCCCCGGCTCGAGCCGCACGCCGGAGATCTCGAGGGTGAGCCGTGACGCCCACTGGGGCATCTCCCTGGCGGGGCGGAACCCGGCCTTCACCTCGCCTCCGCTCGCGACGCTCAGTCCTTCATCCGCCAGGTAGCGGATGCGCCTCCGCGCCTGCCCCGGCTCGAGCCGCCCGTCAACCTCGACGGGCAGCGTCCAGGGCTCGCGGACCCAGAGTCGGTCCCCGGGTCCCCCGAGAGGGCACGGCTGACCGCGCGCGGTGCGGCCGTCGTCGGTCCACGTCAGCCGACCCTCGAGGTCCACGCCGGCGATCGCGGCCCCTTCGGGCGGCTGCGGGTCGAGAGCCTGGCGAAGCTGGGTCTTGCGTCCGGCGAGAATAGCCCGCACGCATGCCGTTGTCAGGGTCTTCGGCCGGCTTTCGATCTCGCTCACGTCGAACCCCAGAACGTTGGTCGCGGCGCCCATGGTACCCAACCCGGGGCGAAAGTATTGTTTCAGTGGAAGTCCCGCGAGGGCGACACCGGCGTGGCGGCGGGCAACGGGCGGCAGCGGCCGGCGCGGACGGTGACGACGCCGTCGCGCGTCTGCGCGGTGCCCTCGACCTCGAGCAGGGCGCTCGAAGTGATGACGGCGCGCTGCAGCTCGAAGTTGTTCGGCATGACCGCGACGTTGGCGAATCCGGTCTCGTCCTCCAGTGTCATGAAGCACATCCCCTTGGCCGTGTACGGGCGCTGGCGCACGATCACGACGCCCGCGACGCGCACGAGCTGGCCGTCGCGCACGCGGGCGAGCTGCGCCGCGGAGAGGATGCCGCGCGCTGCCAGCTCCGCGCGGCGCAGCGCGAGCGGGTGCGTGCCGACGGTCATCCCCGAGCCCAGGTAGTCCGCGACGTACCGCTCGCGCAGCGTCATCTCGGGGAGCGGGCTCGGCGGCGGGTCCGGCTGCATCGCCTGCGCGAGCGGCGGCCGGCGGCCGTCCAGGGCCGAGACCTGCCAAAGCGCCGAGCGGCGGGTCTGCCCGAGAGACGCAAAGGCGCCCACCTCGGCGAGGGCGGCC
>Ga0209253_10001151_pt1 | contig 23055 bp, 23 predicted proteins | sample FrelakmetBRP12BR_FD_187145 | JGI IMG/M metagenome (GOLD analysis project Ga0209253, IMG submission 187145) | Freshwater lake sediment microbial communities from the University of Notre Dame, USA, for methane emissions studies - BRP12 BR (SPAdes)... | ecosystem: Environmental > Aquatic >...
TGCGTGGGTATTCGCTGAGGTCAAGACCCGCCACAGTCCCCAGGTTTTGACATTAGCAATGATAATTGGTACTTATAACCTGCAAAAATGTTTGAACAAGGAGGTTGTCCATGACTAAGAAAGTCCTATTCACGCTTTTACTCTTCTCTTTATTGCTGTCATGGGGATTCATTGCAGTCGCCCAGGACATGCCGAAAATCGCCTTCGAGAAGTACACCCTCAAGAACGGCCTTCAGGTGATCCTGCATGAGGATCACACGGTTCCCGTAGTTGCCGTGAACATCTGGTACCACGTGGGCTCGAAAAATGAAAAGGCCGGACGGACCGGGTTTGCCCATCTCTTCGAACACATGATGTTCCAGGGGTCCGAGCACCAGCCAAACGAGTATTTTGCCCCCCTCGAGAAGATCGGCGGGCAGATCAACGGCTCGACCTCGGAGGACCGGACCAACTACTGGGAAAACGTGCCGAGCAACTACCTCGAGCTGGCCCTCTGGATGGAATCGGACCGGATGGGTTTTCTCCTTCCCTCCATGACCCAGGAGAAGCTCGACAACCAGCGGGATGTGGTGAAGAACGAACGTCGCCAGGGACTTGAAAACGAACCCTACGGCAAGGTCTATGAGCTGCTGCCCGAGCTCCTCTATCCGGCCGGCCATCCCTATTCGTGGTCGGTCATCGGAAGCCAGGAGGATTTGACCCGGGCTTCCAAGCAGGATGTGGAGGAGTTCTTCAAAACTTACTACACACCTAAAAACGCCAGCCTCTGTATCGCCGGGGATTTCGATCCCAAGACCGCCAAGGCGCTCGTGGAGAAGTACTTTGGCAACATCCCGCCCGGTCCCGCGGTGAATCGGGTCGAAACCTGGATCCCCCGGCTCTCCGGAGAAAAACGGATGGTGGCCGAAGACCGGGTTTCCCTGTCGCGCCTCTATTTGGCCTGGCACACGCCCCCCTTCTATGCTCCGGGCGATGCCGAACTGGACCTGTTGGCAAACATCCTGAGCCAGGGGAAGACCTCGCGGCTTTACAAAACCCTCGTCTATGAAAAACAGATCGCTCAGGATGTCAATGCCTATCAATCCTCCAGGGAAATCGGGAGCAATTTCCAGATCGAGGTGACGGCCAAAGCGGGGCATACCCTGGAAGAGATCGAAAAGGCAGTCGATCAGGAACTTGAGGCCGTCAAGGCCGGCGGCATCCAAGAAGCGGAACTCGTCCAGGCGAAAAACAATTGGGAGGCAAACTTCGTGAGACGCCTGGAGAGTGTCGGTGGTTTTGGCGGCAAGGCCGACCAATTAAACGCCTACAACATCATGTTAGGCAATCCGGACCGGTTCCAATGGGATCTCGACCGTTATCTCAAGGCCACGGCCGAAACCGTCCGGAAGACGGCCTCCGATTGTCTGGATAAGAACCGCGTGGTCCTCTATGTGGTTCCCCAGGGCGACCTTAAGGCCGATTCCGTCCAGGTCGTGCGGAGCGCCGAGCCCAAACCGGCGGCCGAACCCTCTTTTATGCCTCCCAATATCCAGAAAGGAAAGCTCTCCAGCGGTTTGGAAGTCTTTGTGGTGGAAGAGCATAAACTCCCGCTTGTCCAGGTTCAGATGGTGATCAAGTCAGGATGGGCGGCCGACCCGAAGGAGAGGCCCGGTGCAGCCAGTTTGACCTCCGAGCTCTTGGACGAAGGGACTGCTTCCCGCAGCGCCCTCCAGATTGCGGAGGAGATGAAGGCGTTGGGCGCCTCCCTGGGAACCGGCAGTTTCTTCGATGCCAGTTTTGTCGGTGTGGGTATTCTCAAAAAGCATCTCGACAAGGGCCTGGAAATCATGGGGGACGTGGTCATGCACCCGACCTTCCCCGATGAAGAGCTGGAACGCCAACGCCAGATCTACCTTGGCAGGATCATGCAGGAGGCGATGGAGCCGTTCACCAGCGGTATTAAGCTCTTTTTCCGCGTGCTCTACGGGCCGGGACACCCCTATGCCCAGCCCTTCACCGGCAGCGGGACTGAGGCCTCGGTCAAGGCGCTCCAGAGGAATGACCTTGTCCGTTATTATGAGTCTTATTATCATCCCAACAATGCTGCCATCGTCGTCGTTGGGGACATCACTCTGAAGGAGATGCTGCCCAAGTTAGAGGCCCTGTTTAAGGGGTGGAAGCCGAAGGCCGTGCCCGAAATGGCCATCCCTGCCGTAAAAACGCCGTCCGCCACGAAGATCTACCTTGTTGACAAGCCAGGGGCTGCTCAGTCCATGGTGGTGGCTGGCAATTTGGGCCTGGAACGAAAATCGCCCGATTACTCCGCAGCCCAGGTTTTGAACAACGCCCTCGGCGGACAGTTCACCAGCCGGATCAACCTCAATCTCCGCGAGGACAAGGGATACACGTATGGTGCGGGTTCGCTTTTCTTCACGGCGCGCGCGGCAGGGCCTTTTGTGGTTTACGCGCCAGTGCATACGCAATACACCAAGGAAACGGTTGCTGAGATCGAAAAGGAGCTCAGGGGTGTCTGCGCTGAGAACCCGCTGAGCCCTGAAGAGCTTCAGAACAGCAAAAACAACCTGGTCAAAGGGTATTCCCAGAACTTTGAATTTCTTGAGCGGATCGCCGGACTGGTCCTGGAGCAGGTCATGTACGGCCTTCCCGATGACGATATGCAGCGTTATATTCCTGCCATGGCGGCTGTGCAGAGCGGTGCGGTGACCGATGCGGCCAAGAAATACATCCATCCGAATGCCCTTGTCTATGTCATCGTCGGAGACATAACCAAGATCGAACCCGGACTCCGGGAGCTGCGCCTCGGAGAGATCGGCTATCTCGACTCCGAAGGAAATCCGATTTCCCGGTAAAATGAAAAAAATTGCTGTCATCGGGTCGGGGATGGGCGGCCTGACCGCCGGAAACCTGCTCGCCCGGAAAGGGCACAAGGTTACGCTCTTCGAGGCCCACACCTCGCCGGGCGGCTGCACGGCCGGGTTCCGGCGCAACGGCTTTTATTTTGAAAGCGGCACCGTTGCGTTCGAATCCTCGGACGTCATCTTCCCGCTCATGAAGGAAATCGGAGTTTTCGACAAGGTGGAGTTCGTCCGCCAGAAAATGGGCGTCATCACCGGCGAGATGAACGGGGTCTGCGAAAACTACGAGGATGTCAAGCGGCTGGTGCGCGACGCCTACCCCGGCGAGAAGGAAAGCCTCGACCGTTATTTCGGCGCGGCCGACAAGATGATCCGGACGATGTTCGCCGTCATGCGGCCCAAAGGACTGGCGGCCTACCTGGCCTTTCCGCTAAATTTGGTGCGGTTTATCGCCCTCTTTCGGAAATACTCCCAGATGACGATTACGGATTTTGCGGCCCAGTGTTTCGGCCAGGACTCCACGCTTTTCCGGTTCTTCAAGGACCTCGGCTACCCTGACATGTCGGCCGCCTTGATCGGCCCGGCGTTCATGGCCTTTTTCAACGACTACTGGACCGTCCGAGGCGGCCTGCAGTCCTGGGCGGACGCGCTGGCGGACAATTTCCGCTCACTCGGCGGTGAACTGAAGCTCAGCTCGCGGGTCGATAAGATTATAACCAAAAACGGGGCCGCCGTCGGCGTCGAATCCCTGGGCGAATTCCATCCGGCCGATTGGATCATATCCGCCGCCGACTACAAGAAAACGTTCCTGGAGTGGCTCGACGACCGGTCGCTCCTCCCTGATGCGTTCCGGGAAAAAGTCGCCCGGACTGCTGTCTCGGAAGGGATCGCGACGGTCTACCTGGGCCTCAACATCCCGCCGGCCGAACTGGGGAAGCGGCTCAAGGTCCCCTTCGTGACCTATAGCGATAACCTGGCCGACGCGGATGTGCGGGCGGGCACAAATGACCCGGACTTTTTCCGGAAGGTCTCGATCGGGCTTTATTCCCCTTCGCTTCACGATGCCAGCCTGGCGCCGCCGGGCAAGTCGGGGCTAATGATCCACGCCGTGTCCCCCTATCACTGGATGGATAATTGGGGCGGAGCGGACAAGCAGAAGTACCGGGAACTTAAGCAGCGTGTTATCAAGGACCTGACGGCCAAGGCCTCGGCAGTGATTCCCGATTTGGCGGCCCGCATCGAATTTTCGGACATGGCCACGCCCCGCACTTTCGAACGCTACACGGGGAATACCGACGGCGCCACGTCAGCCTGGAGCTGGAACCCGAAAAACAAGTTTTACAAGAACATGATGAGCATCACTATCGACACTCCCGTGCGCCGCCTGCTGGTCGGGTCGTGCTGGTCCTGCCAGATCGGCGGGGTGCCAAGCGCTGTCGGCGCCGCCCGCAAGTGCACCCAGAAAATCGGGTAGCGGGAGGCCGAGACGAAATTCCGGGACATGAAAATCGGAGACTAAAATCGGGGACATGTAACAATTTTTCTTGAAATTGGTACGTGTCCCTTGATTTTCATCTTCAAGAAAAATCGTTACACGTCCCCAGCTTCCTTGATCATATCCCCGGCCTGCGGCCGGCCGCAACGCCTTTGAGCGTCTCCGCAATCCGGCGCGACCGCGTTTCCGGCCTCTTGGCGCTGAGAATCCACCAGGCCCAGAGTTTCTTTTGAGAGGGAGCCAGCCGCTCGAATTTCTCTTTCGCGACCGGGTTCCCGGCCAGGGCCTGGCGCAGGTCTTCGGGGATCTCGCTGGTCCGTCCGATCCTGTCGATATCGCTCAGCCTGTCCCATGAGCCGTTGCGCTTGGCCGCATCGACCTTCGCCATCCCCGGCGCTGCCATCCGGCCTTCGGCGATCAATTTTCTGACCCGTTTCTTGTTGCCCGCCGACCAAACGCTGTCGGCGTTCCGCGGCGTCCATTTCTGCATGTACCGCTCGTCATCGAACCGGTTCACGGTCGAATCGATCCAGCCGTAACAGAGGGCTTCCTGAAGCGCCTCCTCATAGGTCACGGACGTCTTGCCCGACCCTTTCTTGTAGTAGACGAGCCAAATTCCCTTCTTCCGGGCGTGGTTGCGCTCCAGCCAGGCCCGCCAGGCGGCCGCGGTTTTGAACAGCTTTTTCGTCATGCCAGAAATCCTATGTGAAGACGCTTGTGGTGTCAACGCAGGCGTATCGGCCTGGGACCCCTCTTAGTTCTCTAAACTTCACCTCTTTTTATATTCGCGAAGAAATTCATCAGGACGGGCTATTTTGATGTTCCGGAAGCGGCCAAGCTCCAATAAATGCTTATCTCCGGTGATTATATAATCTGACCCGGCTTCAACCGCGCACGCCAAGACCCTGTTATCTTGTGAATCTTCCGGGATGGACTGAATTTCTTCTTCGGGGTCGACGATCTCGCAAACAACCGTGATTTCTTTTTCGATAGAATACAGAACCCGAGCCGGGTACCGAAACTTTTTTCCCGCGAGGACCGCCCGGGTCTCCTCCAAAATATCGCCGGACAGGGCAAGCTTTATCTTGCCTCCGACCGCCAGGTCTAGGATCTCTCTTGGTTTTCCGCCGAAAACGACCGCCGATATCAGAACGTTGGAATCAAGGACGACTCTAAGAAGTGCGGCCTGCTTTTTTCGAGCGATATTTCTTGATTTCACGGCCAATGTCCGCCTCTCTTAGTCCTAACTTCGAAGCCCAGCGCCCCCCGAAAGCAAAGATCTCGTCCCATTTCTTTTTCTGTTCGAGATAAAGGCGGGCAGCCTCTCGAAGAAGTTCCGACCTGGTGCGCGATTCATCCTTGGCCGCTTTATCAATCTGCTCCAGCAGGTCTCTTTGGAATGATATATTGACGGTGCTGACAGCCATCGATTTCTCCTTCATTTAAAGCCCTCAGCCTAATTATATACAAAGTTTGTATAAAATCAAGCCTCCTGACTTTCATTCCTGCCTCATATTAAGAAACGCTCGAGGCAAGTGCTTTGACTCAATGAAGGGAAAAAATAGGACCGTCCCCTTTATTTTTCTCCCTATTTCGTCGTCAGCTGGGAAAGGCGGTTCCGGGCATCCGCGACCTCGGGAAGGCCCGGGTCGGCGTCCTTCCAGAGGTCAAGGAATTTCTGGTATTGCTCGACGGCTTTCTCTTTCATGCCTTTCTGCTCATAAAGCTTGGCCAGCCTGTAATAAAGCTCGGGGTGGACAAGAAACCGGGCCCGGCTCGCCGGGTCATAAGTGACGAGCTTCTCGTACTCAACGATGGCTCTATCGAGATCGCCTTTCTGCGCGTAAGCCCTGGCCAACACGTCCTTCAAGAAAGGCATATTATAACCTGCCATCTCTATAATGACATTCATCCCGGGCGGAACGGGCAGAACCGTCTTTTCAAAAAAGGCTGCGGCTTTATCCGGAAAGCCCTCGGCCAGTAAGACCTCAGCTTGAAGGAGATTCCCCAGGAAAGCTCTCTCTTCTCTCAGATCAGGAGCTTTCACATTCGGCAAAAGGGACATCATCTCGGCCACTCGTGTTTTGGCCGAATCCATCTTGCCCTCTTTCAGTTCGACAAAACCCAGCATTCCGAGATAGCCGGTCTTGTAATACGCTTCTCGTTGGTGAGTAAACTTCAAATTTATGTTTTGCCAGTTTTTTGCGGATTTTCTGGCTGGGTCTAATCTGCCTTTATATAGATATATGAATGCTCTGATCCAATCGATTTCTGCTTTTCCTTCGACGTCCCCTACTGAGCCCAGCATTTCTTCCGCTTTATTAAGGTTGTCCAAGCCTTTATTCAAGCTTCCGAGCCAGCATTGATAAAATCCTTTAAGCGCGGCTCCCGCTCCTTTCCAGCCGGCGTTGGGTGCCTGGGCGATGAACGTGTCCAGCCAGGCCATAACCTCAGCCGGGTTCTCTTTCAATGCATAGATATAGGCAATGGAATAAGCGGACATAAGAAAGCCTGGTTTCACAGCCAGGGCCTCTTTGTACTTGGCGATGGCCTCGTCCAATTGGCCCATAAAAAAATAGGCTTCAGCCAGCGAATCAAGCGGGTTGGCATCTTTCGGGTTCAAGGAAGCATATTTCTGGAAATGTTCGATGGATTTATCAAAATTCCTGATAGCGAGATAGGTGTAGCCAAGCTCATTGTGCGCTCCCGCGTAATCGGGGTCGAGCTCAAGGGCTTTGCTCGTCTCTTCGACGGCCATCTCATAATTGCCCAAAATGCGATAGAACACGCCGAGCCAATAATGAGCCATTTTTTCCCTGGGGTATTTCTGGATGATCTCCTGCAATAGCCGAATTCTGGCCTCCATGTTGCGTTCTATTATGCCGGCATAGAGCGCTTCTATATAAAGTCTTTCTCTTTCCGTGACTTTGTGGGCCAGGGCGTTCGCCTTTTCAAGCGCCTCATTGCCCGCCTGGACATTGCCCAATGCCTCGTGCGTGAAAGCAAGATAGAAATAAGCCATGGCGAACTCGGGATCCAGCTCGATGGCTCTTTCGAGCGGTTTTACGGCATCGACATAGTACAATTTGTCAAAATCCTCTCTGCCTATAAGATAAAACTTATAAGCCTCCATCGAGCTGGTCGTCGCCTCTGCGACTTGGGCTTTTTCGGGTTCGATCTTTTCCCTGGCCGGGCCGATGCCCGCGGAAATGTCCCGGCTCAGCTCGTCGATCTGGGTCCTCAGGATGCTGTCCGGTCCTTCGCCCCGGGAGCTGGCGCTCTTGAGCATTTTTCTGGTCCCCACGTCCAGGACCTTGACGTCCGTCGCAAACATGTCTCCGGCCTTGACAAAGCTTCCCAGGACGATGGCTTCTATTCCTTCCTTGCGGCAGAGCCTGAAGCCGGATTCCCGGTCGATGATCTCGACATCCTTTTCGCCCATCTGCGCAAGCAGGTCGGCCATTCGCTCCCAGGTGACCACGTACAGCCCGCCCCTCTGCTCCAGGCTGGTGATGAGAAGGCTGGGGATGGCCTTCCTGAGATAATCGAAGGCCTTGTCGCCGGTCTGATTTTCAAAGCTGATGACCGCGATTGAGTTTTTGATCTTTGGAGAAGGCGCGGCTTCCCGCCGGGGAAGAAATTTCCAGATAAGTATCCCGACGATGACGACTGCGATCAGAATGACCGCCGGGATGACGAGCCTTTTCGGCTCAAACTGGACGGTGATCTGCTTGGACGTGACGGTTTTTCGTTCGGGGACGACGCGCTCGGTCGTGGGAATCCCTTTTTCAATTTTATCAAGCTCGCCCTCGACTTCAGCCGCGGTCTGGTATCTTGCGGCCTTGTCTTTTCCCAAGCATTTGAGGATCAAGCGGTTGAGGTCGTCGGGGATATGCGGATTGAGCGACTTTGGGTCCTTGGGGATTTCTGTCTTGTGCTTGATGGCCACGCTCAAGGCCGTCTCGCCTTCGAAAGGAACGCGGCCGGTGGCCATTTCATAAAGAATGATCCCGAGCGAATAGATATCGGACCTCTGGTCAACGTCCTTGGCTTCCGTCTGCTCCGGCGACATGTACTCCGGCGTGCCGATCATAACTCCAGCGCCAGTGATCCCTTTTTCCCGGATCGACCGGGCGATGCCGAAGTCCATGATCTTGGCGTTCCCGCCCCTGTCGATGATGATGTTTTGCGGCTTGAGGTCTCTGTGGACGACGCCCAGGTTGTGCGCTTCAGCCAGGCCCTGGCAGACCTGCTTGCCTATGCTCAGGACGGTCCCGATGGTGAGTCCGGTGGACATTCGGATAATGGTCTTGAGGTCCTCGCCGGAAACGTATTCCATGGTGATGAAGTGGGCTCCCTCGGATTCCCCGATGTCGAACATCCCGCAGACGTTCTTGTGCCTGATTTTCCGGGCCAGCTTGAGCTCGTTCGAAAAGCGCTCGATGGTTTCCCGGTCCGAGGCGACCTCGGGCTTGATGAGCTTCAAAGCCACCTTGTCCTTGATCTTGGTGTCAAAAACTTTATAAACCCGTCCCATTCCGCCTTTGCCCAGCTCCTCGATGATCTGGTAGCGGCCGGCGAAGACGGTCCCCATGGAGAGCTCCATAAGGGGGGCACGAAGGGTTTCGGTTGGAGCAGCGGCGGCCGGGCGCGAATCAGCAATCGGGTGCGATCCGGTGATGGGCGCTCCGCACTCCCCGCAGAACTTCTGGGTTTCGGGATTATCGAAATGACATTGCGGGCACTTGATGGCCATGGCTTTCGCTTACAAGCTTGCGAGAAGGATACTAATAATAAAAAAAATAGTCAACGAAATTGGGGGACATGACCGAATTCTCTGGAATTCGGATCGTGTCCCCAGATTAGCCTACGCCATTAAGCCGGTATTGAGCTGAGAATCCTTTCTTCTTCCTTACGTCGTTAATACGTTGTTATTGACAATCAGAATCGGAGGAGGTACAGTAAGGATGTAAGAAAGTAAGGAGTATTCATGGAACTCATCGAAATAGCCAAAATGACGTCGAAGGGACAAGTGACCGTGCCGGCTCCGATCCGGGCCATCTTCAACCTTAAGAAAGGCTCTTCGGTTATTTTTAAGGTGACTGATAAGGGCGTTTTCTTTCTGCCTTGCGAAATCATGGAGAGAGAAACATACACACAGGAGGAGTGGGGCAAAATCAAACGCCTGGTCGCCGAACGGGGGAAGAGCTACAAAACCTCGAAGGGGGCCCGGGAACATCTGAAATCCCTATGAGATATGAGTTCAAACCTTCTTTTGAACGATCCATAAAAGCTTTATCAACGCTAGAAAAGGCAGAAATCAAGGCAGCTTGCTTAGTTTTCCTGGATCTTCTCGAACTTCGAGCTAGACTGCCCATAAGGGTTGGGCTCAAACACCTTGATGATGATTACTGGGAAATCCGGGGACTAAAATTGGGGGACACGATCCGAATTCCAGAGAATTCGGTCATGTCCCCAATTTCGCATTTGACACGTATCCCCACATTTTCCCAAGAATTAAGTATTGTGACCCTTATTTTGTCAAAAGCGCGCTTTTATCCCCGGAAGACCTCGCTCCGGTGCCCGATCTTGACGATTTCGGCGCTCCGGACGGTATCATCGATCGAATAAACAAACCTGTAATCCCCCTGCCGGATCCTATAACGTTCCTGCGCCGAGAGCTTCTCGCTGCCTTGAGGCCTGGGATCGTCCCCGAGCGACCGGATCCGCTCGACGATCCGCCGAAGGTCCTTTTTCGGAATCCGGCCCAGTTCATCGGCCGCTGATTTCCTGATAAGGACCTTATATTTTTCCATCGCGCTTGAGAGTTTTCACGACATCTTCGAAAACCAAAAGCGGCTCCCTCGTCCGCTTGTCGAAAGCCTCCAGGTCGACGGCGTCTTCGAGGAGCGCATGTTTCACAGCCGAGTTCACCAGGTCGGAAACAGAGTATTCTGTCTCCGCCGATTTGATCCGGAGCGCGCGATGGTATTCCGGCTTCAGATAAACAGTCACTCGTTTATTTGCCTTGCTCATGTATACCCTCCAGTTTAGCATTATAGCGTTATAGCGCTAAGACGTCAATGTAGAAAATGGGGACGATCCTATTTTTGCGGCCCCATTTTTTCTCTCAGAAATGGAGGACCAGAAAAAATAGGACCGTCCCCGCTAACTCAGCTCAATTGCCCGATAACATCGCCAATCTCTTCCTGGCGTCAATTAGAACCGGCAGGTCGGGATCTGCGTCTTTCCAGATTTCGAGAAACCGCCCAAAATATTTTCGCGCCTCCTCGGCCTGCCCCTTTTGCTGATAGAGCTTTCCCAACTCGTAGTGGGCCAGGATCCATGATTCCTGCGGTTCGTAGCCCAGAGGCTCAACCCTGATGAATTCCAGGTATTTCTCGATGGCTTTGTCCCAGTCCCCTTTTTGGAGATAGGCATAAGCAAGGTTCTCTTCGACGTCGCTTCTCCCAAGCCGGGCGGCCAGGAGAAATGAATTGACGGCCTCTTCATATTTTTTTTCCGCCAGCTCCACCTCGCCTTTGAGCAGATGGAAAGCGGCCTGGTCGGTCTGGTTGCTCCGGAGCACTCCGGACGCGGCCAGGAGATCCCCCTGCCGCGCTTCCATTTCTTTGAGTTGAAGGGCGGCCTCTTTTATCCCGCCCGCTCTCGCATAAGCTGTTCCCACGAGGCTTAAAAAGTATGGATCGATCTTGATTTCTTTCTCGATCCGGGCAACCGCAGCCATTTCTTTTTCAAAGCCATCCCGCCTGCCTTTCTGCCTCGATATCGCGGCCAGATACAGGCGGTCCCGCAGTTCGCTGAGCCCACCTTTGAGGGCCTTGTTGAGTAAGACGGCCTCCTCAAAGTACCCTTGAGCTGAAGAATATTTGCCCTGATACATATCCAACAATCCCAGGGAGCGATAGCCCCTTGCTTTTTTGAAGGAGTCGCTGAGTTGAACCATTTTCTCAAAAGCCTGGGCGGCTTCAGGAATTTTGCCCATCTTGACGAGAAGAAACCCGTATTCATTGTTGACAAACACGGCCGTGAGCCATGTTGGATCCAACTCAAAAGCTTTTTGATAGTTTTCCAGGGCCTCCGCATCCTTTCCAAGAGAGCTGTAGCAAGTGGCGATATTCACATAGGAGGCGGACGAGGAACCGTCGATGTCTATGACCTTCTGGAAGGCTTCTATGCCCAGCTCGAAACGACGGGTAGCCAGATAAGCGTAGCCGAGACGATACCAAATCCCGCTGTCGTCAGGATACTGGACCAGGTAGGCCTTGTAGTTCTCAATCCCTTGCTCGCGATTGCCCCTCCAGTCCTCGGCCAGACCGCGGATGAGAAGCTGCTCCCGCGTCGTTAGGCGGTCGAGGAGGCTGAGGGCTTTTTGAAAATGTTCTTCTCCTTTAACCCGGTCGCCGTTGATGTAATATTTCAACCCAAGCTCGGCGTGGGCCATGGCAAAATCCGGGTCCAGTTCGATGGCCTGTTGGAGAAGTTTGAACGCTGCGTCGCCTGAGTTCAGGCGGCCCTCGGTATAATATTTGAGCGCCTCAAGGGAGGAGGTCGTCGCTCTCGGCAAAGAGAGCTTCTGCCGGGAAATCCGGCCCAAGGACTCCCCCAGCCCACGGCGCACATTGCGGGCCAGGTCATCCAGGGCGCCGAGGACCGCGTCCCTTCCCTTCGCCTCGGCGGCATACGAATAGACCGCCGCCTGGGTATTCGGGTCCACAATTCGGCCCGTCAGCACGTATTCCTCACCGATCTTGCTGATCTGGCAGGCCAGTAACCCTTTGATGCCTTCCCTCAGGGCGACTTCCCGTCCGATGCTCTCGTCGACCTTTTTGACATCCTCCCGGCGCATCCGCTTGAGCGTCTCTTGGACCCGGCTGCGCGGAAAAACATTGACATATTGAGATTGCTGGATGCCGACGGACAAAGCCGTTTCGAGGGAGCCGTCAAAGACCTGGTCGCCGGTCGTGTTCTCAAAATCGGTGATGAGAATCCAGTCGCGCTCCTGGAAAGCCAGGGCCTTGGCGGCGGACTTGAAGAAGATCGTTTTGGCCAGCCAGGCAGCGGCCAGCACCAGGACTAATAGGACAGCGGCGGCAGCGGCGATCCGCACCGGCCTTAAGGACTTCTTGCCTGTCCACGCCACGGGCAGGTCCGCCTGGACCTTGCGGATATCGCTGAGCACGTCGTGAAACGATGGATATCGTTGGGCGGCATCCTTGGCCAGCATCCCGCTGACGACCTGTTGAAGCGGCGCGGGAATATCCTTGGTGAAATCGGCAATCGGCCGGGGGTCCTCGTTCAAAATCGCGCTGACTGTCGTGAATCCCGTCTCTCTTTTAAAGGGATGGACACCGGTGAGCATCTCATAAAGAACAACGCCGAAGGAGAAGATATCCGTTTTCTGATCGAGCGGCTTGCCCTGCAACTGCTCGGGCGACATGTAGGCCGGCGTGCCGGGGGCGGCGCCCGCCTCGGTGAGCGTTGTCAACGGTCCGCCCGGCGTTCCCGGTCCTTCGACACCGGCGATCGGCTTGGCCAGGCCGAAGTCCATGACCTTGGCGTGCCCCTTTTCCATCAGCATGAGATTCGCCGGTTTAATATCACGGTGGATCAGGCCTTTATCGTGCGCCGCCTGCAGAGCCTCTCCCGCTTCGATGGCGACCTGGAGGGCTTGGTGAAGCGGGAGCGGTCCGCGGGCGAGGCGGTCGCGAAGCGTCTGGCCTTCGATATATTCCATGACAAAAAAGAGCCGGTCTTCAGCCTCCCCGACTTCGTGGACGGAGCAGATATAAGGATGGTCAAGTGCCGCAGCGGCTTTCGCTTCGCGGATGAACCGCTGGCGGGCTTCAGGATTCCGATAAGTTTCTTCGGGCAGGATCTTGAGGGCCACTTTCCGGCCGAGGGTCGTATCTTCCGCCAGATAGACTTCGCCCATCCCGCCCCGGCCCAGCTCGCCAAGAATCTTGTATTTATCCGCGAAAACCTCTCCCGGGGACAGGATTTTGGCGCGGGTCTGGATGGTTATGGTCTGGAGGACGTCGGCTTTCTCAGGAGAACCCAGCCGGCTCCCGCAATCGGCGCAATAGCGGGAAGTTTCGGGATTATCAGTTTGACATTGAGGGCATTTCATTGGCTGCCCTGCCTTTTATTTCTTTTTTAAGGATAACTGTTTGCTTGTCGATAGTCAAAGGGAAAAGAGAAAAAATGGAGACGGTCCCGTTTTCCTGATTTTCTCAGTAGGCTACTTGTATATGCCCTCTCTCGGGCCGAAAGAAAAGAGAACAATCATGTCTTTTTCCCATCTGTAAACAAGTCGCCGTGCCTGGCCCTTCACTGCGTACGGATATGCCCTCAGGGGGGCGAATTCTCCTTTCAGCTTTTTCCCGGCGTCCGGATTCTTTCTAACTTCCATAATCGCTTCTCTCAATGAATTGCGCTCGACGTCCTCCCTGATCTTTTTCCGGAGCCTCTCGAATTTCGAAGTCCCGAGAATTTTCATTCAGATGTCTTTTGGATTAAGATCAATGACCCTGCCCATCTGATAGTCCACCTGGGCCTCGATGATGTCCTTGATTTCCTCTATGGTCAATTCAGGGTTCTCGAGTGCCAGCAGGCCGATTCTTAAAGCGTACCGAAGAGCGCTGGAAAAATCCCTCTCCTCGCTCTTGGCAAAATGATCCAGCTCGTTAACAAGATCCTCATCCATGGCAACCGTCTTTCTTACCATTTCATACCTCTGCATATTTTATATGCTCCTTTCTTATTAATGTCAAGATCTCTTAATTCTCGTGGAAATTGACCCTGGTTGGCTGTACCCTATCAGAAAGACGAAGGAGCCAGGATGGGAATCTCAGCGCATGAGTCGAAAAGCCAAACCCGCAGAAAATGGGGACGGTTGTTTACGCTCAGAGAAGTGGGACCAGAAAAAATAGGATCGTCCCCGTTTTTTCACGATACATTAAGTTGCCGAGGCAAGCCACCGGACCGCAGCCTGCGGCATTGTCCGCCTGAGTTGACTCCGGTAAGGCAGTCTGATATTCTTAGTTGACTGGCCGCCCGGTGTTTTCCTGAAGCCGGAGCGCGCTGTTGCGTCGAGGCCCTATGAGGCCTGGAGGGATGAGTCATGAATCCGAAAGCCCCTATCACAAAATCCTCGCGACCCGCCATCAGGAGATCTCTCGCACTCACGTGCGCAATGCTGCTCCTGCCCGGGGAGGTTGCGTTGTACTCTTGGAGCCACCCATCACAGGCTGCGCCGCAGACGGCTGCCGAGCAGGCGGCTCCAAAGATTCCGCCGGAGCAGCTCGATGCCCTCGTTGCGCCGATCGCGCTTTATCCGGATCCGCTCCTGACTCAGGCGCTTGTCGCGTCGACTTACCCCCTCGAGATCATTCAGCTCCAGCAGTGGCTCGAAAAGAACAAGAATCTCAAAGACAAGGCGCTGACGGACGCAGCTATGAAGCAGCCCTGGGATCCGAGCGTCCAGGCCATGGTCGTGCTGCCGGATGTTGTAAAGCGTCTGGCGAATGACATTCAGTGGACTACGGACTTGGGCAACGCCTTCCTCGCGCAGCAGAGCGACGTGATGGAGGCGGTGCAGCGAATGCGAAAAAAAGCACAGGGCACCGGCGCCCTGAAGTCGACCGAACAGCAGAAGGTCGAGACCACGGTGGTGGAGAACAAGACCGTGATAGTGGTCCAGCCGGCAAGCACGCAAGTAATATACGTGCCGTCGTACAACCCGGTTGTAGTCTATGGACCACCGGTGTATCCCTATCCCCCGATTTATTACCCTCCCCCTCCCCCTCCGGGAGCTTATGTCGCCACCGCCGTGATTGCTTTCGGTGTGGGAATGGCCGTGGGCGCCGCCTGGGGTGGCCACTATGGTTGGGGCTGTGGCTGGGGGCACAATGACGTCTACATCAATGTGGACAACAACTTCAACCGGAACACGAACATTAACCGGAACACAAACGTCAGCGCCAACCGGGCCGGCGGCACCAGCAATACGTGGCAGCACAATCCGCAGCATCGCGGCGGCGCGCCGTATTCGAATCAGGCGACGGCAAACAAATACGGTGGCACGGCCCGCGGGGGCTCCACGGCGACCCGGCAGGCGAGCGCGGGGCAGCAAGCCAGCCGTCAGGGTGGCAATCTCGGCAGCTCCAGCCGTGCCGGCAGCGGAGGCAGCAACAGCATCGGCAGCCGCGATATTCCGAAAAGCTCCGGCGCAAACAAGAGTGCCTTCGGAGGCGGTTCTAGCGGATACAGCGGGAAAAGTGCCCGGTCCAGCAGCTCGCGTGGCGCCAGCAGCATGAGCGGCTCCCGGGGCGGCGGCGGACGCAGGCGATAGCAAGCTAGGATCAGGAGCAAGAACATGAAAACAGAATTCCAATGCACCTCGAGTTCGAAGCTTCTTAAGGCCCTCCTGGCGATGGTCTCCGTCCCTCTGCTCGCGTTGACGCTGCAGGCGTCCCAGAAAACTGCCACCGGTCCCGCTGCCAAAGCATTCGATTCGCCGCAGAAGGCGGCCGAGGCGCTCATCGCGGCCGCCGAGAAATTCGATGAGGCTGCCCTGGAGGCGATTTTCGGACCCGACGGCCGCGACCTTATTCTGACCGGCGAAATAGCTCTCGATAGGCAGAGAGCCGCGGAATTCGCCGCTCTGGCCCGCCAGAAGAACAGCGTTAGCGTGGATCCGAAATATCCGAATATCGCCACTCTGATCGTCGGCGAGGAGGATTGGCCGCTGCCCGTGCTCATCGTGAAGCAAGGCGGGAAGTGGTCGTTTGACGCCAGGACCGGACGCCAGGAGATCCTTTACCGGCGCATCGGTGACAACGAATTGAACGCCATCAGGGTCTGCCGCGGCTTCGTGGAAGCGCAGCATGAGTACGCGTTGGTGAAGCGTGACGGGTCAGGCGTAAATCAGTACGCGCAGCGCATTATCAGCACGCCCGGCAAGCAGGACGGGCTAGCCTGGAGGAATCCCGACGGCACATGGGGCGGCCCGGTGGGAGAAGGGATCGCCCGGATGATCGAGCGGGGCTACACAAGCCGTTCCGAACCTTTCCACGGCTACTTCTTCAAGGTCCTGAAAGGGCAGGGTCCGGCGGCGCCGCTTGGCGAACTGGACTTCGTCATCAACGGGGTGATGATCGGCGGCTTCGCGCTTGCGGCTGCACCGGCTGAGTACCAGGTGACCGGCGTGATGACTTTCATAGTCAGCCACGACGGCGAGGTTTATGAGAAGGACCTGGGGCCGGAAACTCTCAGCCTCTTCACAAAAATGGAGCGCTACAATCCGGATAAGACCTGGGTCCCCACCGACGATCAGTAGATCGCTCCAGGACCGAGCACAGAGCGATTGGCCCGTCACGCCCGTCCAGGGTCGGACCGACGCATCCGGAACAGTAAGATTTCGAGACCTGATCCCCAACTTTCCTGCCAAGGGTATAAAATAAGGACGGTTGTTTACGCTCAGACATGGGGGACCAGAAAAAATAGGACCGACCCCAATACAATCGGCCGCGGAGCTCTCTTGACACTCCGGACAAAAACGGGCTAGAGTTGGGTGCAATCTTCAACGGCGGGCTGCTTTGTCCCCGCGAAAAGGAGGACCACATGAAAAGGGCTTTGGGAATCCTGGTTTGCGTTTTGGTGTGCGAGCTCGCGGGGTTCATCGGCTCCGTTTTTACGACGCCGTCAATCCCCGGGTGGTACGCGGGACTGGCCAAACCGCCGTTCAACCCGCCGAACTGGGTCTTCGCCCCGGTCTGGACTATCCTTTACGCCCTGATGGGGCTCTCCGCTTATCTTGTTTATGAAAAAGGCCCGAAGAGGAGCGAGGTCAGGAAAGCCCTGGCGGTTTTCGCCGTGCAGCTTGTACTGAACGCGCTCTGGTCAATCGTATTCTTCGGAGCGCATATGATTTTGGGCGCCGCCGTCATCATCGTCCTTTTATGGGTGCTGATTCTGGAGTCGATTTTGCTCTTCTCGAAAATTTCCAAGGCAGCGGCGTGTCTTCTGATTCCGTATTTCCTGTGGGTCAGCTTCGCGACGATCCTGAATATTTCCCTGTACGTTCTTAACCGTTGAGCCTCGGGAGGAAAAATAGGGCCGTCCCCACTATTTCGATAATACCCTAAGGAGCCAGCCCGGAGAGAAGTTCCTTAAGTTTCTTGTAAATTTCTCTGCGGTGACCGGAGGCAACAACGATAATGAAGAGCTTCTTTTCCTTTATGCGGTATACGATTCTGTAATCCGATGTCCTCAGCGAATGCAATCCGGCAAGGTCATAAGCCAGCAGTTTTCCTTTAGCGGGGTTTGCGGCCAAGGATTTTATAGCTCTGGCGATGATTTTTCGAATCGAGGGATCCAGCTTTTCGACGTTCCTCTTTGCCTCGCCTGTAAAGAGAATTGTGTACGGCGACTCTTTCATTTGTCCGGGAAGACCTCTTTGTGCGGATGAAGCCTTCCGGCTTTTTCATCCTTGAGCCCCCGCCGGATGCTGGCCATGAGCTCCCTGTCGCTCAGGATTTCCAGGGTTTCGATAAGGCTTTCGTATTCCTCGGCACTCAGAAGCACACCCTCAACCTTGCCCCTATGCGTAATGGCAAAAGACTCGTGCTCCTCCCTGACCCTCCGGATGAACTCCGAAAGAGAAGCCTTGGCCTTGCTGAGGGGAACCGTCTCCGAATAACTCATAATCGCCTTCTCCCAATAGGTCTGTTTTTAGACTAATTAATTAGTCCATTATAATTTAAGCCGATCCCCTGCCTCTGTCAAGATAAAAAAGGGGGAAATGGAGGGTAAGAAAAAATAGGACTGTCCCAAGTAACGGTTGCGTTCCATGGCTTCCTGGCCATGACGCCTCCTCGCTCCGGCCTTCCTTGACATGCCTTCACCTTGCGATTTATTATCCCTAGCTCAGAAAGGAGCAAACCAGATGATCAATAGAGGAGCGCGTTGCTTAATTCTAATTAGCCTGGCCTTCTTGGCATTTTCTGCTGTTTTTGCAGGTCCCGATGACGGACAAAGAACTCCGAAACTCCTCCAGTTAAGCGGATCTGCCTACGAGCGAGGTCTGCAGCACGGCAAACAGCTCCGGCCGGAGATCGCAAAGATCGTGGAGCTTTGGAAGAAGGACCTCCGCCAAGCATCCAGGATGGATCCGGATTCCCTGATAAAGCTCTTCCTTGCGGAAACTAACTTCACTCCCGCCATCAAGAAATGGACGCCTGACCTTCTCGATGAAGCAAGGGGGATCGCCGAAGGGTCGGGGCAGCCGTTTGAAACCATTTTCGCCTTCCAGCTGGTGGACGAAATCTGGGTGTTCTTGGACAAACGTGCCAGGAACCGCTGCAGTGCCATGGGAGTGGCCAAGAGCGGCAGTCATCCCGCCTATGTAGCGCAGAATATGGATCTAGAGGCCTTCCGGAACGGATTCCAGGTTGTCTTGCACATTGCCGGCAACGAGACCATCCCCGAGCAGTTCGTTTTCTCCTCGGCCGGGCTCATCGGCGTCAACGGCGTCAACAATCGCTCGATTGCCATCGCCTGCAACAGCGTCATGGAACTCAGCGCATCGTCCGAGGGTCTGCCCGTGGCATTCATTGTCCGCGGTGTGCTCGCCCAAACGAACGGTGACGAGGCCCTGAAGTTCGTGAGGCAAATCAAGCACGCCTCCGGACAGAACTACATCATTGGCGTTGGGGACCGCGTCTACGACTTCGAGGCTTCGGCCGGCAAGGTGGTCGAATTCAGGCCGGTTGCAGATGGCACTGTCGTCTATCATACCAACCACCGGCTCGTGAACGACGACCTTAGGCCGTCTGCGGCTGGTCCTGAAGGACAGGGTCTCGAAAACAGCAAGACCAGGCTCGCTTCACTTCAAGAACGCCTGGGGAAACCCGCTTCGGCGATCGATGAAGGTGTGATCAAGGAAACGCTCCGGTCGAAGGATTCCGAACTCCATCCTGTCTGCCGGACGCTGAAGCCGGGTGCGTATACTTTTACCTTCGGAGCGACGATCATGACCTTATCCGGGACCCCGTCATTCGAGGTCACCATGGGCCCTCCAGACGTGAACCCATTCGTACGCTTTGAGTTTGCCACCGTCCCAGGGCGCTCCAAGCCCGCGGGACCGCCGGCACTCTAAGACGGCTCCCTGGAAAATCGGGGACATGTAACAATTTCTCTTGAAATTGGTAAGTGTCCCCAGATATTCTAAAAAAAACAGGACCGTTTTCCCCGTCCCCACTTTTCTAACGATAGGCCTCTTTTCTATGCTTCACGTGAAGGACGATAATCTTTTTCTCCGCCATATCGAGAGCGTAAACAACGCGATACACTCCATATCGGTATCTAAACAAACCCTTAAAAATTCCCCTAAGGGGTGTGCCCAGGCCTTCCGGATTTTGGACGAGGTAGGTCTTCACCCTTTCCACAATCCTGGCGGCATCCTTCTTGTCGATCGCCTCGAAATCTTGCAGCACTTTCTCTTGCCAGATGACTTCATAACCCAAGCTTTTTCTCCAGCTCCTCCGTGGTCAAATACTTGGCATTTTTATCGTTTAGCCTCTCGAGAGCGGTGTAGGCCTCTTCGTAGTCGGCGAGTTTTTCCTCAACCATTTCCCTGATAAATGACGTCTTTGTCCGCTTTGTTTTTTTGGCCAGCGCACTCAAGCGCCGGGAAATTTCATCGGGGAGCCTGATAGATATGATCGGCATAGCTTTGTCACCTCTGTAATACATATATTACATGTAATTCAATATGTCAATTGTCAAATCATGAAGACGATTGAGCTGGGCTATTAAGCTCAGCGAGAAAATGGGGACGGTCCGTTTTTCCCCGTCCCCCCTTTTTTATATTTGTGCGCTCATTCTCAAATGAGAGCGAGCGGCAACGCTTTCTGAATCTCTTTGAGATGATCATCTAGAGTGAGGATGGCGCAGGCGTTCTCCTGAGCTATCACGGCAATATAGCAGTCCAGGAGATGGATCGATTTTCCTCTGTTTTTGAGTTTTCGGGAGAGTTTTCCCGCGTTCATCCAGGTATCCTGACTCTGGTCCAGGATCATAAAGGCATCAAAAAAATCCTCGATCGTGGAAATCTCCATTTCGGACTTGGCGCCCTGGATGAGTTCGGCCAGTTCGCAGAAAATGGCACCGGTCCTATTTTTCACTATTTTTCATATTGGAAACCTGGGACCTAAAAAAAACTGGACCGTTCCCCTTTTTTCATGACACGAGCACTCTCGCTTACTCTGTTATGATATATCGGGTACCTGCAGTATTTAATATAAACTGATCTGGCATCTCCCGGGCGAACGCCGAAATGGCTTCAAATCCAGTGCAATGAGTTGGGACGATATAATCTGGACGAACGGCCTTGATATCTGCGATTGTTCTCTGAACTACCTCCGCTTTAGCCCCAGTTAAATGAAACCCTCCAATGACTGCGTGAATCTTATCGATTCCGGTTATGTTCTGAGCGTGTTTCACCGTATTGACAATCCCCCGGTGGGCGCACCCAGAAAGCACAACAAGTCCTTTTCCTTTGGCATTCAGAACGATCGCTTGTTCTCCAATAAAATCTTCCTGAACAAATTGTTCCTCTCTTTTGGCCACAAAAACAGGAGGAATTTGCTCGTAATCTGTGACCCGTTCGATTCTTCCGGTAAGATAAGCACCCGGGACGATCGAAGTGGGGGCTTTCACCTCCACAATTTTTAACAAACCTAATCCCTCAATGTCCTCTCTTTTCAATGCCAAAAGACTCATAACATTACCATCGGGTCTTCTCATGTAGGTTCCCACAAAAAACTGCTCTCCAACATAAAAAGGAGTCCCCTGGGGAATGTCCGTTCTTGTAGCTTTAAGGAACTCGATCAATGCTGCTTGGTGGTCAACGTGGTCATGACTTAGGGCCAAGGCCTCAATCCTCGTTAAATCAAGTTTTAATAACTCGATATTCTTTTTGACTCCTTGAAAGTCAGCTGCAAAATCAAAAAGAAAAGAATGAGATTGGGCATTCACCACAGTCTCAACATGATAAGCCAGGCCATGCTCGGCATGCAGCATGGCTTCTAGCGGGGATGTCGGCCATTCGTGTCTTCTGGCAATCTTATAATTCGGTCTGAGTGCATCAGCCAAATTATCAGTTATGACCGTGATGACTATTTTCTCTGCCTCGGGTATCTTTACCGACCCTTGGGCAAAAGCACGGCCCTGAAAGATATCCCCTGCTAAAAATACAGTTCCAGTAACTGCCGCGGTCTTCAAAAAATCCCTCCGATTCACGTCCCTTGACATATCTGCGCCTCCTTTTTCGTGTAGAAAGTATTATCTACTCCCTGTCACCCCAAGCCGATGTGCACAGAACATCAGGTTTCGGGGTACCTGTTACTTTTATAGCAGCAAAAACTAATCTGTCAACCGGAACTTCGAGATGCATTAACCGATTTCCGACGCTTTTCTGCTTGTCCTCAGCTTCCTGGCTCGTCCTCCGTTACCTTGAGGTCAGTTTGACATCCCAACGCGTCACGTTTTATGATCCCCCATGATGGGATGAGGCAAAATGGATGCTTGAACGTCCACTTTGCCAGCGCGGCAGAAGAGCAAATTACTATTGATTAAGGAGGAACAACATTGGCCAAGGTCGTAGATCTGGCGGATGTCATCCTGCAAGCTTATCAGACTTGTAAACCGCTCCCGGTGCTTTCGACGCAACACCCGGAGTTAGATGTACCGATGGCCTATGCCATCCAGAAAGCCTATGTCGGGAAATTACTGGCCGGCGACAAAATCGTTGGATTCAAAGCCGGGTTGACGTCTCAGGCCGGGCAGCAAAGATTTGGCGTAAATGCGCCTGTTGCTGGTGTACTGCTGGCCTCTGGCAAGCTGGCAGACGGCGCGACGGTTGACCGCACTCGGTTTGTCGCCTTAATGCTTGAAACTGAAATCGGATATGTCATCGGCAAACCGATCACCAAACCCCTCGCCACAGCGGCGGAACTGTATGCTGCGATTCAGAGTGTATTGCCGGTGATCGAACTGCCGGATCTGGGTTTTGCCGATATGGCCCACCTGAAAGGAGTAGATATTATTGCAGCGAATGTCTCGGCCAAACAGATGATCGTGGGGCGGGAACAACCAACCACGGGATTGGATTTGAACACCGTCACGGTGACGTTGACGTGGGATGGGCAGAAAATCAACAAAGGGCAAGGCACAGATGTCCTGGGCGATCAAGACCGGGCGGCGCTGTGGCTCATTAATACGATGATCGCGCAGGAGTGGACGCTGGAACCTGGTCAGGTGATTATTACCGGCGCATTGGGCAATATGCTGCCTGGCAAACCTGGCAACTATGTTGCTGATTACGGCGACTTCGGGAAAATTACGTTTACGATTAAAAATTAGGGGACGGTCCTGTTTTCCCGACCAAATATAAGGGACCAGAATAATAGAACCGTCCCCACTAACTCGCCTGTAATCCGTGTCGCGAGAACTCCATGAGATTCCAGACGTCTTCTTTATTTGATATGTCTCCTATTCGCCGGTATAATTGGAGAGGATTAACGATGAAAAGGAAAATGCCGATGAAATTGAAGGTCATCATTCACAAGGCCGACGAAGGGGGATACTGGGCGGAGGTTCCCTCTGTTCCAGGGTGTG
>Ga0209253_10001152_pt1 | contig 23033 bp, 18 predicted proteins | sample FrelakmetBRP12BR_FD_187145 | JGI IMG/M metagenome (GOLD analysis project Ga0209253, IMG submission 187145) | Freshwater lake sediment microbial communities from the University of Notre Dame, USA, for methane emissions studies - BRP12 BR (SPAdes)... | ecosystem: Environmental > Aquatic >...
ATTAAATGCGTAACATCTCGCAAATCACCATCCGGAAGCATGAAGTAGTCATCAAATACAGTCTTTGGCTCAAATCCAAGATTTTGGAATGAACGGATGATGGGGGTCTGGTCACTCGGGATTTGAGCCTCAACCATGTATAGATTATGCCGTTTGGCTAATTCAACCAAGCCCTGAAGCAACCTGCTACCTACGCCACGGTGACGGAAATCTTTGGGAAGAAATACTCGGACCTCCGCCCGGTGACGGGCAGGACCCTGGTTCAGATGCAAAGATGCCAACCCGACAATCCGGCTGCCAAAAACAGCAACCAACGGAAATACCTTGGTGTAATCCAGACTGTCCACCCATGTACTAATTACCTGGCTATCTCTTACATCATGGCGCATGTATCGTACATCATCCGATGAGACAGGTCCAAATAAATCGATTAATGCCTGGCGATCATCTTGAATCAGTGGACGAATTAATATCCGTGCCCCATCTTTTAGGGTAAATACCTGCCGGTAAATTAAGTCTTCTTTTGTTACCATGACCTAGGCTCCTGGGTTATGCAATTTACGCCACAGCAGCTATCAATATCTAGCACAGCTAGCAATCAGGGGGTGAACATCGCTTATATGTTTGATCAAGCGATGCCGCTTCTAAAGATGCTATACTAGGATTAACTTGCTGCCAGTTGGACACGGATGGCGATCAAACGATCCATCAATACTTTAACGGTTTGCCATGTCAAATTATAAGCCAATTGTAAATCCTGTTCCAGCAATTTCCTTAATTCGAATGCATCAATCATGATTACACGAGACGGCTTAGAAGCTTTAGCCGTAGCATTATTCGTATAAGGATCGATTAAAGCACTCACACCGAAGACTTCACCAGGATTGATGCTACCCGCATAGAATTCCTTGGGTGGTGTGGTATATATATGGAATTCATCAATAGAACGATATGACAGATCGACATTTCCTTCAATAAGCAGGCATAACTTATCTGAATCGCCACATTCTTCAAAGATTAAAGCACCTGTCTCTACAGTTTTTTCATTGGCAATCATCGACAATGCTTTTAGTTGTCCATCTGTTAGCCCACCGAAAAATGTGTATCGTCTTAACAACTCGGAAGAAACCATATCTTAACCTCCTAACAAATCAATAATAGCTTGAACAGCAACCGGAACTGTCGCAGCAACTGTTGAGGTAAGTTGCTCTGAAAAATCAAAAACATCCTGCGTTTCCACTGCTACAACAGTGATCTCTTTAGGTAGGTGAGCCCCCAATTCCTGCCCAATCTTTAGCGCATTTTGAAGCGTAGTATCATGTGCTGAACATATATGCCCGAGTGCACGGTTGGGCAGCTCGTCAAGGGAGAAGCATAGAAGGGTACCAACAGGGTTTTTGTTGGTGAAAAATGAATCGATCAGAATTGCTCGTTCATATCCGATCAATCGCTCCATTAAGCTAATCCCACCGACAGAGAGATATTCAACATCGATATCAGATGGAAATTCACTTCTCTGTTGTACTTGTTTAGCAATTTCCCAACCCACACCATCATCGCCTAGAATGGGATTACCCATACCTACTACAATCGTTTTCACTGTGTTATAAGATCATTGTTTTCTGGCTGGTCTGTGGGTATATCCAACAGACCAGCCAGAATACTATTAGTTTAACAATTTTGTTTTAATACCTGTACCAAATTACCCTGGACATCATGAATATTTATTTCCAATGGCATTTGGCCAGGTAGACTATGGGTGGCACATCCGAAACAAGGATCATACGCCCTGAATGCCATCTCCACCATATTCAACATGCCTTCTGTGATCGGTGTACCTTTCTTGATCAGATTCTGAGCTGCCTTCTTGGTTGACATTTGAATAGAGGCGTAGTTGTTGGTTGTACCCACGATTAGATTGACCTTGGTGGTAATACCGCGCTCATCCGTTGTGTAGTGATGGGTGAGCGTGCCACGCGGAGCTTCCACAATTCCAACGCCTTCAGTAGGTTTCTCAGTTGGAATTGTGCGGAAGTTATCACTGGTAATTTCCGGATCGGTTACCAGCTCCACCCATCTTTCAGCCGCGTAGAGTAACTCAATCAGGCGCGCCCAGTGAATAGCCAGACGTTGATGGACCGGTTTTCCACCCAGGGTGCTGTAGAATTTCTCATATTCAGCCTGGGCTAAAGGAGTAGCCATACCATCAGCAGCATTGAGGCGGGATAGAGGTGTAGCCATATAAACGCCAGAATCCTTACCATCTACAAAACCCTTCCAACCAACCTTTTTAAGATAGGGGAATTTGAGATAGGTCCAAGGTTCGACACGCTCGGCAATCCAATCGGTGTACTCATTGGGAGCATATTTACCCAGGCGTTTTCCATCCGGATCAACTACGCTAACTTTTCCATCGTAGAAGTTGACTTTATTATTCTCGTCAACCATTCCAATGTAATGGGTGTGGTGGGTATAGATGTCTCCAAGGATCAGGTCAACATATTCCTTGTTACCGAGAACGATATCATTGAAGGCTTGTAGGGTGAACTGAGCAAACTCGATCGCCCAGCGCCCCATTGTTTCAATTTCATCACGCTGTTCCTTGGTGATACCTTTGGTTAAGCCACCCGGGATGGAGGTGCAGGGGTGAACTTTACGTCCACCGATCATCTCGACAACAGTATGACCATACTTTCGCATCTGGATGACTTTACCACCAATTTCCAGTCCAACTTTATGGATGACACCCAGGATGTTGCGTTCAGCCACCGGTGCAGTGGGTCCCATAATAAAATCGGGACCTGCTAGAGCATAGAAGTGGGTGGTGTGATCGGTGCAATAGAACGCACTGTATAAGAGTTCACGCAGCATTTTAGCTGTGCGGGGTGGATCGACATGGTAGACAGCATCCACAGCCTTAGCACCTGCCATGTGGTGTGCCTCGGGGCAGACACCACAAATTCGATTGGTGAGAATTGGAACCTCTTCTACCTGGCGACCAACGCAGAAGCGCTCAAAACCACGTAATTCAGGGATTTGGAAGTAGGAATTGGCAAAATTACCCTCGTCATCGAGGAAAATATCTATCTTGCCATGGCCTTCCAAACGAGTGATCGGGTCGATTGATATTCTTTGCATGGATTTATCCTCCTTTTAACCGTTCCAGCCGGATTTGCTGGCGCGCATCAGTGATCCTGCCAGGTTGAAGCGGTAGAATTGACCTGCCGGATCCGGAATACCTTCAAAAATTTTCTCAATCTCAGCTGGATCATTACTATCAACTACTGATGCAACAGCGCTCATCAAGCGGGCACCATAATCCAAAGCCCCTTCCGCTGGTCCATAGCAACCGATGCAGGGTGAACCTGCTGCTGGGCATATAGCTTTACAACCACTGCGGGTTGCAGGTCCACTGCATAAGACACCTTGCTCGAGGATGCAGATCTCTGCATCGATCATTACATTCTGAATGCGATCAAACTTCTTGATCTTCTTAACATCTCGTTTGCGGGCGCATTCGTCACACACTGTTGAGCCTCCCGCACCAATCACCGAACCAGCGGGTGGGAGCTGTGCATTTCCTTGCAAGACCTGAATGACGAGGTCAATCACCGCCGCAATCTGATGGGATTCAGGTGGACAGCCTGGCATGTAGTAATCGACGGGAACCACCTGATCCAGTGTGCGCACAATCGGGAACAGGGTAGGAATGTGAAGCTCACCTTCCGGGACGGTAAAGTACGGCTGCGGGCGGATATTTGAAGGGTTCTCGGTTGAAATGGTTGTGAAGGCAGTATCCATTATATCTTTTATACTACTCAGGTTTGCCAAAGCAGGCATACAGCCTTCATTGGCGCAAGAACCGAAAGCTACCAGGATTTTTGACTTTTGCCGAAGGAGTTTGGCGATGTGTTCGTTCTCATCGTTGCGGATAGCGCCATTAAAGAGGGTAAGCAGGATCGAGCCATCTTCCATGGCTTCCACATCTTTATACTTTGCATCCATCGCCACAGGCCAAAAGACGACTTCGAAATTAGCATCAACATCCAGGATTTTCTCGTGAATATTCAAGACAGCGATTTCACATCCACCACATGAAGCCGCCCAGTACATGGCAAATTTTGGTTTTCCATTTGCGCTCATGTTGTTACCTCCTTCACGAGCATATGTTCTGGAACCGCAAACATCTCCTCGAAGCCACCACTGGTTGGCCAGTTCAATGGACCTAAGGAGCGGACTTGTTCAACGAATTTATTGACCTCTTCTGTGAAAATTGCCCCTTCAGCAGCGCTTGCCCATTGTAATTTAAGTCGTCCAGGCTCTATTCCCATCTGGACCAATGTTTTTCGCAACAAGATAAAACGACGCAAGGCTTTATAATTTTGTTCTACATAGTGGCAATCACCAGGGTGGCAGCCGGTAATCATGACCCCATCTGCACCTCCGGCAAATGCTTTGAGCACAAAGGTTGGGTCTAAGCGCCCTGAGCACATCAGACGGATCAGGCGAATGTTGGGTGAATATTTCATTCTGGCTGTGCCTGCCATATCTGCGGCGCGGTAGCTACACCAGTTGCAGGTGAAACCAATTATCACAGGTTCAAATTGATCATTCATACTATTCTCCTTTTAAACTGGCACAGGTTCTGGCTCAAGTCGTTTGATGTTGAGTAACAAGAGCCCTTCAAGTTGAGCCAGGATTTGCTCATTGCTGAAACCGGTGCCACTAATCGCACCTGCGGGGCATGCTGCCACGCACGTTCCACAACCCTGGCATAAAGCAGGATTGACCTCCGATACCATTTTATCTTCATGGAAAAGAATGGCATTGAAGGGGCACAGGTCATTGCAAATACGACAGCCAGAGCACATATCCTCTTTGATGGTTGCACGGATTGGCTCCATGGAAACTTCTTTTTGCTGGATTTTGCCTAGAGCACGCGCTGCAGCCGCAGCACCCTGGGCAACACTGGCTGGAATATCTTTGGGTCCCTGGACTACACCTGCAATGTAAACTCCATCTGTCATGGTTGCCACAGGATCCAACTTTGGATGGCGTTCAATATACCAGCCATCTGCACTACATGAGATACCAAACAGACGTCCAACCTCTTTGGCATCATGTCGTGGTTCCAGTCCAGCAGATAGAATCACCATATCTACAGGGATACGCCGTTGTTTACCAATTAATGTATCCTCCACCTGAACTATCAATTTACCTTCTTCTTCAGTGGTTCTAGCTGCATTAGTGACCTCAGCCACTTTTCCGCGAATAAAATGGGTTCCTTCTTCCAATAGACGCTGGTAGAACTCTTCATATCCTTTGGAAGGGGTTCGGATGTCGATATAGCAGTTATATACTTCGGCACCCGTGCGTTCGTGGACAAGGTGGGCGAATTTTAGACTCTGCATGCAACAGATATTGGAGCAATAGGGATTGTAATTTTTGTCGCGACTTCCCACACAATGAACAATTGCTACCGAGGCAGGAGGGGTGACCCCATCGCGAAGGACGATCTTTCCGCCTGTCGGACCTGATGCATTGGATAATCGCTCAAACTCCAGGCTGGTAAAAACATTCGCCAGTCGCCCGTAACCATATTGTGGCATACGACGTACATCGAATAGATCCCACCCCGTAGCAAGAATGATCTGACCAACATCAATTTGTAGGAACTCATCTTCTTGCGTGAAGTCGATTGCACCCGTGGGGCAGAACTTTTCGCAGGCTTTGCAAGTTCCCTTCAGGAAATAAGTGCAATTTTCCTTATCAAGCACTGGGTACTTGGGTACAGCCTGTGGGAAGGGAGTGTATATCGCCTTCCGTTTCCCCAGACCGGCTTCAAAGATATCATCGGTGACTTTCTTAGGGCATTTTTCCCAGCAGATGCCACAACCTGTGCATAACTCAGTCTTGACACAGCGTGACTTCTGACGGATGGTGGCCTGGAAATTACCCACATATCCATCCACGTTTGTCACTTCTGCCCAGGTTAGCAAGGTGATGTTCGCATGGTTGCCAACATCCACCATCTTTGGGGTCAGGATACATGCAGAGCAGTCAAGTGTGGGGAAGGTTTTATCGAACTGGGCCATATGCCCGCCAATCGAAGGCTCGCGCTCCACCAGGTATACATGGTAACCTGCATCAGCGATTTCCAAGGCAGCCTGAATTCCAGCAATTCCACCACCAACGACTAATGTTGCCGGATGGATTGGGACGCGCAATGGTTCCAAAGGTTCATGCCAGATAACCCGTTCTACACCACCCGAAACAATGGCTTTTGATTTTTCAGTAGCGACAGCTTTATCCGTATGAACCCATGATACCTGTTCACGTATTGAAACTAATTCACACAGGTACGGGTTTAGGCCTGCATTCTTGCAGGCATTGCGGAATGTTTTCTCATGCAGGTGTGGAGAGCAGGCCGCAACGACTACGCGGGTTAAACCGAGTTCTTTTATATCTTTCTCGATTAATTCTTGGCCGAGGCTTGAACACATGAATTTATAATCACGTGCAACCACTACACCGCGATGCTGCAGCTTTTCTGCAGCCCATTTAGCAACCCCTTCCACATCCACAATGCCAGCGATATTCGTTCCACAATGACAGACATACACTCCAATTTTTTCAGTCATAATTTATACTCCTCTGGGCACTGTAAATTTATATTTACGGATATGTAAGTCGCTATTTGTATATATTGACTCATTGTGTTATTACCTCCTCCTGATTTTTTATATTTTTAATAGCATCGATTGCTTTCTTTGGGCTGAGGAATTCCTTTCCAAAACCTAATTTTTTGGGCGGAATTCCCAATGACAATCCGATAAGCTGGGTAAAATAAACAACAGGAATGTGAAATTGAGTCCCATATTCTTGATTTACTTGTTGTTGATAACATTCAAGGTTTACCTGGCATAATGGACAGGCTGTAACGATCACATCAGCTTCTGCACGTTGAGCATCATAAAGTAAATTATGGATCATGGAGTATGCAGCAGGGCGACTGGATATTAATAATGAACCTCCGCAACAGGTTAACTTCAAGGGAAAATCCACGGGAGTAGCACCAATGGATGCCATTAAATCCTCGAAGAAATGAGGTTGTTCAACATCTTCATGGTCCTTTTTTGGACGTAATATTTGACATCCATAATATGAGGCGACACGCAAACCGCTTAGCGGGTACGCTACTTTGCTTTTCAACTCCTCGGGGCCAATATCATTGGAAAAAACCTCGATTAGATGTTTTACGGTTACTGAACCTGAGTAGTTCAGGTTATCTTCTTGCAGTGCATCATTAATATGTTCTGTAAGGTCTGGATCTTCAGCCAGATGTTGCTTTGTGAAATACATATTTTTATAACACGCACTACAAGGAGCGACTACTTCTGAGCCCATTCTTTCAGCCATTGCCAGGTTACGAGCTACCAGTGTATAAGCCAATAATTCATCAACATGAAAATAAGCTGTAGCTCCACAGCAATTCCAATCTTCTAACTCCTTGAGAGTAATACCGAGCTTTTTAGTAGTCTCCAGGGCAGACAAGTGATAGCTAAGGGCGATTTTCTCAAGCGAGCATCCGGGAAAGTATACATATTCTTTCATTCTACCCCTCCTATTGGGATGATATGTGCAATCATCCTCCTAAAATTCTCAAGCCTTTTAATCCGTGGAGGTAGAATAGGAATTCTCCCTTTTAGCATCAGGTTAGTTGCGTTTAGGGCCTCATTAAAAAATTCCCGAATACCATAGCTAAAAATATAGGTTGGTGCCAATAAAGGTTCGTAAGAACGTCCGCTTCTAACAATCGTTTTGACGAAAGTTTCTGAGAAGGTAGGTCCAATCAATCCTTCTTTATATTGGTTTTTCCACATAGTGTAGCGCTTTAGAGCATACATCGCCTCGGCGATGTCGATTCCGCTCGGGCACCTCACTGTGCATTGATAGCAGGAGGCACAATACCAAAAGGTATTGGTCTTTAGGACATCATCTTTCATACCTGCGTTAATCATTCCAATGATTCGCCGTGGTGTTTGGTCCATGTATTTTGCTACAGGGCATGAGCCTGAGCATGTACCACACTGAATACAGGTCTGAAGAGGATTACCTTCTGCAGCATGCAGCAGGTTGGCAACTTCGCTGCTAAAAGATGGTTTAGATGCCATAAAATTCCTTTCTATCCCGTTTTGGATTTTCTTGCTTCAGATAAGCTGATGAGTGTGCTTACCTTTTCCAGGAGTAATTTTGGTTCCACTGGTTTTTCGACTAGCTCATCAACAGCAACGAAACGAGGATGTACTGGCTCGCCGGGGAAGAGAAATGCCATCTGTTCTCGGATACCCGTAATGATTAGGACAGGCATTTCCCTAAGTTTTGGATCTTTTCGTAATTTCCGGGCAATCATAATTCCTTCTGCGCCACGTCCCATCATGATATCGAGGAGCAATAAATCATAAGTTTTAGCTTGCAACGCCTGGAGTCCATCTTTGGGATTATAGGTTACGTCAACCGAGTATCCTGCAGAATCGAGTATCGATTTAATACCTTCAACAAAATCTGGATCGTCATCGATCATTAGTAATTGTTTGTTTTGATTCATCGTATCTCTCCTTTTCACTCTATTGTTGTAGAATGTTCATAATTCTTAATGATTTCTTTGTAAAATGGCCTTTCTATTTTTTACCTGGAATGCTAATGATGAAGGTTGTTCCTTCATTTGCTTTACTTGTAACTGAGATAGAACCATCATGGGCTTCAATAATGCGTTTGCTAATCGTTAAGCCGATTCCATGACTATCCGTCCCAGATTGGTCAGTTTTTCCCCGGAAAAAATCTGATAAGACATTCGGTAACTCTTCTTCTTGAATTCCTACGCCGCTATCGATGACTGATATTTCAATATTTCCATCCTTTTCTGTAGCATTTACCTTTATCTTACTCCCAGGAAACGAATATTTAACCGCATTACCAATAATATTTACCAACACTTCCATAAGGCTACCTTCGTCACCTTCAACTGAGCTCACGCTCTCGTCAACTGTTTGGATGACTGATATATCTTTCCGAACAGCATGAGGTTCAATTGTTTCAATCGCTTTTGTTATTAATGACGAAACTGAGATGGTGGAGAAATTATCCTTTATCTTACTTATATCAACTGAATATACCCTTAACCAGGAATTGATAAGTTTTAATAAATCATCAATACGGATTTTCATCCGCTCGATTTTTGCAAGCTGGTTTTCTGATACTATGCCTGTAAGCTCACCAGACAAGGCATATAAATTCTGTTGAATGGCACCCAGAGGTGATTTAAGTTCGTGAGATACAATTGCCGCGAAATTTTCCCTCAATAATTCCTTCTCTTTTCGTAAGGCGATCGCTTCAAGCATTAATTTACGCCTTTCAAGCCCGCGCTTAGTAATTATTCGGAATTCGTCAGGTGTAAATGGTTTGGGTAAAAAGTCATATGCACCTTTTTTCATCGCTTCAACTGCTGAGGTAACAGTCGCATACCCTGTAATCACGATAGAAACAATGGTTGGATTTATTTCAGTAATTTTTTCCAAAACCTCAATGCCTGGAATGCCTGGCATTTTTAAGTCAATAAAAACCAAATCCGGTTGAATATCTTCAACAAGCTTTAAACCAAGCAATCCATTGGATGCGGTTGTGACAGAATAATCTCCTCCTTCCAATATAAGTGTGCAGGAGTCAAGAACAACTTCTTCGTCATCAATAATTAAAATTTTAGGCTTGGTTTTCATTTTGTATATTTTTCTGAACCGTGGTTATTGGCAATCTGACGGTAAAGGTAGTTCCTTTTCCGAGTTCACTCTCAACCGATATCATGCCTCCATGTTCTTTTATAATCCCAAAGCTGATTGCTAATCCTAAACCCACGCCGTGACCAGTTTCTTTAGTCGTGAAGAATGGGTCAAAGATTTTTTCGAGGTTTTCCTCCGATATCCCTGTGCCAGAATCGGAAAAGGTAATTTCAATGCAATCTTTAGTTTTATCTTGAGTAGTCGAAATCGATAATTGACCATTACCGTTCATTGCTTCAGCAGCATTGACAATCATATTGATAAAGACTCTTTGGACCTGGGATGGGTCGATAACAATCGAAGGCAGGTCATTGTAGAGTTGCGTCCTTACCGTAATGTTATGCATTAATGCCTGGTTTTCAAAGAAAGAAAGTGATTCTTTAAGGAGGTTGTTTATGTTACAAAGTGTTTTATCAGGTTTCCTTTGCCTGGAAAAATCAAGTAATCCACGAATGATATCTCGACTGCGGTTAGCTTGGACTACAATCTTTTGTAAAGATTGCCTGGTTGGATCGTCGAGAGAATTTCTTTCTAAAAGTAAGTGAGAGTATGTGACAATTCCTTGAAGAGGATTATTTAATTCATGGGCTACATTAGCAGCTAACTGCCCAATAAGCGCCAATCTCTCGGATTCCATAAATTTCTTTCGCGTAAATTCCTTAAGCTTTTCATCTCTTTCTCGCAGGGCGTTTGCCATTGAGTTATAGGCATCAGCAAGTAGTCCGATTTCATCATTGGAAGTTTTTTCAACTTTTACTTCGAGGTTTCCATTCGATAGTTCTTTCGAAGCAATGACAAGCTTGTGAACTGGAACTGATATGCTGCGTGAGAGTATATATGATAATCCTATTGAAAAGAGTACTACGATAGCTGAAATAATCACAAAAGCTAATACTGCTTGATTGCGGATATCCAGGTATTTTTGTTCTAGGATACCAACGTAAAGAATCCCAATCACATCACCCACCACATTCCGGATGGGTTCATAGGCAGTGATATACCAATCGTTTACTACATAAGCTCTACCGATCCAGGGTTCTCCTTCAACAACTACCTTGTTGTAAACATCTTCTGCAATACGGGTACCAATAGCTCTATCTCCATCCGTATTCAGTACATTTGTTGAAATCCTGATATCGTCTTGAAAAATTGTTGCAGTGCCAATGTCCTTTCCTTTATACACAACATTTTGGAATACTGTTTGTTTTACCTTATCAACCAATCCATAGTTCCGATTTAGTAGAAGCCCACCATAAAGTATTCCAATCAAGTTTTGCGTGGAATCGAATACTGGTGAGGCTGATACAATCGCCATTCCCGATGTCTCTTCAGTCTTGGTTGATGGTCTTGCCATCGGGGTATCGATAATATTAAAACGAGCCTTTTCCGCCAGTACAGGTGATTCTGATTGCAAAACTCCTTCTGTTATTATTGTAGTTGCAGTGACTGTCTCTTTTTTATCCATGACGGATTTAATCACATCGTCCGTGGCAAGGTTATCACCAACGGCGTAGGGGTAATTGGTACGCAAGACCACATTACCATCTTTGTCTGTGAGTGTAAGAAAGTCTAGCACTTCACTTTCCTTGACATTAATCAAATCATTATCGATTATCGAAGAATCACCAGATATCAACGCATCCTGGATGATAGTCCGACGGGCATTTAATCTAACCACATCATCAATGTGACGAGCCTCTCCAGTATATATTTCTCGGGCTGCATTCAGATCATTTCTAATCCTATCCTGTGTTTCAGCTACGATTCGGTTTGCCATCAGGCGAATTCCTGCGAAAGTAAAAACTGCTGTTGAGACGATGCTAACAAGTAAAAAACTCAGGACAAGCTTAGTGGCAATAGGCATTGGTAAACCACTTCTGAATTTCGCCAATAAACCTCGCTTATTACCATCGGTAGAATGTGCCATTCTATAATGCTTCACTTACCAGTTCGATCAAATCTTTAACTACGATGCGATCTTCTTTACCGGTTGTTTTAATTGCATCGCGGTACATCGTAATGTCTTTTGGGCATGCAACAACAAAGAACTGAACGCCATCCAGTTTGATTGCTTCATGAATACGCGATTCACTTGGTCTTTCTTTTATTAAAGCTTCATCCATCCATATCCGACCACCTCCCGCTCCACAACAAAAAGAACGGGCACGATTACGTGGCATTTCAGTCAGTTCGCATCCTGTAGCGGTAATCACCCGCCGTGGTGCATCAAAAATACCATTGTAACGGCCAAGATAACATGGGTCATGATAAGTTACTTTATAGCCCAATTTCTTCGTGAATTTCAGTTTTCCAGAGGTAATGAGTTGATCCAATAACTCACTGTAATGCAGAATTGGGTGGCTTCCATTGCCAGTATATTCATTTCTTAATGTGTTGTATGAATGCGGGTCAGTGGTGACAATGGTTTGGAACTGACTTTTATTCAAGACGGCTAGATTTTTCTCAGCAAGCATCTCAAATAAACCTTCTTCACCCACCCTGCGTACATCATTCCCGGAATTTCGTTCACCTTCATATAAAATTCCGAAATCCAACCCTAATTTTTGAAACACATCGGCTGTTAATTGCGTAATTTCCGTCAGGCTTGCGCTATACGAGGCATAATCACCAACAAACCAACAGTATTCGACTGCTTCTCTGCGTGCATCTTTTATTTTTGGTTGGATGGGTTGTGTCCATTTGGCACGCATGCGATCCGATTGACCAAACGAGTTTCCATATCGGCCTAAATTTGCCAGGGCATCCTGAAGCATGGTGTCCATTTGTCCTTCAATAACCAAATGGCGACGCATATCCACAATAGAATCCACATGCTCGATGAGAACTGGGCACTCCCGCACACAAGCTCCACAGGTTGTGCACGACCATAATATCTCCTGCTGGATTTCATCACCAACGAGTTGGTTTGGCTTCCCATCCTGCACATTGGTTTGTCCAGCTACTATATTTTTTCCATCACGGTGTAAGGCTTGCCGAATGCTTAATATAAATTGCTTAGGACTTAAAGGAGTTCCTGCAGCGTGAGCCGGGCAGGCATCCTGGCAACGACCACATTCCGTGCAAGCATCTCCGTCGAGTAATTGTTTCCAAGTCAGATCTTGTAATGATTTGACATAAATTGGTTCATTTTTGGTATTTTGAGCAACAGGTTTAAGCTGTCCTATCGGGCGATCCACCTGGGAGAAAAATGTATTCAATGGTCCTGTCAATGTATGCCATAATGTACTGACCGGTAGAATCGCAACTGTAAAAGCTGCAAGTAAAAGATGAAATCCCCATAATGCTGTATGCCAATTGGTGAGTGTTTGTTCCGATGCTCCGCTGCCTATCCACACTTGTGCAAGCAACCATCCAACTGGTGTCCACAAGGCCCAGTCTGGTTGCTCGATTGCCAAGCGTAAAGACTCAATCGTTAGACCTGCCAATACGATCACAGAAATTAAGACAAGTGATACCGTGAACCTGGACTGGAAGGTCAGTCGTGGTGGCTTTTGGATAAAACGCCGGTAGGCTGCTAAAAGAGCGCCGAACAAGAAAAATGCCGTAAATATATCCAGTATAAATTTATAGATCAGGTATGGATTACCTTCAAGGAATTTGATGAAATGTGAGTCGATAGTAGCCAGAGCAGTGCCAAGGAAAAAAATAAAGAAACCCCATGCCAAACAAATATGCATAACACCTGGATATCGTTGACTTAATACCCGCGTTTGAACGATAGCGTATTTAATAAGATTTATTAGGCGTATGTGGATTTTTCCCCACCTTGCCTCACTTCGTCCAACCCGCCACCATAAACTACCTTGCATATAAAAACGAACTAGTAGAATAATGGCTGCCAGGAACATAAAAGAGTAGACAATTAAATCTGGTCTCCAGCTTAGAGGGATACCCCAAAAATCAATTCGCTCTGGCATAGGATTTGTGGTTTCTCCTTCCGATATTGATTATCATTTACCCCTTGATATTCTTCACCTGTTCAGTCAGAATCGGCACTAAGTCAAAAAGATCAGCAGTAGTGCCATACTTAGCAAGATTAAAAATCGGGGCAGCTGGATCGGTATTTATTGCAATGATCACATCACTACCGGTTATAGCCTCTGCGTGCTCAGGAGCGCCACTGATTCCAATCGCCAGGTAGACTTTAGGTTTAACTGTTGAACCAGACTTCCCAACTAAACGACTTGTGGGTAACCAACCCTGATCAACCACGGGTCGGGAGGCACACACAACACCACCCATAGCTTGAGCAAGTTCTTCTGCCAGGGAAATGTTATCCTGAGTTTGAATTCCACGACCAACCGCAATCAATAAAGGTTCTTTTGAGATATCAACATCACCGGTTTCCGGTTCAATATATTGATTCAATGATATTCGTAAACCACCTAGTTGTTGTGGAGTAATTGATGTTACCGGGGGGGATTGTGTGCCTTGTCCTTGCTCCGGCTTGTAACCACCCGGAACCAAGGTGATTAATGCAGTCGCGTCTGGAAGATCACACTCAGCCATGATCTTTCCACCACAAATTTGGCTGATTAACTTGCTACCAGACTCAATAGTTCGAACGGAACTGACAAGAGGAAGGCCTAGGCGTGCAGAAATCCCTCCCACAATATCCATGCCTATTGTCGTATGTCCGAAAATAACTGCCCGAGGTTTATATTCATCGATAATTCCGACAATGGATTTCTGGTAAGCCTCAGGATTGAAGTCCTTTAATAAAGGATGATCTACATACATTACCTTATCAGCATTAAGATCACTTAGGATTGCTTGAGCATTTTGACCAAGAACAATTGCAACCACTTGTCCGCCGGTTTCTTTAGCTAAGGCGTGTGCAGCTGCTAGCATAATAAATGAGATTTCAGATACTTTTCCCCTTAGATGTTCGATGGCGACGAAAATATCCTGGTTCATCAACTTCTCCTTTTATAAAGTGCCTAATTCTTTAAATAGATTTATCAGCTGATTGGCTGCTTCGTCTGCATCCTCAGAAAGCATCGTTGCGCGTTCAGTTACTTCAGGCTGGAACATACGGTTGACTGTTGGACCTCCCATTAGATCCAGAGTGGATAAATCCAGTTCTTCAATACTTACAGTCTTCATCATTTGGCGAACTTTACTGATTGCTACATAGCGTGGAGGTTGTTCAGCCGCCTGTATTCCAAGCACTGCAGGAAGGGAGGCATTCATATCACCAATCAAGCCGCCAGGATATTCTTTTCGGACATTTACCTGCTCACCGTCTACTTTTACACCGGAGATGTATCCCACAAAAGGCATTCCCAGATATTCTGCTAATTGAGGTCCTAAGGATCCATCCAAGTCATTATGTGCTTGGACACCCGTTAATATCAGGTCAGGTTTTAGTTCTTTAATAATATTTGCCATACCACGTGCCAGGGCGTGATTATTCACCCCACTTTCAACCTCACCTGTGAGCTTAATTAATCTATCGGCCCCTTTTGCAGCAGCAGTAAAAAGAAGATCATCTATTCCCTCCGCATTTACGGAAATGATCGTTACATGAGCACCTGTATGTTCTTTTAGTATGATGGCTTGTTCGATAGCATGGTCATCAAACTCATTGACGATCATTCGAAGCCAAGAAGTATCTAATGCAGTACCGCTTGAATCTATCGACAGCTCTTCTACAAGATCAGGTACTAATTTTACCGGGACAATAATGTTCATGATTATCAATCTCCTAGATTAGCCTAGAGCATCAGCGAGAAGCTCGACAATATCTCTAACAACCAATTGCTCAGCCTGTGGTATCGTTTTTACTGCATCTTCGAAACGAGGGGGTTCATAAGGACAGGCAACAGCCAGGATATTTGCACCACTATCCACAGCTTCATGTACGCGCCATTCGGATAAGCGGGCATGGGCTTTTTCCCATTGGAAACCGTCCAACCACATGCCTCCGCCACCACCACCACAACATAAGCTACTTGCGTGATTGTGTGACATTTCAACCAATTTTATTCCCGGGATTGCTTCCAATAACATCCTTGGCTCAGTAAATACCTCATTTACCCGTCCAAGATAGCAAGGATCATGATATGTAACTGTTGCTTGCAGTTCCTTCACTAATAAAGGTTTAAGTTGATCGATGCGTTCAGCCAGGAATTGGGTGTAATGCTGAACCGGATAATTGATTCCGAGTACGGGATATTCATTTTTCAAAGCATTATAAGCATGAGGATCGGATGTGATAATTCGTTCAAACTGATACCTGCTGAATATTTTTCCATTTTTCTCAGCAAGCATTTCAAATAATCCACGCTCACCTGACAGGCGTTGTGTGTCACCATCGCTGTTTTCTTCTGGTCCGAGAATACCGAAATTTACACCCAGGGCATTCAAAACCTTAGCCAATGATTTTGCAACGGATTGAACCCGGGGATGATAGGATGGATAATCACCAACAAACCATAAAATATCAACCGGACGTCTATCTTTTCCAAGAATCGTTACCTGGGGTTCTATTCCTATAACCCAATCAGCGCGTTTGCGAGGAGATTCTCCCATTGGATTTCCATAACGTTGAGAGTTTTCCAATGCGCTTTGCAATTCAGAAGGAATATTACCCGCCAATAGCAATTCTTCTTTAGTTCGTGTCATTAAACCTGCTGTAATTGGGATTTTTGAGGGGCAAATTTGGGCACATGCATAGCAGGAGACACACATCCAAACTGTATCGGTTTCCATCACAAGGTTGAATTCGTCCGCCCTTAAACCTGCGATCATCCTACCTGGTGGGTAATCCATCAAGTAACCGAACGGACATACACCGCTGCAAGAGCCACATTGTAAGCAAGTCCGGAATCGTTCGCCATTTTCAACTTTGTATAGACTAGTAAAAAAGGTCTCACTAAAAGATGGTGTATGGGAGATTGCAGTTGTTGCCATCAATTCACCTCCGGGTCAAATTATGGAAAGATGCATTTTTCTTTTTTGTTAAATGCGGTCACAAAACCGTTACACAAATGAACACACATTCCGGTTTGAATATTTATTTTCAGGATACCCAGCGAAATAATAGTCTTAGTGTCCTAATTGATAGGGTGTATAACCTATAAAAAGTATCGGAAACGGTGATTAATATATTATCGGTTAGTAATTTCAACTTCACTAGTGGAATATTACATGGTTATGTAGTGATAATCATCACAGGCAATTCTTGTTACTAGAGATTAAGTGTGGATTAAGGTGGAAGGATTTTGTGATGAATTTGAGCCTTAAGCGGTAAAATAATCCAATCATAACTCGGGAGGATTATATGAAACCATCCAAGGAATTAGAGAGCAGGGCGATAAATGCCATTCGTTTTTTATCAGCAGATGCAGTTCAAAGGGCGAATTCGGGCCATCCTGGCTTACCAATGGGTGCAGCTGCCCTGGCATATGTTCTATGGACTCGCCATCTGAAATTTAATCCTAAGAATCCCATGTGGCCTGGGAGGGATCGATTTATCCTTTCCGGTGGACATGGCTCTGCCTTGCTCTATTCCTTATTGTATCTATCTGGCTATGATCTCCCTTTAGATCAAATCATGAATTTTCGCCAGTGGGGCAGCCTGACACCTGGTCACCCGGAATATGGTTTGACTCCCGGTGTCGAAGTGACCACTGGACCGCTTGGTCAGGGCTTCGGCAATGGGGTGGGGATGGCAATCGCAGAAGCACACCTGGCAGCTGAATTTAATCAGCCAGGTTTTAAAGTGGTGAATCATTATGTCTATGGAATTGTTACTGACGGAGATTTAATGGAAGGAGTCGCATCTGAAGCGGCTTCGCTTGCTGGACATCTCCGGTTAGGTAAGCTCATCTATCTTTATGATGATAATCGTATATCAATCGATGGAAGCACAGACCTTGCATTCACTGAGGACAGGGCTGCCCGGTTTGTAGCCTATGGATGGCATGTCTTGAAAGTTCCAGATGGAAATGATGTTGTTGCGGTTAATTCTGCGATAACCCGAGCCAAGAAAGACCCTCGCCCTTCGTTGATTGTATGTCGAACGCATATCGGTTATGGATTACCCACCCGGCAAGATACAGCGAAAGCTCATGGTGAGCCTCCAGGTCAGGAAGAACTTGATGGTGCTAAGAAAAATCTCGGTTGGCCTATTGAGCCAAAATTCTATGTTCCAGAGGATGTGCTTGCTTTCTTCAGAAAGGCAATCAAACGGGGAATAAGAGCCGAAAAACAGTGGCGAGAGAAGCTTAAAGAATACCTGTCGGAAAATCCACAACTGGATACCGAGTTGGAAAGGCGCCTGATGGGTGAGTTGCCGGAGAATTGGGATGCCGACCTGCCGATATTCCCAGCAGACAGCAAGGGAATGGCTACCCGAGCTGCTTCTGGAAATGTGATAAATAATCTTGTTGGTCGTTTGCCTGAACTTATAGGTGGATCAGCAGACCTTGCACCCTCCAATAATACATGGATTAAAGATTCCCCAGCTTTTCAATGGGATAAGCCTGAAGGTCGAAATTTCCATTTTGGGGTGCGCGAGCATGGCATGGGGGCGATCATTAATGGAATGGCAGTACATGGTGGGTTAATTCCCTATGGAGGAACTTTTTTAATCTTCTCGGATTATATGCGAGCAGCGCTGAGGCTATCGGCGCTATCCCATTATCCGAGTATTTGGATTTTCACTCACGATAGCATTGGCTTGGGAGAAGATGGTCCAACCCATCAACCTGTTGAACAGATCGCTGCTTTGAGGGCTATCCCCCATTTGGTGGTCATACGTCCTGCAGATGCCAATGAAGTAATCGAAGCCTGGAAGGTTGCCATTGCACGTCGTAAAGGTCCAACTGCGTTGATCTTAACCCGACAGGTAGTTCCCACGATCGATCGCTCGATCTACTCACCCGCCAAAGAATTGAACAAAGGCGCTTACGTTTTGGCCGATATGGGTGATTCCCCGCCGGAACTCATCCTGATGGCTTCTGGGTCAGAAGTTGCCCTGATCATTGAGGCTGGGATTCGATTAGCATGTGAGGGTGTGAATGTGCGGTTGGTTTCGTTCCCAAGCTGGGAATTATTTATTACGCAAACAGAATCCTATCAGAATCAGGTATTTCCACCAGAGATAAAAGCTCGTTTATCAGTTGAAGCAGGAGTATCACAGGGGTGGGAACGGTGGGTGGGGGATTTGGGCGAAAGTATCTCGGTGAATGGATTCGGTGCATCCGCACCTTATAAGATTATTTTTGAGAATTATGGATTCACTGTTGACAATATAATCATTCGCGCACACCAGATCCTAGCTAAAAATTGTGGATAAATTGAACTAAGTCCATGTGTATTTAGACAATACTAAAATTCTGGAGAATATTATGCAAATCGCACTTGCCTGTGATCATGGTGGTCTTCCATTAAAATTAAGGATTAAAGAATGTATCGAGTCATTGGGGTATACTGCGGTCGATCTTGGAACCAACAGCACTGTCAGCGTTGATTATCCTGATTATGCAGAGAAGCTTGGCATGTCAATCATCAATGGTCAGGCAGAACGGGGGATTTTGATTTGTGGTTCAGGTGTTGGGGCTTGTATAGCCGCCAATAAAATAAAAGGAATATATGCTGCGATATGCCATGATACTTACTCTGCACGACAAGGGGTGCAACATGACAATATGAATGTCTTGTGCCTCGGTGCACGCGTTATCGGACCCGAGTTGGCAAAGGAACTAGTTGAAGTTTTCCTGTCAGCACAGTTTTTTTCTAATGAAGAACGACATCTTAGAAGGGTAAATAAAATTTACAAGTTGGAAAATAACAGTTAATAAATAGAAAAGGTGAAAGTATGATTACAAAAATATCCCAATTAACTGACATGGGTCAGTCTCTTTGGTACGACAACATTGAAAGGCGATTATTAGAAAATGGCGAGTTAGCCGAGTTGATCAATCGGGGTGATATCAGAGGTTTGACTTCCAATCCATCCATATTTAATCAGGCGATAGCAAAATCGAGTGATTATGATTCTGCGCTTATCCCCATGGCTTGGGCTGGATACAATGACAAAATGATCCTGGAACAATTAATGGTTGAAGATATCGAGAGAGTTGCAGATTTATTAAGACCTTTATTTGATAAAACGCAAGGTGGAGATGGGTATGTAAGCCTGGAAGTCAGCCCTGACCTAGCTTATGATACTGAAAAGACAATCACAGAAGCACAGCGGTTGTGGAATATTGTAAATCGCCCTAATTTGATGATCAAGATTCCGGCTACAATGCCTGGATTACTTGCTATCCAACGATCCATCGCAGCGGGTATAAATGTCAATATTACATTAATATTCTCGATAGACCGTTACATTGAAGTGATGGAAGCTTATATATCTGGTCTTGAGGAGAGGGTAATAGCAGGAAAACCGATCGATCACATCCATTCGGTAGCGTCTTTTTTCGTCTCACGGATTGATTCGAAAGTAGATAAATATCTTGAGCCAATCATCCAGGCATCTGGACATGATGCACCAATCGCCAAGTCATTGTTAGGGAAAATTGCCATTGCAAACGCTCGCCTGGCATATCAGGAATTTCAGAAAGTGTTTACAAGTGATCGTTTTATCAGACTGCAAGCAAAAGGGGCAAATTTACAACGACCATTATGGGCTTCAACGAGCACAAAGAATCCAACATATCCTGATATCATGTATGTGGATGAATTGATAGGTGCGAATACAGTTAACACGGTTCCACCGCAAACAATAGATGCATTTCGAGATCATGGAAAAGTTCAACTCACTATAGAAAAGAACCTGGAAGAAGCCCGGGAAAACTTTGCAGATCTTGAAGTAGTGGGGATTTCCATGCAGAATGTGACCAGGGAGCTTGAAGATGAGGGGGTGAAGGCTTTTTCAATTTCCTTTGAATCATTACTTGCAACGATAAAACAAAGACGGGAAAATGCGTTGATTGAGCTGGGTCCTCTCGGAAAAACCGTTTCAAAGCGTGTATCTCAATTACAGGTGGATAATTTCCCGAAACGTTTCCATTCAAACGATGCACTCCTATGGACGAACGATCCAAAAGGTCAGGAAGAGGTGCGCATACGGATGGGTTGGCTCAAGTCACCATTCTCTATCCAGGTGCTATTCCCTGAATTGAAAAAAATAGTTTCTGCGGTTAAAAAAGCTGGATACACTCAAGCATTACTGTTAGGCATGGGGGGATCTTCATTAGCACCAGAGGTTATGAGCTCGATCTATGGAGATACGATTTCTGGACTGAAACTAACAATTTTGGATTCTACAGATCCAGCTCAGGTGTTACAAGCTGCTCGAAAGAATCCCATTGCACGCACGTTGATCATTGTCTCCAGCAAATCTGGTGGGACGGCAGAAGTCAATGCCATGTTCCAATTTTTTTGGGGACGTGCACAACGTTCAGCAGGCGACAAGGCCGGTGAGCATTTTATTGCAATCACAGATCCGGGTACATCATTGGAAAAATTAGCCATTGAGCGAAAATTCCGCAAGATTTTCAATGCAGATCCGAACGTGGGTGGACGGTATTCAGCACTTACTGCTTTCGGGCTGGTACCGGCAGCGTTGATGGGTATTGACGTGGAAAAGATAATTAGTTGCGCGTTGAAGATGGCTTTCGAATGCAGTCCAAGTCAACCCTTAGGTAGAAACCCGGGTATGGTCTTGGGAGTAATACTCGGTGAGGCATTCAAGCAACATAGAGATAAGCTAACAATAATCGCTGATCCTGAACTTGCTCCTTTTGGAACGTGGCTGGAGCAACTTATTGCAGAAAGTAGTGGAAAACAAGGAAAAGGGATTGTTCCGATCCATGGCGAGCCACCTGCATCCCCGCGTATGTATGGAGAAGACAGGTTATTTGTTTATTTACGGAGTAATGGCAAGTATGATAGGAAAGTAAAAAGCCTGCGCCGCACCAGAGAGATTGTCATAACTCAGGACATCCCGGACAATTCCTCGCTTGCTTCTGAGTTTTATAAATGGGAAGTAGCAGTTGCTACTGCCTGTTCCATTATCGGAGTTAATGCATTTGATCAACCAGACGTACAGGATAGCAAGACTCGTACGCTTGCTAAAATCTTATACTTTAAGAGTTACCAAACATACATGGATAACCGTCCTGTTTATGCAGAAAATGGGATACAGTTGCTTGGTAAAAAGATCCTGCCTGGTAAACTCCTGGATGATCAGGTTAGAGAATTCATTGTTTCAGGAAAACAGGGCGAATATATTGCCATCAATGCGTATCTTATGCGCAACAAGAAGAATGAGGCCATCTTTCAAGATTTGCGTAAATGGATAAGGGCAAAAACAAAACTTGCAACCATGATTGGTTTTGGACCGCGCTTCCTACATTCTACAGGCCAACTTCATAAAGGTGGAGCGAATAACGGGTTATTCCTGGTAATTACAGCTGATCCAATCCATGATTTCGAAATTCCACAAGAGGGGCTTAGTTTTGGAACATTGGAATATGGGCAAGCATTAGGCGACATTGAAGCCTTGGAAGTCCGAGGTCGACGACTACTTCATTTGCATTTATCCAATCCCGAGTTATTAAAAACTCTAGTAGAAAATATCATTCTTGATTAAAAAAAACCGTCGCAGGATGTTTATTCTTCCTCCGACGGTTTTTATAAATAGGTTTACCTTTATTTGTTTGTTGATAGCTTTTCCATATGCTCCCGTACCAGTTCGCGACGGAGTACTTTTCCAACTGTAGTTTTAGGTAGCTCGGTTCTAAACTCAACCTGTGTTGGAACCTTAAACGGAGCCATATTCTTTTTACAATAATCACGAATTTCTTCTTCTGTTGCAGTCTCACCTGGTTTTAGAACTATCCATGCTTTAACGGTTTCACCGCGATATGCGTCAACAACTCCCGCCACACCGACTTCAAGAACTTTTGGATATGAAGATATTACCTCCTCAACTTCGCGTGGCCAGACTTGATACCCACCTGGTTTGATCAATTCTTTCTTGCGATCGACGATATAAAAATAACCATCCTCATCCATTTTGGCAATATCACCCGTATACAACCAACCCTCCCGCAAGGTATTGGCTGTCTCAGTAGGCATGTTGTGATAACCTTTCATCACCTGAGGTCCCTGGATACATAATTCCCCCTCTTCACCTGTTTTAAGAGTGGTAGTACC
>Ga0209253_10001153_pt1 | contig 23027 bp, 18 predicted proteins | sample FrelakmetBRP12BR_FD_187145 | JGI IMG/M metagenome (GOLD analysis project Ga0209253, IMG submission 187145) | Freshwater lake sediment microbial communities from the University of Notre Dame, USA, for methane emissions studies - BRP12 BR (SPAdes)... | ecosystem: Environmental > Aquatic >...
AACCCAACCCCCGCTCCCAAAATTGCCACTGCAAAATTGCTTATCATTCAAAGACGATGTGTTTTCAAAAGGCTGCGGCTAGGCGGGGCTTCAGCTAATGGGTGGCGCGGCTGGGGGGCCCCCCGACGAGGCTCGGGAGATGTGGCTCGAAGTCACGCTGCGATTTCCCCAGCGAGGAAATCTTGCTCGATTCGCTCCGCGCTCTCCTCTTCGAGGAACCGTGCCCGCTCCTCGCTCATACGGACTTCTCACCACATCATCCCTCGCCTCATCCCCCAGGCGGGGGGATGCCGCGACAGGACCCGTTAGCGAGCCCCAGCGGCAATTTTTGGTCTCCTCTTGATTCTTGAAGGCCTAAAAAGTAAGATGAAATCAATATTGATGAGGGAAAGGAGAGGTCATGGATTTTTTATTGACTGACGACCAGAAGCTTTTGAGAGACTCGGTTCGGGATTTTGCTCAAAAAGAGATCCAGCCATTGGTCAGGCAGACGGATGAAAAAGGGGAGTGGCCCCAGGAGTTCACGAAAAAGCTCGCAGATATGGGGCTCCTCGGCATCATCATCCCGCCCGAGTACTCTGGGGCGGGCTATTCCAACCTGGATTATGTCCTCATCTTGGAAGAACTATCCAAGGTGGACCCGTCGGTGGGGCTTGTGGTTGCCGCCCATAACTCCCTTTGTTCCAATCATATTAACCTTTTCGGGACAGATGCCCAAAAGAAAAAATATCTGTCCCGCCTGGCATCCGGCCAGACTCTTGGCGCCTGGGGGCTGACTGAAGCCGGCGCCGGCTCCGATGCCGCGGCAATGAGAACGCGGGCCGAAAAAAAAGGGGATCACTGGCTGCTCAACGGTTCAAAGCTTTTTATCACCAACGGCTCTTTGGCTGAAATATGCGTTGTATTGGCGGTGACAGATCCGCTCAACAAAAGAAGCGGGATCTCGGCCTTTATTCTGGAAAAAGGAATGGCGGGATTCCGGCCGGGAAAAAAGGAGGACAAGCTCGGGATCCGGGCAGCTGACACTTCGGAGCTCATTTTTGAAGACGTGAAAGTCCCGGACGAAAATCTGCTGGGCAAAGTAGGGGAAGGATACAGAGGGGCCATGTCCATACTTGACGGGGGCCGGGTCAGCATCGCCGGTTTTTCTTTGGGAATTGCGGCGGGCGCCTTGGAAACAAGCTTGAAATATGCCAAAGAGAGAGTCCAATTTGACCAGCCCATCGCCAATTTCCAGGCGATCCAGTGGATGCTCGCAGACGGTTTCACCGAGCTCGAGGCAGCCCGGCTGCTCACATATCGGGCGGCTTGTCTGGAAGACCAGGGGAAAAAAATCCCCAAAGAATCGGCCATGGCCAAGCTCTATGCCTCGGAGTTGGCTGTCCGAGCTTCCTCCGTGGCCGTTCAAATCCTGGGCGGCTATGGTTTTTCCAAGGATTACCCCGTGGAGAAGTTCTACCGCGACTCGAAACTAGCCACGATCGGCGAAGGAACCTCTGAGATCCAGCGCTGGATCATCGCCCAAAAAGTCCTTTCCGAATACTGATGGACCTGATCAAAGAGATAAGACGAGGAAATCCGCGGGCGATCGCCAAAGCCATTTCTCTTGTCGAAAATGAAGGGTCGGCCGCCCAGCCGCTGATGAAGAAAATTTTTTCCTGCCGCAAAAACGCAGTCGTGCTGGGCGTCACCGGGGCTCCGGGAACGGGCAAGAGTACCCTGGTCGATCAGATGATCAGTTATCTCCGGGGAGCGGGTAAGAAAATTGGCATCGTCGCCGTGGACCCGTCCAGCCCGTTCAGCGGCGGCGCTATCTTGGGTGACAGGATCCGGATGATGCGGCACAGCGTGGATGCGGATGTTTTTATCCGGAGCATGGCCACCCGCGGGCATCTGGGAGGCCTGGCCAAGGCGACGGGCGAAGCCATCGCGATTTTTGAGGCGGCGGGGAAGGACTATGTGCTCGTCGAGACCGTCGGAGTCGGTCAGGACGAGGTCGAAGTCGTGAAGCTGGCCGATGTGATTCTCGTAGTCCTGACTCCCGGAGCCGGCGATGAGATTCAGGCTTTCAAAGCAGGGATCATGGAGATTGCCGATATTTTTGTCCTCAACAAGGCCGATACTGCCGGTGCGGAGAAGATGGAAAGGCAACTCAAGGCCATGATCGAGCTGGGCCTTCAGAAAAAAGACATCCCTTCGGTCGCAAAAACTGTGGCGACGAAGGGTCAAGGGATAGACGCTCTGATGGCTGATGTTTCGAGGCTGACGGGCGCGCGGAATCGGAAAGAACAGGAGGAACGGCGAAAAAGGCTTCTGTCTTGGATGTTAAGGGACGTGATGAAGGAAAAAATATTCGAGCTCATCCGCCGGAACATTTCTGATTCGTCCTTTGAAAAGCTTGTGACTGAAATTTATAATCGCCGGACCGACCCTTATACGGTCGCCGATGAATTCATCGCCTCGTTGAAGGATAAATTATAGTCATCTGGGAGGCGGCCGCATGAAAATAAGAACGATTGAACATATCGGGATTGCCGTCCGGGACCTGGAAAAGAACCTGTCCAGATGGACAAGTCTATTTGGAGCAAGGAGCGGTCCGGTCGAAGAAGTTAAAGAAAGGGGTGTCAGGCTCGCTCAGCTGGATTTTTCCAAGGGGCCGGCTGTGGAGTTGATCTCGCCCCTGGGGGAGAATTCTCCTCTGGCCAAGTTCCTTAAAGAACGAGGCGAGGGAATCCATCACTTCTGTTTTGAGGTTGACGATGTCGGGGCCATGATGGAAAATCTCAAAAAGGCAGGCCTCGAATTCACTACCGAAAAACCCATAAAAGGTGGGACCGGAACCTTGATTGCTTTCGTCCATCCCCGAAGCCTTAACGGCGTCCTTTTGGAATTGAGGGAGGCCAAAACCGGACCCCGGCAATGAAAAAGAGCTGCTCTTCCTGGTCCTTAGGATTATGGGAAAAGACTAGTCTTGATGGCTCAGGGTGAGAGCCCATCCCGCAAAAGCGCGCGCTTCTTCAAGATCTTGATCACTGGGGTGGCTCCGCGCTGACGCCGCCATATCTGCCCAAGCCTCGTGCTCGGGCGATCGGCTCAGAACTTCAGCCGCCTCCGGCGACACTTTTCCCCGGCAGGAAAAAGTCGCCACGACCTTAGCTTGAGAAGCCACGACCACGGCGTACTCTATGGCTTCCCTGGAAAGGCGGCTACCCGTCAGCGAGCCGTGCGTGGAAAAAAGAGCGATCTTCTTCCCTTTGGGAAGGTTCTTGAGAAATTTCTCGGCTTTGAAGGGGACGCTGTGAGAATGGACCGGAAACCCGACAAAAACAAGATTATATTCGTCCGCAGCTTGGACTTCGTCGATAGGTTTGATCGTTTTGATATCGGGCAGGGCCTCGTAAATGGCCTGGGCGACTTTCTTGGTGTTCCCGGTCCTGCTGAAATAAGCAACCAAAATCTTGTCCATGGGGCTATTTTTCCATAAATCCTAATAAAATTCCAGGCCTAGGTTGAGCGGGGAAGGCGGATTGTTATCGTTGTCCCCCTGCCGATCTCGCTTTCCACGCGGATTGACCCGCCGTGGTCTTCGATGATCTTCTTGGCGATTGGCAGGCCGAGTCCCGTGCCGACATCTTTGGTCGAAAAATAGGGGTCAAAAATCCTGTCGAGCAGGTCCTTTGTCATCCCTATACCCGTATCCTTGATCTCAAGAAGGAGATGCTCCTTTTCTTGAGCGAGGCTGATTTCTACAGACCCCTTGCCGCGGATGGCCTCGATTGCATTGATAAAGATGTTACGGAAGGCGATTTTAATTTTGGATTTATCGGCGCTCACGGGGAATGTGCTGCCTTCATAGATTTCTCGGAATTTGATTCTCGCGGAGAGCATTTTCTTGTATGGGGAAATGACATACTCGACTGCTTCTTTCAAGTCGAAATGCTCTTTGGCCAGGCTCGTTTCCTTGGAGAGTTCGAGGAATTCTTGAGCGATTTTCCTAAGATTTCCCACTTCGCGGATGATGTAGGACGTCGACTCCCGGAGCGCCCGCTCAAAATCTCCTCTTTTGTCCTCATAGACACGAAGAAGATGTTCCGCCGAGAGCTGGATCGGAGTGAGCGGGTTCTTAATCTCGTGAGCAACCTTTTGGGCCATCTCCGCCCAGGCGGCTTTTTTGCCCAGCTCGGCAATCTCCTGCTGGTGTTTTTTCAGGTTCTTGATCATCGCGTTGAACCCGTCGATCAGTGTTTTCATCTCGTCGTGGGAGGTGTGTTCAATCGAGATTTCCAGGTTTCCCAGGCTCACTTCCTTTGTGCCGGCCAGGAGTTTCTTGACCGGGGAGATTATCATTGCACCCATAGCTCTGGCGAAAATGAGCACGAGAGCGATGAAGAAAACCGAGATGAAAACGAGGAACTCGACCAGCTCGCCGGTGGCCTTGGTTATTTCCTGCCTCTCGAAGGGGAAGGGGAGCGAGATCAAAAAATGAGACTGGGAGATTGTGTAAGGGATGGTCAGGCTCTGGAACGAGAAGTTCCCGATTTTTTGCCTTTGGGTGTAAAAAGGCATATTTTTTGTCCTGATTTCGTAGTTCGCTTCGCCGTCTATGAGCTCGGGAAGAAGACCCCAATCATAGAATTCCCGGCGGCTGGAGGCGACTAGACGGCCTTCCTTATAGAGATTGACGTCGTTCGCTATGGCCGAGCTGATCCAGAAGACCAGGTCGTCAGGGGGGACGACGGGGGAGCCCTTTTCCCCCTGTTGTTGGAGCAGAAAATCCTGATAATCCTGGATGATATTCCGGGCAAAATTGGCCTGAATCGTTGCTTTCTCGATAAAACTCTGGGTAAAAACCCCGTTGAAAAAGCGTTGCGAGAAAAGACTGAAGAGAAGCAACGCAGTCACGGTTATGGCGATGAAGGCGGCGTAGACGCGGCTGGAAAAGGACCAGAGAATGTCCTTAATATTTATCTTCCCAAAAAAGGCGGGCAGGAAGAGGAGGAAAAGAAACGACAGCGCCCCATAGAAAAAGAGAAGCTTCAAGAACTCCACCGCCAGCCCCTGGGCATTCTTTTGCGGGATGAAGAGAGAATAAACCCGGTTGTTCAGGAGAAAATAAAAGGCGGCGTATCTTTTTTCCTTGTCGCTGAAAGAAGACCAGACAGGGTCCAAAGACTCCTGGATGCGTCGCAAGAGGTCCGGAGAGAGGCCTGCTGATATCTTGCCGGGACTGAATACAAGCCTTCCGGCCGGGTCATAGATGGCGAACCCAAAATCCTGTTGATTGAGCGAAGGAAGGGAGCTCATCTTCAGCAGTTCAAAATAGGGATTGGCCGAATAAAGGAAGGGAAGCGTCTCGGGATCGATCGTCAGGTAAAAGGCGATCCTGCCGAGATATTGACCCGCCGAGAACCAGTCCTTGTATCCGAGTATAAATTCCCTCTCTTTTCCCAGGGAGGGAACCGTCAACCGGGAGACCGCCCAAGTCTGGCTGAGAGGGAGCGTCATCTCAGGCCCATAAAGCTGGGGAATATTGAGGGAAAAACGGGACAGGATTTCGCTCTGGGAGTTGAGAATTTCCAGGGTGGAATACCAGTTAAATTTCGCTACCAACGTATTTTCCCAGAGGGATCGGGCAAACTGCGACTGACCGGGGCTGAGGAGATAGGAAAGAACGGCGTTTTTTCTCTTTTCAATCTCCGGGATGGATTGCCGGACCAGAAAGTCGGCCCAATTTTCCTGGGCGACAACGGTTTCGTGGAGGAAGCTTTGGACAATTGAACGCAGATGAGAGGAGGACTCGAGATGGAGAAGATTGTAGTTGAAAGCGGTCATGAGCATGAGGCCAGCAAAGAGAATCTCCTTTTTCCTGAGCACTGCGGGCTGGCGGGCCAGGAAAAACAGGAAGGCCAACGTTGCGGCCTTAAGGATGGGCACTAGGGGGTTGGCCCATTGATCGAAGAAAATCAATAGAGAGAAAACGGCGAGAAAGAAGACGAGAAAAGCTCCTCCGGCGTGGGAAGAGTTCAAATGGACCGTCCGAAAAGCCAAGAAGGCGAGGAGTGCGACGCTGAGAAAGAGAAGAAGCAGGCTCAAATGCAGAAGGAAAAAAGGAAGGCCCGCCGCAAAGCGAAGCAGGTTGATATTCGAGTTGAGGACAACGCTGGAAACGATTTTTTGGAAGGCCAAAAGCAAGAAAAACGAGATGCCGCTGAGAATGATATTGACCGGCCAAGCCACCATCACAGGCAATTTCGGCCGGCTTTTTCCGAGGAGATGCAGGGCGGCAATAACTAGGCTTCCGATGATCAAAAAAAGAAAGAGAGAGGTCAAAAAGATGTCAGCCGGCGATTGCGTCAACCCTCCCAGCGATAGGAAGCTGGCCAGGGAAGGTGAAAAGAGTGGCAACGCCCGCATTCTTTCCAGACGGCTCAAAGGGAAAAAGAGGAGTCTTAGTCCGGAGAGGGCCAGGATAAGGAGAAGGACGGCATATCTTTTTTTCCCGGAAAAAGTGAAAAAAAAGCGCGCCAGGTAGATGACAAGCAGGAGCAGGGACGCCCCGAAAAGAAGCGTGAAAAGAAGGAACAGGTTTTCCTGGAGACGAGACTGAGAAGAAACAAGAGAAGGGGAACTCAGGTTCACAGTAGCCACAATCCTGTTTTGTAAATTCCGCAGGGGGAAAAAGACGGTCTGGATCTCATTCCGGAGCCGTGGCTGACCGATGTATTCATCTTTGTGCCGGGAAAAGAGCTTTTCAAACCCGGACACTTCTTCCCGGTAGTCCCAGTAGTTGATCAGGCAATTCTTCTGGAGTTTCCGCTCGAGGAAATGATAATCCGTGAGATAGGGGGCTCTGATCTGCGGCGCAAAGGCCAACAGCCTGAAGAGAACGACTGACTCAGACTGGCGGATCGCCTGGGAGGAAATTAGATAAAAAGAGGCTTTATTGCGGACAGGAAGGGATGAGTCCGGAGAGGCCGGCCTGAAATCGGTGACATTTCCCAGCCATGCCGCCAACGCGCCGTTTTCGTCATAATAGGCCACACCCTCGATTTCAGGATTCAATTTCAACGCCTTGAAAAGCTCGAAGATCTTGTCTTTGTCCCGGGGGAAGGGAGAGCTGAGGAGCGCCTTATGTTTGAGCTGGAGGCCTGCCTCAAGAGCGGCAAATCCGCCCTTTATGGATTCTGTTTGTTCCCTTAAGGCCCGAAGATTTCTGGCGTAGTACTTGGACGTGAGGAGGGATGGCAGAAGAACGGAAAGCCCAAGAAAGAGGAGTGATAGGAGAGTCCCAAAAGCGAACCCATAGAGAAGTTTGTTCTCGTGGAAAGGGGGAAGGCGCCGCATTACAGTTTCTCGGCTTTGATTTCAGTGATTTTCCAATCCATGTCTTTGACCAGATAAAAAAAGACTTGGAGGACGTACTGATTGTTGCTTTTTCTGTTTTTAAAAGACCACCTGGCCTTGAAAATAAGGCTGTTTTTTTTCGCTATTACGGGAAGTTCGCTGTCGGCGTAAAACTCAAACGTCAGGAAAGTCGAGTAGATCTGGCGGAACAGGAAAAACGCCTGCTCGGAGGAAACCTGGTCGGAGAATGAGATCGGCTCGGGCAGAGAGATATTGATCTGATTTTTTGGGGAGAGGAGAGCATAGATGAGCTTGGCGTCGTTCTGAAAGAAGGCCCTTTCGATGCTTTTTTCGGTTGGGGAGAACAGCGAGAGGGTCAGAAGGATTGGAAGAACGCCGACAGAAACCACATCTGAATGGTATCACATATTTTTCGGCAGAGGCAAGCCGGCCTAACCTTTGGCTTGGGTTTCGCCATGAACGATCGTCTTGAGCTCCTGTTTGATCTTGTCGATCGTTTCCAGTTTGTCACTTATTTTGGCAAAAAGATGCTCCTGGCCCTTTATCCCTTCCTCGATGAGAAAAGCCGCGCTTTCGGAGCGGCTTTTGAACAGGCCGGCATCGACCAGCATGTTCAGTTTTTTATTGCTTTCCTCATTGACCCGTATAGTCAGAACCGTGTTTCTTGACGAGAGCGCTTTGTCAATGGCTTTCTTGATTGATTCGGCAGTCTTGACGGCGAATTTTTCCACCTGGTCGCCGATTTCGCCGAAGGCCGCCTCAACCTGGTTCTTTTCTTTGGTTCCTTTAGTCTTCTCTTTTCTGTTCTCCATAATCGCACCTCGCATATTATTGTAATTAAGTTACAAATTACAAGATAAAGAAAATGGCGAGGTTTGTCAAGAGTTTTTTCCGAAAATTAGGGGACTTCTAGAGAGGATAGAAGCCGGGATTTATTCTAATTCGGTTGTTTTTTATTGAGCTTCTTTTTTCTCTTCCGCCTGAGTTTCTTCCTCGAGCTTTTTTGTCCTCGCGGCATCCCTGATACTGCTGATTCCGGCGATGAGGGCGATAAGTCCGCCAAAAAAGAGGATAGGCGGGATGCAGCCAAAAACGAGCTCATAGAACTGACGCCACCAGACAAAAATAACAAGCCAGAGGCCCAACGCCATGGCAATCAAGCCCGCGATGATGGCTAAGTATTTGCCCATAAAAACACCTCCTCTTTTTTTGGGTTTAGTCGAGCCGCATTATAACAAAACTCACGCCGAGAAGCAATAATTTTTCTTTAGGCGGGCTTTTTTCATGGACCGAATCTTAGGAATCAGATAGAATCTAAAAACGAACATAACAAAAAGAGGAGGTCTCATGAGAGCCTGGCTTAGTCGGAGCGCTGTTCTCTTTCTCGTCTTTTTTCTGGGTTGGGAATCGGGGCCGTGCCTTCAGGGTGCTGGCGAACAAGAACCGTTTTCTCTGGGCGCGACAAAAATCGCGTCGGGGGCATCCGCCTCGGGCTACCTGCAAGTGCCCGAGCGGGACGGAATCGGGACGTCTATTCCATTCACTGTTATCCATGGAGCCAAGAAGGGAAAGACCCTTGCGCTGGTCGCCGGGATTCATGGCTATGAATACCCTCCTATCCTGGCTCTTTACCGGCTGAAAGACGCCATCGACCCGAAAGACTTGGCCGGAACCGTCATTTTCATCCATATCGCCAACCTGCCTTCCTTCCAGAAAAGAGTGATTTATTACAACCCGTTTGATTGGAAAAACCTTAACCGGGTTTTTCCGGGCAACTCGGAAGGCACGCTCAGCCAGCGAATCGCTTTTGTTCTGATGGAAGAAGTGATCAAGAAATGCGATTATCTCATCGACCTTCATTGTGGGGACGGGAACGAGGCCCTCATTCCTTACTCATACTGGATGATCAGCGGTGATAAAAGAATGGACGAAGTCACAAAAGACATGTGTCTCGCCTTCGGTATAAAATATATTGTCATTGACGAAACCAAGACAAAGGACCTGGCTGATTCCAAGTACCTGGGCAATACGGCGGTTCTTCTCGGCAAGCCGGCCATAACCACAGAATCAGGGTACCTTGGGAAAACCGATGAAGAATCCATCAGCCGGAATGTCAGCGGGATCTTGAGTGTCATGCGGCTCTTCAAGATGATTGAGGGAACACCCGACCTCACTCCTGACCCTGTCTGGATTGACCGGTATGAAGTGGTTTATTCGAAGACCGACGGACTCTTTTTGCCACAAATCAAGATGGGCTACTATGTCAAGAAGGGTCAAAAAGTCGGCATTGTAACAGACTACTTGGGGAATCCAAAGGAGGAGCTGCTGGCCCCCTTCAGTGGAATCATGCTCTATATCATCAATACTCCGCCGACAAACACGGGCGAGCCGCTTTTTGAGGTCGGAAGGGTCAAGTCGACGGAATAAACCTGGCCGGTCATTGTCCTAATGGTTGAGATCATCGATGGGTCTTAAGGGCGTTATTTTTGACCTGGACGGGACCATTGTCGACGTCTCCTATGACTGGAGCCGGATCAGGGCCGAGTTGGGAACCCGGGGAATTCCTATCCTAACCTATTTGAGCGGCCTCAAAGAGCCGGAAAAATCGTGCAAGTGGGCGATCCTCAGGAGATATGAAACCGAAAACACCACTCAGGCCCGCCTCAAGCGAGGAATGCGGGGATTCCTGAATCTTTTATCTCAAGAAGGGGTAAAGAAAGCTCTCGTCACCAACAACAGCCGGGAGAACGTCGAGTTCCTGCTGCAGAAGTTCGACCTGAAATTTGACTGCATCATCTCCCGGGAAGGCGGACTCTGGAAGCCTTCCGGGGCCCCGCTTGTTGATGCTTTGAACAAGCTCGGGCTCGTGAAAGAGGATGTGGCCGTCGTCGGAGACTCTGTTTTTGATATCAAAGCCGGCCGGGAGGCGGGAATCAAAAGGATTTTTTTGCTCAGCCGGGAAAAAAAGAAGTTCGCCGGCAGCGGGGCAGAGGTTTTCCGGACGGTCAGGGCTCTTCAGCACAGAATTCAGGAATTGTGGACTCGGGGAGGGGACCGGGAATAGCCAAAATCTTGGAACGAACTCAAGGAAGGCGAGTTATACTAATAGGAGCGTTAGAAAGAGGTTAAGGAGGTTGGCTATGCGAATGATCCGTCATTCTTGGTTCTATGGATTCGGGTTCGTTGTCCTTCTTCTTCTTTTGGTTCGGCAGATATATGCCGACGGTTTCATCATTCCTAACCCCCGGCCGGGAGAGGTCATTCCTCCCCTCTCTGTCAAATACCACAGGGTCACGGTGGAGATTCGCGACCAGGTGGCCAAAACTTCCGTCGACGAGGTCTTTATCAACAATTTTGACAGGGATATCGAGGGGACTTTTATCTTTCCTTTACCCGAAGGAGCCTCCATTTCCCAGTTTGCTATGTATATCGGAGATAAAAAAATCGAGGGAGAGGTTTTGGACAGCGGCCAGGCCCGCAAGGTCTACGAAGATATCGTCCGCAGGCTGAAGGATCCCGCACTCCTCGAATATATCGGCCGAAACACCTTCAGGGCGAGGGTCTTTCCCATCCCGGCGCGAGGGGAGAAAAGAATTCAGCTTTCGTATTCCGAGATCCTGAGAGCAGAAAAAGGATTTGTCCGCTACGTCTATCCTTTGAATACCGAGAGATTCTCTTATCGGCCGATTGAGGACGTGACCATTGCTGTAAAAATCGATTCCAAGGTCCCTCTCACCAACATTTATTCTCCCTCGCACAAGGTTTCTGTCAGGAAAGAAAGCCCGACCAGGGCCACTCTTGGTATGGAAGAGAGAAACGTCAAGCCAGACAAAGACTTTGTCGTCTACTATGGTGTCTCTTTGGACGATATCGGGATGACCTTCCTCAACTATTCCGATAAAGAGAACAGCTTTTTCATGCTCCTGGCCGCCCCGCGCTATGTTGAAGCCAGGGAGAAAGTCATCAACAAGAACGTCGTCTTTGTCCTCGACAGCTCCGGGAGCATGAGTGGGAAAAAGATCCAACAGACCAAGGAGGCGGCTCGCTTTATCATCAATCACCTGGATGAGAAAGACCGCTTCTCCGTCATCGACTTTGACGATGGCGTCAGCCTTTTTTCCAGCGAGCTTGCCCCTGCCAACACGGAAAACAAGGAGAAAGCCATCAAGTTCATCGACGCGGTTGAAGATTCGGGAGGGACAAATATCAATGAAGCTCTCCTCAAGGCGTTGAGCCTGATGTCGCAGGGAGAACGGCCCAATTATATCCTCTTCTTGACTGATGGACAGCCCACGGTCGGGATCACCGGAATTGGAGAAATTTTGAAGAATATCACTGCCACAAACACGTCCAAATCGCGCCTTTTTGTGTTCGGCGTCGGCTATGACGTCAATACGGAGCTCCTGGACAAGATGTCTGCGGAAAATCGCGGGACGTCCGTCTATGTCGGCGAGAATGAGGACCTCGAAGTGGCCGTCTCCAGCTTTTATGAAAAGATCTCCTCACCGCTCCTTGCCGACCTGGCCTTGAGCTTCAAGGGAATTGAAACATACCAGGCCTATCCCCAGACATTGCCGGATCTTTTCAAGGGTTCCGAGCTCATTCTCCTTGGGAAATACAAGGGCAGTGGCCCACTTTCAATGGTCCTTACAGGAAAAGTGGGCAAAGAGGAGAAGAGGTTCGTCCTGGAGGATCAAAAACTCGCTCAGGATGAATCCTATAATTTTTTGCCCCGGCTTTGGGCCACCCGGCGCTGTGGCTATCTCCTCGAGCAGATCCGCCTCCAGGGACCGGAAAAAGAGCTTATCGATGAAGTGCGGAACCTCGGCGTGAAATACGGCATCGTGACACCCTACACCTCGTTTCTGGTGACAGAGGAGGAGAAGATGTCTATTGCAGCTGCAGCGCCAGCAGCCCAGGAAGCTCTCGACGCACGAAAAACAACAGGAGCGGGCGCGGTTAAACTGGCCCAGGTCAACCAGCAATTCAAAGCACAGGAACAGGCCCCCGAGGTGAGCTCACAGCTGATCCGGTATAAAGCGGACAAGACATTCTACCTCAAGGACGGAGTCTGGGTTGACAGCGTCTATAAAGAAGGGAGCCAGGCCGAGGAGATCCGATTCAGTTCAGACGCATATTTCCGCCTGATCGGCGAAAAACCTGGAATCGCCAAGTACCTTTCCGTGGCCGAGAATATAATCGTGAGCTTTAAAGGGAAGAACTACAAGATCACCGGAGAGCCGCCAAAATAAAACAAGCGTTCGAGAATCAGAACAATTTTCGTTTCCGAGAAACGAAAATCCCTATTTTTGAATGGTAAATTGTGCTCCCGCCAGAATTCTATGATACAATGGCTCGACTTCAAAAATAGGAGGCTGCGGATGGAACGGTCCCTGACATTAATGGGGGCTGGCTGGAGGCGCTTTTGGAGTTTCATAGCCGGTGCGGGAATGATTGTCGCGTCGGTGCTTACGATCCGCCATTTTTTCAACGCCAATTTTCCGGAATCCATTTTTTTGGGGTCTTTTTGCGATATCAGCACCTTCTTTAATTGCGACAGCTCCGCCTACTCGTCTATCGCCCAGGTCTGGGGCGTCCCCATGGGATATTTCGGGCTTGTTGTCGGCGCCCTTGTCGTTCTGGGAGCCCTTTTCCCGGCGCCGGGTTTTGAACGGACCAATAAGTCGCTTTCCCTGCTCAATGCGCTCGGCGTCATCGGCCTTTTCATCTACTCAGTGTTCTTTCTCAAAAGCCTTTGCCTTCTTTGCAGCGGCTATTATCTTTTTTCGCTATTCAGTTTTGTTCTTTTTTGGAAATATGGACTTGTCGCGGTCGGGAAGGCAGCAGGCGCTGGCGTACGCCCTTTTCTTTCCCCTTCGATTAAGTATCTCCTGGTTTTCGCGATGGTCCTGGCAACCGGCGCCTATGGTTTTCATCTCTTTTATCAAGCTAAGAAGGAGGCCCAATTGGGTGGAGTGGCAACCAGAGTCGTCAAGGAATATTACAGCCTGATCGAGGTCAGCAATCCTAGTTTTATTTCGCCCTTTTGGACGGCCAAAGCAACCGAACGTTTTGAAGATGCGCCTATCCGCGTCGTCGAATATGCGGATTTTCTGTGTCCTGATTGTGTGTTCCTCTATAAGCAGTTGAAGCTGCTCAAAAATGAGTATAAAGGAAAGATCAATATCGCTTTCCAGTTCTTCCCGCTCGATGCCTGCAATCAGGTCGTGCCGGAGAAGAGCAATCGGCACCCCGGCGCCTGCGACTTGTCTTATATGGCAGCTTATGATCCAGCCAAATTTAACGCAATTCATGACGAAATATTCGAGAACTTTGTCAAAGCCAAAAGCCCGGAATGGCGCTCATCCTTGGCCAAGAAATACGGTGTGGAAGGCGCCCCTAACGATCAGCCCACCGAAGACCTCGTCCAGAAGATCATGGGCACGGGCGCCGAATATGAAAAAACATCGGACCAGTTTACCTATGGACTCCGGTCGACCCCGACGCTCATCATCAACAACCGGATGATCATCGGCACTCTGCCTTACGCTCACCTCAAGGCTATTTTCGAGTCGCTTCTTGCAGAAGGCGCCCCCGCTGCCGGAGGGAAAAAGTTCATGGAGAATTGGATGGACCTTCAAGCTCGCCCAAAAAAGTCGGCCGAAAAACCCGGCTCCAAAAAATAGCCGAGCGCAGCTCCCGGCCCGCAAAAAAGCGCTCTATCGCACCGAAGATTGCCGATATGCAATTGTTGTTATCCCAAGATGAGGTGTTTTTTAAAACGCCGGCGCAAATCATGGCTTCACTTAACGGGTGGCGCGGCTGGGGGGCCCCCCGACCCCGGAGCGTTTGATGCCTCTGGAATATCTATTTGCATAATCAACAGAATGGTCCGCGAGGATGGCGGGGGGATGCCGCGACAGGACCCGTTGGCGAGTCTCGGCGGCGATTTGGGGTTGGATGGACAAATTGACCTGGTTTTCCGGCTGTGGTATAAAGCCAAAAGCCATGAGTGGACCCTTGTTCAGGACAAAGCCACTGCTCGAGCTCCTCTCGGAAACAACCGAAGCCGGTCATGCGCTGAAGAAGACTCTCCGTGTCTGGGACCTCATCGCTCTTGGCATCGGCTGTATCATCGGAGTCGGCATCTTCGTTCTTCCCGGGGTCCAGGCCGCCAGGCACTCCGGGCCGGGCATAATTCTATCCTTCGGGATTGCCGCCCTGTCCTGCGGCTGCTCGGCTCTCTGTTATGCCGAACTCGCCGCGATGATTCCCGTCGCTGGCTCTGCTTATACCTATGGCTATGCGACACTTGGCGAGCTCCCCGCCTGGGTCATCGGCTGGGACCTGATCCTCGAATATATGGTCGCAGCGGTGCTCGTCTCCACTGGCTGGTCGGCCTACCTCGTCAATCTGCTTTCGAACTTGGGGCTTCACCTCCCTCACGCCATCTGCGCTTCTCCCTGGGACAGGGTGCCGGGAACACTGAACTTGCCGGCAGTGTTCATCGTCGGACTCTTGACCTTGCTTCTCATACGAGGCATCAAAGAAAGCTCCCGCGTCAACCTGATCATCGTCGCGGTCAAGATCGCGGTTATTCTGTTCTTTATCGTGCTCGCGGTGAACTATATCAAACCAATCAACTGGAGGCCTTTTATGCCCTTTGGGTTCGGCGGCGTTATGACTTCGGCCGCAATCGTCTTTCTCGCTTTTGTCGGGTTTGATGCTGTTTCGACCGCTGCCGAGGAATCGATCAATCCGCAGCGGGATATGCCGATCGGTATCATCGCCTCGCTTATTGTCGCTACGATCCTCTATGTTTCAGTATCAGCGATAATGACAGGGATTGTGCCCTATTCCCAGCTCGACGTGGCCGACCCGATCGCGCTCGTCCTCAATGTCTTGGGCAAACCATGGGCCTCCATGATCATTAGCATTGGCGCGATTTCGGGGATCACGAGCGTCTTGCTTGTGCTGCTCCTCGGACAGCCCAGGATTCTTTTTGCCATGTCCCGCGACGGCCTCTTGCCCGGGTTTCTGTCCAAAGTCCACCCCCGTTTTAAGACGCCGCACCTGACTACGCTCACGACAGGAATCATCGTGGCGATTGCGGCCGCCTTGACGCCCATCAATGTCTCATCGGAGCTGTGTTCGATCGGCACCCTCTTCGCTTATATGATTGTGTGCGCCGGCGTGATCGTCCTGCGGTATAGCCGGCCCGAGCTCAAAAGGCCTTTCAGGGTACCCCTGTTTCCCGGGCTTCCCGCTATAGGGTTTCTGCTCTGCGGCTACCTGATGATCAGCCTTCCGTTTACGGCCTGGGAGCGGTTCATAGCCTGGCTCTTGATAGGGCTGTCCATATTCTTTATTTACGGCCGGGCCCACAGCCGGCTGGCCGAATCCCGGGGCCGCTGACTAAAGCTCCGGAGAAGCTCTAAACTTGCCTTTCTAATCTTTATTTTTTGGGAAAAAAAGAGGGAGGTTTTTGACTTCATTTTTTCGAATGTGTTATAAATGGGGGCTCATCCGATAGAGGAAAAGGAATGGGAGACATAACCCTTCTTGTGTTAGCCGCCGGCATCGGCAAACGCTATAAAGGACTGAAACAGATCGACCCGGTTGGCCCGTCCGGAGAGTTCATTTTGGATTACTCCATCTACGACGCCATTCAGGCCGGTTTCACTCGCGTTGTCTTTGTTATCAGGAAGCAGATCGAAGCGGCGTTCCGCCAAGCCATTGGAAGCTATTGGGAAACGCAGGTTCCTGTCGAGTATGCGTTTCAAGAGATTGACTCGGGACTCCCGAGTTCTTTTCCTCTCCCGAGCGGCCGCCAGAAGCCCTGGGGCACAGCGCATGCCGTTCTGATGACGCGGGCCTCTGTTCGCTCCCCGTTCGCCGTCATCAATGCCGATGATTTTTATGGCTCGAGCGCCTACCGCGAGCTAGGCGCCTGGCTCCCAAAAGCGATCTCGTTCGGCGGAGACCGTGATGAATATGCTTTTATCGGTTATCGCCTCAACAACACTCTTTCCGAATTCGGCTATGTTTCCCGTGGCGTTTGCGCGCTCGATGATAAGGGCTATCTCGCCGAGGTCGTTGAGAGGGTCAGGGTCGAAAGGGACGGACAGCGAGCCAAGACTCTTGATCAGAACGGCCGCTGGCTGAAGCTGAAGGGAAATGAGATCGTATCGATGAACTTTTGGGGGTTCACGCCGAAGTTGTTTAATCACTTAGAGACCGGGTTCAGCCAATTTCTTGAGCGCGAGGGCCAAACCACTGAAGCCGAGTATTACATCCCCTTTGCGGTTAATGAAATGGTCAAGTCGGGAAAGGCCCGGGTCAAGTACATTTCTACCGCCGAGAAATGGTTCGGTGTGACCTATCCGGAGGACGTGCCTTGCGTCCGTTCTCGCATTTGGGAGCTCGTCGGGGAGGGAATCTACCCTGAAAAAATCAGGAAGTGAGGAAAGGTCTAATTGAAAGAGAAAAAACATGATCTGAAGGCCGTTTTCTCCCAGTTCGCTATCGATGGAGACTATATCAGCCACAGGTTTTTGAAAGTCGGGCATATCAATGACACCTACCTTATCGAAGCCCGTTGCCATGGCGCTCTTGAGCACTACATCTTTCAGAAAATTAACCACTTTGTCTTCCGCGACCCGGAGAAGCTGATGTCCAATTTCGAGAGAATCACCGGGCATATCCGGGCCAAAGTTGAAAAGATGCCGGGAAGAAATCCCGACCGCGAGACCCTCAACCTGGCTCGGTCGAGATTCGGCAAGAGCTACCATCTTTCTTCTGATGGGGATTTTTGGCGTGCTTACCGATACGTTGGCGACTGCCATATCATCGAGATCGCCAAAAAACCGGAGCAGGCTTTTGAGGCCGGCCGAGCCTTTGGCTGCTTTCAGAAGCTCCTGGCAGACTTTCCGGCTTCGTCCCTTCATGAGACAATTCCTTTCTTCCATCATACACCGCGGCGTTTCGCCAGGTTCAAGGAAGTCCTGGAACAAGACTCGCAGAAGAGGGCCGATGGAGCGAGCGAGGCCGTTGCCTTTGTGCTCCGGCGCGAGCCGATGACCTCTGTGATCGCGAGAGCCCTGGAGGACGGCAGCCTTCCCCTCCGGATCACACACAACGACACCAAGATCAATAATGTCCTCTTTGATGATAGAACAGAAAAGGCCGTCTGCATCATCGACCTCGACACGACCATGCCGGGCTCGGCCCTTTATGACTTTGGCGACATGGTCAGGACAACAACGAGTTTTGCTGCGGAAGACGAGGAGGACTTGGCCAGGGTGAAAATGGAAATGGACATGTTCCGGGCTCTGGCTGCGGGCTATTTGGAGGAGGCGGGTGATTTTCTTACCGAGAAGGAACTCGAGCTTCTTGTTTTTTCGGGCAGGCTAATCACTTTGACCATCGGCCTTCGCTTTCTCACGGATTATCTCGAGGGCGATGTCTATTTCAGGATTCACAGGCCGGGTCAAAACCTGGACAGGGCCAGGGTGCAATTTGCCCTGGTGAAATCGATGGAAGACCAGGAGGAAGAGATGGAAAAATGCGTCCTCTCCCTCCGCCAGAAAGTGAAACGCTCTTCCCCCGGCTGCCTCGCCTGATTTCGCGCGAGTTTTTTCGTTTATTTTAAGAAAAGCCATTGAGGAGGAAGGGCCTGCTTTTCCATTCCCGGACTCTCGCAGAAAATTTGCAGTTTTCCTTCTTCGGACTTCTGAAAATAGGAGATTTTGAGGGGGTATTTTCCCGCGGCAAGGTTGATTTTGCCGCAGACTTCCCCTAGGACGAACACGCCGTTATTGTGGACGACTTCAGTGTCTCCAATGGACAGGGAGGCTGCGGCATTGGCCCTGATCGAAAATGTGTATTCGCCGGGCTTGTCAACCTGAATGTATCCTTTGAACAAAAGCGCGTACCCGCTTTCCTTTGACGCGGCGGGCTCAAGGCTGATGTCGAAGACCCGGCCCGTCTTCACCGGCGTAAGGCCGGCCAGGTCGGGGAGCATCGGCCAGCTGCCCTCATAGTAGGAATACTCCAGGCCGTTTCGCTCCGGGTCGATCAGGCTGACTGCGGTTTTAGCCACTCGGCTCATTCTTCCGCTCGGCAGGATTGTGCGCGCCTTGAGGATTGTGCTTCCGGTGAGATCGACCGGATTCGCCGGGTTGAGGAGGGGGGATTCCCGCGACGGCTCCGTCCCGTCCGTGGTGTAGCGCACTTCTGCCTGCGGGAAGGGCGGGTAGACCTTGATCGTTGTCGGGGCCTGGATGAGCTTTTTCCCTCCAAGCCCTTCAGGTGGAGGAAGCCTGAAGTTGACTTTCCTGGCCGCAAGACGCTCGTAGTGGGGGACGATGCGGACGCTAAAATCCTGGAAGTTGCGGAGCTCTTTTTTCGACCAGACGACCTCGCTAAGGGCCAGCATCCGGGGCAAGAGCATGTATTCCACCTGGGAGAAATCGTTTATGTATTCGGTCCAGATATTCCCTTGCGCTCCGAGGATGTGCTTGGCCTCTGTGGTCGTGAGCTCAGCGGGAACAGGTTCGTAGGAATAGACTTTCTCGACCGGCAGATATCCTCCGATCGCTCTTGGCTCATCGAACTGAGCTTGATAATAATCAAAATAACAGTGGGTCGTGGGAGACATGACGACGTCATGGCCGGATTTGGCAGCTTCGATTCCACCGATAAACCCTCGCCATGACATGACTGTGGCGTTAGGGGCAATCCCGCCTTCCAGGATCTCGTCCCATCCCACCAGTCTCTTTCCTTTCGAGGTGAGGAACTTCTCGATCCTCTTGATAAAGTAACTCTGGAGTTCTTTTTCGTCAGCCAGGCCTTCGGCTTTGATCCTCGCCTGGCACTTGACGCAGTTCTGCCAGCGGAGCTTGGGCACCTCGTCGCCGCCCACGTGAACGAATTGGCCGGGGAAGAGATCGATGACTTCAGAGAGCACATCCTCGAGGAAGGCGAAGGCTTTTTCGTTTCCCGCGCAGTAGACATCATAGATGATTCCCCATTCCGTGCCGACGTCGAACGGCCCTCCGGAGCAGGAGAGCTCCGGATAAGAAGCCAAGGCCGCCAGCGAGTGGCCCGGCATCTCGATTTCCGGGATGACCGTCATAAAATGCTTTCTCGCATAGTCAACGACTTCCCGGACCTCCTCCTGGGTATAAAATCCTCCATAAGGCGTTCCGTCAAACATCGTCTCTCTTCTCCACGCTCCGGTTTCAGTCAGCTTGGGATATTTCTTGATCTCGATCCTCCAGCCCTGGTCCTCGGTCAAATGCCAATGGAAAGTGTTCATTTTATACAAAGCTAGGATATCGATGTATTTCTTGACTTGATCCTTGCTAAAGAAATGGCGGCCGACGTCAAGATGCATTCCTCGCCAGGAAAATCGCGGCATGTCCTCGATCCTGACACAGGGGACAGACCAGCGAATTCCTCCGGCGCTGCCAGCCGCCCCGACCTGAGGCGGCAGGAGCTGGTAAAAAGTCTGGACGCCGTAAAAAAGCCCGGCCGGGGCCGGGGATTCGATTGTGACCGATCCTTTGCTCACGGAAAGCAGGTAGCCTTCGTTTCCAAGCCTGGCCAAGCTGCCTTTTGTCCTAAGGATGATGGCATCCTTATAGGTCTTGCCGGCCGCTTTCAAGACTTCAACAGGGAAACCCGTCGCCTGACGCAGTTCCGCAGCCAGGTCTTCTCCCACGGCCATCCCTTCTGCGAATTCCGTTTCAATCACGACTTTGGTGTTCGGCCCCAACTGAAAATGACCTGAGTGGGTCTCGATTTTAGCGGGTTTGGGAATTATCGACACTCCGGTGTGAGCCGGCTTTTTTTGCCCGAAACCTGATGAATAAAGAAAAAGCACACAAATTGCAAAGATGAGCAAAACCCTGGTTTGCCTCATTTTTCCTCCTTAGTATTTTTCCTGAATTGGATTTCTTATGAAGACACGGCGCGATTCGATTATTCCAAATCTGGTGACCTTGTCAACAGAATTTTACATTGGCCAAAGAGATGCCATCTCATTTTTCCCTCCCCTTGATTTATGCCCGTCATTTGATGAAAATGGGGGGGACTTTTTCAAGGAGAAAAATAGTGAGAGAAAAACTCCTTTTGATTCCCGGGCCGAGCCCAGTGCATCCTCGTATCATCGGCAGCCTGGCCCAGCCGACCGTTTCGCATGTCGGGCCGGAGATGGTCGAGGAGATGACAGCCGCCCTTGCCAATCTGAAGCAGATTGTTTTCTCGGAGAGGGGAGAGGCCTTTATCATCGCCGGCGCAGGGACTTTAGCCATGGAGATGGCGCTTCTCAATACTGTGGATAAGGGAGATAAAGTTCTCGTCCTTTCCCAGGGTTTTTTTGGCCATCGTATGGCTGAAATATGCCGGAGCTTTGGCCTTGACCATGACATCGTGCAAAGTCAATCGGGCAAGGCAGTTTTGCCTAAAGAGTTAGAAAAGAAACTCGGGGCGAGCGGATACAGGACGGTTGTCTCTACTCATGTGGATACGTGCACCGGCGTTTGCGCGCCGGTACGGGATTATGCCGAAGTTCTCCGGGGCCGTGATGTGCTTTTCATCGTGGACGGTGTTTGCGCCACCGGAGGGATTGAAGAGAGGATGGATGATTGGGGCATCGACGTCATCCTGACCGCCGCCCAGAAGTGCTTTGGCGCGCCTCCAGGGCTGGCCGTTCTCGTGCTTTCAGAGAGGGCCATGGAAAAAAGAAAAAGCATCAAGGCTGTCCCGGCCTATTATTCCGACCTCCTTCGCTGGCTGCCCATCATGAAAGACCCGTCCAAATATTTTTCTACTCCCTGTGTCAATGAAGTCAGGGGGTTCTACGAAAGCACGAAGATCGTGCTCGAGGAAGGAATCGAACAGAGATTTTTCCGCCATAAGCAGTTCGGCCGGGCCATCCGCGCCGGCCTAAGCGCGGTCGGGTTCACTTTTTTCCCGGAAACGCCTTTCTTGGCGGATACGCTGTCCGTGCTCAATTATCCCCGGGGCATCGACGACAAGCGCTTCCGCAGCCTCTACTATGAGAACGGGGTGGTCGTGGCCGGCGGGTTGGCGGAAACAGCCGGAAAGGTCTTTCGGATGGGGCACATGGGCAACCTCTCCTCCTTTCAGGTCAAGTTTGCTGTTGACGCACTGGAAAAGACGTTGGAGTCGCTGGGCCACAAATTTGAGCCAGGGTCGGGCCTGCGCGCCGCCCAGGCCGTTCTCGGTGAATAGGAGGAACGGACATCATCATGAAGAGCAAAGTGTATTTTATTCCCGCAGACAAGAAAGAGGGAGAAAAAGCCTTGGCCAAGAAAGCCGAGAAGCTTTATCTTGAGCTCGGCCTGAACCAGAAAATCGAAAAGGACTCTTTTGTTGCCCTAAAAATCCACTTCGGTGAAAAGGGGAACACGGGTTATATCAAGCCGGGCTGGCTGGAGGAGATCGTCCGCCGGCTGCAGAACAGGACGCCCCGCGCTTTCTTCACGGACACAAACACTCTTTATGTGGGCATGAGGTCAAACGCGGTTGATTACATCCATCTGGCTGCCCAGCATGGGTTTTCCCTCGACAGGACCGGCCTTCCTGTTCATATCGCCGACGGACTCATCGGCGAAGATGACGAGGACATCGATATCAACCTCAAGAGGGTGAAGTCCGCCAAGATTGCTGCGGCCATCCTTCACTCGGATTTTCTCCTCTGTTTGAGCCATCTGACGGGGCATGTTCAGACCGGTCTCGGCGCTGCGATAAAGAACTTGGGGATGGGCTGCGCCTCGCGCGCCGGCAAACTGGAGCAGCATTCCGAAATGCACCCGCGGATCAGCCCCAAAGCCTGCAAGAATTGCGGGATCTGTCTCGATTATTGCCCGGAGCATGCGATTATTCAAAAGGAGGGGTGTGCTCAGATCGTGGATGATCGCTGCATCGGCTGCGGCGAATGCCTGGTCGTCTGCAAGGTGGGAGCAGTGAAGATGCGCTGGGACGAGGACTCGGCCCGCCTTCAAGAGAAAATGGCCGAGTACGCCTGGAGCGTTTCAGCCCGGTTCAAGGGAAAAATCGGGTTTCTGAATTTTTTGATCAAGATGACTAAGGATTGCGATTGCATGGCCAAGGACCAGCCGGAGATCGTGAATGATATCGGTATTCTTTCTTCGATGGACCCGGTGGCGCTCGATAAGGCCTCGGGGGATTTGGTCATTAAAAGGGCCGGGAAAGACGTCCTCAGAGCCGGCTATGACCTTGATTGGTCGCTCCAGCTCAAGCATGGCGTCAGGATCGGTCTTGGTTCCATGGAATATGACCTGATCGAGCCGGATTGAATTTCAGACCGGCGTGGTTGAGAAATCGGGGAGGGGGGATTCGAACCCCCGACCCCAGCGTCCCGAACGCTGTGCGCTAACCAGGCTGCGCTACTCCCCGTGCCGGTAAACATTATAACGAGAAACGGGAAAAGATAAAAGCCCGAAATAATCCTTGTAAGCATCTCCGTTTGTGTTATTCCATGTGGCGCAGGAAGCCACCCTCTGCCCCCGTACCCCGGGGAACCAGTCCCGTCGGTTCCCCCCGTCAAGGCTCGGGTTTGGGTTCGTCAGCCCGCTCGTTTCCCCAGCGAGGAAACTCGCTCCGACTCATCC
>Ga0209253_10001154_pt1 | contig 23026 bp, 22 predicted proteins | sample FrelakmetBRP12BR_FD_187145 | JGI IMG/M metagenome (GOLD analysis project Ga0209253, IMG submission 187145) | Freshwater lake sediment microbial communities from the University of Notre Dame, USA, for methane emissions studies - BRP12 BR (SPAdes)... | ecosystem: Environmental > Aquatic >...
CTGCTCGCCGCGATCTTCGTCTTCCCGGCGGGCATCATCCGCGCGCCCGGAGGTTGGCTCTCCGACCGCTACGGGGCACGGACGGTGATGTACTGGGTGCTCTCGGTCTGCGTCGTGACCTCGTTCCTGCTCATGTTCCCCGACGTGGAGCTGGGCTTCCTCGTTCCGGCCAGGTACGCCACCGCGGGCGCCGGGCCGCGCTTTTCACTGCGGATGAACCCCTACATCTTCACGAGCCTCGTCTTCGTGCTCGGCATCGCCATGGGCATCGGCAAGGCGGCGGTCTTCAAGCACATCCCCCACTACTTCCCGGACAAGGTGGGCTCGGTGGGCGGCCTGGTGGGCGTCATCGGAGGCCTGGGGGGATTCGTCATGCCCATCCTCTTCGGGGCGATGACGCAGGCGACGCACCTGCCCACGACGACCTTCGCCTTCCTCTTCGCGCTCTCGGTCACGTGCCTGGTGTGGATGCAGGTGGTGGTGCGGAGGATGTCGAGGGAGGCCGCGCCGAGCATTGCGGAAGAGCTGGAGGCGGGCCTGCAGGCGCAGCGTTGACAGCCCCCTGCACGGACCCCTCCGAGGATTGGCCTGCAATGGTGCATTGCTCGCGATGCCGCAACGCGTCACCATGGCCTGCGGCGGGGAGACACCATCTGTGAAGCACCAGGCGCTGGTGTCGCAACGCGGGGGCGTGTCTTGAGCACCAAACGCTGGTCCAAGCGGTGGGTCGTCATCGCGTGCCTGGTGGGCATGCTGCTGGGCGTTGCGGGTTTCACCTTCGACTACGCCGCCGGGCTTTCCTACCTGAGCAGCAACCCGAAGGCGTGCGTCAACTGCCACATCATGAACGACCAGTTCGACTCGTGGCGGAAGGGTCCGCACCACTCCGCGGCCACCTGCTACGACTGCCACCTGCCCGTGACCTTCCCGGAGAAGTACCTCGCGAAGGGGCGCAACGGCTGGCACCACTCGGTGGGCTTCACCTTCCAGCCGTCGAGCACCGGCAACCCCGACGAGAAGCTCCTCTTCCAGGAGCCCGTCCGCATCAAGGATTCCAACAGCCAGATCCTTCAGGACAACTGCCTTCGCTGCCACCGTGACCTCGTCGACGAGGTCGTCCGGGGCAGCTCCTGGGCCGACGACGCCATTCGCTGCGTGCACTGCCACCGAGGGGTGGGGCACGGGGCATCCAGCTAGGGGAGACCATGGACAACGCAAGCAATCGCCGCCCAGTCGGCGCCTACATCGTGGTGGCCGCGATCGTCGCCGTCGTGACGGCCGGCGCCACGGCGCTTCTCGTCAACATCTTCCAGCGCAAGCAGGAAGCCAGGAACACCTACGTGAAGCTTGTCGAGGTGAGCGAGAACGACGTGGACCCGGCCAAGTGGGGCGTCAACTGGCCGCGCGAGTACGACGGCTACAAGCGAACGTCCGAACCCACCAGCACCAAGTATGGCGGCGGCCAGAGAAGCTCCGAGGGGGCGCCGCCGCCGGAGAAGTCGGTGCGCGATCCGTGGCTGACCCGGGTCTTCTCGGGCTACCTCTTCGCCGTCGACTACCGGGATCGCCGCGGCCATGCCTTCATGCTGCAGGACCAGGAGGCGACGAAGCGAAACGTGCCGTCGGAGGCCAAGCAGTCGGGCAACTGCCTCCACTGTCATGCGTCCATCATTCCGCTCTACAAGAAGCTCGGGAAGGAGGCCCTTCCCCAGGCCCCCGAGGCGGAGCAGATCCAGAGGGGCCTGGCGCTCGTCAGCGACATGAACTACTGGGACGCGCACAGGCTCCTCGAGCAGACCACGGGGGGCAAGGCGCACCCGGTCTCGTGTGTCGACTGCCACGACGCGAGGACCATGGAACTGCGGGTGACGAGGCCGGCCTTCATCACCGGCATCCAGAAGCTGGCGGCTTCGAGCGCGGAGGTGCCGCATCTGCCCAGCGTCGAGAAGTGGCGCCGCGGCGACAAGCAGAAGCCGTATGACCCGAACGTCGACGGGACGCGCCAGGAGATGCGCTCGTACGTGTGCGGCCAGTGCCACGTCGAGTACTACTGCGGCAAGGGAATGACCATCTTCTTCCCCTGGGCCGAGGGGCTCAAGGTGGAGCAGATGGAGCACCTCTACGACGGCATGCAGGTGAAGGGTCACCGGTTCAAGGACTGGACCCACGCCGAGACCGGCATGGAGGTGCTGAAGGCCCAGCACCCCGAGTTCGAGCTCTGGAGCCAGGGGATCCACGCGAAGAGCGGGGTCGCGTGCGCCGACTGCCACATGCCCTTCAAGCGAGAGGGAGCGCTCAAGGTCTCGGAGCACTGGGTGCGCAGTCCGCTGCTGGCCGCCAACCGTTCGTGCGCGACCTGCCACCCCTACAGCGACGAGGATCTCAAGGCCCGGGTCATCGCCATCCAGGACCGCCACTTCGAGCTGATGAGCCGGGCCGGCCAGGCGGCGGTGAGCATGCTCGACGCGATCGTGGCGGTGAGGAAGCCCTACGACGACAGGAACCGTCCTGCCGCCGCGGCGAAGGCCCGCGAGACGCTCGAGAAGAAGGACGGGGCCGCGAGGCTCCCCAAGGAGGACCAGGACAAGATGCTCGCCGCGGAGACCAAGGCCAACCTGCTCGCCATGTGGCGCGAGGTCGTGGAGAAGGACGCGGCCATCGCCGAGCTGGGTGAGCTCCAGCGAGCGGCGCAGTGGCGGCTCGACTTCGTCGCGGCGGAGAACTCCATGGGGTTCCATGCGCCGCAGGAGATGGCGCGCATCCTGGCCGAGTCGATCGACCTCTCGCGCCAGGCGGAGATCAAGGCTGCATGGTTGCAGAGGGGCAAGCTCGCCATGAGCGCACCGGAGCCATCGCCGGGCGCGAAGGAGCCAAAGAAGTAGCGTCCGTGAATCGGCGATTGCGTCGCGAAGCCAACGGACCCGATCACCTCCGGGAACCGCATCGTCGCCGGCAGCCCCCGGGGGATGGGCGCGACCAGGCCCGCCACGCCGGCGGGCGCCTGGACCGGCAGGAGCGCGCTCGGATGCACGGGCATGATGACGAGCACGCCACCGATCGGCGTGGTCTTCGTGAACTCGGTCATTGCCCGCACTTGCAGTCCTTGTCGTCGACTTGAAGACGCGATTCGGCGACGTCCGGGATGGCCAGGGATCGAGCCTTCCGCAAGGCAGACCCGACTCGGACGTGTACGGCGGTGCCTTCCCGGGTTACACGTCAGGTGGAGCCAGCGGTGCAGCGGCCCGACGGGAGGGGAACGAACATGAAGAGGAAGCGGACCATCACGCGGGCCCTGGTCCTGCTCGCCGGCCTGTCGGTGCTCCTCGCGTCCATCTGGCCGGCCGCGGCACGGCAGCCGACGTCAGCCGCGGCGAAACCCCTCCCCGCGTTCGAGAGGCTCAAGGGCCGATGGCTGCGGGCGACCGGTGGCTACATCGTCGAGATCCGGAACGTGGAACCCGGAGGGAAGGTGGAGGCTGCCTACTTCAACCCCCGGTCGATCCACGTGGGCAAGGCCGAGGCGTCCCAGGAGGGCGGGACCGTCAGGGTCTACATCGAGCTGCGCGACGTGAACTACCCCGGCTCCAACTACACCCTGACCTACGACGCGAAGAACGATCGCCTCGTGGGCCGCTACTACCAGGCGGTTGCCGGCGAGACCTTCGACGTGTACTTCGTGAGGCTGAAGTCCTGAGCTCGGTCCTCATCCGCGGACGTCCTCCTCGTTCACGGGCGCTGACGCCCCGCGCTTCGCACTTCTTGACGAATCCTGCGGCGGCGGCTTCACGGCGCCTGTGGGTCGCCTGGATTCCGTTCTGTGGAGAGTCGTCGACGATTCCTGCCGGGGCCGAGTAGGCGGGCGGCGAGAGCGTTTGCGCGTTAAGATCTCATCCCGATGGACCAACGACGCAAGATCGAGGCAGCCCATGAGCTTCGCCAGCACTTTCCAGAAGAACGTCGAGCCGCACGTGGACACGCCCGCCCAAGCCGAGGCAAGGGCCAATGCTGTGGCCAAGATCCAGGCCAAGGCTGATGCCAAGACAGCCAGGGCTGCGGCGCAGGAGGCTGGCAAGAAGGTCGAGAAGGGCGCACCGAAGGCCGCGGAGCCCGACAAGAAGGTTGGACCGCCGCACCCCTAGTACGACCTGACCACATCCGGGAGGGTCCGAGCGGTGGATCGACGCCGGTGATGGGCCCAAGGAAGCCGTAGGCGACGGCGCGGAGCGTGGCTTGGTGGTGGTCGCGCCGGATACCGGGCGCCTCGCGGGCAGCTGCCCGTGGGGCCTTGGACCTTCCGCGCGCAGCCTCTACGCCGGCTCCGGCGACGGGCGCCGCGCCCGGGCGAAGGCGGCGTGGAACTCGCCGAGTCGGCGGACGACGGTCTCGATCTCTTCCGGCGGCGGCAGGATGGTGGTGCGGAAGTGCCACGTCCCGGCGAGTTGCCCGAACCCCGATCCGGGGACGACGCAGATGCCGGTCTCTTCCAGCAGGGCGAGGCAGTAGGCCGTGTCGGTGACTCCCCGGGGGAGCTCGATCCGCGGGAACGCGTACATGGCCCCGGTGAGGGCGTTGCACTGGATGCCCTCGATCGCGTTCAGCCCCTTCTCCAGGCTCGCGGCGCGCTGGCGGAGGGACTCCAGGATCTCCCGGCGCTGTCGGTCGAAGAGCGCGAAGGACGGATCGCCGGGGCGTGGGGGCCGGACCATGACCCAGGTGACGATCTGGCCGGCCGAGTTGGCGCAGAGTGCCACGGACTGGAGCTTCTCGACCTCGGCCATCACGTCGGGAGGGACGTTGCGGCACTCGAGGTAGCCGCCCCGGTGGCCGCACTCGCCGAGGAACCCCTTCGACACGGAGTGGAAGCTGAAGAGGGACACGTCGAGGATCCCCCGCCGCACGAGCAGGCTGGCGAAGGAAACGAACCGGTCGCCTGGCCGGTAGACGTTCTCCTGGTAGACCTCGTCCGCCAGCACCGAGAGGCCGTGGGCCCGGGCGAAGTCGAGCATCATCGCCACGTTCTCCTCGTCGAGCACGGCGCCGGTGGGATTGCCGGGGTTGATCACCGCGATGGCGCGGACCCGGATTCCCTTCGCCACCGCCTCGGCGTGCGCCGTCTCGAGCGCCTCGCGGGACAGGCTCCAGTCCCGGGCCTCGTCGAGGAAGTAGGGCACCTGGGCGCCGCCGAGCAGGGTGATGGAGGCCGAGTAGAGCGGGTACTGGGGGATGGGGATCATCACCCCGTCGGACGGGGCGTCCACGAGCAGGCGCAGGACGGACTGGACGCCCTTGCTGGCCCCGTCGGTCAGGAAGACCTGCTCGGCGTCGGCGGGGATGCCGTCACGCTCGCGGACGAAGTCGGCCACGGCCCGGCGCACGAAGCGGTAGCCCTTGCTCTCGGTGTAGGCGCCGAGGCCGTGAACGGACTCGCGCAGGATGAGCCGTGCCGCCGCGCGCGCGTCCTCCGGGAAGGTGGCCGCCGCGGGGCCATCCAGCAGCTCCGGGTACTCGGAGAGGGCGAGGATCTGGCGGACGAACGTGAGGGGCTTCTGGCCCAGGGACTGCGGGTTGCCGATGTTGCAGTAGATGATGCGTCGGCCCTGGCGCTCCAGCTCCGCGGCTCGAGCCACGATGGCGCCACGGACCGCGTACTGGGTATCGCGGACCGCGTGGCTGACGTCTTGGAGCGTGAGGGACATGGCGCGCCTCTCGGGGGCCGACGGCGCGCATGGTACCAGACCGTGTGCCGGCCTGCCCGCCGGTGGACCTCGTCGTCGGCCTCCGACCGGCGAGCGCCCGGCCATCGACCCTGTCGTTCGCCGAGACCTCGTCGGTGCGGGAATCCCTGACGTTTCGACCTCAGGCCGGGCGACCCCCTCGAGGAGGCCGCGCCGGCCAGGCGTGGACCCATGGTAGGCGTGTGCCCCTGGGCGCGGGCGCACCACCCCCGCGCCCGACGGGAGGCCGCATGGCCAGGGTCGCATTCCTCGGGACAGGGCTCATGGGCGCCGGGATGGTCGAGGCGATGCTGCGCCGCGGCGTCGCGGTGGTGGCGTGGAACCGCACGGCGGCGCGGACCCGCCCGCTAGAGGCGCTCGGCGCCCAGGTGGCGGCGACGCCCGCGGCCGCGGTGGCGGGCGCGGAGCGCGTCCACATCTGCGTCGCCGACGACGCCGCGGTGGACGCCCTGCTCGCCGAGGTCGTGCCGGCGCTCGGCCCGGATGCCCTGGTCGTGGACCACACCACCGTCTCGCCCGCCGGGACGGCCGCGCGGGCGAAAGGCTGCACGGGGCGCAGGGTCGCGTTCCTCCACGCACCGGTCTTCATGTCGCCGCAGGCCTGCCGGGAGGGGACCGGCTGGATGCTCTGCTCGGGCCCGGCCGACGCCTTCGCCCGGGCCGAGCCGGCGCTCCGCGCCATGACCGGCGACCTCTGGTACCTCGGGGAGCGGCCCGACCTCGCCGCCGCCTACAAGCTCTTCGGCAACGCGATGATCCTCACCATCGTCGGAGGGCTCGCCGACGTGTACCAGCTCGCCAGGCAGGTCGGGGTCCGCGCCGAGGATGCCCACGGGCTCTTCTCGCGCTTCAGGCCGACCGCCACCATCGACCTGCGCGGGAAGAGCATGGCGGTCGGGAAGTTCCAGCCAGGCTTCGAGATGGTCATGGCGCGCAAGGACCTGCGGCTCATGATCGAGGCGGCTGCCGGCGCGCCGCTCTGCATGCTGCCGGCGCTCGCCGCCCGGCTCGACGAGGCCATCGCCCAGGGCCACGGGGCGGAGGACGTGGGCGCCATCGCGGCCGGGCGGCGACTGGAGTAGGCGAGGGAAAGCCGTCGACGCGCACAGCCGCCCGCGGCCTTCTTCGCGGCCGGGTCGAGCCGGTAGATGGTCTTCCCCTTCTTGATGATCTCGACGACCTGGATGTCGGCGAGTCGCGCGCGATCGATGGTCAGCGGGTTCTCCGACAGGATGGCGAAGTCGGCCAGCTTGCCCACCTCGATGGAGCCCTTCGTCTTCTCCTCGAAGTGCTGGTAGGCGCCCCAGAGGGTCATCGCCTTGAGCGTGACGATGGGCTCGACTCGGTGCTCGGGGCCGAGCACCGAGTCCCGGTGCCCGTCGCCCCAGCAGAAGGTGTGCATGGGAAAGAACGACGGGAACATCCCGGGCTCCCGGATGGCCTCGATCGGGTCTTCCCGCATGGGTTGTCCATGGATCACCACCGGCCGGCGTATGGGGTTGCCGTGCTTCGCGGAGGCGAGGCGCACCGCCTTGACGTACGGGTCGATGGCGGCGTCCCCGTTGGTGTGGACGAGGATCTGCCGGTCGTTCGCGAAGGCCCCGGACACGGCGGCCGTTGCCTCCTCGTCACTCATGGTGGGGTAACCCGCGCATTCCTCCTTCTGGCCGGCCTCGATGAGCGCGAGCACTTCCTCCCCGCCCAGCTTCGGGACGACCTTCCCCTCGGCCGTGACGTGCGCCGTCTCCTCCAGCACGCCGGTGGGCTCGTTCGAGCCCTCCTTTCGCCGGATGTGGCCACCGGCGGGGTCCGGGGTGCTGGCGGTGATCCCGGCCAGGGCGATCGGGGCGGCTGGACCATCGAGCAACTCCGGCTCCAGGACGGCGCCGCCAGATCCGATGTTTGCGGCTCCAACCGTGCTGGCACACTCCAGCCGTGGAGGAGATCCGCACACACCGTCGCTGAGGCGCCCACGCCGAGGGCGACATCGCTGCGCCGGGCGGCCGCCGAGCCGCTACCATGGGCTCCCGGGAATCCCGGCGGAGGTCCCCATGCGCGCTCTCGCTCTCCTCGCCTGTGCCGTCATCGGCTCGGCTGCCGCGCCGGCGCGCGGCGCGGACTTCCACGTGGATCCCGCCGGGGGATCGGACACCGGCGACGGGAGCGCGACCCGCCCGTGGCGCTCGCTCCAGTCCGTGATCGAGCGCCACGTCGAGACCCGGAACTGGCAGAGCCTGCCGTTCACGGGGAAGTCGCTGGTGCCGGTCAACGCCGGCGCTCCGGTGAAGCCGGGTGACACGATCTGGCTGCGCTCAGGCGACTACGGGGCGCTCACGATCCTGGGCGCCTACAACGCAGCGCCGGTCACCGTGGCGGCCGAGGCGGGGGCCACGCCGCGGTTCACGAGCGTGCTCGTTCGCTCGGCGCAGCACTGGGTCCTGCGCGGGTTCTCGGTGAGCCCCACGCACGGCACGTCCCCCGCCGCCGGGACCCTGGTCGTCGTCGAGAACCACGGCTGGAGCGGGCCGGCCAGCGACGTGGTCGTCGACGGCTTCGACGTGTTCACGGTGCCGGACGAGCGCGCCTGGGCGACGGCGGCGGACTGGGACGCCCGGAGCGCCAACGGCGTCACCGCCACCGGCGACCGCGTCACCGTGCGGAGCTGCTGGGTGCGGAACGTCAACTACGGCATCGCGGTCACCGGCCGGGGGAGCCGCGTCGAGCACAACGCGGTGGACGGCTTCTGCGGCGACGGGCTGCGGGGCCTCGGGGACGACGAGGTCTTCGAGTACAACCTGGTGAAGAACGCGCGGGACGTGAACGCGGACCACCGCGACGGCTTCCAGTCCTGGTCGGTGGGCCCTGGCGGCGTGGGCACCGGGGTGGTGCGCAACGTGACCTTGCGCGGGAACGTGATCATCGGCCACGAGCCGGGCGTCCGCTTCGCCGGCACGCTCCAGGGAATCGGCTGCTTCGACGGCACGTACGACGGCTGGGTCGTCGAGAACAACGTCGTCCTCACCGACCACTGGCACGGCATCTCGTTCTACGGGGCGCAGAACCTCCGCATCGCGAACAACACCGTGCTCGACCTGAACGCGGTGGACCCCGGGCCGCCCTGGATCCTGGTGACCGCGCACAAGGACGGGACGCCGAGCCGCGACGCACTCGTCCGGAACAACCTCACCACCGACCTCAGCGTCACCGGCGACAACGTCGTCGCCGGCGGCAACCTGCTCCTGCCCGCGGACCCGGCCGGCTACTTCGTGGACCTGGCCCACCTCGACGTGCGCCTGGCGGCCGGCTCGCCGGCGATCGACCGCGGCATCGCCGGCCAGGCCCCGGCGGCGGACGCGGACGGGATCGCGCGTCCCCAGGGCGCCGGCGTGGACGTGGGGGCCTACGAGTTCGCCCCCGGGGCCACGCGCCCGCCGGACGGCACCGCGGGTCCCGGCGGTGCCCCTCCGGGTGGCGGAAGCCCGGGCGGGGCCCTGCCGGCCCCTCCCTCGGGATGCGGGAACCCGTCCGGCGACCTGGCGCTGGGGCTCGTCGCCCTCGTCGCCGCGGCCGGGCGCCTCTGGCGGCGCGCCTGACGGTCCCCTGGCCCCGCTCGAGCTCGAGCGTGAAGAACCCCATGCCCGGCCCAGGCTCGAGCACGGTCATGCCCGCAGAAACGAGAGGCGAGAGGATCGCGCGCGGGTCCTGGACGAGCTTCCGCAGGGGATTCGCCAGGAAGGGGCCCAGCCACCAGGGACAGACGCAGGCCGCCACGGGCGAATCCTCCAGGGCCGCGCCTGGCGAGGAACAGGGCCAGCATGTCCCCCGCGATCGGCTCGCCTCCGCCCCTAGAGGCCGCGAGGCCCTCCCGGAATGGCGGTGGCGCCAGGGGAGGCGGCGAAGTCCAGGCGCCTCGCCTCGAGTCTCCCGGCTGCGCGGGCCCGGCTCTCGGTGCAGAAGGTCGCGAACCGTCGGCCGTCGACCGTGACCCGCCAGCGGAGCCTCTCGATCCGCTCGATGGAGACCATGTGCCTGCCGACCGCGACCGTCGTCAACGAGGGGTTCATCCATTCATTCTAGCGCAGCCGGCGGCCCGGGGCCCGCTCCCTTGCCGGGCACCGCAGACTTGGTGGCCCCGGTCACCGGGATTCACGAGCGTGCCGTCGCCGCGGCTGGCATGGATGGCCCTCATCTCCTGTACCTCGCCAGTTCACCCTCCGTAGGTGTGATTGCCTTTGATGAGGCGCACCGGGCGTGCCACGATTCCGCGATGAGTCGCCTCCTCCCGCTCGCCGCGATCCTCGCCTCCACCCGCGCCACCTCCGCACCGAGGCAGACCGCGCTCATGAAGGAGCAGGGCGCCGCCGTCTTTGCCGAGGCGATGCGGATCCGGATGGAGGACCACCTCTCCACCCCGGAGGCGCGGACCGACTTCGGGGTGGCTGGCGCGGAGGCGCTCGCCGCCACCCGGCACGTGGAGAAGCGCGTGGAAGAGACCTTCGTCTGGGCGGCGCCGGAGCGCGATCCCGCCGAGGTGCGGGCGGGGATCGCCCGCATGGGCTTCCTGCCGACAATCCTGCCCAAGCAGTCCATTTGAGAGGCCGAGCTCGCCTTCCAGGACTTCGCCGAGCCCCGCGTGGAGCAGTTGCTCCATCGTACCGACGCCGCGCTCGACCGGGTGGACGACCTCCTTGGCTGGCTCGGCGGCCCGGGCCTGCAGGTGATCGCGGACGAGGAGCGCGAGGCCATGATGGCCGCGGTCGACAAGCAGCGCCTGGCCGTCGCTGAGCTGGTCGCCGCGGAGCGGGACCAGCTCACCGCCTTCGTCGCGAGGGAGCGTGGGATTGTCCTGGAGGAGCTGCGGAAGGAGCGGGTCGCCGCCACCCAGGACGTCCGGCGCCTGGCCAGGGCGGCCACCGACGACGCGAGCCGTAGCGCCAAGGAGGTGGTGGACGACGCGCTCGTGCGCGCCGCCCTGCTCGTCGCCGGTGCCATCCTGCTCTGGGGCGCGGTGACGTTGCTGGTGCGCCGCGCCCTCCCGGCGGGACCGCGGGCCAGCGGATCGGACGCCATCGCACCTGCGGACGGTGAATTGGCACGGTTCGGGCTCCAGGCTAGCTGTCGCGCCGGGCCAGCACGCCCAGGAAGAACAGGCCCGCGGCGATGGCCACGATGACCGGCCCGCTGGGACGGTGGTAGTGCGCCGCGGTCCAGGTCCCCGCGACCGTCGCCAGGACCGCGGCGGCGACGGCCACGGCGAACATCCCCGCCAGGCTGCGCGCGAGGTACCTGGCGGTCGCGGCGGGAATGATGATGAGCGACCCCATGAGCAGGACGCCCAGGTAGCGGAGACCGAGCGCGACGGTGAGCGCGAAGGCGAGGAGGTAGAGGAGGTCGAGCCGCCGGACGTCGATGCCGGCGGTGCGGGCGATGTCGGGCGAGACCAGCGCGAGGAGCAGGCGGTTTCTCGCCCCGAGGACGAAGCCGATCACCGCCAGCGCACCGACGAGGCCGAGCGCCACCTCCCATCCCGTGAGGTCGCCGGGGGATCCCAGGAGCGCGTCGATGAGCTCCTCGCCCGAGGCGAGCAGGCTGCCCGCCGCCAGCGCGGTCGAGAAGACCACGCCGATCAGCGTCTCGGTGGAGATCCGGGTCCGGCGCTCCAGCCCCCAGATGGCGAAGGTGCCCAGGAGCAGGGCCGCCGCGCCCCCGATCAGCGGGTGAACGCGAAAGGCCAGGGCGAGCCCGATGCCGGGGAGCGCCACATGGGAGATGGCATCCGAGGCCAGCGTCATCCGGCGCATCACCGCGAAGCTGCCGACGAGCCCGGCGGCCGCCGCCATCGCCACGGAGAGCAGGAGCGAGCTAGCCGACGTGATCATGGTGGTGGAACTTCACCGGGGTGCCGTAGATCTCGGCAATCCGCTCCGGCGACAGGATCTCGCGCGGCGCCCCGAAGCACGGCTTGCCACGCCCGAGGCACAGGACGCTCGAGGCGTAGCGGTACACGAGGCTCAGCTCGTGGGAGATGAGCAGCATCGTCAGCCCCTCCTCCTCCTGCAGCCGGCGGATGGTGGCGTAGAGGAGCTCCTCGCCCGGCTCGTCGACGCCGGCGGTGGGCTCATCGAAGAGGAGGACCGTCGGCCGGCCCACGAGCGCGAAGGCGAGGAGCAGGCGCTGGAACTGACCGCCGGAAAGCGTGCCGATGGGGCGCGCGGCGCTCTCCGGCGAGAGACCGACGAGCTCGAGCGCGCGGGCGACTTCCGCACGGGGGGCCCGCGCCACCGCCGTCTTCGCCCGGAGGAAGTCGAAGCCGGTGACGGGCAGGTCGCGCTCGAGGTCGAGCTTCTGCGGGACGTACCCGATCCTCGTCCCGGGAGCCCAGCGCACGGAGCCGCGGTACGGCACGGCTCCGATGAGGGCTCGGAAGAGGACCGTCTTCCCCGAGCCGTTCGGGCCGATGACGGCGAGTGCACTTCGTTCGGGAACCGAGAAGGTCAGGTCCTCGAGGACACGGGCACGTCCGAAGGCGACCGACAGGTGCTCCACCTCGAGCGCGTTCCGCACCCGAAGCAGGCTATCACGGCCCTCGGGCTCGGGGCGGGACAGGGGTGAGCACGAGCCGGCGCTGGGCGGCCGGGTGATGGGAGGACGTCCCATCCTCGCCTGCACGACCCCGGCGGGCGACGGCGTGCCCGGCGCGGGAGAGCAGCCGCGCCAGGTCGCCCTGCGCCACCAAGGGCTTGCTCGCCGAAGGCGGCGCCAAAGGAACGGCGGAGAGCCTACTCCGTCGCCGGGTTGCGAACGAGGATGGTCCAGCCCGCCGCGACCTGGCCGGGGGTACACACCGGCATCTCCTGCGGCAGGCGGAAGCCGAACACGTTGTTCAGCTCGCTGCTCTCGGCGTTCTGTCCCTTGCTGTCGACCACGACGAAGAGCCACTGTCCCCACAGCTTGGTGAAGGGCACGATGTCGGAGTGTCCCTCGCCCGCCTGGTTCGGGACCAGGGGGGCGAGCTCGAAGGTCCTGTCGATCCCAGGGCCGGGCCAGAGGAACACCGAGATCGCGCAGTCCCGCGACGGTGCCCTCCCCACGTTCTTCACCTGGACGACCAGGCGCCCCTGCGGGCTCTTCTCGCTGGGCCCGAAGCACGGGACCTCCACCTTGGTCACGATCAGGTCGGGCAGGTTGACCGATGGCCCGGCCTCGGGTGCCGCGCCAGGGGTCGCGGGCGGGGCCTGCGCGAGCGACGGGCCCGCCTGCAGGAGAAGTCCGGCAACCAGCAGGGAAAGAGGTGCGGCAGCTGCGGCATTCATGAGTTCCCCCCGTTTCTCGACCGCTCCCTGGCTGTCGGGCGAGGAAGGCCAGAAGGAATCGCTCCCACGATCCGGCCGGGCCGTCAATGCCGAAGCAGCTCCAGCCCCCTCCTGCCGGAACCGCGGGAACGCATGCGGCTCGCTCACGGTCTCCTGCGAGGACCTGGACGGCCCCGGGATGTCACCCGTCGATCCTGCTTGACGTCCATTCGGTGCGGCTCATGATTCAGGCGCTCGGACTCGTCGAGACTGCGGAGCGCCGCGAGGCGGGCGACAAGGGAGGCGCGTGATGAAGACGTACCTGTTGCTGTCGGTGAGAAGTCTGGTGTGGCTTGCCGCGTCGGTGCTGGCACCCATGGCCTGGGGGGCCGAGACGACGTACGATTTCGTGGCTTGCGGCAACCAGAAGTACACCCTGCTGGAGGCCAGCGCCGACATCACCGCGGTTGGCGCGGAGCAGTGGGCCATCGTCGCAAGCAGCACCACCAAGGACTGGGAGAACGCCACCCAGCACTGCGTCGGCTTCTGGCGGAAGCTGGAGGGCAAGGAGGCGGGCAAGGGCCTGTGCAAGTGGAGCGATCCCGCCGGCAATACCGCCGTCGGGGAGTACGAGCAGATGGCAAGCGGCGAAGGATCGTGGGTGTGGCTGACCGGCACCGGCAAGTTCAAGGGCATCAAGGGCGGCGGGCGCTGGAAGGTCGTCAGCAATGCCAAGCCCATCGTCGAGGGGACGGGGCAGTTCTGCAGTCACGACTGGGGGAAGTACACGCTGCCATAGGCACGGACCGCGGGGAGAGCTTCCCCGTCGATGGCCCGCAGCGAAGAGGGCCCCGCAGCCATCCGGCCGCGGGGCCCTCCGTCCCGACCGAAGCCGCAGCCGGGCGGACGCGAGCGCGCCCGGCCGGCGTCCAGCCGCGCCCCGGCTACAACCCCGGGAACTCGTAGGGCTTGCCGTCCGTGAAGCTCACCGCCGAGAAGTCGAAGTCGGTGTCGTCGTTCTTGAGGGCCGGGACGGTGGCGCCGAGCTGCGGGTCGCACGGGGTGATGCCCCGCACCGACTCGAAGCCCCAGAGCGTCGCGCCGCTCGCGTCCTCGGCCTTGAGGAGCCAGTCGCCCTCGACCGGCGTGTGCTTGGCGGTGGCGCCCTGGTGGCAGGTGAGCGCCACGATCTTCGCGACCTTGGCCGCGGAGAGTTGCCCACCGGTGAACTGCGCGTCGGATCGCCCGTGGACGCTCTTGTCGGCGGCGAGGTACCAGCGGTTCACGAGTCCGAGCTGCGCCGTGGTGATGGCCGGGGCCGCCGCGACGGGGAACGCCACCTCCTCGGAAACCTTGAGGCTGCCGCCCACGCCGGCGCGGCGGTACGACACGTAGTCGGCGGAGCGCGGCGCCGCGCGCCACGGGTTCCTCGAGTCGGTGTCCCAGACGATGTCGGCGGCGTGCACGGAGACGCTCCGGTGGTCGCCGAGGTTGTCGAAGTGGGCGTCGATGGTGCCCGCCACCTCGGCGCCGGTCACGGAGGCGAGCTTGCCGAGGTCGAGGCTGATCCCGCCCGTGCCCTGGTGCGGGCCGGTGGCGCCGGCCGTGTCGAGCGTCCCCGACGCGACGGTGATGGGGGTGGGCACGACGGTCCCCGCGGGAGAGGCGACGGGGGCCAGGTCGAGCGTCCACGAGTAGGCGGTGGGGGTCTCCTTCTTGACGGTCAGCCTGGCGTCGATGCCGTGCCGGGTCGTCTCCCAGGTCGCCGTGTCACCGGTGGTGATCGCCGGACGGGAGAGGATGGCGTCCTCGAGGTGGACGAGGAACTTGTAGATGTGCCGGTTCACCCGGCCGACCACCTCCTCGCTGCGGAGGAACAGGTGCGGGTGATCCATGTCGCCGCGCATCTCGGAGAGGAGCGACGAGGAGAACTGAGCCGACCAGGAGTCGCTCACGTCGAGCGGCCCGTCCGCGAGGGCGAGGGTGGACATGCTGGGCGTGGCGGCGGCGAGCTCCGCGACCGTGGCCGGGTGCTCCGCGGACGTCGGGGCGGCGCCCCCGCAGGCGGCGAGAAGCGCGAGGGGCGTGGCGAGGGCGATGATGCGCAGGGGCTTCTTCATGGAGTCCTCCGGGACATTGAGTCGTCGTCATGTAACAACCGGTGCCGCGGGGAGTTGCGCGGAACTTCCCATCCCGCGTGGGTATGTCGTGAAGCTGCGCACCTGCAGGCACTCGATCTGCTCCCGGACTGCATGGTGGGGAGCTCCAATCAATGGACTTTCCTCGGGATCTTGCGCTCGGGGTCCGGGTCTGGCCCACCCCACGCGACATCCGTCGGCCTCGGAGGATGGCCTCGGGAGAGGCCGGCCCGGAGAGGTGTGGCGCGCCGACGAGAGACCCTGGGGCGCCTGCTGCCCCTGGCCCACGCCGCGGCCGAGGGGCGCCCGGGCGTGGCTCGTCGGCCGCGACGCCACCGGAGGCGAGACCTCCGCGAGGCGGAGGCCATGGCCGTGGCCGCGCTTCGCCTGCCCCTGGCCGGTGAGCTACACTGGCCGTCGCGCATGGCCGCAAGGGAACGGAAGGGCGGGGCCGCCGAGGCGCGCCTCCTCAAGCTCGCCGCCTGGCTCGCGGCCCGGGGGGAGCCGGCCACTCGCGAGGAGATCTACCGGGCCTTCCCGGACGACTACGCGGGCAAGGCCGACGCCCGCGAGAAGAAGTGGACCCGCGACAAGAGCGACCTGAGGAAGCTCGGCATCCCCATCGTCTTCCTCGAGCACGAGGGCGAGCAGGGCGCCTATCTCGTGGACGCCATCTCCTGCACGCTGCCGAGGCTGGAGTTCGCGCCGGAAGAGGCCGCCGTGCTCTGGACCGCCGGGCAGGCGGCGCTCCGCAGCCACGACCACCCGCTCCGCGACGACCTGGAGGTCGCGCTCCGGAAGCTCGTCGTCGGCGCCAGGGGCCTTCCGCCGAAGGCCGCGGTGCTGGAGACCGACCGCACCGTGCTCGAACGCCGGCAGCTGCGCGACTGGCTCGAGACCATCGCCGATGCCGTCGAGCGTCGCAAGCGCTTGAGGCTCTCCTACCGGAAGTCGGACGGCAGCCTCACCGAGCGCCACGCCGACCCCTACGGCTACGCCTGGCGCCGGGGCCACTGGATCTTCGTGGGCCACTGCCACCTTCGAAACGCGCTCCGGCTCTTCTACCTCGAGCGCGTGCGGTCGCTCGCGATCGACCCGGCCGAGAGGAAGAAGCCCGACTACGACATCCCGGCGGATTTCGACATCCGCTCCTGGTCTCGCCAGGAGCCCTGGGACTACTTCGTCCACGAGCCGCGCGAGGCGGCGGTCCGCTTCACGGGGTCGCTCGCGGGGATCGCGCCGAAGCTCCTCCCCGGCGCGCCGTTCACGACGCAGCCCGGCAACTCCCGCACCGCCCGCCTCGTCGTCCGCAACCTCCGGGGCCTGGTCCGGCAGGTCCTCGCCTGGGGGCCGGAGGCGGAGCTCCTCGAGCCGGCCGACGGCCGCACCATGGCCCGCGAGATCCTGTCCAGGCTCTCGACCCGGCTCGGCGTGAGGGCGACGAGGTGAGCAAGCCCGTGAGCCACCTCCGGAAGATGCTGCTCCTCATCCCGGCGGCCTGGAAGGCCGGGCCTTCCGGGCTTCCGCTCGACAAGGCCGTCAAGGTGACCGGGGCGCGCAGCGCCAAGGAGATCCAGGAGATCGTCACCTCCGTGGGCCTCCTCGACCTCGGCCCGTCGATGCCCGAGGATTTCCTCTCGGTGTCCGTGGAGGACGGCCGCGTCTTCGTGGACCGGGGGCTCCAGTTCGTGGCGCCGCCCCCGCTCTCGCTGCGGGAGGGTGCGGCGCTCCTCGCCGCGCTCCGCCCGTTCGAGAAGGACGGGGGCAAGGCGGTCGCGGCCGCCGGCCGGAAGCTCCGGCGGGCCGTCCCCGAGCCCTTCCGTCGGTCGGCCGATCGGCTCGCCCGCGCCATGGACTTCCAGGTCGACCCGCCGGGCGAGTGGGCCGAGGCGCTCGCGGAGGCCGTCGAGCGCCGGCTCGAGGTGAGAGTCGAGTACCGCGCCGAGGCCTCGGGCACGATCTCGCAGCGGACGCTCGAGCCGCGGCTCGTCTTCCACCAGGACGGGCACTGGTACCTGGCGGCGTGGAACGTCGAGAAGGGCGAGGAGCACCTCTACCGGCTCGACCGCATCGTCGCGGTGGTGATGGGCACACGAGCCTTCGGGGAGCACAAGGGGCCGCCGCTCGAGCGCTACAAGACGAAGCACCTCTACTTCCAGTCGGGAAACGAGAGGGCCGTGACGGTGCGCTTCACCGGCGAGGCCGCAGCCCAGGCCACCGAGCAGTGGCCGGACCGCATCACCAGGAACGCCGACGGCGGCGCGACGGTCAAGGCCCGGATCTCTCCCGGGAACTACCTGTTCGGGTGGGTTCTGGGCTTCGGCGGCCAGGCCGAGATCGAGGGGCCGCCCGACGTCCGGGCACAGCTCGCGGCCAGGGTCGAGGGGCTCCGCAGCCTTTACGCGCGGTAGACCCCGCCCACCTCCGTCCCTCCCGGATGACGTTCGCGAGGGGGCGAGCCGCCAAGATGTCCCAGGTGAGTCGCTCCATGCACCAGGAGGGCTCGCGCCGCTCCGACCAGGGCGCCATCTGGGAGGAGGTCGGGCAGACGGCCATGCTGCTCCGGGCCGCCGACGCGAGGGCCGAGGTCGCCAACGCCGTCGGCGAGGGCCAGGACGTACGGCTCGAGGCTGCGGGCCTGGTGGGGGAGCCTCTCGTGGTGGACGAACGCGTCGTGCACCTGTCGCTGCTCGAGGTGCCGGCCCAGGGCGGCCAGGCCGAGAGCCCCGGCGTCCGGGCCCGCCACGTCGCTCGGCGGCGGGCCGGCAGGTGACGCCCGAAGGACCCAGGAAGGAGGAGTGCCCATGACGACCTCGACGCTCGAGCGATGCCGGCGAGCGTGGCGGAGGCTCGAGGAGTAGCTGGGGCGGAGGCGCGGGAATCATGTCCGTCGTCCTTGTGGGCTTCGCGTGGCCCACGCCCTGGGCGGCGGCCAGCGGCCTCGCCCGTCGGCCCGGCCTCTAACGGATGATCGGCTTGTACCGGATGCGCCTCGGCTTGGCTCCCTCCTCGCCCAGCCGCCGCCGCTTGTCGGCCTCGTACTCCTGGTAGTTCCCGGCGAAGAAGCTCCACTGCGAGTCTCCCTCGCACGCCAGGATGTGGGTGGCGATGCGGTCCAGGAACCACCGGTCGTGCGAGATGACCATGACGCTGCCGGCGTACTCCAGCAGGGCGTCCTCGAGCGCGCGCAGGGTCTCGACGTCCAGATCGTTCGACGGCTCGTCGAGGAGCAACACGTTCCCGCCGGTCATGAGGGTCTTGGCGAGGTGGAGCCGGCCGCGCTCGCCGCCGGAGAGGGTGCCGACGATCTTCTGCTGGTCCGCCCCCTTGAAGTTGAAGCGCCCGATGTAGGCGCGGCTCGGCATCTCGTACCGGCCGACCCGGATCAGGTCGCGGCCGCCGGAGAGCTCGTCGAAGACGGTCTTGTCGCTCGCGAGGCTCTCGCGGCTCTGGTCCACGAAGGCCAGCTTCACCGACGGGCCGATCACGACCGAGCCGGTGTCGGCTCGCTCGGCGCCGTTGATCATCTTGAACAGCGTCGACTTGCCTGCACCGTTGGGGCCGATGATGCCCACGATGGCGCCGGGCGGAACGATGAAGGAGAGATCGTCGATCAGCAGGCGGTCGCCGAACGCCTTGGTCACGCCCTGGAACTCGATGACCTTCTCGCCGAGCCGCTCGGCCACCGGGATGAAGATCTCCTGCGTCTCGTTCCGCTTCTGGTACTCGACGCTCGACAGCTCCTCGAAGCGGGCGAGACGCGCCTTGCTCTTGGCCTGTCGCGCCTTGGGGTTCTGCCGCACCCACTCCAGCTCCAGCTTCATCGCCTTGATGCGCGCGCTCTCCTGCTTGGCCTCGGTCTCGAGCCGCGCCTCCTTCTGCTCGAGCCAGCTCGAGTAGTTGCCCTTCCAGGGAATGCCGCGTCCGCGGTCGAGCTCGAGGATCCACTCGGCGGCGTTGTCGAGGAAGTAGCGGTCGTGCGTGATGGCCACCACCGTCCCGGGGAAGCGGATGAGGAACTGCTCGAGCCACTCGACCGACTCGGCGTCGAGGTGGTTGGTCGGCTCGTCGAGCAGAAGCATGTCGGGCCTGGAGAGCAGGAGCTTGCACAGCGCCACCCGCCGCTTCTCGCCGCCGGAGAGGTGCTTGATGGTCGCGTCCCAGGGCGGCAGGCGCAGCGCGTCGGCGGCGACCTCGAGCGCGTTGCCCGTGTCGGCGCCGGCCGCGGCGATGACCGCCTCCAGACGCGCCTGCTCCTCCGCGAGCTTCTCGAAGTCGGCGTCCGGCAGGCCATAGGCAGCGTAGACGGCCTCTAGCTTCCGCTGCGCCTCCGCCACCTCGCCCAGGGCGGACTCGACCTCCTCGCGCACGGTCCTGTCGCCGTCGAGCCTCGGCTCCTGGGGCAGGTAGCCGATCCGGATGCCGGCCTGGCGCTGCACCTCGCCTTCGAAGTCCTCGTCCAGGCCGGCCATGATCCGGAGCACCGTGGACTTGCCGGAGCCGTTGAGGCCCAGCAGCCCGATCTTGGCGCCCTGGAAGAAGGAGAGGGAGATGTCCTTGATGATCTGCCGCTTGGGCGGAACGACCTTGCTCACGCGGAGCATCGACATCACGTATTGGGCCATGGCGCTCGGGGCGTGGCGAGGAGGAGGCCCGAGACTACCCGAATCTCGACGCGATGCGGATCATGGAGAAGCCGTCGGCCTCAGGGGGTAGACTGCGTCGCCATGACGACGCTCGACGCCGGCTCCGCGCCGAAGCCCAGCAGGAAGCTCGCGTTCGCCGCGCTCTTCCTCGTCGAGATGTGGGAACGCTTCGGCTACTACGGCATGACCGCCGTGGTGCTGCTCTACATGGTGCAGCAGCTCGGCTACACCGACGAGCGGGCCAACCTCACCTTCGGCGCCTTCACGGCACTGGTCTACGCCGCGCCCGCCGTGGGCGGCTGGGTCGGGGACCGCGTGCTCGGCAGCCGGCGCATGACCGTCCTGGGCGCGCTGGTGCTGGCGGCTGGCTACCTGCTGCTGGCCATCCCGCAGGCGCCGCTCTTCGTGGCCCTGGGCGTGGTCGCGGTGGGCAACGGCCTCTTCAAGGCAAACCCCGCCAACCTGGTGTCCAAGGTCTACGAGGGGGAGCCGTCGAAGATCGACAGCGCCTTCACCCTCTACTACATGGCCGTCAACGTCGGTGCGACCTTCTCGCAGATCCTCACGCCCCTCATCGCGCTCTGGGTCGGCTGGCACGCGGCCTTCGGCGTCTGCGCGGCAGGCATGCTGCTGAGCGTCGTCAACTACTTCGCCATGCGCCGGCACCTCGCCCACGTGGGCTCTCCGCCCGACTTCGCGCCGCTCGACGTGCGAAGGCTCGCCCTCGTGCTCGCCGGCGCCGCGGCCGCCGTGGCCTTCGTCACCGTGGTCGTGCAGAACCTGGGGCTCGCCCGCGCGGTCATCTGGGTGGCGTCGATGGGAATGCTCGCGGTCTTCGGCGTCCTGATCGCGCGGGGCGACCCCCGGGAGCGGAAGGGGCTCATGGCGGTGTTCCTTCTCACCGCGCAGGGCATCCTCTTCTTCATCTTCTACCAGCAGATGTCGACGTCGCTGACGCTGTTCGCGCTGCGGAACGTCGACCTCCATTTCCTCCTCGGCTACGAGATCCCGCCCGGGCAGCTGCAGGCGCTGAACCCGATCTGGATCTTCATCCTCGGCCCGGTCATCGCCTGGATGTACGAGCGGCTCGCCAGGGGCCGTGGCGACTTCTCGGTCGCAGCGAAGTTCGCGATGGGCTTCGCGGTCCTGGCGGCGGGGTTCTTCACCTTCGGCGTGAGCGGCCTCTTCGCTCACGCCGGCAAGGTCTCGGTGTGGTGGATGGTCTGGGGCTACGGCCTCTACTCGCTCGGGGAGCTCCTCATCAGCGGCCTGGGTCTTGCCATGGTGGCGCGCTACGTGGGCACGCGGTTGCGCGGCTTCGTCATGGGCCTGTGGTTCCTGGCCACCGGCATCTCGCAGTACCTGGGAAGCTACGTGGCGAACTACGCCAGCGTGCCGGAGAACGTCACCGATCCGGTACAGACCCTCCCCCTCTACACCCACCTCTTCAACGGACTGGGAGTGGTGGCGGCGGCCGGCACGCTGATCGCCGTGGCGATGCTGCCGCTCATGAGGCGGCTGTCGTCGCCGGAGGCGGGCGCCGCAGGGTCCGGGGCGTCCTAGGGCGGCGCGCCGCTCCGTTCGCGGGTGCGCCGGCTGCCGAGGGGTGGCGCCCTTCTTCGCCACCCCCGGTGGAGCGCCGCGCCCCGACTACGGCCTCGGTCCGTCGAGCAGGCTCTCGATCGACTCGCAGGAGCGCCACCGGCCCAGGATGGCCGGCCGCTCCTCGCCTCCGCGAAGAGGGCGAAGGCCGTCCCGCCCGCGCCTCCCGTGGCCCGCAGGGTCACGCTCGATCCGTCGCCGACCGGCCCCTTGAGCCATGCGTCGAGCCGCTGGCCCGGCGACGGGACCGGCGCCGGCAGCCGCGCCAGGCACTGGGCCAGGACGAGCTGGGGTTGGTGGAAGGCCCCCTGGAATCCGAGCGCCCTCGCATACCGGCGCGACCAGTGGAGCGGATTGTAGTCGCCCGTCAGGCCGCCGAAGCGCCAGCCAACCCCCGAGGGCGTTCGCCACCGGGCCAGGACCTCGTCCCCGGCCGCCGGAGCGCTCGCCAGCGGGGAGGCCGCCCCCGGTGGGCCGAATCGGCCGCGATAGCAGAAGGCGTTGAGGCTCTCCCACGCCACCTCGTTCCTCGTCCGCGCGGTGGTGTGCAGATCGACCTCGGCACCCTTCTCGAGGATGCGCTGGGCAACCACCCGCGCCAGCTCGCGCGGACCGGCGGGAAGGGCCCCGCCTTCCGCGTCCCCGGCGGCGGCCAGAACGCGCCCAGCATGCAGGCCACCGGCGACGGAGGGCGGTCGAACTCCAGGTGAAGGCGCTTGGCCATGACCTCATCCGGGGGCGTGGAACCGAGTCTACAGCCCGGAGAAGAACCGGAGGTGGCCGATGGCCGGGTACGATGGCCCGCGATGGTTGCGGCGCTCGAATGACGATCGTAATGCTAGGTGGCGATGCGCTACCCACCAGGCCATCGGGACGAGACGCGAGGAGGTCGAGCATGAGCAGCGCATCGACGGAGGCCTGGCACGCCACGGCCTGCATCCTCTGCTCCCGCAATTGCGGCATCGAGGTCCAGGTCGCCGACGGCCACCTGGCACGGATCCGGGGGGACGAGCGGCACCCGCTCTCCCGGGGCTACCTCTGCCAGAAGGCCGCCCGCCTCGACCATTACCAGAACCACGCCGATCGCCTCTCGGCGCCGCTGCGCCGCCGGCCCGACGGCTCCTTCGCGGAGGTCTCCTGGGACACCGCCATCCGGGAGATCGCGGACCGCCTCGTGGCGCTCCGCCGGGCGCACGGCGGCCGCGCCCTCGCGTACTACGGGGGCGGCGGCCAGGGGAACCATCTGGGCGGCATCTACGGCCGCGGGCTCGTGGAGGCCATGCGCACGCGCTACCACTACTCCGCGCTGGCGCAGGAGAAGACCGGCGACTTCTGGGTGAACGGCCGGCTCTTCGGCCGCCAGACCTGCCACGTCACGGAGGGCGTGGAGGAGGCCGAGGTCGTCGTCCTCATCGGGACGAACCCGTGGCAGGCCCACGGCATCCGCAACGCCCGCGATACGCTGCGGGCCATCGCCAGGGACCCGGCCCGCAAGCTCGTGGTCATCGATCCACGGCGCACGGAGTCCGCGCGGATGGCGGACCTGCACCTCCAGGTTCGGCCGGGCAGCGACGCCTTCCTGCTGGCGGCCATCCTCTCGGTCATGGTCCGCG
>Ga0209253_10001155_pt1 | contig 23021 bp, 25 predicted proteins | sample FrelakmetBRP12BR_FD_187145 | JGI IMG/M metagenome (GOLD analysis project Ga0209253, IMG submission 187145) | Freshwater lake sediment microbial communities from the University of Notre Dame, USA, for methane emissions studies - BRP12 BR (SPAdes)... | ecosystem: Environmental > Aquatic >...
GTTGATTTGATGGGTCATAGGACTATGATTTCGGCTTCTCCGGCGGCCGGGTCGAACAGGGCCACGGTGCTTTGGCCCGTAAGCCATCCGCCCGTTTCTCCCGGATTGACCACGAGGGTTTTCTTCTGTCTGCGAACATCGGGCTTGTGGGTATGGCCGTAGATGATCAGGTCGTATTCCTGCTTGGCCAGAAAGGCTTCGACCCGGGCATTCAGATGGGTGACCAGAATGTTAAGTTTTTCAAAATGAAAGATATATGGGGCTTTCTGGACCAGACCAAAGGCCTCGAAGGCCTTGGCCAGGCCGATTTTTTCGCCATCGCAGTTCCCGAAGACGCCTTTGACCGGGCAGCCGAGCTTTTCAAGCTCCCTGGCGGCGAAAGGCGCGATGAAGTCTCCGGAATGAACGACCAGGTTGCATCCTGATTCCCTAAAGAGACGCACGGCCGATCGGATCGCATTCAAGTTATCGTGCGAGTCCGCCATCACGCCGATCATTGTTTCTCCTCGGGTACGGTCGCGGCGCCGCCCCTTATCCGCCGGTATGACCATAAAAATAATGCTTTTTTTGCCGTTTGTCCAGTCTCAATCTGGGGATGGGCAGCCAAGATCCCTGTCCCCAAATTTTCTTGACTTTAAAGGGGAGATTTCATTAATATATATCCGCTCTAAACGTCGGAAATAGGCGCGTAGCTCAGTGGGAGAGCGCTTCCTTGACACGGAAGAGGCCGTGGGTTCAATCCCCTCCGCGCCTACCATTAGCGAAGGAGTGTCTCTTAAGACAGAGTCATAGAATGGTGCGGTTGTTCATTTCCTTCCCGGCCACGTTTTCATGAACGTCCAGGCCGGAATCGGTAAAACGACGAAAAGGGGTCTGGTTTCCAGAGGAGGGTGCGCCCTTTTATGATTTTTTCCAGGAACCGGATTGGATGAGGAAGATGGAAGATAATAAAGACATGTCCCCGGACAAGGGCTCAGCGGGAGCCCTCGAACTTTTGCGGCACAGCGCTTCGCACCTGCTTGCCCATGCCGTGCTCGAGCTCTTTCCCGGAACCCAGGTCGGGATCGGACCGGCCGTCGAAAACGCTTTCTATTACGACTTTCTCCGGGCCGAACCCTTCAGCCTCCAGGACCTGGATGCCATCGAGAAAAAGATGCAGGAGCTCGCCCGGGCCGACCTCCCGATTGAAAAGGTCACCTTTTCCAAGACCGAAGCGATCCGGCTCTTCAAGGAATTGGGGCAGGAGCTCAAGGTCGAGCTCATCCAGGAGAGGGCCGGCGACCAGGTCACCTGTTACCGGCAGGGAAAATTCATCGATTTTTGCTTGGGGCCCCATATGCCGTCCACCGGGCAAATCAAGTATTTCAAGCTGCTTTCCGTTTCCGGCGCCTACTGGAAGGGCGACGAGAAAGGCAGACAGCTCCAGCGCATCTATGGGACCGCTTTTTTCACCAAGCAGGAGCTCGATGACTACCTCCACCTTCTCGAGGAAGCCAAAAAGCGCGACCACCGCCGTCTCGGTGCCGAATTGGACCTCTTCAGCTTCAACGAGGACTTGGGCGGCGGGCTCGTCCTCTGGCACCCGAAAGGCGCTGTAGTCCGCCAGGTGATCGAGTCCTTCTGGCGGGAGGAGCACGTCAGGGAGGGCTACGATTACCTCTATACTCCGCACCTGGCCAAGCTCGATGTCTGGCGCCGCTCCGGGCACACGGAGTTCTACGATGCCATGTTCCCGCCGCTCGAAAGCGAAGACATCGAGTATGAGATCAAGCCCATGAACTGCCCTTTTCATATCATGGTCTATAACTCTAGGCAGCGTAGCTACCGCGACCTGCCCATCCGATACGCCGAACTGGGCACCGTTTACCGCTATGAGAGAAGCGGCGTTCTTCACGGCCTGCTCAGGGTTCGCGGTTTCACCCAGGATGATGCCCATATCTTCTGCCGCGGCGATCAGCTCGAGGAGGAGGTCATCAAAGCCGTCCGTTTCGCCAAACATTTCTTCACCGCTTTCGGGTTTGAGGAATACGACATCTATTTATCCACCCGGCCCGAGAAATACGTCGGGCGGCTGGAGGACTGGGACAAGGCCGAGGCGGCCTTGAAGCACGCCCTCAAGGATGCCGATCTCGCCTATAAAGTCGACGAGGGCGCGGGGGTGTTTTACGGTCCGAAGATCGATATCAAAGTCAAGGATGTCCTTAAGCGGTCCTGGCAATGCACCACCGTTCAGCTCGATTTTAACTTGTCCGAACGCTTCGACCTGAACTACACCGGCGAAGATGGCAAGGACCACCGGCCGTTCATGATCCATCGCGCCCTTCTCGGATCGCTGGAGCGGTTCTTCGGGCTTCTCATCGAGCACTTCAACGGCAATTTCCCCCTCTGGCTGGCTCCCGTGCAGGTCGCGATTCTTCCCATCGCCGAGCGCCATCATGAGTATGCGGGAAAGCTCGATGCGCTCTTTAAAGACAACAAGCTGCGCTCGCAGGCCGACCTGCGGCGCGAAAAGATCAATTACAAGATCCGGGAGGCCGAGAGCCAAAAGATCCCCCTGATTCTGGTGGTCGGGGACAAGGAGGTGGCGGCCGGCACCGCCTCTTTGCGGATCCACGGTCAGGGCGACAAGGGCCAGGTCAACGTCTCGGAGTTCCTTGATAAAGTCAAGAAACTCAATGAACATAAATCACAAGCCGTGAATCTTTAAAGGAGGACAATCATTTTTAGAAGACAACCCTTTTACCCCAGAGAAAAGCCAAAACCGCATAGGATTAATGAAATGATTCAGGCCAGAGAAATTCGAGTGATCGACGAAGAGAAAAAACAGCTGGGGGTCCTGCCGACCTCCGAAGCCCTTTCTCTGGCCAGGCAGAGAGGCATGGATCTGGTCGAAATCGCTCCTCAGGCAACTCCGCCGGTCTGCCGGATCATGGATTACGGCAAGTTTCTCTACGAATTGCATAAAAAAGACCATGAGGCCAAGAAACATCAAAAAACGATCCGTCTCAAAGAGATCAAATTCCGGCCGAAGATCAGCATTCACGATTACACGTTCAAATTGAAGCATGTCCAGCGCTTTTTGGAAGAGGGCGATAAGGTCAAGATCACGATCATGCTCCGGGGGAGGGAAAAGTCTCGTCCCGAAATGGGCTATGCGGTCCTGGACAGGGTCGTCGCCGATGTCCAAGGATTCGGGCACCGGGACGGGGGAATCCGGAAACTGGATTGGGCTGTCTCTGCGCTGCTTGTCCCCGCGAAGTCAGGAGGAAAAGATGCCAAAGTTAAAAACCCACAGGGGAGCCAAAAAGAGGTTCCAGGTCACAGCGAACAAGAAGGTGACCCACAGCAAGGCGGGTAGGAGCCACATCCTCACCAAAAAATCAGCCAAGAGGAAAAGGAACCTCGGCCGGAAGGCCCTCATCAGCCATGCCGACCTAAAGGTCGTCAAAACCATGCTGCCTTACGAATTTTGAGTCGGGAGAGTCAAAGATGCCAAGAGCCAAACGAGGATTCAAGAGAAGGAAGAGGCGGGAAAAAGTCTTAAAGCTGGCCAAAGGGTATTGGGGAGCGAGAAGCCATAACTACCGGACAGCCAAGGAAGCGGTCGAGCACGCTCTTGTCTATGCCTACCGCGACCGCCGGGCGAGAAAAAGAGATTTCCGCGGGCTTTGGATCATCCGGATCAAGGCCGCGGCCAAGCTCAACGGCCTGACCTACAGCCGTTTCATCCAGGGCTTGAAGAAGCTCCATATCGAGCTGGACCGCAAGGTCCTGGCCGAAATGGCGGTGAACGCACCCCAAACCTTCAGCCGCATTGCCGCAAAAGCGAAAGATGCCCTCGCTTAATCTCGAGACCTTCAAGAGCAAGGTCGATGCTTATCAAAAGAAGCTGGCGGACGAGCCTGCCCGGCCCCATGACTCAAAATCCCTCGAGGAACTGCGGAACCTTTTTCTGAGCAGGAAGCGCGGCTTGATCACGCTTCTCTTCGAAGAGCTCAAAGACCTCAGCCCGGAAGAAAAGCCGGCGGCCGGCCAATGGATCAACAGCCTCAAGCTGGAGGTTCAGGAAAAACTTGCGGCGCTCGAAGCCAAGCTCAAGGCGCCTCAAAGGACAAAAAAAGAGATCGACCTGACCCTTCCCGGCGAACGGCGTTACTGGGGCGCGCCTCATCCGGTCCGCCTCTTCCAGCAGGAAATCGAGAATATCTTCCTGTCCATAGGTTTTTCGATCGAAGACGGTCCGGAGATCGAGACCGATTATTACAATTTCGAGGCGCTCAATTTTCCGCCCCACCACCCGGCCCGCGACGATTGGGACACGCTCTACATTAACGACACGCTGCTGCTCCGGACGCATACCTCTCCGGTTCAGATCCGGGTCATGGAGAAGAAGAAGCCTCCGATCCGGATCATCATCCCCGGCAAGGTCTTCAGGCGCGAAACCCCCGACCCCACCCACCTTCCGATGTTCTTCCAGGTGGAGGGGCTGGTCGTCGATGAGGGCGTGACCTTCGCCCATCTCAAGGGGACGCTCGAATATTTTCTCAAGCGCCTCTTCGGCGATAAAATCAAGATCCGGTTCCGGCCGAGCTTCTTCCCGTTCACCGAGCCTTCCGCCGAAGTGGACATCGAATGCCTGGCCTGCGGCGGCAAGGACGCGGCCTGCCGCCTCTGCGGGGGGACGGGCTGGAAGGAAATCCTGGGCTCGGGCATGGTCGACCCGCAGGTGTTCAAGAATGTCAACATCGATCCCGAAAAGTACTCAGGATGGGCCTTCGGCATGGGCATTGACCGGACCGCCATGTTCGCTTTTGATATTCCCGACATGCGCTTCTTCTTCGAGAATGACCTCAGATTCATAAGGCAGTTTACCCTGAAATGAAGATCAGCTTGGATTGGCTCAAAGAATATGTGGACGTCGGTCTTCCTCTGCCCCAGCTTGTCGACCGGCTGACGATGATCGGACTCGTCGCAGAGCACTGGGAAGAGCTTGAGAAGGATATCGTCCTGGATGTCGAGACCTACGCCAACCGTCCCGACACACTGGGCCACCTGGGGATCGCCCGCGAGATCGCGGCCATGCTCGAGCGGTCCATGAAAGAACAGCATTGGCCGCTGACCGAGCTCACGGTCAAGACTTCGGAGCTTGTCGACGTCCAAATCCTGGACGAAGAGCTCTGCCCGCGGTATTGCGGGATCATTGTCAAAGGCGTCGGCGTTGCCCCTTCGCCGGACTGGCTGGGCAGGAAAATCGAGGCCATGGGCCTCAAGCCGATCAACAACGTCGTGGATATCACCAACTATGTCCTGTTTGCCACGGCCCAGCCCATCCATGCCTTTGACCTGGCCAAGATCGCCGGGCCGCGCATCGTCATCCGCCGGGCCAAAAAAGGCGAGTCCCTGAGAACCCTGGAAGGGAAGGACGCCGCCCTTTCCCCAGAGATGCTTGTCATTGCCGACGAAAAACGGCCGATGGCCATCGCCGGCGTCATCGGCGGCGAGGAGTCGGCCGTCTCGGTCTCGACTCAGGACGTGTTCATCGAGAGCGCTTATTTTGATCCCGTCTCCGTGCGCAAAACCGGCAAGGCCCTGGGCCTCCAGACCGATGCCTGCTACCGTTTTGAGCGCGGCGCGGACATCTCCTTCGCCCCCAAGGCCGCGCTGATGGCGGCTTCGCTGCTTACCCAGTTCGGCGGCAAAGTCACCAAGGACGTCGTGGACGCCTATCCCCGGCCGCGCAAGAACAAGGAGATCATCCTCCGGAGCCGCCGTGTCGCGGACCTTCTCGGCGTGGATGTCGGCGAAGAGTTTATCGAAAAAATCCTGGCCCTGCTCGGTTTCACGCTCAAGCCCAACCAGAAAGGCACCTGGCAGGTCCAGGTCCCGTTCTGGCGGGTGGACATCGAACGCGAGGCCGACTTGGTCGAAGAGATCGCCCGCTTTTACGGCTACGACAAGATTCCGATCGTGGTGCCGCCGCTCGAAGTTTTGGAGCCCGTCCCTTCCAACAAGGAGAAGATCCGGAAGCTCTGCCAGCAGCTCTTCCACCGGGGATTCGACGAAGTCATCAACCAGAGCTTCGCCGACCCCGAACAAGAGCCTGTTTTCGGGAGCGGAAAAACGCCCGTCGAGATCCGGAACCCCATTTCGTCCAAGGCCTCACGGCTGCGGACGACCCTGCTGGGCGGCCTCCTTGAAAATACGGCCTGGAACAGGAACCGCGGCATCGAGGGGGTTCACATTTTCGAGGTCGGAAATATCTACTATTGGATGGACAGCGGCGTTTGCGAGGAGCAGTGTCTCGGCCTGTCTACGACAGGCCCTCTCGACGCCCCGCACTGGAAAAAGAAGGCCTTGGAGACGGACATCTTCCATCTGAAAGGCGCCTGCGAGGCGCTGATGGAGACTTTGCGGTATGAGCCGTTCTCGTTCGAAGAGAAGGAGCATCCATACTTTGAGGAAGGTTTTTCTCTGGCCCTTGTCTACAAGGGCGAGATCATCGGCCATCTGGGACAGGTCCGGAAAAAGATCCTGGACCATTATTCGGTCGAAGGGCCTTTGTATGCCGCCGAGATCGGCATCCAGGTTCTCTTCGGTAAACAGCCCAAGCCCTTTGAGTTTACCCCCCTGCCGAAATTCCCTTGTGTCAGCCGCGACCTGTCGTTCCTCGTCGACCGCATCGTCCCCTACCAAGAGATCAAGCGGGCGATCGAGAAAATACCCGTCCCCCATCTCGAGACGTTCGACCTCATCGACGACTATGCCGGGGAATCGATTCCCGGGGATAAGAAAAGCCTGTCCCTCCGCTTTATCTACCGCAATCCGAAGGCGACGCTCCAGGCCGAAGAGGTGGACAAGTCCGAGGCCAAGATCATCAAGCACCTTCAGTCCGCTTTTCAGGTTCAACTCAGGGAACGAGGAGGTCAAAATTGACAAGCGAAATCGAAAGAATTAAGATTCTAGAAGGGAAAATCGGCCATGTCATCGAGTATATCGGCAAGCTCGCCGCAGAGAACGACAAGCTGAAGCAGCAGCTCAAAGAGCTCCGCACCGAGAAAAAGGACATGGAGGAAATGGCCCGGCGGGCCGGCAAGCTTGACGAGGACCTCAAAAGATACGAAAATGAAAGGGAAGCCATCAAAGGCAAAATCGAGGCGATTATCAATCAGATTGATAAGCTCGGCATATGATTGACAAAATCATCGAAATCCAAATTTATGGAAGGACCTATAAAATACGAGTCAAAGGCGAAGAGGATGAAAAGTATATCAGCCATTTGACTTCTTACGTTGATCAGAAAATGCAGGAAATCGCGGTGAAATCGAAATCCACGGATGCTCTGAAGATCGCCGTTTTAGCGGCTTTGAATATCGCGGACGAATATTTCTTGACCCAGAAGAAGCTCGATCAACTGGATGAAGCCATTGGCCAGATGGAAACGGAGATTGGAAGTCTGGAGGATCGTCTTCTCAAAAACGACCATGATTACCCTCCTATCGAAAAACCGACATCTTAGGACAGAGACGACCCGATGGGTGCGCCCGGAGGCCCGGCCGGGGGGGCGAGACTTTTAATCCCATCCATCATCCCTTTTCTCCGAAATCGCCTTTACTCCGGAAGGAGGTAAATGGCTATGAACATCGCTCTTTATGCAGGAGTTGCGGTTTTTATCGTTCTGGCCGGCGTGATCATTTTTATTCTGCTGAAAAAGAATTCGGGAACGCGGGGGCTTTTACGGGCTAAACAGGAAGCCCAGGAAATCCTGAACGGCGCCAAAGCCCAGGTCGAAAAAGTCACTCGTGAAACGACGCTCGAAGCCCGCGACAAGCTCAAGGCCCAGGAAGAGGAGTTCGAGCACCAGACGCGTGAAAAGCGCCGCAAAATCACCGAAATGGAAAGGCGCCTCGTCCACAAAGAAGAGAACCTGGAGCGGAAATTCCAAGGCCTGGACCGCCGGGAGCGGGAGATCGGCGGCAAGGAACGCCGGATTTCCCAGCGCGAGAAAGACCTTGACGGTCAGGAGGAAAAGGCCAATATCCTGATCAAGAAGCAGATGGAGGAGCTGGAGCGCATCGCCGGCCTGACCCAGGAAGATGCGAAAAACCAGCTGATCAAGAAAATCGAGGATGAGGCGCGGCTCGAGGCCGTCCAGGTCGTGCGTCTGGTGGAGGAAGAGACGCGCTCGAAAAGCCAGCAGACGGCGCGCGAGATCATCAGCCAAGCCATCCAGCGGTCGGCGGCCGAACACGTGGTCGAAACCACGGTGTCCGTGGTGGATTTGCCCTCCGAAGACATGAAAGGCCGGATCATCGGCCGCGAGGGTCGGAACATCCGGGCTCTGGAAATGGCCACCGGCGTCGATATCATCGTCGACGACACCCCCGAAGCCGTCATCCTGTCCAGCTTCGACCCCATCAGGCGCGAGATGGCCCGCCTTGCCATCCAGCGGCTGGTCGTGGACGGCAGGATCCATCCGGCCAGGATCGAAGACATCGTCGAGACCGTCAAGCAGGAGCTCGAGGATAAGATCAAGCAGGAGGGAGAATCGGCCGCTTATGAGCTGCGCGTCCAGAACATCCATCCCGAACTCATCAAGCTCCTCGGAAAGCTGCACTACCGGACAAGCTACGGCCAGAACGTGCTTCAACATTCCAAGGAGGTCGCCTTCCTGGCGGCCGCGATGGCCAAGGAACTCGGCCTGGATATGCCGGTGGCGCTGAGGGCCGGGCTGCTGCACGATATCGGGAAGGCCGTGGACAAGGACGTCGAAGGCACCCACACCGAGCTCAGCGTGGAGCTCTGCCGCAAGCATGGAGAAAGCGAGCCCGTCATCCAAGCCATCGCCTCGCATCATCGCGATGTGGACTTCCCGTCGATCGAAGCGGTCCTGGTCCAGGCGGCGGACACTCTCTCGGCAGCCCGTCCGGGAGCGCGGCGCGAGTTGCTCGAAACTTACATCAAGCGGCTCGAGAAGCTCGAAGGCCTGGCCAAGAATTTCGAAGGCGTTTCCAAGGCGTATGCGCTGCAGGCCGGCCGCGAGATCCGGATCATGGTCGAAGCCCAGAAGGTGTCCGATGATAAGGCCAGCCTGATCGCCAAGGACATCGCCACAAAGATCAAGAACGAGCTCGACTATCCGGGCCAGATCAAAGTCACCGTCATCCGCGAGATGAGGGCCGTGGAATATGCCCGGTAAAATCGGCGTCCTTTTTATCGGGGACATCATCGGCCGGCCGGGGCGGAACGCGGTCAAGAAATTCCTGCCGGCGCTCAAACAAAAATATCGTCCGGCATGGATTGTCGCCAACGGCGAGAACGCGGCCGGAGGCGTCGGCATCACCGAGGAAATCGGGAACGGGCTGTTCGAGCTGGTGGATGTCTTGACATCGGGAAACCATATCTGGGACAAGAAAGAAGCCATCCCCTATATGGAGAAGGAGCCGCGGCTGCTGCGCCCGGCCAATTACCCGCCGCAAAATCCGGGACGGGGCGCATACGTGGCGAGCGATGCGGAGGGCCGGAAGCTCGGCGTCTTGAACCTCCAGGGACGGGTGTTCATGGAGGCGATCGACTGTCCCTTCCGGACCGCCGATGAAGAGCTCAAAAAATTGAAGGAAGCCACGCCGGCGGTGCTTGTCGATTTTCACGCCGAGGCGACCTCGGAGAAGCAGGCCCTAGGATGGTACCTCGACGGGCGCGTTTCGGCCGTCATCGGAACGCACACCCACGTGCCGACGGCCGATGAAAGAATTTTGCCCGGTGGAACGGCCTATATCACGGACGTCGGGATGGCCGGCGGGTTGAATTCGGTCATCGGCATCCGCAAGGACCAGGCGCTCGAGAAATTCCTGACGGCGCGGCCCCAGCGTTTCGAGCCGGAAAAAGACGGCCTTTTCCTTTCGGCGGTCTTTGTCGAGATCGAGGAGAAGACGGGAAAGGCGCTTTCGATAAAAAGGGAGATCGTCACCGAGGAAAACGTTGAAGAGTGAGAGTCTTGTCCTCCCGGACAAAGTTTACACGGTCAGCGAAATCACCCAGCTCGTCAAGCTCGAGCTCGAGATGAGTTTTCCCCAGGTCTGGGTTATGGGAGAAGTTTCCAATGCTCGCAAGTATCCTTCCGGGCACCTGTTCTTTACATTGAAGGATGCCGGCAGTTCGCTCAGCGCAGTCATGTGGCGGAGCGAAGTCGCCCGATTGAAATATGAATTAAAGGATGGCCTTCAGCTGGTATGCCGGGGCAAGATAGACGTCTACCCCCCTCGCGGGTCCTACCAGCTCGTGGTCGACCTGGCCGAGCCCAAGGGCAAGGGCGCCCTTCAGCTCGCCTTTGAGCAGCTGAAAGAGAAGCTGCGGGCCGAGGGACTGTTCGACCCGCAACATAAAAAAAAGCTCCCGCTGCTGCCCAAGAAAGTGGGCATCGTGACCTCGCCTCGGGGGGCGGCCATCGTCGATATCCTGCGGACTCTGGAGCGCCGATTCGCCCGGCTCCACGTTTTGATCTACCCGGCGCGGGTGCAGGGGGAAGGAGCGGCCGAGGAGATCGTCGAAGGCATCGAGACTCTGGGGAGCCTTCCCGACCTGGATGTGATCATCGTCGGTCGCGGCGGCGGGTCGATCGAAGACCTCTGGGCTTTCAATGAGGAAAAAGTGGCCCGGGCGATTTTCCGCTGCCCGGTGCCGGTCATTTCGGCGGTCGGGCACGAGGTAGATTTCACGATCGCCGATTTCGTGGCGGACGTCCGGGCTTCCACGCCGTCCGTCGCGGCCGAGATTGTCATCGAGAAGGAGCAGGCCTTCGCCGACGAGATCGATCATCTCGAGCGGAGGGCTGTTCAGGGTGTTCGGAACGGCCTCCAGGAGCGAAAGCACGAGGTGACATACCTCGCCCAACACCGGATCTTCCAGAACTTCAAGATCCGGCTTCTCAATTCAGAGCAGCAGGTCGACGGCCTGGAGACGCGGGCCAGGGAGGTCGTCAGGGGCGAGCAGCGAAAGATCGCCGAGGCGAAGGCGCGGGCGGCGTTGTTGCAGGAAAGAATCTTCGGCAGTTTCCGCCGGCGGCTCCAGGATCAGGCGGCCAAATGGGAGAGGCTGTCGGCCGAGCTGCACAGCCATAGCCCGCTGAACATCTTGAAAAAGGGATACACGCTGTGCTGGAAGGACGGCGGGACACGGATCGTCTCGAAGATCGAGGACATCGAGAAGGACGAGGACGTCGTCGTGTCCTTTTATCAAGGCGAGTTTTTCTGCCGGGTCAAAGATGTGGACAGGGAGTCGCGCATCGAATCCCGGGCCGTCAAAGAAAAATGAATGCTTTGAGGAGATGCACTTATGAAGGACCTAACTTTCGAAAAAGCGCTCACCGATCTTGAGCACATCGTCGAAAAATTGGAAAAAGGCGGCCTCAGCCTGAATGAGTCGCTGGCGCTGTTTGAAAGGGGCGTAAAGCTGGCCCGCTTTTTGCGCGACGAGCTGGAAAGGGCAGAAAAGAAAATCGAGATTCTCCTCAAAAATGAAAAGGGGGAAATCCGGCCCGAGCCGTTCGACCTCGAAAAGGCTGAAGGCCTCGGCGCCCAGGCGGAAGAGGAAAACGCCAAAGAAGAAAACGAGAAAAGCGGCGGCAAGAAAACGCGGACAAAAGGTCCAAAAAAAGAGGGCGGGGACGATGACACCCTGCCGTTCTAGCCTGGAGCGGGCGTGCCCATTTTCCAAATGAACGGCGTCAAAGTCGGGCTTTGACTCCATTCTTGCTGAATAAGATGGACGCAAAAAATCTGTTGGCCGGCTATAAGGATGCCGTCGAAGGCGATCTCCGGCGCATCCTCTCCCGTCACGACACTCTCCTCTTCCAGGCCATGCGCTATTCGGTCCTCTGCGGCGGAAAGCGATTCCGTCCCTTGCTGCTCCTTTCGGCCGGGGATGCTTTCGGGGCCGGCCTGAGACGGACGCTTCCTTTCGCCTGCGCCGTCGAGCTCATCCACAATTATTCACTGATCCATGATGACCTGCCGGCGCTGGACGACGACGACTATCGCCGCGGCCGTCCCTCCTGCCATAAGGCCTTCGGCGAGGACATCGCTCTTTTAGCCGGGGACAGCCTCCTCACCCTGGCTTTTGAAGTTATGGCCGCTGCGGAAATGCCGAAGAGCCGACTGGCTCGCAAAGACCAGGTCATCAAAGAAGTCGCCCAGCTGGCGGGCGTGGAGGGAATGATCGGGGGGCAGCTCTTGGACATCACGTTCTCCGTGGATAACGCGGCCAAGGAAAGCCTTCACGAGCTCATGCTCAAGAAAACGGGGGCGCTGATCGTGGCCTCCGTCAGGGCGGGCGCCGTTCTCGGCGGGGCGCAGCGCTCGAAGCTCGAGAGCTTGACCGAATACGGCAAAAACGTCGGGCTTGCCTTCCAGGTTAGGGATGACATCCACGACGCGGCCACAACACGCAAGAAAGCGAGCTTGGCCAAACCGAATTATGTGACGGTGTTCGGCCGAGAAAAGGCCGGCCTCCTTTTGAAACAATCCGTCAGGGCGGCGCTGGCCGCTTTGAAAACGGCCTCGATCGGATCAGGCCCGCTTCAACGTCTGGCCCGGCAACTCTTGGAACCAGGACCATGAGCAAACTCCTTGACCAAATCTCGAGCCCACAGGACCTGAAAAAGCTCTCCCCCGAGGACCTGGCCCGGCTGGCCAATGAGTTGCGAGCTTACATCCTGGAAGTCGTTTCCAAAAACGGCGGCCATCTTTCGGCCAACCTGGGCGTCGTGGAATTGACCCTGGCCCTCCATTACGTCTTTGACACTCCGCGCGATAAAATCATCTGGGACGTCGGCCACCAGTGCTACACGCACAAAATCATCACGGGGCGCAGGGAACAATTCCGCAAGCTCCGCCAGTTTGAGGGCCTGCTCGGATTCCCCAACCGGGAGGAGAGCGAATATGACGTCTATAATACGGGACATGCCTCCACGGCGCTATCGGCCGCGCTCGGCCTGGCCGTGTCTAGGGATAAAAAGAACGAACAACACAAGGTCATCGCCGTCGTCGGCGACGGCAGCCTGACGGGCGGAGTGTCATGGGAAGCGCTGAACCAAATCGGTCATCTCCGGACGCCCCTGATCATCGTCCTCAACTTCAACGAGATGTCCATCTCGCCGAGCGTAGGCGCCATGTCCAAGTATCTGACCTATCTGGCCAGCGGGCAGCATTACCTGAGGGCAAAAGACCATGCCAAATCCATCTTGAAATCCATCCCCGTTCTGGGCTGGCCGATGATCAAGGCTGGGCGTGCCGTGGAAGAGCTCGTCAAGAAGACATTTTTCCCGGGCCTCGTCTTTGAAGAGCTGGGGCTGAGGTATATCGGGCCGGTCCAGGGGCACAGCCTCCACTCGCTCATCGAGGTGTTCCAGGAGGCCAAGGCCTACCAAGAAGGGCCTGTTCTCATCCATACCGTGACGCGTAAGGGTCTCGGCTTCGCCCCGGCTCAGGAGAATCCGGAGCGGTTCCACGGCGCCAGCCCGTTCAATATCCAGACTGGGGAATCCCTGGTCAAGAACCACAGGCCCACCTATTCTTTCGTCTTCGGTCAGACCTTGCTCAAGATCGCCCAGGGCGACGACAAGGTGATCGCAATCACGGCGGCCATGCCGGAGGGGACGGGCCTCACCGGTTTTGCCGAGAAGCTTCCGGAACGATTTTTTGACGTGGGCATCGCCGAGCAGCACGCCGTGAATTTTGCCGCCGGGCTGGCCCTGAGCGGCCTTAAGCCCGTTTGCGCCATCTATTCGACGTTTCTGCAGCGGGCGTATGACCAGATCTATCAGGACGTCTGCCTGCAAGATTTGCCCGTCGTCTTCGCTCTCGACAGGGCGGGGATCGTGTCCGATGACGGCCCGACCCACCAGGGCATCAACGACATCGGTTACTTAAGGCACATGCCAAACCTGATCCTCATGGCGCCGCGTGATGAGAACGAACTCCAGCATATGCTCAAATCGGCCTTCGGATACGGGCATCCGGCGGCGATCCGTTTTCCTAAGGGCGAAGCGGTCGGCGTCCCGATGGATAAAGAATTCAGGGCGGTGCCGCTCGGGAAAAGCGAAAGGCTGAAAGAAGGGCGGGACCTGCTGCTGGCGTTTGGCAGCATGGTCTACCCGGCTTTGGCTGCGGCCGAGGAGCTTGAGAAGGACGGCATCAGCCTGGCGGTGGTCGATGCCAAGTTTGCCAGGCCGCTCGACGAAGACATGCTTCTCCGCTATGCAGAACCGGGCAGAACGATCATCACGGCCGAAGAGGGCGTGACCGCCGGAGGTTTCGGGAGCGTCGTGCGCGATTTCCTCGACCGGCAGGAAAAATTCGATGTCCGGTTCAAGCAGATAGGAATCCCCCTCGAGATCTATCCTATGGGGAAGGTCCGGCAGATCAAGAAAATATTCCGGCTGGATGCGGAGGGCCTGGTCAGCCAGATCAAGGAATTCTATCATCCCTGACTCCCGGTGGACGGTCCCGTCCTCCCGATAGAACATGAACAAGGAAAGGGCGGATAAAATCCTCGTGGAAAGAAGGCTGGCCGACAGCCACCAGAAAGCGCAAGCGTTGATCATGGCCGGGCTGGTCTTCAGCGGCGAGCAGCGAATCGAAAAACCCGGCCAGCTCGTCGCCCTCGACCAGGAGGTTTTCATCCATAAACCCTTCCCCTACGTCAGCCGCGGCGGGCTCAAGCTCGAAGAGGCGCTGGATACTCTTCAAATATCCGTCACCGGCAAAATCGCCGCCGACATCGGCTCGTCCACGGGCGGCTTCACGGACTGCCTACTCCAGCGGGGCGCGGCGAAAGTCTATGCCGTGGATGTGGATACGCGGCAGATCGACTGCCGTCTCCGGGAAGATCCCCGGGTCGTCTTAATTGAAAAAAACGCCCGCTTCCTCGTCCGGGCAGACTTTCCCGACCTCCTCGATTTCGTCACGATGGACGTCTCGTTTATATCGATTTTGAAAATCTTCCCGGTCCTCAAAGACATTCTCAGCCGCAGCCGCGACTCCGGCCAAGGCGCCGGCCACGGCCCCGCCCTTCTTCTCTCCCTCATCAAGCCCCAGTTCGAGGTCGGCAAAGGCCAGGTGGGAAAGAAGGGTATTGTCCGCGACGCTGCCCTCCACGAAGAGGTGCTCCATAACATCACGAGCGAGGCGGCCGCCCTGGGTTTCAAGCTTCGCGGGCTCATGAAATGTGCCGTACGCGGCCAGAAGGGAAATCGCGAATTTTTCGGCCTATGGGTCCTTGAAGGATTGCCGGCGGCCGGCCAAGACGTGCTAAAATGGATCAAGGAGGTAGCCCGGGATGAAAAAAATTAACAGGGTAGGAGTCGTGATCAAGCCCCATGCTCCGGGGATCGAGGATATCCTGACCAAGCTCGATGCCTATCTTCTGAAGCGGGGAATCGAGTGTGTCCTGGAAAAAGTCGCGGCCCAAAAGCTCGGCCGGTCCGACGGACCTAACCGGGAAGAGATCCCGGGCCAGGTTGATTTGGTCGTAGTCCTCGGGGGAGACGGTACCCTCCTTAGCATTGCCCATATCGCCGCCTGCAAACGGGTCCCCGTCATGGGCGTCAACCTCGGCAGCCTTGGCTTTTTGACCGAAGTCCCCTTGGACGAAATGACACTTGCCCTCGATGCTTTTATCGACGGCAACGAAGACATCGTCAGCCCGCGTTGGATGCTCGAATCGAAGTTCAAAGACGGCTCCGGCCTGGCCCTGAATGACGTCGTCATCAACAAGGGCGCCCTGGCCCGGATGATCCAGGTTACGATCTGGATCGACGAGCGGGAGATCCAGACCGTCAAGGCCGACGGCCTGATCGTTGCCACTCCCACGGGATCAACGGCCTATTCGCTTTCGGCGGGAGGCCCTATCATCCAGCCCTATATTCCCGGCATCCTCCTGACGCCCATCTGCCCTCACACCCTGACCTTCCGGCCGACGGTCATCACTTCGGATTCGCGGATCAAGATTCAGCTCCTGACGTCCGGAGAAGAGGTCTATCTAACTCTGGATGGCCAACGTGGCAGCACGATGGTCAAGAATGACACCGTCGAGGTGTGGCGGGCCGGATGCGAGCTGCGTCTCGTATCGTCCCCCAAACGGAACTATTTCGACCTGCTCCAGGAGAAGCTGTCCTGGGGGGAGTAGGGCTCGCGGTATGCCGCTTAAGAAAGAGCATTGAAAAGGGATTCGCTCCCTAACGGGATTTTTCACGCCATAAAAATTTCGCCTTTTTCGGCGGCTGCGATTCTCGCATGCTTGCTGGTCGCGCTAAAAGGATGTCCTTGTCCACATTTCGGTATATCCCGTTTTATTGCCATCGCTCAAACATTCTCGCCGGCCTCTAAGAGAGGCTTCCCTCAAAAGCCGAAATTTTTAGGCTAAATCCCTCATGGTCGCTTCATCCCTTTCCAAAGCTCTTCCCAGAAGTCCTTTATACATATCCCTAGCCTGGTTGACATTTTCAGGGGGGGAAACTATTATTTACATCTTCTTTGAAGGCAACGATGACGATGAGCGAGATGAGCCTGACGGCCGAGAAGCTACGGGTCCTGTACGTATCCCCGGAGATATCTCCGTTTGCCAAATCGGGGGAACTGGCGGATGTCGCCCAAGCCCTGCCTAAATCCCTATCAGGGCTGGGCGTTGAGATCTCGCTCATCATGCCCAAGTATCGCCGGCCGGAAATCGAGTCCCTGAAACTCGAGCTCGTCCTCCCCGATCTCTTTGTTCCCCTCGGCAATGAAAAAGCCAAGGCGAACGTGTATAAGGCCGAGGTCGGCCGGATCCCGATTTATTTCGTCGACAATCCCAAGTATTTCTGCCGGGACATGATCTATGGTTCCGCCAAGGGCGAGTACCTCGACAACGACGAGCGGTTCACATTTTTCAGCCGGGCCGTCCTCGAATTCCTGCTCAAATCGAGGCTGCCTCCGGATATCATCCACTGCAACGATTGGCCGACCGCGCTCATCCCCGTCTTTCTCCGGACCCATTATGCCCAGAAAAATCACTTCAAGGAGGTAGCGACGGTCTTCTCCCTGCACAACTTCGCCTTCCAGGGCACTTTTCCCCCCGAATCCCTGGCCTTGACAGGCTTGAACTGGGATTATTTCACGCCGGAGCAGCTGGCCCTCAACGGCCGTTTCAATTTCCTCAAGGCCGGGCTGATCTTCTCCGACGTCATCAACATGGTCAGCCAGACCTACAGGAAGGAACTCCTGGCCGCCGATTCGGGGAAAGACCTTGAGGCGATTCTTTCCCGGCGGAAAGAGGTTGTCGCCGCTATTGGCAATGGCCGGGACGAAGGAAGTTGGGAGCTCGCCGCCAAGGAATATATCCATATTTACAATAAAGCCTTAGAACTCAGGAGAGGAGGACAGAGTGGCTGAAAACATTATCAACGTGACGGACGCGGATTTTGACGAAGTCGTGCTGAAGTCGGAGCTCCCCGTCCTCGTGGATTTTTGGGCGATTTGGTGCGTTCCCTGCAAGATGATCGCCCCCCTGGTGGATGAGATGGCCGGGGAATACAAGGACAAGCTCAAGGTCTGCAAAGTGAATGTCGATGAGAGCCTGAAAGTGCCTTCCCGTTATGGAATCCGCGGCATCCCGACGCTGTTGCTGTTCAAAGGAGGCGAGCTGAAAGAAACGATGGTCGGCGTGTTGCCCAAGGACAAGATTATCTCGACTTTGACAAAACACCTCTAGTTGCGCGTCTCGCAAATAACTTGCCTAAATAAAGATACTCACTTGAACGCGCAACCGCCGGGGAGATTGAGGGGGGCGGAGTGGCCCCCCCTCAGGGGTTCAGCGGAGCGAAGCGAAGCGCCGAAGGGGGAGCTTGACTCCCCCTTGGAAGTGCCCCGGCTCTGCGAAAGACTGGAACATGAAATTTATGAGACGGGGCACTAGGAGACATTTCGGGGCCGCGGTTCCGGCACGGTCCGAGTCCCGTCCCTGAGGAAGGATCACATGGCCGAAACATACGACGTCGTCATCATAGGCGCGGGGCCCGCCGGACTGGCCGCTGCGCTCTACACGGGCCGGGCCAGGCTGAAGACCATCGTGCTGGAGAAGGCCATTCCCGGAGGCCAGATTTTGCTGACCGATTGGATCGAGAATTACCCGGGTTTTCCGGACGGCATCGCGCCGTTCGATCTCATCGAAAAGTTCCGCAGCCAGGCCCTCAAGTTCGGGGCCAAATTTATCACCGATGAAGCCAAGGACATTCGTAGAGAAGGCGAACTTTGGCTGGTCCAGGGCCATAAAACGCCGTACCCGACGCGCGCCGCCATCGTCGCCACGGGGGCGGCCTACCGGCGCTTGGGCCTGCCGAACGAGGCACGGCTGATCGGCCGCGGCGTGTCCTATTGCGCCACGTGCGACGGCGCCTTTTTCAGGGAAAGGGACATCGCAGTTGTCGGCGGGGGAGACACGGCCCTCATGGAGGCCATTTTCCTGACCAAATTCGCCAAGAAAGTGGCGCTCATCCACCGCCGCGACCAGTTCCGTGGAACGAAGATCATTCAGGAACGGGTTTTAGCCAACCCGAAGATCGAGATCCGCTGGAGTTCGGTCGTCGAGTCGATCGTCGGCGGGGACAATGTCGAAGCCATCGTCCTGCGCAATGTCAAGGATGATACGCGGACGACCCTGCCGGTCGAGGGCCTTTTCGTTTCGATCGGCATGAATCCCAACACGGAGTTCGTCAAAGGCCTGTTGAAGCTCAACGAATGGGGGGAGATCGTCGTCCAGGCGAATATGGCGACCTCTCAGCCGGGGATTTATGCGGCCGGTGACGTGATCGATGCCTGCCCGCACCAGGTTGCCTCGGCCGTCGGGTCGGGCGTTCACGCCGCTATCTCGGTCGACGAATACCTTTCCAAATAGCCTCTATCGGAATAAAACCGGCCCCTATTTCTTTTTTTCCAACTCCTCGACCCGGGTCTTGAGCTTCTTAAAGTCCTTGACGATGTCGTACATCTGGGGCATGAGCGCCCAGACCTTCCGCCAGTCCCGGATATCCAAATGGGGACTCCCGGAGACAAAGGCGTTTGCCGGGATGTCCTTGGTCACTCCCGACTTTGCGGCGATGATCGCGTTGTCGCCCACCGTGATGTGATCGGCGATCCCGACCTGCCCGCTCAAGATGGCGTTCTTCCCCACCTTTGAGCTGCCGGCGATTCCTACCTGGGCCGCCAGGATGCTGTTCTCCCCGATTTCGACGTTGTGGGCGATCATCACCAGGTTATCGATTTTTGCCCCTTTGCGGATGATCGTCTCACCGAGGGCGGCCCGGTCGATGGTCGTGTTGGCGCCGATCTCCACGTCGTCCTCGATGATGACAATCCCCTTTTGAGGAATCTTGAGATAGCTTCCGTCGTCCGTCTTCAGATAGCCGAACCCGTCCGACCCGATGACGACGCCGTTATGAATCACGACCCGGTTGCCGACCTTGACATCCTCTCGGATCGAGACGCCGGAATGGATGACCGTTTGCACGCCGATTTTGACCCTAGGATAGATCGTGACGAGCGGGAAAATCACCGCTTCCGCCCCTATGTCCGCCTCGTCTCCCACCGAGCAGAACGGCCCGATGGCTGCGTCCCGGGCGACCTTTGCCGAGCGCGAAACGATCGCCGTCGGATGAATCCCGGGTTCCGGCCGGTAGGGTTTGTAGAACATCTCAAGGGCCCGGATGAACGCCAGATGGGCGTTCGCGGCCCTGATGACGGGAATTCTATCGAATTTTTCGTCCAAGGGGAGGAGGGCCGCAGAGGCTTGAGTTCTTTCGAGCTGCCCTCTGAATCTATGCTTGGCCAGGAAGACAAGGTCGCCCTTGCCGGCCGCTTCCAGGCTGGCCACTCCCGAGATCTCGACCCCGCCGTCCCCTTCAAACAGGCAGTTCAGCCGCTGGGCCAGCTCCCTCACTGTAATTCTCATGGCAACCTCCCGATATTCAGCCGTTTCCGCAGAATGGCCTCTTTTAATAACCCCAAGAAGGCCATGTTATTCTGTGACGAATCTAGGCTCGGGCTCTGCGCGCGTCGATCCTTTCGTTGAGCACGGCCGCCAGCTCCGCCCCCCAGAGGAGAATGGCCAGCGAGAACGAGATCCACAACAGAAAGAAAATGATAGACGTCAATGTGCCCTTCAAGAGCTTGTCCAGGACAACTCCGATCGCCGAAAAATGGGCGACGTAGACGACGAAAATCCGCTTGAAGATTTCCCAGAGGATCGAACCAATCGCCGCCGCGACCAGCGCCGCCCTGGTATGGACTTTGACTTCGGGAATGAATTTATAGAGGACAAAAAGCACCAAAAATCCCAGCATGAAAGGCATGAGATACTGGATCAGGAAATTGTCGATGAGAGGCAGGACCTTCGGGTTCAGGGTGTCGGCCACGAAGGCGCTCTCCTTGATGATCCGGTGGAGGGCGGTCCAGACCGCCGTGATCGACAGCGAAAAAATGAGGATCACGGCGATGATGAGCATGATGATGTATTCCATCAGCCGGTTGTAGAAAAACGACTTCTGCGAGCTGGCCTTGAAGATGAAATTGATCGAATAGATCAGGTTGGAGAAGAGGAAGCTTCCGGCGATGAGCGATCCGAGGAGGCCGAACCAGCCCAGGCTGCTGATATTTTTGGACACCCCGCTGAGCTTTGAGAAGAACGAAGGGTCGTACTTGTCGAAAAATTCTTTGGTAAAGACATTGAGGCTCCGGATGGCGATCTCCGAGCTTCCAAGAAGTTTCGTCGTGGCGAAGGCGAAGAGAGCGATCAGGGGGACGGCGCAGAGAAAGCAAAAGTAGGAGATGATGATCGAATGACTGAAACACTTGTCGGCATTAAACCTCTTGAAGGTCGAGCCGAGGATTCTAAAAATGTTTGCGGCCATCAGCCTTTTTCTCAGGTTTGTTTTAAGGACGTTTCAAATAAGCGCCCCCAGGCCATCCCCGAGACCTGCCTAGAATCCGCCTCTCCACTTCCCCATCAAGATAATGAAGGTGACGAGCAGGGCATAGATGACCAGGGTTTCGATCAGGATCAGCCCGAGGAGCAGCAGGAACCGGATATGCGGAGCGGCCTGAGGGTTCCTGGAGATCCCTTCGCAGGCGGCACTGAGGGCCTTGGCCTGGCAAAAGGCGCCGGCGGCCGCGGTCAGGGTGATGATGGCCCCGCTGACGATGATGGCCAGCTTGTAAAGGGAGACCTTGGACTCGGTCAGAGTCCCTTCCTGGGCGAGAAGCGGTGTGCCGGCGATCAACAGGAGGAACAGAAGAAGGCCGAATGCTTTGGATTTCTTGGTCATGCCAAAACTCCTTTCGAGGGTTCGATATTATCGAGATTCATGTTCCTCTTCATGGGCGACGGCCCCGGAAATATAGATGCAGGCGAGGAGCACGAAAACAAAGGCCTGGAGGGCGCCCGTAAACAGCGACAGCACCATAAAAGGAAGCGGCAGTAAATAGGGGATGATCGAAGCGATGACCACGATCAGGACTTCTTCGGCAAAGATATTGCTGAAGAGCCGGATCGAGAGCGATAAGGGCCGGGAAAAATGGCTGATCAGCTCGATGGGGACCATCAGGGGAGCCAGAAAAGGCGACGGCCCCGAAAAATGCTTGAGGTATTTGAGCAGTCCGTTCGACTTGATCCCCTGGTAGTGGTAATAGACGAACACCGTCAGCGCGCAGCCGAGGGTGACATTGAGCTTGCTGGTCGGCGACATAAGTCCGGGGACGAGGCCGAGCAGGTTGGAACAGAGGATGAACAGCCCGACCGTTCCGATCATCGGAAGGTACTTCTTCCCTTCCGGGCCGATGATGTCGACAAGCAGGCCTTCCAGAGCGCCAATGAGGAGCTCGAACACGTTCTGCATCCCCCTGGGTACGAGCGAGCGCCGCCGCGAGGCTATTCCCAAAAAAACGACCAGAAATGCGGCCACGAGGATGACCATGATGACATAATCGGGGATGAAATTGTGCGGGTCCTTGATATGTATGCCGGCCAGGCCCAGCAGGGCGGCGACCGGCGGGCCAAGGAGCTTGTTGAACAGAATGACGATGGCTAGCGGGTGCTCTAATTCTTCCATTGTTTCATCCGGGCGAGGGCTACGGCCGTTTCGCCCAGGAAAACGGGAATCACCGTCGAAAAGCCTGCAGCAAACGCCAGAAGCTTATTCGGATAGGCGAAAATTATAATGAAAAATAGGCCAAGAATCAATATCAGGCGGAAGACGTAGAGGAGGATGGCCGAGCGGACGGCTTTGGCCTTCTCCCGAAGGAGGACCCGGGTCAGAGACTGCTTGAGCCAGAGGAAAGAGAGGGCTGCCAGCGCCCCTCCGGCAAAGAAAAAGAGACCTGTGAGCAAGTCGAAGATCAGCCCGGCCACGATACCGAGGGTGGCTGCTAATATAATGATTTCAAAGGGGATCCGGCGGATGATCTTTTCTTCTATCGGATCGGTCTGCATGCTCATTTTCTAGGCCGCTCAATCCTTGTCGATATCTGGATCTTTATCGAGTTTCATAATGGCCCTAATCAAGCTGATCAGGCCGGAAGCGGCGCCCAACAGGGAAAAAACGAGGAGAAGCCAGGGGCCGGTGCCGAGCCACTTGTCCAGGAAATACCCCATCAACAGCCCGACGGCGATCGATGACGGCAGCAGGAGCCCTAAAGACCACAAATCTGCGAACTTACGAAGGTTCACGCCGCATATTGTAACAAATTGACGATGGAATACCTATGTCCTCGTTGTAACTGTCTCGAAATATGTGATTTCAAAGAGGTGTTGGAATCGCCCCTGAGGCCCCTATTTTGGAGATTTTTCCATCCTTGAACAATCTTTCAAGTCGCGTGAGAATTTGGTCCGCCAAAATCGTCCTTTATGAGGGACATAATAACTAATACAAACGTAATAAATAAAGTGACAATGTATGGGCGGTGCTTAGGCCGCCCTCAAGCCCCCGTAGCGGAGGG
>Ga0209253_10001156_pt1 | contig 23018 bp, 22 predicted proteins | sample FrelakmetBRP12BR_FD_187145 | JGI IMG/M metagenome (GOLD analysis project Ga0209253, IMG submission 187145) | Freshwater lake sediment microbial communities from the University of Notre Dame, USA, for methane emissions studies - BRP12 BR (SPAdes)... | ecosystem: Environmental > Aquatic >...
GTCGTGGCCGGGGGAGTCGAGTGCGGTTCCGCCGATGTCGACGACCTTCCCGTCGTGCAGGACGAGGCGGGCGCCCAGCACGTGGTTCGCCGTGAATCCGTACTTGAGGCAGTGGGCCCCACCCGCGTTCTCGGCCAGGTTGCCGCCGATGGAGCAGATGCTCTGCGAGGACGGGTCGGGCGCGTAGTAGAAGCCGGCGCCGGAGACCGCCTTGGTGACGTCGAGGTTGAGGACGCCCGGCTCGACCCGAGCCCAGCCATCCTCCAGGTTCACCTCGAGGATGCGGCGCATGCGCGAGAGCGCCACCACCACCGAGCCGGGGACTGGGCGGGCGCCGCCGGAGAGGCCGGTGCCCGAGCCGCGTGGGACGATGGGGCGGCCGGAGGCACGCGCCAGCCTGACGACCTCGACCACCTCCTGGGTGGTTCCCGGAAGCACCACCAGATCGGGCCGGGTGCGCCCGTGCGTGATGCCGTCGCACTCGTAGGTGAGGAGGTCCGGCCCGGACGAGAAGCAGTTGCGCGCCCCCACCACCGCCGCCATTCGGCGGGCGAGATCGGCGAGGGAGGTGCGCTCGCTCATGGCGCCAGAATCACGCGGCGTCGTACGCGCGAAGCGCGGCAGCCGCTGCGGTGCCGGGCGCGAGCGCCTTTCCCTGCTTCTTCATGCCCTGCTCGATGGCCGAGAGCACCGCCAGGACGTTTCTCTGGCTCGACCCGTATCCCATGAGGCCGATGCGCCAGAGCTTGCCGGCCAGCGGCCCGAGCCCGCCGCCGATCTCGATGTCGTGCTCGGTGAGAAGGTACTTGCGCACGGCTGCCTCGTCGACGCCCTCGGGCGGGGTCACCGCGTTGAGCGACGGAAGGCGGCTGCCGTCCGGAGAGAGCGGCTTCGCGCCGAGCGCGGCGAATCCGGCGATCAGGGCGGCGCTGTTGCGGCGGTGGCGGGCGAAGCGCTCCTCGAGTCCCTCCTCGGCGACCAGGCGCAGCGCCTCGCGCAGCGCGTAGACCATGGTGATGGGCGCGGTGTGGTGGTAGACGCGCTTCCCCTCGGCCCAGTAGTCCGCGACCATCCCGGCGTCGAGGTACCAGGACTGCACCTTGGTCTTGCGGGCCCGCACCGAGTCGAGCGCCCGGGGTGACAGCGTGAGGGGCGCGAGCCCGGGCGGGCAGGAGAGGCACTTCTGGGTGCCCGAGTAGATGGCGTCGGCCTCCCAGGCGTCCACGGTCACCGGGACGCCGCCCAGAGAGGTCACCGTGTCCACCACGAGCAGCGCGCCGTGAGCGTGGCAGAGCTTGCCGAGCCCGTCCATGGGCTGCATGGCGCCGGTGGAGGTCTCGGCGTGGACGATGCCGACCGCCTTCACCGGTGCGTGCTTCTTGAGCGCATCCTCGATGGCGGCGTGGGGGAAGACCTGGCCCCAGGGGACCTCGAGCTTCACGAGCTTGCCGCCTGCTCGTCCGACGATGTCGGCCATGCGGTTTCCGAAGACGCCGGCGGCGCAGATGATCACGGTGTCGCCCGGCTCGATGACGTTCACGAGCGCGGCTTCCATGCCCGCCGAGCCGGTTCCGGAGACGGCGATGGTGAAGGGGTTCGTGGTCTGGAAGACGTAGCGGAGCTGGGCCTGCACCTCGTTCATGATTCCCAGGAACTCGGGGTCCAGGTGGCCGAGGAGCGGCGTCGTCATGGCGCGGTAGACCCGCGGATGGACGGGGCTCGGTCCGGGGCCAAGGAGGAGGCGGATCGAGGGGTCGAGCTCGCCGACGGTGGGGGCGGGGATGGACATGGGAAGGCATGGTAGCGTCCTGGTAGCCGTCAGGCGAGGCGAATCGGAGGGCCTCCCCCGTGCTCCAGGACCTCCTCGGCCACTTCACTTACGCCGACGGCTCGTCGAGCAAAGGTCGAGCGGCCTCGATGAAGGCCGCCGCAGCCTGGTGATAGACGGCCCGGCGCGCCCGCAGGTCGTTCACGAGTTCCAGGCCGGTGCGGTCGCAGGGGGGCAACTCCAGGTCGCTCGTCCCGATCGGGGCGGTGCGCTCACCCCATCGCAGTACGTGGGCGCACCAGGAGAGCCCGGCGCCGAAGGCCGGGAGGAGCAGCGTGGCCCCGGGTCGGACGCGCCCCTCCTCGAGAGCCTCGACGAGTGCCACCGGAACGGTGGCCGCCGACATGTTCCCGTAGCGCTGCACGTTCACGAAGACCTTCGAGGGATCGATGCCGACGCGCTTGCCCACGGCGTCGATGATCCGCTGGTTGGCCTGGTGAGGGATCATGAGGTCCACGTCGCCGATCCCGAGCCCGCGCTTGGCGAGCGCCTCCAGGCTGGCCTTGGTCATGCCCAGCACGGCGCGCTTGAAGATCTCCTGGCCGTCGAAGTTCCAGGAGGTGTAGCCGCAGGGGATCCCCTGGTTCGCGTAGCGGGCGCCCACGCCGCGGATGTCGAGGATGTCGCGGCTCTCGCCGTAGCAGCCCAGCCGCTCGGCGAGCAGCCCCTCCTCCCGGCCGGTGGCCTGGAGCACCGCCGCGCCGCAGCCGTCGCCGAAGAGCACGGCCACGTTGCGGTTGTCCCAGTCCATGAAGGGCGTGGGCGCCTCGGCGCCCACCACCAGCGCCGTCTTCACCACGCCGGTGCGGATGAGGGCGGTGGCCGTGGAGAGCCCGTAGAGGAAGCTCGTGCAGGCGGTGTTCACGTCCATGGCCGCGGCGTTCTTCGCGCCGAGCCGCTTCTGGGTGCCGGAGGCCACGTTGGGCGCCAGCTCGTCTCCGAGCGTGCTGCCCACGATGATGAGGTCGAGCGCCTCGGCGGAGAGCCCGGCACAGGCCAGCGCGCGGGCCGAGGCCACGTGGATCAGCTCTCCCAGCGGCACGTGCGAGATGCGCCGCTCCCGCATGCCGGTGCGCGAGGCGATCCACTCGTCGTTGGTCTCGAGGAAGGTGCCCAGGTCGTTGTTCGAGAGCACGGCGGGCGGGAGGCACTTGCCCCAGCCGACGATGGCCGCGTGGGTGCCCCGCCCCTCGGCGTGCCGGGTCACCGGTAGATCTCCCGGATGAGCGGGGCGAACTTCTCGTAGATGGTCTTGCGCCGGACCTTCATGGTTGCGGTGACCTCGTTGTCGTCGTGGTCCAGCTCCTTCTCGAGGAGGCGGAAGTTTCGGACCTGCTCGACCGGGGCGAGCCCGGCGTTGGTGTGCTCGACCTCGCGCGTCACCAGCTCGTTTACCTCCGGGAGCGCCGCCAGGCTGCGGAAGTTGGTGTAGGCGAGCTTTCGCTCGGTGGCCCACTGACCGACGTTCTCGAAGTCGATCTGCAGGAGCGCCGAGACGAACTTCTCGCCCTCCCCCAGCACCACCGCCTCCTTGATGTACGGGGAGACCTTGAGCGCGTTCTCGATGAGCGACGGGGAGACGTTCTTTCCGCCCGAGGTCACGAAGATGGCCTTCTTGCGGTCGAGGATGCGGACCTGCCCGTCGGGGTCGAGGGCGGCCACGTCGCCGCTGCGGAGCCAGCCTCCGGCCAGCACCTCCGCGGTGGCCTTCTCGTCCCGGTAGTAGCCGAGGAAGACGGTCTCCCCGCGCTTGAGCAGCTCCCCGTCGTCGTCGAGACGGAACTCGAGCCCCGGGATGGGCCGCCCCACCGTTCCCAGCCGGACCTCGTCCGAGCGCTGCACGAAGGAGAAGCCGGTGCACTCGGTCATGCCGTAGCCCTCGCGGACCGGGACGCCCATGGCGTGGAAGAAGAGGAGGACGTCGGGGGAGATGGCGGCGGCGGCCGAGAAGGTGGCGCGAGCTCGCCTCAGCCCGACGAAGTTCTGGAGCGCGCGGCGCACCGTCACGTGGTCGAAGGCCGCCACCAGCCTGTCGAGCGCCCCCACCGGCTCCCCGGCCAGGCGGCGCGCGGCCAGGCGGCGGCCCCGGGCCATGGATCCTTCGAAGACCCAGCGGCGCAGCGGCCCGGTCTCCTGGATCTTCACCAGGATGGTGGCCTGCAGCTTCTCCCAGATGCGCGGGACGCCGAGGAACACGCTGGGTGCGATCTCGCGCAGGTCCTCCTGGATGGTGCGGACGCTCTCGGCGAAGCTCACGGTCATGCCCAGCTGGAGCGGCAGGTAGACCGAGAAGATCTGCTCGGCGACGTGGCAGAGCGGCAGGTAGGACACCACCGAGTCGCGTCCGTCGATCCCGGTGGCCTCGGCCGCGGCCCGCGCCTGGGCGAGCACGTTCCGGTGGGAGATCATGGCGCCCTTGGGAAAGCCGGTGGTGCCGGAGGTGTAGATGAGGAAGGCCAGGTCGCCCTCGCGGGTGGCGGCGACCATCTCCTCGAAGAGGCCGGGGTGCGCGGCCCCGTGCTTCTCACCGCGCGCTTCCAGCTCCTCCCAGGAGACCAGGCGCGGGTCCTCGTAGCTGCGCAGCCCCTTCGTCTCCGGAACCACGATGTGGCGGACCCCGGGCAGCCGATCGCCGACCTCCAGGATCTTGTCCACCTGCTCCTGGTCCTCGGCGACCACGATGGTGGCGCCGGAGTGATCGATGACGTACTGCACCTCGTTCGACGGGCTGGTGGGGTAGACCCCCACGCCCACGGCGCCCGCCGACATGGCCGCGAGCTCGGCGTAGAGCCACTCCCGGCGGTTCTCGGAGAGGATGGCCACCTTGTCGCCGCGCGAGACCCCCAGCGCCGCGAAGCCCATGCAGGCCCGCCGCACGTGGTCCAGGTATCCCTGCCAGGTGACCCGCTGCCAGATCCCGAACTGCTTCTCCCGGAGCGCCACCGCCCGAGGGTGGAGCCTGGCGCGCTCGGCGAGCAGCTTGGGAAGGGTGTCCGGCGAACCGGGTGGCGCGCTCAGGAGAGCCAACGCTTCCTCCGCCTGTAGTGCTTCACTTGCCGGTAGCTCGACCGGCCCCCGCCGCGGCTGCCCAGGTAGAACTCCTGGACGTCGCGGTCCTCGCGCAGCTTCTCGGCCGGACCGTCCAGGACCACCTTGCCGTTCTCCATGATGTAGGCGTGGCGCGCGATCTGCAGCGCCATGCGGGCGTTCTGCTCCACGAGGAGGATGGAGACCTTCTCGTCCCGGTTGATGGCCTCGATGATGCGGAAGATCTCCAGCACCAGGAGCGGCGAGAGGCCGAGCGACGGCTCGTCGAGCAGGAGGAGCGACGGACGCGCCACCAGCGCCCGCCCGATGGCGAGCATCTGCTGCTCCCCACCCGAGAGGTAGCCGCCCAGCTGCTTCCGCCGCTCCCGAAGACGCGGAAAATAGGTGAAGACCTTGCGGAGATCCGCTCCCAGGTCGAGGGCTCCCGATCGCGCGTACGAGGCGCACTCGAGGTTCTCCTCGACGGTGAGGTGCTCGAAGATGCGCCGCCCCTCCATCACCTGGAAGAGCCCGTCCCGCACGATGCGGTGGGGCAGCTTCCCGGCGATGGAGCCTCCGCGGAACGTGATCTCCCCGTCCACGATCTCCCCGTCCTCGAGCGGCAGGAGGCCGGAGATCGCCTTCAGGGTGGTGGTCTTCCCGGCCCCGTTCGATCCGAGCAACGCCACGATGGCGCCCTCGGGAACGGAGAGGGAGAGCCCCTTCAGGACCTGGATGGTGTGGTGGTAGACCACCTCCAGGTTGTTCACGCGGAGGAGAGGCGGGTTCACTTCGCGTAGATCCAGTCGGAGGCGGGCTCGAAGACCCCCTTCGCGGCGTTGGCCTTGTAGACGCGCCCCACCCCGGCCTTGTGGTTCACGAAGGTGACCTTGCCGGTGACCCCGCCGGTGTCCCAGTCCTTGATGGTGTCGAGGACGGCGGCCAGGTTCTCGCCGGTGACCGGCTTGCCCGCGGCCACCACGCGCTTCACCGCCTCCACGTAGACCATGCCGGTGAACCAGCCCTGGATGTAGGAGTTGGGCTGGTACTTCACGTCCGGGTGGGCCTTCTTGTTGTAGGCCTGCATGGCCGCGATGCCCGGCGCGCCGTCCTCGTAGTAGTAGGCGTAGGGCATGACGCCCATGTAGCCGTCGGCGTCCTGGCCGAGCTTGTCGATGATGCCCTTGTCCATCGACCAGAACGTGCCCATGAACCTGGTCTTGAGGCCGAAGTCCTTGGTGGCCCGGATGACCTCGATGATGGGGGAGAAGATGTAGCCCTGGAAGATGACGTAGTCGGGGTTGGTCTTCTTGAGCTGCAGGACCTCGCTGGTCACGTCGACGGCGCCGGCCTTGGTGACGATCTCGGCGACCACGTCGATGCCCAGCTCGGCGGCCCGCTTCCTCGCGTAGGGGATGGGGTCCTTGCCGAACTCGGTGTCGCTGTAGAAGAAGGCCACCTTGGGCCTCGTCGCGCCCTTGTTGCGGGCGATGTACTCGAGCAGCACGCTGAACATGTCCGAGTAGGTGGGCCCGGAGATGAAGGAGAAGGGGTGGCTCTTGGGATCGGCGAGCTCGCTGGAGAACGAGGCCGAGGCATAGAGCACCTTGTAGCGGGAGTTCAGCTCGGGGGCGATGGCCTTTCCGAGCCCGGTGGACTCGCCGTACATGATGACCGGGGAGTGCTTGGCCATGATCTGCTTGAAGCAGGCCACGGCGCGGTCGGTGTCGTACCCGGAGTCCTCGTAGACGTAGTTGAACTTCTTGCCCGGAACCAGCCCCTTCTCGTTGGCGTAGTTCAGGTAGTCCTGGAGCCCGGCGTTGATGGCAACGCCGGCGAAGGCGAAACGGCCGGTGATGGGCTGGCAGGCGCCGACGGTGACCACGTCGTCGGCGGCACGGGCGGCGGGGGAGAGCCCCAGGGAGACGGCGAAGACCAGGGCGAGGCGGCGGATCGAGTGCTTCATGCGGGTTTCCTCCTTGGTGTCACTTCTTGAACGGCCACAGCGAGAAGAAGCGCTTGATGCGATTCCAGATCTCGGCGAGCCCGTGGGGCTCGAAGATCAGGAAGACGACGATGAGCAGTCCGAAGACCACGTCGCGCAGCGGGAAGAGGTAGGACTGCGCGTCGGGCCAGAAGGCGCGGGCCACGCCGGTGCCGGCCTTGAGCATCTCGGGCACGAGCGTCATGAAGATCGTGCCGTAGACGGTGCCCTTGATCGATCCCAGGCCGCCCACGATGACGATGGCCAGGAACTGGATGGAGAGGGAGAGCTGGAAGTTCTCCGGCGTCACCACCTTGGTGAAGTAGACCCACAGGCCGCCGGCGATCCCGGCGTAGTAGGACGACACCATGAAGGCCAGGATCTTGGTGCGGAAGAGGTTCACGCCCACGATCTCGGCGGCCACGTCCCGGTCCCGCACCGCCACGAAGGCCCGCCCCCAGCGGGAGCGGCGCAGGTTGCTGGCGAGCAGGAAGTGGACCACCGTCACCGACAGGATGAGGAAGTACATCCGCTCGTCGGTGTCGAGCCGGAATCCGGCGATGGACGCCGGCGCCACGTTCAATCCCCGGATGCCGCCCGTCACCGACGTCCAGTTGGTGAAGACCCACTCGAAGATCACCTGGGCGGACAGGGTGGCGATGGCCAGGTAGAGCCCCTTGATGCGGAGCGACGGCGCCCCCACCACCATTCCGGCGCCGGTGGCCAGCGCGCCGCCGGCCGGGATGGAGATCCAGAAAGGGAGGCCGAAGCGGGAGGCCAGGACGGCGGTTCCGTAGGCGCCCACCCCCATGAAGGCGGCGTGGCCGAGCGAGATCTGCCCGGTGAAGCCGATGAGGATGTTGAGCCCCAGCGCGCCCAGCGCCAGCACCGCCACGAGGTTGGCCAGGTAGAGCAGGTAGTCGCCGGCGACGAAGGGGAAGAGGACCGCCGCGGCCGCCGCCACCCCCATCCATGCGCGGGTGGCCGGGGTCCGGAAGAGGGCCTCGTCCGAGGCGTAGGTCTCCTTGTAGTTGCCGATCAGCACGGGGATCCGGGGCGGTCAGAGCCGCTCCACCTCCCGGGTTCCGAAGAGGCCGTAGGGTCGCACCATGAGCGTGAGGACGAGCACCACGAAGGGCACGACCTCCTTCACGCTGGTGCCTTCGAGCATCGGGTCGATGTAGCCGCCCGCCAGGTTCTCGAGAACGCCGATGATCACGCCGCCCACCAGCGCGCCGCCGATGCTGTCGAGCCCGCCCAGGATCACCACCGGGAAGGTGCGCAGCCCGATGGCGCCGAGCTGCGGGCTGATGCCGCCGATGATCCCGACCACGATGCCGGCCACCGCCGCGGTCATCGCGGCCAGGCTCCACGAGAGCGAGAAGATGAGCCGGATGTCGATGCCCATCCCGAAGGCGGCCATCTGGTCGTCGGCGGTGGCCCGCATGGCCACGCCGGTCCGCGTGAAGCGGAAGCCCAGCCCCACCAGCACGATGGCGAGCAGGGCGATGAGGAAGGGGTAGAACTGGCGCGAGGGGATCAGGATCGGGCCGAGCTCGATGGGGGCCCGCGGAAAGATGGCCGGGAAGGAGCGGTAGTCGCCCGACCAGGCGATCTGGGCCAGCCCCTTGAAGATGGCGGCCAGACCGATGGTCACCATGATGATCGAGATGGTGCGCTGGCCGAGCAACGGCCGCAGCACCAGCCGCTCGGTGGCCATTCCGAGGAGCGCCGAGGCCGCCACCGCGGCCAGGAGCGCGACCAGGAAGGGCGCCTGCACCGCGCTCATCGCTGTCCAGGCGAAGAAGGCGCCCAGCATCATGAACTCGCCGGTGGCGAAGTTGATGACCCGGGTGGCCTTGTAGACGACCACGAAGCCCATGGCCACGAGCGCGTAGATGCCGCCGGTGACGACGCCGGAGACCAGCAACTGGAGCAGGTGGACGAGCCCCTCGCTCAAGCCGCCTCCTCGCCGAGGTAGGCGCGGATCACCTCGGGGTCGCGCTGGATCTCCTCCGGCGTGCCCAGGGCGATCCGCTCGCCGAAGGAGAGCACGGCGATGCGTTCGCACAGATCCATCACCACGCCCATGTCGTGCTCGATGAGCACCACGGTGACGCTCCGCTCCTCCTGCACGTCGAGGATGAAGCGAGCCATGTCCTCGGTCTCCTCCTCGTTCATGCCGGCCACCGGCTCGTCGAGGAGCAGGACGCGCGGGCGCATGGCCAGCGCCCGGGCCAGGTCCACCCGCTTCTGGAGCCCGTAGGAGAGGCTTCCCACCGTGCGGTGGCGCAGGTGCTCGATCTCCAGGAACTCGAAGACCTCGTGCTCCACCTGTTCCCGCAGCGCCAGCTCCTCGCGTCGTGCACCTGGAGTGAAAAGCATGGTGGAGAGGATCCCGGAGCCCAGCCGGGCATGGGCCCCGAGCTTCACGTTGTCGAGGACGGTCATGCCCTCGAAGAGCGCCACGTTCTGGAAGGTGCGCCCGATGCCCAGCGCGGCTCTCCGGTCGGGCGCCACCCGGGTCACGTCGGCGCCGTCGAAGGTCACCCGGCCGGCCTGGGGACGGTAGAAGCCGGAGACGCAGTTCAGCAGGCTCGTCTTCCCGGCGCCGTTCGGGCCGATGATCCCGGTGATCGAGCCCTCGCGCACCGACAGGTCGACGACGGAGAGGGCGGCCAGCCCTCCGAAGGAAAGCGACAGGCCCTCGACCGACAGGATGTCCCGGCTTTCGCTCTCGACGACCGGTGATCCCGTCATGCGCTCCTTCCACGAGGAACCAGAAGATCGGGAATCCTAGTGACCCGACGCACACCGATCACGACTCGATGCGTCATGCCGTGTTGCGGATGGCGCAGGGAAGTCCTTGCCGCGTGCCTCCGGGCTTGCCACAATCCGCTTCCTTTTTCGCAGCCCCCAGCCATTCCCGCGGTCGGAGGTTTCGAGGCCCCATGTCCAAGCGACCCATCAAGCCGACCCTGACCAATCCACTCGACCCGCCCGAGAAGGTCGAGTTCAACATCCCCGGCGAGATCGCCCGCGCCACCGGTCCGTACGAGGAGGCGATGAAGGAGGGCTGGGACCTCATCCAGCGCCCCATCCGCTCGGTCGCCATCGACCAGATCGAGAAGCAGCACGCCAAGAAGCGCATGACCGTGTGGGAGCGCATCCGGGTGCTCTCCGACAAGGACCCCATCGTCCTCTTCCAGAACTGGGGCAAGAACCTCGACGGCGCCTCGCTGGTCACGGCGGTGCTGAACATCAACGGACGCGACGTGGCGGTCTACGGCCACGACTTCACGGTTCGTGCCGGGTCGATGGATGCCACCAACGGCACCAAGCTGGCCAAGCTCTTCCGCCTGGCCGGTGAGCGAGGGATCCCCCTCATCGGAATGAACGACTCGGCTGGCGCCTTCGTGCCGGCCGGCGTGGGTGGCCTGGACGGCTACGCCGAGGCCTTCACGGCCCTGCGCAAGATCAGCGGCGTGGTGCCCTCGATCATGTGCATGTTCGGATTCAACGCCGGCGGCGGCTCCTACCTGCCGCGCCAGGGCAGCTTCGTCATCCAGCCCAACGACACCTTCTTCGGGCTGACCGGGCCGGGCGTGGTGAAGTCGGTTCTGGGCGAGGACATCACCGCCGAGGAGCTGGGCGGTCCCAAGGTGCACGGCAACACCGGTGTCGCCGATCTCACCGTCTCCGACGAGTTGGCCGCGCTGCGCCAGGCGGTGCGGCTGCTCGGCTACATCCCCGACAACAACTCGAGCATGGCGCCCTACCAGGAGACGAGCGACCCGCTCGACCGCAAGACCTGGGAGATCAACACGCTCCTCAAGAAGGCCTTCAACTCGCCGGCCGGGTTCAACACGCCCTTCGACGTGTCGATCATCATCCAGCAGATCTGCGACTACGGCGACTACTACGAGCTGCAGCCGGAGCGGGCCAAGGAGGCGGTCACCGCCTTCGGCCGCCTGGGTGGGCACGTGGTGGGCTTCGTGGCCAACAACAGCGCCGTCTCCTCCGGCCAGATCGACTGCGACTCCGCGGTGAAAATTGCTCGATTCGTGCGCTTCTGCAACATCTACAACATCCCCATCATCTTCATGGAAGACACCACCGGATTCCTTCCCGGCCGGGAGCAGGAGGCCAGGGGCATCGTGGGGGCCGGACGCTCCATGCTCGACGCCATCGTCGACGTGCGGACCCCGCGCATCCTCCTCATCCTGCGCAACGCCTTCGGCGGCGCCTACGCCTCCTACAACAACTACCCGACCGGCGCCGACCTGGTGCTGGCGCTCCCCACCACGCGTCTCGCCGTGATGGGGCCCGCCGGCAAGGAGTTCGTCTACAAGGACGAGATGCGGAAGATTCGCTCCTCGGCCGCCGACATGGCCAAGAAGGGCGTGGCCGCTCGCACCGCCGCGGGCATGGACGGACCGCAGGCCAAGAAGGACGCCGAGAAGGAGGCCGCCGACTGGCTGAAGCAGCAGGAGGCGGCGCTCAACAAGCGTTACGAGAAGGAGCTCATGAACCCGAAGGAAGGGCTCGCGCTCGGCTCCATCTCCTCGCTGGTCATGCCCACCGACCTGCGCGAGGCGCTCGCCACGAACCTCAACTTCATGCTCCGCCACTACAAGCCGTCGGCGATGACGGGGCCGCAGCGCGAGTTCCATTAGTTCGAGACCGGAGATCCCCACGATGGCCGCGACCGCCGACCTGTACCGGAACAACCCCCTCGTGCACCGGGACCGCCGCCTGGGCCAGTCGCCCTCGGCCTGGGTGCGCTCCTTTGCCGCCGAGGACCTGAAGCCGCTCATCGTCTGCCGGGGCCCCATCCGCAAGGAGGCCATGGACGTCTTCGAGGAGATGGGGATCGGCCACTACGGCATCCTGCTCTCCGAGAAGGACTCCATCGTCTACCCCAACGCGCTGGCGCCCGAGCTGCGGCAGCTCAGCGACAACCGCCGCGTCCACCGGGTGCCCGACTACACCGGCGCCACCAAGGAGGAGCGCGTCGAGCGCATGCAGCAGATCGTCCAGATCGCGCGCGACAACGGCTACGACTCGGTCTTCGCCGGCTACGGCTTCATGGCCGAGGACGAGGAGTTCGTGGCAACCGTCGAGAAGGCCGGCCTGAAGTTCATCGGCCCGAACTCGGTGACGCAGGCCCGGGCCGGCAAGAAGGACGAGGCCAAGCGTACTGCACTGGAGGTGAAGGTCTCGGTGACCCCGGGCGTGAACGACGTCGCCGCCCGCACGCTGCTGGCCAAGCACCCGACCCGGGAGCAGCTGCTCGCGCTGGCCAAGGCGGAGCAGCTTTCCGTCGACCCCAAGGTGCTCGGCGACGCGAAGAAGCCGCTCGTCGAGCTGGCCGACGCCATCCTCATGGCCTCCTACGCCAGGGGCAAGGACCTCTACACCATCGACGAGCTGGGCGAGCAGGTGCGGTTCGAGGTCGAGGAGATGTTCTCGAAGTACCCGCAGAGCCGGGTGCGACTCAAGGCCATCGGCGGCGGCGGGGGGAAGGGGCAGCGCATCCTGGGCGGCACGCTGCTCACCATGAAGAACCCCGACCGGAAGGCCATCACCGATGCCGCCGCGGACGCGCCGGCGCTCACGCGCGAGGTCCTCAACGAGGTCAAGGCGAACGGCGTCGGCGACAACAAGAACGTCCTCATCGAGCTCAACATCGAGCAGACCCGCCACAACGAGATCCAGCTCATCGGCAACGGCAAGTGGTGCGTGTCGCTGGGCGGACGCGATTGCTCGCTGCAGATGCACGAGCAGAAGCTGCTCGAGATCTCGGTGACCCAGGAGGGGCTGGCCGCCGCCATCGAGGCCGCCCGGAAGGCGGGCCGGGATGCCGAGGCGAGGTCGCTCGTCACCGATCTGGAGATCCTGAAGCGCATGGAGGACGACGCGGCCCGGTTCGGCGCCGCGGTCGGGCTCGATTCGGCCTCGACCTTCGAGTGCATCGTCGACCGCGACCGCTACTACTTCATGGAGGTCAACACCCGCATCCAGGTGGAGCACAGGGTCACCGAGCTCTGCTACAGCCTCCGGTTCGAAAACCCCGACGATCCCAAGGACTTCTTCGTCGTCGAGTCGCTGGTGGAGGCCATGGCGCTGCTGGCCCGTCACAAGCAGCGACTCCCCAGGCCCACCCGCGTCGCCCGATTCGGCGCCTCCGCCGAGGCACGCCTGAACGCCACCGACGCCTCGCTCTCGCCCCACGCCGGCGGCGTGATCCGCTTCTGGTCGAAGCCCATCGAGGGGGAGATCCGCGACGACCAGGGCATCAGCCTGGTCAACCCCGACACCGGCATGTTCATGCGCTACTCGGTGGCCGGCGCCTACGACTCGAACATCGCGCTGCTCCTCACCGAGGGAAAGGACCGGCAGGAGAGCTACGAGCGGCTCTCCAGGGTGCTCTCCCGCACCAGCCTGCGCGGCGTGGGGATCGCCACCAACCTCGAGTTCCACTACGGGCTCGTCAACTGGTTCATCGGCCAGAACGTGATGGCCAAGCCCACCACCCGATTCGTGGTGCCTTATCTGACCTTGGCCGGGCAGCTGAAGGACGAGTCGAACAAGCTCGACGTGGCCTTCGCGTTCGCCGAGATGAAGAAGAGCTACGCCAAGAAGGCCGCCTCCGACTTCCCCGACGACCCCTCGGCGGTGAAGGCCACGGGCGAGGTGCTCGACCGCAAGGGCACGCTCCTGACCCGCCCCATGGAGCGGCTTCTCGAGGATCCGCACCTCTTCTCGGGCTGGCTATCCCTGAACCGCAAGAACTACGAGATCCGCGGCGGCAAGCTGGCCTGGATACGCAACCCGCTGGGCGTCCTGAAGGACACCTACGACTACCTCAACATGTCCTTCGACCCGAAGGCGCCCGCGGCCGAGGTGATCTGGCAGCACGACCACGACCTGCTCCAGAAGTCGATCCGCTTCTACCAGGAGCTGCGCAAGACCTTCGGCCTGGAGAAGAAGGAGTTCTGGAAGCTCGACGAGATCCTGCAGAACGAGGCGCCGCAGGGGGGCTACGACGCCGAGACCTGGACGCGCATTCGCTCCGCACACCTGGGATACGAGGCCGGCAACGAGCTGCTCGGCCTCCTCTTCATGCTCGCCGAGAAGGTGAAGTTCTTCGACTTCAAGGTCGAGGACGACCTCGACGTCACCATTCCCGTCTACCTCTCCGATCCAGACCTCCAGGCGAAGATGAAGAAGGTGCTGGTGCCGCCGCCGTCCACCAAGGCCGACGAGATCGTCGCCATGTGCGGCGGCATGTACTACGGGCAGGAGGGCCCGGGGAAGCCGACCTTCGTGCACGAGGGCATGCACTTCGACAAGGGGCAGCCGCTCTACATCATCGAGGTCATGAAGATGTTCAACACCGTCCGGGCGCCGTTCTCCGGCACGGTGGACAAGATCATCCTCACCGGACCCGACGGCACCATCGTTCAAAAGGGACAGCCGCTCTTCAAGATCACGCCCGACGAGAAGTTCGTCGCCGTGGACCCGAAGGAGGTCGAGCGGGAGCGGCGCAGCCGCACCGCCGAGTACCTCAAGGCCATCCTGCAGTAGGGCGCCGCGGTCAGTCGTGGCAGCCGGACAGGAGCCGCGACGACTTGGCACAGCACTGCGCCGCCTTCTCCGGGGCGCAGCAGGCCTTCTTCTTCGTGAGCATCTTCATGGCGTTCCCCCGGCCTAGGCCTTGACCTGCTTCTGGAGCTTCGCCTTCACGGCCTTCGCGGCGTCGCAGTCCGGGCACTTCGCGGACGGCTTCGCCGCGTGGGTCTTGCAGGTGGCGAGGCAGTTGGCGAGCGACTGAAGCAGGATCTTCACCTCGTCGCGGGATAGATCGACCGTCATTCGTGGCCTCCGTGCCCTGGTTCGAGCGTCATGATCGGAGCAGGCGGGGCGCGAGTCCAGGGAATCCGGAGCCCTGGACCCCGTGCGCCCCAGATGGAGCGCCAGGTGGGGCTCCGACCGCCGAACCCGATCGCCCGAACCGGGCTCAAACGCAGCAAGGAGGATCATCCATGAAGAACGAAGGCGCCGCAGACCGCGTCATCCGGGTCGTCATTGGCCTGGCGCTCCTGTCCCTCACCGTCGTCGGTCCCCACACGCCCTGGGGCTATGTCGGCATCGTCCCGCTGGCCACCGGGGTATTCGGATTCTGCCCGCTCTACCGTCTGGTCGGCGTGAACACCTGCGGCGTCGCGAAGGCGAAGTGACTGGCAAGAACGCAATCGTCCTCGGGGGCGGCTTCGCCGGGCTGGAGGCCGCCATCCAGCTCCGCAAGGCCGGCCTCGACGTCACCCTCGTCTCCGACCGCCCGTACCTCTGGATCTACCCGACCTCGATCTGGGTGGTGACCGGGGAGCAGGCCTTCGAGGACGTCTGCCTCGACCTCGGCGACGTGGCGAGCCGTCACGGGTTCACGTTCCGCCAGGGCAAGGTCGAGTCCATCTCCGCTGCGCGCCGGACCGTGGTGGTGGACGGCCAGGAGATGACCGCCGACCACCTGCTCCTCGCCATCGGCGGCCAGCCGATGCGACCGAAGGGGGTGGAGCACACCTTCGGCCTGTCGGGAGGCCCCGAGAACGCCGTGCGGCTGCACGACGCGCTCGAGAAGCTCATCGCGCGCGGGGGCGGCCGCATCGCCATGGGCTTCGGCGGAAACCCCAAGGACCCATCCGCGGTGCGCGGCGGCCCCGTCTTCGAGGTGATGTTCAACGTGGCCCACATGCTGAAGAAGCGCGGGATCCGCGATCACTTCCGCCTGGCCTTCTTCGCGCCGATGCCGAGCCCCGGCGAGCGCATGGGCAAGAAGGCCGTCGCCGCCATCCAGAAGATGCTCGGCGACCTGGGCGTCGAGATGCGCTTCGGAAAGAAGATCACCGCCTTCGAGCCGGGCGGCACGGTGGTCTTCGAGGACGACACGCGACTCCAGAGCGACCTGACCGTCTTCATCCCGGCGCAGGGGGGGCACCCGGTCTTCGCTGCAACCGACCTGCCGCGAAACGAGGCCGGCTTCGTCCAGATCGACGCCGGATGTGCGGTCCCCGGACTTCCAGGGGTGTGGGCGGTGGGCGATTCGGCGGCCCTCGACGGGCCCCCGTGGCGAGCCAAGCAGGGGCACCTCGCAGAGGTCATGGCACGCGTCGCAGCGAGCAACGTGGCCGCCGAGGTGGCGGGCCGGACGGAGCGCGAGAGCTACCTGCCCCATGTCTCGATCACCTGTCTCATGGACACGGGGAACGGCGCCGCTTACGTTCACAGGGACGCGACCAAGGAGCAGATGGTGCCGCTCCCGGTCGTGGGGCACTGGATGAAGAAGGGCTGGGGCGCCTACTTCAAGGCCTCGAAGCGCAAGCAGTTCCCGCGGCTGCCGGGGATGTGATCGGATGATCCGGGCCACGAACACCGTCGAGCTCTGGCACGCCTGGGCCTGCTCGTACTGCATGCGGGTGCGCGTGGCGCTCGCGGAGAAAGGCGTGCCCTACCGCGGGCGCGAGGTGGATCTGGCGCACAAGCCGGATGCGCTCCTTCTCGTGAACCCCAAGGGCGGCGTGCCGGTCCTGGTCCACGGTCACGACAAGGTGGTCGAGTCCCTCGCCATCCTCGAGTACCTGGACGATCGATGGCCGGAGCCGCCGCTCTTTCCTGCCGGCGTCGGCCGCGAGGTGGTCAAGGGCGCGTCCGAGCGCGTGAACGCGAGGTTCGCGCCGCACCTGCCGAAGATCGCGCGTGGCACTCCCGAGGAGCGGGTCCTGGCGCTCGGCGCCACCCGGCGGGCCATGGAGGAGCTGGACGGTGAGGTGGCCGAGAGCGGCTTTCTCCTCGGTGAATACTCGGCCGCCGACCTGGCGCTGGCCTCCTTCATGGTCAAGCTGCCCCCGGACTGGCGACCTGCCCCGCTGGGCTTCGAGCGGCTGGCACGCTGGGAGCGGACGGTGATGTCCCGCCCGGCGATGCGGGATCAGCTTGCGCCGCGCGTTTCCGGGTAGAAGGTCACGCCCCGAGATCGTAGAAGCGCGCGCCGAGCCCGTAGAGAGCCGGTACCGGGCGGCAATCGGGAGCGACTGGCGTCCCGTGCTCCCGCCAGGCGATGGCGCCGCAACCCCCTCCGCACACCGGGGCGAGCGCGCAGCCGTCGCAGGCCGGGATGGAGAGCGTGCTCCGCCCCTGCCAGCGGGCAATGGCGACCTCGTCCCGGACGACCTCGGGGAAGAAGCGGCCCAGCCGGTGCTCCGGATGTCCCACGGTGGCGGTGCAGCCGAAGATCCCGCCGTCCGGGCCGAAGGCCCATTCCTTCTTGGCGGCCGGGCAGGCGTCGAAGTTGGGCGAAGGAAGCTCGCCGGCGTCGGCCAGGTGTCCGATGCCGTGGAAGCGGGGCTGGTGGAACCGTCGCAGGACGGGATGGGCCTCCGACATCTCGACGTACTTCGCCCACAGCTCCACCCGGTCGAAGAGCGCCCCCTTCTCCTGCCGGCTGGCGCAGCCGAAGAGTTCGTAGTTTCTCCCTATCTGGGTCTTGAACCTCGATTGCGGCAGGTCGAGCCAGCCACGCTCGGCCGCGAAGGCGGCCAGTTCCGGCAGCGCGGGGAGGTTTTCCCTGTCGGCCACCACCCGGAGGTTCACCGGGATGCCGGCGGCCACGAGCCCGTCGATCCCGGCCACGATGCGATCGAAGGTGCCGGCGCCCCCGGCGTGTGGGCGGCGGCGGTCGTGGAGCGCGGCCGGCCCGTCGAGCGTGACCTGCACCTCCTTCACCGGCCCGGAGGAGAGAAGCGGCAGGAAGGAAGGAAGGTCGTGGCCATTGGTCACCACCGCCACTTCCATGTGGCGGGCCCGGGCGCCCTCGAGGAATCGCCCGATGCGGTCGTGGTGCGCCGGCGTGTCGCGCAGCGGCTCGCCGCCGAAGAGGGTGATGTACGGGCGGGGTGATTCGCCGGCGTGGTGCCGGTCGACGTACGCGAAGAAGGCGTCGACGGCCTCGGGCGAGATGAGCCCCGCCGCGGCCGGGTCGAAGAGCTCCTGGTAGCAGTAGGTGCAGGCGAGGTTGCAGCCGAAGCTGGGGACGACCACGAGCTGGGTGGGGGTCTTGGCGGCCTCGGTCCGCCACTCGGCCCGTGCGGCGTCGGTGAAGGCGCGGTCCTCGTCGTCGGAGTCGACCACGAAGCCAGCGTCACGGAGCGTGTTCTCGGAGAGCTCGGCCGGCAGGGGCGCCCCGGCGGCGAGTCCCTCCAGCGCCTGGGCGTTGGCCGGCTCCAGCAGCGCGGCCTGCCCGGTGAGCGGCTGGACGAGCAGGACCTGGTCGCGCCCGGGGACCGGAGCGAGGATGGCGTGGCGGGACAGCCTCATGGCGTCTCCGGATCCGGCCGGCGCCCGGTGACGGTGATGCTGAGCACGCGAACGCCGCCCTTCTCGTAGGGGTCGGTGCGACGAACCACCTTCACGTCGCGCAGGCCCGCCCCCGCGATGGCGGCCAGGTAGTCGGCCTCGGGCACGGAGCCGCCGTAGCAGGCGGCCCATGCGGCCGGGTCGTTCCGGACCGACTCCGGGAGTTCCTCCTCCGACACCACGTCGGAGACGGCGAAGCGCCCGCCGGGGCGAAGCAGCCGGAACACCTCGCGGTACACGGCGCCCTTGTCGGGCGCGTGATTGATGGCGCAGTTGGACACCACCACGTCGGCCGACCGGTCCGGGAGCGGGATCGCCGACAGATCGCTCTTCACCACTCGTGCGTTCGGCGAGCCGGCCAGGGCGTCCGCCGCGGCGGCGAGCATGCGCTCGCTCGCGTCCACGCCCGTTGCCGAACCCCGCGGCCCGACCCAGGTCGCCGCTCGGACCAGGTCGCCACCCCGTCCGCACCCCAGGTCCACCAGGTCCTCGCCCTCCCGCGGCGCGGCCACGTCGAGCGCGCGGCCGCAGGAGAGGGAAGCGCCCGAGGTGGCAAGCGCCCCGTAGCGCAGCGCCGAGGCGCGGGCGATTCCGTCAGCGAGCTTCGGGTCGGGGATCGACAAGGGTGAACTCCCAGGCGCACCAGAGGTCGCTGCCATGGGGATCCGGAGGGCAGGCGATGCAGCGGGTCTGGATGCGTGGATCCACGGTCCGGGCGAACTCCGAGTACTCCACGATGCCCACCGACTTGCAAGGGAAGTCGGGCAACCCGTTTCCCGTCACCGGTGGTCCTTCACGAACTTCTGGACCGCCAGCGCCGCGATGGTGCCGTCGGCGACCGCGGTGGTGATCTGCCGGAAGCGCTTCGAGCGGATGTCGCCGGCCACGTAGACGCCCGGTACCTCGGTGGACATGTCCTCCTGCGTCTCCACGTATCCCCACTCGTTCATCCGAACCAGCCCCTTCACGAGGTCGGTCCGTGGAGTGTACCCCACGAAGATGAAGACGCCGTCGGTGGCGAGCTCGCGCACCTCCTTCGTCTTCACGTTCTCGATGCGGAGCTTCTCGAGCTGGTTCTCGCCCACGAAGGCGCGCGGCTCCGAGTTCCAGATCACCTCGATCCTGGGGCTCTCGAGCGCCTCGGCCGCGCTGACCGGCTCGGCCTGGAAGTGGTCGAACTGGTGGACGATGGTGACCTTCTTCGCGAACTGGGTGAGGAAGAGCGACTCCTCGACGGCCGAGTTGCCCCCGCCGATGACGTGGATCTCCTTGCCGTCGAAGTAGGCCCCGTCGCAGGTGGCGCAGTAGGAGATGCCCCGTCCGCGGAACTTCGACTCGCCGGCCACCCCCAGCTCGCGCGGCTTCGCTCCGGTGGCGATGATGACCGCCGGGGCCTCGACCTCCTCCTCCTCGTCGAGCTGGAACTTCTTCGATGGACCGGTGAGGTCGTGGGCGGTGATCTCGATGGCGCGCCGGATCTTCGCGCCGAAGCGCTCGGCCTGGGCGGAGAAGGCCTTGGCGAGGTCGGTGCCCTTCACGTCCTCGGGGAAGCCCGGGTAGTTGGACACCTTGTGGGTGGTCTTCATCTGGCCGCCGGGGACGCTCTCGTCGAGCACCAGCGTCTTCAGGCGGGCGCGGGACGCGTAGATGGCGGCCGACAGCCCCGCCGGCCCCGCTCCCACGATGATCACGTCGTACTTCTCGGCCATGGTGCTCCCTAGACCGCGAGCAGCGTTTCGACCTGGGCCTTGATCGCGGTCCGCTTGATCTCGTCGCCGCTCATGCGCTCGCCGATCTCGGCGCCGTCCCGGAAGAAGACCAGCGTGGGGCTGCCTGTGACGCCCAGGCGAGAGGCGAGGTCCTTGTTGCCCTGGCGGAAGATCTTCAGGAAGCGGGCCTTGCCGGCAAACTGCTCGGCGACCGCGTCGAACTTGGGGGCCAGCGCCTCGCAGGGCGGGCACTCGGTGGAGAAGAAATCGAGGACCACCGGGAGGGTCGACTTCGCGACCTCGGCCTCGAAGTCGGCCTGGGTGATCTCCTTCACGAACTCGCTCATGTGTCTCTCCCTCAGTCGTGGCAACCCGACACCAGCCGGGACGCCTTGGCGCAGCACTGCGCGGCCTTCTCGGTCGAGCAGCAGGACTTCTTGACCTTCGTCAGCAATTTCATGCTTCCTCCTTGACCAACGACGCCTTCCCCCTTGTGAGCCGGGGGAGGGCGAAAGGGTTCGACGAGCGTCAGCCCCTCGATCTACAAGGCGGGATGGTCGAGCCGAATCCGTACAAGGACGAGATCATCATCTCGTGGGTCGAGCTGCACCGTGACGCCCGGTACCTCTCCACGGTCCTGCACGACCTGGGGGACTGGAAGGGGATCATCGCCATCACCCGCGGCGGGCTGGTCCCGGCAGCGCTGGTGGCGCGAGAGCTCGACATCCGGGTCATCGACACCGTCTGCCTGGTCAGCTACGAGGCCACGGAGGAGGGTGCCGAGGCCAAGGCCCAGGGGCAGCTGAAGTGGCTGAAGACCGTCGAGGGGAACGGCGACGGCTGGCTTCTCATCGACGACCTGGTGGACACCGGCGGGACCGCCCGCGCGGTGCGGGAGCGGCTGCCCAAGGCCCACTTCGCGACCCTGTACGCGAAGCCGCTGGGGCGCCCGGTGGTCGACACCTTCGTGAAGGAGTTCAAGCAGGAGAAGTGGATCTACTTCCCCTGGGACATCGACTACCACTTCGTGTCCCCCATCAAGACCCAGCGGCGCGCCCCGTGATGCCCGGACGGAATCCCCGTTGACCGCGCCCCGGCTTCAGCTTTCGCACGTGACGAAGCGCTTCGGCGCGGTGGTCGCGAACGAGGACGTGGCGCTCACCGTGCAGCCGGGGGAGATCCACGCCGTGCTCGGCGAGAACGGCGCCGGCAAGTCCACCCTCATGAAGATCGTCTACGGGGCGCTCCGCCCCGACTCGGGCGAGATCCGCTGGGATGGCCGCGCGGTCCAGGTCCGGAACCCGCACGAGGCCCGGGCGCTGGGCGTCGCCATGGTGTTCCAGCACTTCTCGCTCTTCGACTCGCTCACCGTGGCCGAGAACGTCTGGCTCGGCATGGACGGCAAGGTGGGGCTCGAGGAGGTCAGTCGCGGCATCCAGCAGAAGGCCGCCGAGTACGGGCTCGACCTCGATCCGAGGAAGCCGGTCCACGTGCTGTCGGTCGGGGAGCGCCAGCGGGTCGAGATCGTCCGGGCCCTGCTCGGCGACCCGAAGCTCCTCATCCTCGACGAGCCCACCTCGGTGCTCACCCCGCAGGCGGTGGAGAAGCTCTTCGTCACCCTGCGGAAGCTGGCCGCCACCGGTTGCTCGATCCTCTACATCAGCCACAAGCTCGACGAGATCCGGGCCCTCTGCCACACCTGCACGGTGCTCCGGGGCGGCAAGCTGGTGGGCACCTGCGATCCCACCCAGGAGAGCACCGGCAGCCTGTCGCGCATGATGATCGGCGCCGAGCCGCCCGTCCTGGTCCGCCGGCCGCCCCGGCCGGGGAATGTAGCACTCACAGTGAAAGACCTCTCGCTGGCGCGATGGGACCGTTACAGCGTCCCCATCGATCACGTCTCGCTGGAGGTGAGGGAGGGGGAGATCGTCGGCATCGCCGGCATCTCCGGGAACGGGCAACAGGAGATGCTCGCCACCCTCTCGGGCGAGGACCCGCGGGCCGAGAACGGCATGGTCCGGCTCTTCGGCGCGCCCATTGGCCGGAAGGGCCCGGCGGCGCGGCGCAAGCTCGGCCTCCACTTCGTGCCGGAGGAGCGGCTCGGGCGCGGGGCGGTCCCGTCCTTCTCGCTCGCCAACAACATGCTGCTCACCCGCCGCGAGTCCATCCGGTACGTGGGATGGATCGACCGCGCGTTCCTCGGGAAGCAGACCAGAGGCATCCTGGGCCGTTTCGGCGTCAAGGCACCCGGGCCGGGCGCGGTGGCGAAGAGCCTGTCGGGCGGCAACCTCCAGAAGTACATCGTGGGGCGAGAGATCGACGCCATTCCCAAGGTGCTGGTGGCGGCCCAGCCGACCTGGGGCGTCGACGTGGGCGCCTCGGCGCAGATCCGGGCCGAGCTCATCGCCTTGCGCGACGCCGGGTGCGCGGTGCTGGTGGTGTCGGAGGATCTGGAGGAGCTCTTCGAGATCTCCGACCGGCTCCACGTCATCGCCCGCGGCCGGCTCTCCCCGTCGATCGACACCCCGGAGGCCACCGTCGAGCTCGTGGGGGAGTGGATGAGCGGTCTCTGGCCCGGCAACGAGTCCCGGGTCGCGGAGGGGGCGGCGTGATCCGGCTCGAGGGGCGGCCGGCGCCGTCCCGGCTCTGGAGCGTGCTCTCGCCCGTGGTGGCCATGGCCATCACCGTGGCGGTGGCGGCGTCGCTCTTCGCGCTCCTCGGGAAGGACCCCGTTCGCGGCCTCGAGGTCTTCCTCCTGAAGCCCTGGAGCGGCACTCGCGCCCTCACGGAGCTGGGCCTCAAGGCCACGCCGCTCATCCTCTGCGCGCTCGGGCTCGGACTCGCCTTCCGCGCCAACGTCTGGAACATCGGCGCCGAGGGGCAGTTCCTCATCGGCGGGATCGTGGGCGGAGGGCTCGCGCTCGTCATCACCGAGAACCAGGTCCCGGTGGACCGCTGGCTCTTCTTCCCGATGCTGGTCGTGGCCGGGGCGGTGGGCGGCATGCTCTGGGCCGCCATCGCCGCCTTCCTGAAGGATCGGTTCAACGCCAACGAG